>Ga0116116_1003043_pt1 | contig 9858 bp, 6 predicted proteins | sample June2015DPH_10_1_FD_89722 | JGI IMG/M metagenome (GOLD analysis project Ga0116116, IMG submission 89722) | Peatland microbial communities from SPRUCE experiment site at the Marcell Experimental Forest, Minnesota, USA - June2015DPH_10_150 | ecosystem: Environmental > Terrestrial > Soil > Wetlands >... | reverse complement strand
GACAGCGCGTTGACCACCGAGACACCGACGCCGTGAAGGCCTCCGGACACCTTGTAGGCGGTATTGTCGAACTTCCCGCCGGCGTGGAGGACGGTGAGCACCACCTCGGCCGCCGACCGCCCTTCGCTCGGCAGGATGTCGGTGGGGATGCCGCGGCCGTTGTCGACCACGGTGACCGAGCCGTCCACGTTGATGCTGACCGTGATGTCATCGCAATAGCCGGCCAGCGCCTCGTCGATGGAATTGTCCACCACCTCGTAGACCAGGTGGTGGAGCCCCTGGGCTGAAGTGGAACCGATGTACATGGCCGGACGCTTCCTTACCGCGGTGAGCCCTTCCAGTACCTTGATCTGGTCGGCGCCATAATCATTAGTATCTTCTTCGTTCATTTTTCCCTCAATCTTAGTGCAGTACCTTCCCGGCTTCCACCAGGAAAGTCCGGCGATTTTCCCGGTCGTCGAGCAGGATATTTTCTTGACATGTGGTCGTAATGAATACCTGCATTTCTTTTTTGCTCAAGAATTCCATCAGGTTACGGTTTCTATCCTGATCGAGCTCTGATGTCATGTCATCCAGAAGAAGCACCGGCGGATCGCCGTGCCTTCTCTGGATATATTCTATTTCCGCCATTTTCAGGGCAAGGACGTAACTGCGCTGCTCCCCCTGGGAGGCGTGGTGTTTCATCACCTTTCCATTCAGGAGGAAATCGACGTCGTCGCGGTGAGGGCCGACAACCGTTGCGCCGTTGCGCCTCTCCTCCGAAGCCGAGTTGGCAAGGGCCGCGGCAAGTTTGGCCCGCCCGTCTTGGCAAAGCCCTTCCCCGTTCATCAGATGCGGCCGGTAGGAAATGCCGGCCTTTTGGCCGTTGCCGGCAATTGCCCCGTAAAAGAGCTGCAAGAGATCTTCTATCTCCCGCAGGTAAGCGAGCCTGCTGGCTACGAGCCGGGTACCCGCTTCAACCAGTTTTTCACTCCATATATCGAGCCCGCCGTCATCGCCGTTACGCAGAAGAATGTTACGGTTCCTGAGGATTCGGAAATATTCATGGTAGAAGAAGAGATAGGAGGCATCACCGCTAAAGACGGCCCGGTCCAGGTACTTCCTGCGTACGTCCGGCACCCCCTTGACCATGGCGATATCTTCGGGAGAAAAAATAACCACGTTCAGGCTGCCGAAAAAGTCGGCCAGTTTTGCCACCGGCTTCTGATCCAGCCGAACCCTTTTCCCCGTTTTTTCCATCAACAGCGTAATTTCCCTGGTTACCCCGTCTCTTTCAACCACTCCGTTCACCGTACCACATGGTGAGCCCCATTTCACCATTTCATTATTTTTCGCCATGCGGAATGACTTCATTGTACCCAGCAGGTAGATGGATTCGAGCAGGTTCGTCTTTCCCTGGGCATTCTTGCCGTAGAGTATATTGAACCTGGAGCAGGGCAAGAGCTCAGCGTTTTCCAGGTTCCTGAAAAAGGAAAGGGAAAGTTTCTGCAGTTTCATAGGTACATCATGAAGAAACCTTTTTTGAATACAAAAGGATTTATTGGTGACGAAAAAAATGTCCTTAGTTTTATTGAGGCCCCCTTGGAGCAGGAGAATCAGGCCATATTCAGTTCATTAAAAAGGCCAATCCTATGGAGAGAGGCCTTTACGGCGATAAAACGTATTTTCCCCCGGCTGAAGAAAGGGGTCAAAGGCGCATAGGCATGATCACAGACCTGAAATCCACCGAATCCGCCGGCCTCAGAATCGCCGGCGACAGCTCGTCACGCAGATCAAGCTCGACAAACTCGTCATCCAGAACCGTAAGAACATCAATGAGATATCTGGCATTAAAACGAACCGTCAGCGGTTCGCCTGTGTAGTTGATATCAAGCTCCTCCCTGGCCTCGCCCAGTTCCGGATTGCTGGCGGATATCTCCATGCTGCCGCTTTTTATATCAAATTTGATTCCCTTGAATTTTTCGCTGGAAAGAATCGACATTCTCCTTAAAGAATGGAAGAACCCTTCACGGTTTAACCTGATGATCTTATCGTTATTAACCGGCATGACCCTTGTGTAATCGGGAAATTCACCGTCAACCAGGCGCATGACAACAAACGTGTTACCCTTTTTGATAACTGCGCTGTTATCCAGGAAACATATTTTTATATCATCCTCTTCTTCCTCTGTCATCTTTTTCAGCTCAAAAACACCCTTTTTGGGGAAAATAACACCTTTTTGCAGCTCGTTATCGATAATGCCGGAGAATTCTTTTTCGGCTATCGACAGTCGATGTCCATCTGTCGCCACCATCCGCAGGATTTGACGGTTGTTTTCCTCCACTGCTTTTACGAAAACTCCGTTAAGGTTGTACTTGGTTTCATCGTGACAGATGGCAAATGATGTTTTGTCGATCATTTCCCTGATGATGGAGCTGGTCAACTTAACGAAGCGGTCTTCGTTTATCTTTGGAAAATACGGGAATTCCTCCGGAGAGAGCCCGACTATATTGAAGTGTGCCTTGCCGCAACGGATCTCGACCCAGTCATTTTCCTTGGTGGAGAATATGATTTCTTCATCAGGCATTTCTTTGATGATTTCAAATACCTTCTTGGCGGAGACGGTGATTTTCCCTTCCTTTACAACGCTGGTTAAATAGGAACTCTTCATGCCGACTTCAAGGTCGGTTGCGGTGATGAAGATCGCTGTGGAAGTGGCTTCGATGAGAACATTGGAAAGGATGGGCATGGTGTTTCTTTTTTCAACGATACCCTGGACTTTTTGTAAGGCCCGCAAAAAGGTGTCCTTGTCTATTTTAAACTCCATTCCTCCTCCTTTTGAACACAGTACTGTATTCTTTTAAATTAATATAGGTTATTAGTAGTAACAGATAGATCGCGGTTGAAATGTTGATAATCACAATTATCCGGTGAAATAACTGCATAAATGATGTTGAAAATATTGCCGGAATAAGGCCCGGTTTAAGGTGTTATGAACAGAGGAATAATTTATCCACAAAATAAAATAGTTTTCCACAGATATATCTTCAACTCAAAATGTTCCTTTTCAGAGTTTCAATGGTATTTTTGATCTCCATATTTTGCGGGATCAGGTTGTCTATCTTTTTGAATGAATGAATTATGGTGGAGTGGTCTTTGCCGCCGAATTTTTCGCCGATTTCCGGGTAGGAACACTTGGTAAGGTCTCGGCACAGATATATGGCGATTTGTCGGGGAACGACCAGCGCTTTAAGCCTTTTGTCGGATTTAAGTTCGGAAATTTTGAGCTTGAAATAATCGGCGACATGCTTCTGTATCATCTCCACCGTAATTTCCTTGGACTTATCGACGATAATGTCTTTTAAAACTTCCCTGGCCATATTAAGCGATATTGCATTTCCGGTCAGACTGGAAAATGCCCCGAGACGGATCAGCATGCCTTCCAGTTCCCTGACGTTGCTCGTAGCGCTGGATGCCAGGAAAAGGGCGACATCGTCCGTAAGCATTATTGAATCAAGCTCGGCTTTTTTCTTCAGAATGGCCACCTTTGTTTCGGTTTCCGGCGGCTGAATGTCGGCGATCAAACCCCATTCAAAGCGGGACCGCAATCTTTCCTCAAGACCGGGAATTTCTTTGGGAAACTTGTCGGAAGTGACGACGATCTGTTTATGGGATTCGTAGAGGGAATTGAATGTATGGAAAAACTCTTCCTGGGTCCTCTCCTTGCCGGCGATAAACTGCACATCATCGATCAGGAGAACATCCATGCTCCTGAATTTGTTACGGAACTGCTCCATTTTGTTGTAGCGGAGGCAGTTTATCAGTTCATTCATGAATTTTTCAGAGGTGTAATAACTGACTCGGGCTTTTTTGTTTTTCTGGAGGATATGATTGCCTATGGCGATCAATAGATGGGTCTTGCCGAGGCCTACACCGCCGTAAATGAAGAGCGGGTTGTAGCTGGAAGCCGGATTATTGGCAACGGCCTGCGCGGCGGCATGGGCGAACTGGTTGCTTGCCCCGCAGACAAAGGTTTCAAAGGTATATTTGGGATTTAAATTGGAAACGACATCGTTATTTCTGGCCTTATCTTTTACCTGCTGGTAACTGTCCGCTGACGTTTTTTCAGAAATAGCAGTTGCTTTGAGCGGATCGGAAGATTCGGAAATCTTGAACTGGATCTGGTATTTAGCTTCGGTAAGCGAAGATACGGCTTCCTGGATCATGCCAAGATATTTTTCAACGACCCATTCCTGGATAAATTTATTGGGCACTGCCAGTTCAATGAGATTATTGGATGAAGAGAGAAATTTTATCGGCCTTATCCAGGTATTGAAAGTCTGGGGTGTGAGCACCTTTTCAATATTGGATTGGGCTGCAAGCCAGATTTCTTCCATATTAATTCAAACCTTTGAATGGTAATTTAGTATGAAAAGCAACTGTTACGGGCCATTCTATAATCTGCGGGAAAAGAATAAAAAGGGCTCTGTATTCTGTTTTAATATAAACGGTTTTGGGAGTGCAGCGATAAGTTGCAGACCTTTAAGACGGAAGCGGATGCATAAGGACAAGTTTTAAACAGGTTTATCAACACCTGTTGATAAGTTAATATCTGCTGAAACAGGTAGTTATGTGACAAAAAGTAAATCTTGACGAAAGATTTGTATGGCTGATGCAGACTACCAGAGGAGCCGTATTTTTGCAAGGCTATTTATTGCATGACAATATAAAATATCACTTGACAATTCGGACCCAATATGGTTTGTAATAAGTTTTGCTTCAACAGCATCATTACTTATTTAAAAGGGAGTTGATGGACGATGAAAAGGACATTTCAACCGAGCAATACTTCGCGTAAAAGGACCCATGGCTTTCTTGTCAGAATGTCCAGCAAAAATGGCAGGCTTGTCATTAAGAGAAGGCGCGCCAAGGGAAGGAAGCGATTGGCAGTTGCTATCGCTGCAAAATAGACGGAGCGTGACTCAGCAGGGGTTTCCCAAGGCCGAGCGGTTGCTGAAAAGGAAGGATTATTTATCGCTTGCCGGTTCTCGGGCGCGGAAGATCCAGACGCAGCACTTCATTGTCCTGCGCGGCGAGGCCAAAGGTCTTTCGCCGCGAATAGGCATAACCGCAAGTCGCAAGACAGGGAACGCTGTTGCCAGAAATCGCAGCAAAAGGTTGATAAGAGAGTTTTACCGACTCAACAAATCCCTTTTTTTAACAGCGGATTATAATATAATCGCCAAACCGGGGGCGGCGCGACTGGAATATACGGTTCTCGTCCAGGAGTTGACCAGGGCCTTGCAACGCCTCGGATAACAAGACATGTTGACAGATATTGTAATTTTCTGCATCAGATTATATCAAAAATGCCTGTCTCCATTCAACGGAATGACCTGTCGTTTTTACCCCTCCTGCTCCCATTATTACATTAATTCTTTACTTAAACATGGTCTGCTCAAGGGTTCCTGGTTAACTATAAAGCGTCTGGCCAAGTGTCACCCTTATCATCCCGGCGGGTATGACCCCGTCAAGTAGAAAAATCGAGGAGATTTCATGGAAAAGAGAACTTTAATCGCTGTACTCCTCTCCATAGCGGTCATGTACGGGTATTCCCTGCTGGTTAAACCGGCGCCGCAGAACAGGACGGCGCAGACGCAGCAGCCGGTGCAGCAGCAGATATCGGCTGTGCAGCCTCTCACCGTCAAGACCGTTAAACAGGTTTCTCAGCCTCTGCCGGCTGTTTCCGCAGGGGTAAAAGATGTGGTGGTGGAGACCGACCTGTATACGGCGGTGTTCAGCACCTACGGTGCAACACTGAAAAAGCTCGTTCTGAAGAAATATGCAACGAGTACCGCCCCGAATGCCAAGAAGATTGCCCTGATAGATGAGAACTCTCCGGAGAATTATGCACTGCAAACCGTCGGGAATGGCCTGCCCATAGATCAGAGCGCCGTTTACGGTGTGAATGTCGACAATTTGACGGTAAAAACAGGAGAAAAGAAAAGCCTGGAATTCATCACCACCTCACGCTCCGGTGATTACCTGAAGAAGATCTTCACTTTTTCCGGTGAGGACTATGCCATCGGACTTGAACAGCAGGTTGTCAACAATAGCGGCACAAAACAGGAGGGGGTGCTTCAGCTCGTCGAGAAGAATCACTATGTGCAAAATCCGAAGGAAAGCAGCTACGATGTACATGGACCGACCACATATGCCGATAATACCCTGAATACACAAAAAATGAGCGACCTGGTAAAAGGCGCCAAAAAGTTTGCTAAGAACGTTCTCTGGAGCGGCTTTGAAGACAAATATTTCCTCGGTGCGGTCATATCTGTGAACGGCAGCATTGAAGCCATTCAGGTGCGGCAGAACAACGGTTACGTTGAAAATATCATCTCTTCACCCCGGATTTCCCTCGCTCCCGGCGCAAATGCGGCGGTCTCCTACCGGCTCTACTTCGGTCCCAAGGACCTGGACATCCTGAAGGCCCAGGGAAGCAAGCTGGAGGAAGTGATCAACTTCGGCTGGTTTATTCTCCCCTCAATAAAGTCTGCGTGGCTCGCTAAACCGTTCCTCTATGCTCTGAAATTCTTCTACAAATACATACATAACTATGGCGTGGCTATTATCATTATCACGGTCATATTGAAGGCCCTCTTTTATCCGCTCACCAATGCGAGCTACAAGTCGATGAAGGAGATGCAAAAGCTGCAGCCGAAGATGGAAGCCTTGAAGGAAAAGTTCAAGAATGATCGTGATGCCATGAACAAGGCGGTCATGGAACTCTACAAGACCCACAAGGTAAATCCCATGGGGGGGTGTCTCCCCATGGTGGTCCAGATACCGGTATTTTTTGCCCTCTACAAGGCGCTGATGTTTTCAATAGAGCTACGCCATGCCCCCTTCATCCTCTGGGTAAAGGATCTATCTGCTCCGGATGCCCTGTTTGGTGTCATTCCCCATGGATTGCCCTTTTTTGGCGGTTTCCCCATTGGCCCTCTCCCTTTGTTAATGGGTGTGACCATGGTGATCCAGCAGAAGATGACCCCTTCGAACATGGACCCGACCCAGGCAAAGATGATGATGGCGCTGCCGTTCATATTTACTTTCATGTTCCTGAATTTCCCATCCGGCCTGGTTCTCTACTGGCTGGTCAACAATATCCTTACCATCGCCCAGCAGGCTTATATCAACAGGACGCTGAAGGGTTGACGGGAAGAAGGTGAACTGATTCAAAGACGCGAGCTTCGTGTTGTTGACATTTGAAATTTGTTGTTTGTAAAATGTGCCGGGGAGCCGAAGAAGAGCCGGAACGTTTGCGTAAGAGAATGACCATGTACATCCATGACACCATTGCAGCCATATGCACCCCTCTCGGCGAGGGAGGGATAGGCGTTATCCGAATAAGCGGCGATCAGGCAAGACAGATCGGTGCAACCATATTCAGCAGGAAACCGGACGGTGGCTTTGAAAGCCACCGTTTTTATTATGGTTCTATAATCGACTCCGCTGGCGGAGAGGAGCTGGACGAAGCGCTGGTGGTCTTCATGAAGGCGCCGCATTCATATACATGTGAAGATGTCCTGGAGATCCAGTGTCACGGTGGTTACCTGGTGGTGCAGCGGCTTCTCTCTCTGGTCCTCCGCCAGGGAGCGCGGCTGGCCGAACCGGGGGAATTTACCAGGCGCGCCTTTCTCAACGGGCGGATCGATCTGGTTCAGGCCGAGGCGGTCATCGATGTAATCCGCGGCAAGACCGAGGCATCTCTCGCCTTGGCCCAGAAGCAGCGCGCAGGGCACCTGTCACTACAGATTGCCGCCATCAGGGAGCGAATCCTCCATGCGCTGGCCCTTGTGGAGGCTTACATCGATTTCCCCGATGAAGAGATCGGGACGCGTGAATCCGGAGAAATAGAAGGGGGAATTGCCGCTGTGCAGCAAAGGATAGCCGAACTCCTGGCCGGATTTTCCGAAGGGAGGGCGCTGGCCGAAGGGGTCTCGGTAGTGATCGTGGGAAAACCCAACGTCGGCAAGTCGAGTCTCCTCAATACCCTCCTCAGGGAAAAACGGGCCATCGTTACCTCTATTCCCGGCACGACTCGCGACGTGATCGAAGAGGTGGTGAATATACGCGGGCTGCCGGTCAGAATGCTCGACACCGCCGGCATCTGTGAGACCACGGACCCCATCGAACAGGAGGGGGTCCGCCTGGCCCTGGGGAAAATCCCCCAGGCCGACCTGCTCCTCTTCCTGATCGATGGTTCCCGGCCCCTGGACAGCGACGATCTGCTCATCGAGAAAGAGCTGGAAGGCAACAAATTCCTGCTAGTCCTGAACAAGAGCGACCTGCCTGAAGCTGTCTTGCTTCCCGACACTCTCGCACACCATCAGATGATCCGGATTTCCACATTGACCGGCGCCGGGATCGAGACTCTTCACCATACGATCCACTCCTATTTCCTGCATGGCCGGGCAACGGACAGCAGGGAATTCGTGGCGCTCTCAAACATCCGGCAGCGGGACGCGCTGGAGAGATGCGGGGTCGCCTTACGACGCTATTCGGCAAACGCAACGGGCGGATTTAACCTGGAACTCATCGCGGCCGATCTTCGCGAGGCGCTCCGTGCCGTCGGAGAGGTGACGGGGGAGAGCACCCCCGACGAGGTTCTCGATCTCATCTTCCAGCGTTTCTGTATTGGCAAATGACAGATGTTCCACGTGAAACTTTCTCCGTAATGGCCCATGCGGCAACGGCTTGCGGCTGGGATACAGCATCCAGTAAAATGGTTTGTGAAACAGTGAGGCAGCTATTCAGGTTGACAGAGTGAAGCCCGCTTGGAATGAATCGACCTTCGGTCTAAAATCTGAGCGGCTGCTGAGAGAGTTTGATGATTCCCTATGACAAGAGATATGACGTAATCGTCGTCGGGGCCGGCCATGCCGGTTGCGAGGCGGCGCTGGCCGCGGCGCGTATGGGTTGCCGGACGCTGCTCCTCACCATCAACCTGGACGCCGTGGCGCTGATGTCATGCAACCCGGCTATCGGCGGCTTGGCCAAGGGGCACCTGGTTAAAGAGATCGACGCCCTGGGGGGCGAGATGGGGAAGAACATCGACGCCACCGGTATCCAGTTCCGCATCCTCAATATGCGGAAAGGGCCGGCGGTGCGCGCCTCCCGCGCCCAGGCCGATAAACAGTTGTACCGGCTGCGGATGAAACGGGTCCTGGAGAAGCAAATATACCTCGACCTCAAGCAGGGGGAGGTTACGGCTCTCCATCTGCAGGAGGAGTCCGTGGCCGGGGTCGATACCAGGACTGGTGTTCGCTATCTGGGGAGAACGGTCATTCTTACCACCGGCACCTTCATGCGCGGCCTGATCCATGTCGGCCTTACCCATTTTCCCGGGGGGAGGGCGGGTGACCTTCCGTCCGTGGGCCTTTCCGATAAGCTGAAGGATCTTGGATTCGCCGTGGGGAGGCTTAAGACCGGCACCCCGGCCCGTCTCGACGGCCGCACGATCGATTTCAGCAGGCTTGAGCCCCAGTACGGCGACGACCCGCCGACACCATTCTCTTTTTCGACGGAACGGATCGACCGCCCACAGGTGGCGTGCCACATCGCCTATACCAACGAACGGAGCCATGAGATTATCAGGGGGGGGCTCGACCGGTCACCGCTCTACTCGGGCATCATTGAAGGGGTCGGCCCGCGTTACTGCCCCTCCATCGAAGACAAGGTGGTCCGCTTCCCGGAAAAGAGCCGCCACCAGACCTTCATCGAACCGGAAGGGATGGAGACCGTCGAGGTCTACCCTTCAGGGCTTTCCACCTCGCTCCCCATCGACGTACAGTGGGCATTCTATCGGAGCATCGCCGG
>Ga0116116_1003016_pt1 | contig 9925 bp, 8 predicted proteins | sample June2015DPH_10_1_FD_89722 | JGI IMG/M metagenome (GOLD analysis project Ga0116116, IMG submission 89722) | Peatland microbial communities from SPRUCE experiment site at the Marcell Experimental Forest, Minnesota, USA - June2015DPH_10_150 | ecosystem: Environmental > Terrestrial > Soil > Wetlands >... | reverse complement strand
CCTCCTTGGGATGTGTGCACCCACTGGGTGAACACAAGCAAACACGATGCCATCGCCCCTCACCCCTCGGTACGCAGGCCGGATTGCGATCCGCCCGGAAAATCTTAGCCAGAGATTAGGGAACCCTTCCGATGCCTTGTCCTTCGCGCGCTGCTCTGCTACCCTGGCGTAGCGAGACGCTCAGCTTGTGATCTTTCTCCTCGTGCATCTCCCAGGAAGGAGCCATCCATTGCGGCTGGATATCCGGCAACTCCCCGGCATATCGTCGCTGGTCTGCGACTACGTCCATGCCTTTTCTCGGCTCAGCACTTTTTTCGCCGGCGATCCCCACGCACCGGACGCCTATCGGGCGCAGGCCAAACAGCGTGACGCCTGCGCCTATCGGCGGGGCGAGCTGCGCGACGCGTTGCTGGTCCGGAATGACGCCTGGAACGCCCCGCCGATCGTCCGCGAGCGGATCGAGGAACTGGCCGACCCCCGGGCGCTGGCAGTGGTGACCGGGCAGCAGACCGGACTCTTCGGCGGCCCCCTGTTCACCCTTTACAAGGCTCTCACGACCGTCGAGCTGGCCGCACGCCTGCGGCGGGAACTCGGACGTCCGGTGATCCCCGTCTTCTGGATGGCCTCGGAGGATCACGATGTGGCCGAGGCCGATCACGTCCATCTCCTGGATCGTGCCGGGAGCCTGGTCGCATTGCGCCACGCCTCCTGGGCGTCCCCCAGCGGTTTCATGCCGGCGAACCTCCGGCTCGGTCCCGCGATCCAAGAGACCCTGGAGAAGCTCTGGGAATTGCTGCCTCCGACGGAGTTTGTCCCCAGCCTGCGAGAGGCCCTGGGCCGGGCCTTCGCGCCCGAGCGGACGTTAGCCGAAGCTTTCGCCCATTGGATGGTCCACCTTCTGGGCGGAAGCGGGTTGGTGCTTGCCGACGGCGCCGACCCCGCCCTGAAGCGGCTAGCGGCGCGGATCCTGCGCCAGGAGGTAGACGAGGCGCCCCGATCCTCGCAGTGTGTCCTGGCGGCCAGCGAGTCGCTCCGCGCGCTGGGCTATCCGGTGCAAATCGAGGCGCGCCCCGATGGCGTCAACTGCTTCCTCCTCCGGGAGGGACGCCGCAGTCTGGTCAGGGAGGGGGAGAGTTTCCGGCTGCGCGACAGTCGCCAGACCATCCCGGCGGCAGACGTCCGGCGGCTGGCGCAGGAGGAGCCGGAGCGGTTCAGCCCCAACGTCGTCCTCCGTCCCATCGTGCAGGACGTCATCTTTCCCACCGTCGCCTACGTCGCCGGGCCGGGTGAGCTGGCGTACTTCGCCCAGCTGCGTCCGGTGTACCAGGCTTTCGACGTGCCCATGCCGCTCATCGTGCCCCGGGCAACGCTCACCCTGGTGGAACCCCGGGTCGCCCAGTTGCTGGAGCGGTTTCACCTGACCCTTCCGGATCTCACCCGGGAGCCGGAGCAGTTGGCCAGCCGGGTGCTGCGAGCCCACCTCCCCCCCGACTTCGAGGCCACCCTGGGCAAAGCCCGCGACAGCGTGGGTGAGATCTTCCGCGGCGTGGCCGAGGCCATCGCGGCCGTGGACCCGACCCTCAGGGCAACGGTCGGGCAGACGTCCGGCCACATCCAGGGACACCTGGATCAACTGGAACGAAAGGCGGTGCAGGCCCTGAAGCGGCGCGAGGCGGAGACCCGGCAGCAGGCCCAACGCGTCCGCGAGGCCCTGATGCCCGGCGGCAAGCCACAGGAGCGCGTGTTTCCCGTCCTGCCGTTTCTGGCCCGCTACGGCCCGCGGCTCATCGACACGATCCGGACGGCCATCGACGGACCCGGCTGGGAGCATCAACTGGTAACACTAAGAACCGACAGCGACAGCGATAGCCGACAGCGATAACGAGGGGCGACAACGATAGGAACGGGCGACAGCGAGTCGCTCACGGAAGGGAGGGGAAGCGATGTTCAAGTTCGAGAAACTCGACGTCTGGAAGGTCTCTCTGGAGCTGTACCGGAAGGTTGCAGCGGCGACCAGGCGGCTCCAGCGTAGGGATCAGCAGTTCTTGGCGGAACAAATCATGCGTGCAACTCTCTCAATCAGTGCCAACATCGCCGAGGGCACGGGGCGCGAAGGCATCCGGGAATCGAAGTAGTTCTTCAATATCGCCAAAGGATCCGTGTATGAGGTGGTCAGCATCGCCCATGTCCTTAACCAGGAGGGGCTGCTGCAATCCTCTGAGTTCTCCGACATCTATCGCCTGAGTGATCGCGTCGCCGGCATGTTGTCCGGTTTGATCGCCAAGGGCTGATTACTTCTCCCTGTCGGATCTTGACTGTCGGCGATCGCTGTCGGATCTCGCTGTCGGCTTTGTCGCTGTCCCTGTCCCTGTCGCTGTCAGCTCTTGGAGTTTCGTGAGATGAAGATCGGCATCACGTGCTATCCCACGTATGGCGGCAGCGGGGTCGTGGCCACCGAGCTGGGCAAGGCCCTGGCCCAGCGCGGACACGAGATCCATTTCATCAGCTACTCGCTCCCCTTCCGGCTGACGCACTACCACGAGCGGCTCTTCTTCCACGAGGTGGCCATGGTGGATTATCCCCTCCTGGAGCACCCACCATACGCCATCGCGCTGGCCGCCAAGATGTCCGAAGTGGCCGCGCAGGCAAACCTGGACATCTTTCACGTCCACTACGCCATGCCCCACGCGGTCTCCGCCTACCTGGCCCGGGCCATCTTGGGGGCAGGGCGCCCCAAGATCATTACGACCTTGCACGGCACCGATATCACCCTGGTGGGGAATGACCGTTCCCTCTTCCCCATGACCCGATTCGCGCTGGAGCAGTCCGACGGGATCACGTGCGTGTCCCGCTATCTCCGCGCCAGGACCTACCAGGTCTTCGACATCGCCAAGCCCCTCAAGGTCATCCCCAACTTCGTGGACACCAAGCGGTTCACGCCGGAGGGCCGCCCCTATCTGCGAGAGCATCTGGCGCCGCGCGGGGAACACATCCTCGCCCACCTCTCCAACTTCCGCGCCGTGAAGCGGGTGCCCGACGTGGTCCGCATCTTCGCCACAGTCCGCGCCGCAGTTCCCGCCAAGCTCCTTCTCATCGGGGACGGCCAGGACCGGTCGGTAGCCATGGAGCTCGCCGAGACGCTGGAGGTCGAGCGCCACGTCGTCTTCCTGGGGAAGCAAGACGATGTGGAGAGCCTCCTGGCCGCCGCCGACCTGTTCCTGCTGCCCAGCGACGAAGAGGCCTTCGGGCTGGCCGCGCTGGAGGCCATGAGCTGCGGTGTGCCGGTGATCGCCACCACGGCGGGGGGGGTGCCCGAGGTCGTGGAAGACGGGAAGACCGGATTCCTCCTCGCGCCAGGGGACGTGGACGGCATGGCCCGCGCCACCCTCGCCCTGCTGACCGATGGTCCGCGCCTGGCGGAATTCCGGGAGGCGGCCCGCCGCCGCGCCGTGGAGCAGTTCGACACCAGCCTGATCGTCCCCCAGTATGAGGCCTACTACCGGAAGATCGCCGGAGAATAGCTGAACAGCGACAGCGACATCCGACAGCGAGGAAAGCCTAAGGCGTTTTCGGCCGCTTTCCCTGTCTCTGTCTCCGTCCCCGTCTCTATCTCTGTCCTTGTCTCTGTCTGTATCTCTGTCCCCGTCCCTGTCGCCCTCGACTCTCGGCGCTCTTTTCGCCTTCCCCCTTGACACCCACAGAGCGGAGCGATAGAAGTCTCACCAGCCCCCCTTGGCTGTCGGTCTGTCGTGCTTGAAGAGGAAATCAGATGAGCAGGTTGTCGGGCGCCCTCGTGCTCCTGCTGGCCCTGGCGGGCTGCGCCACAACCGAAGACCGCCGCTTCCCCCTGACCTACCTCGCGGGCCAGGAGGCGGCGCTGCAGACCGAGACCGCCCGCGAGGCGCTTCCTTACTAGCAGCGGGTCGCGGGGGAGCTGGAGCGGCAGGGAAGGTTCGACGAGGCCACCATCGCGTATGCGAACGCCGCGGTCACCGCGCGGGCCTTGGGTCGCCTTCAGGAATCGCTGGACGCCGCCCTGAAGGCGGTGGAGGTCCTCAGCGTAGTCCTCCAGCGCGCCAGCGCCGAGGCGGGCCGCCCCAAGGGAGAGTCGCTCCGGCAGGCCCAACTCGCCGCCCTGCAGAAGCACCCCCATCCGTACTATTGGGCGGCGTATCAGTTGACCGGGGAGCCACGCTAATGCTGCCATGCCGCGTGGTCCAAGTAGTGAACAGCCGAATGCGCCAGGGGCGCAAACGACCGAATCCTCTGCAAGGTCGCTGAGAGGCTCTCGTGCGCATCCGCCTTCCGGTGCTCCGGACGCGCCACCGGCGCTTCCTGCTGGGTCTGCTGCTGGGATTCGCCGCCAGCGCCCTGGTCGCGGCCGCCACGTCCCTGGGGTACTTCACGGGCTACCAGGGGACGGCGCTGGATCTGTATTTCTGGGCTCAGGGCAAGGCGCGCGCGCCGGAGATCGCTCTCATGGCAATTGATGAAGCCGCCTTCCGTTACCTCAACGAACGCCAGCCCATCCCCCGCGAGTATCTTGCTGGCCTGATCCGCGGCCTCCGGAAAAGCGGGGCCCGCCTGATCGGCCTGGATGTGGACCTGCGGCAGCCCACGCTGCCGGTCGATGACCGTGCGCTGCGGGGAGCCATCCGCGGCAGTCCTGGCGACCCGGTCATCCCCGTTGTCGTGGCCCGAACCCTCACCACCGTTCCCGCCCCAGGAGGGGAAATCCGCTTCCGCCCCCGGCAACTGTACGACGCCTCGCTGGAAAAGGATTCCGGCTTTGCCGAGGTCCCCAAGGACGATGATGGTTTCTTCCGGCGCATCCCCCTGGCCGTCCCCCTGCCAGACGGCCAGTTCTTCCCATCGCTGTCACTGGCTCTCCTGGCACGCCTGGGGGGCCAGGATGCGGCGGCGCTGGCTCGAGAGCTGGGTGGGCCGGAGCCGATCGAACTCTCCCTGCCGGCGTGGGAGGAGGCGCGAGGCAAGCTTCTCGAACACTCGCCGCTCCGGTTCTTCCGGGACGAGGACTGGAAGATCAATTTCATCGGGCCTGCCGGAAGCTTCCTCACCATCGGCAGCGACGCCGTGTACCAGATCGGCGTTTCCAATCAGGAAATCGCCCGGGACAACCCGCTCCGGGACCGGATCGTCCTGATCGGGGCCACCTTTGAGGAGAGTCGGGACGCCTATCCGACGCCGCGCGGGATCATGTCCGGGATGGAGATCCACGCGAACATCCTGCACACGCTGCTCACCCGAGGTCAGATTCAGCCGATCGCCTGGGGCACCAGCCTGCTCCTCCAGTTCCTCCTGTGCCTCCTCTTGAGCGCCCTCTTCGCCGTGGTTCGCCCGAACCGCGCCTTGGTCATCTCGCTCGCGGGCGCAGCCCTCGTGACCGCCGGGTCCGGCGCCTGGGCCGTCGCGCAGCACAGCTACTGGTTCGACTTTCTCACGCCGATCCTGGCCATGCGCCTGAGCGTCAGTCTGCACGACGCTATGGAGCGGCGCCGGATCCGCCATTCCTTTCACCAGTACGTCGGGCGGGAAGTGGCGGACCGGGTCTATCTCGACGACCCTGCCTTGGCGGGACAGCGCCGGATCGTCTCGATCATGTTCACCGACCTGCGCGACTTCACCACCATGTCCGAGGCCATGACCGCAGACCGGGTGGCCCGGCAACTCAACGAGTACTTCCCCATGATGGTGGAGGCGGTCCAGGCCCACCGGGGGATCGTCAACGACTTTATCGGCGATGCCGTCATGGCGATCTATGGCGCGCCCCTCGAAAATCCGCAGCACGCCCTGGACGCCGTGCGGACCGCCCGGAGGATGCAGGCGGGACTGGAATCGCTGAATGCGGAGTGGCAGGCGCGGGGGCTCCCCATTTTGAAGATGGGGATCGGCATCCACACCGGGACCGTCTTCGCCGGCAACGTGGGGTCGCCGAAGCGGAAGAAATACACGGTCGTGGGCGATGCGGTGAACGTGGCCGCGCGGGTGGAGGGCTTGAACAAGGAGCTTCACACCACGCTCCTCATCACCGCTGACACCTACGCGGAGGTCAAGGATCGGGTAGAGGTCAAAGACTGCGGCGAGATGAAGGTCAAGGGCCGCCGCCAGGCGGTCAACGTGTACGAGGTCCTGGCCCTCCACGAGGGGGCCGGGGGCCCGCAAAGGAGGCGTCCATGGGTGCGCGATGGCAAATCATCCTGGGGGTCCTGGCTGTTCTGGCGCCGGCAGGAAGCCTCGCCGCGCCCGCCGGAGACCCCATCGCCGTCCTGACCGAGATCCGGATCGGACAGGGCGAGGTGCGGGTCAAGGCGTCAGCCGAGGCGGATTGGAAACTCCCGTTGCCGCTTCTCTCCCTGCGACCAGGCGATCAGGTCCGGGCCACCCGGAACGCCACCGCTGTCCTGATGTTCACCGGCGGCCAGGGGACGGTGACGATCTCGGCGGCGAACTCGCCCTTCACGGTGCAGCCGCCTGCGGCCGGGCCGGCCGCCGACAAGTCCACGGACCTCGTGGCGAATCTCGGCCGATTCCTGATGGGGAAGAAGAAGGATCTGAGCTACGTTCCCCTGACGACCCGCAGCGTCAAGCAACCGCCGCTCTTGCTCTCGCCGCGGGAGGGCAAGCTGCTGGGATCGCCCATCCTGGAGTGGGGCGGCTCCAACCGGTTGCGCTACACGGTCCGACTCTTCAGCCCCCAAGGGAAGGTCTGGGAGCAGGACAACCTGCCTCGGGCGCCGCTCCCCTACCCCGCGAGCGCGCCACCTCTCGCTCCCGGGGTCCCCTACCGCTGGGAGCTGGAGGCCAGGGACTTCCCCGTCCAGCAAGGGCTGTTCACGATCCTGCCGCCGGCCGAGAGCGCATCCATCCGGGAGAGCCTGGCGGCGCTCGAACCGGCCGCCCTGCCGGGCTATCCAAAGAACACCGTGAGCCTGATGCGGGCGGGCCTTCTCTTCGAGCAGGGACTCTACGCCGAGGCCCGCCAGGAGCTGCTGGCGGCCATCGCCGCCGATCCGGACGAGCCGAGCCTGCACCTGCTCCTGGGTCACGTCTACGAGCGGACCGGCCTCCGGGAACTTGCCGCCGAGGAATTCGACGAGGCCGATTTCCTGTCGACGCGAACGCCGTAAAGACCGATCTCGGATAGCGATAGCGAAAGAACGGAAGAGCTTGCCCCTCGCTGTCGGATCTCGCTATCACTATCGGATTTCGCTATCGCTATCGGTTGTTGGTCGTTCAGGCGACGCGCTTCTTGAAGCTCAGGACGGCCCAGTACAGGAAGACCAGGAAGAACCCCCCGAGGATGGCCAAGTCCTTCCACACCAAGAGCAAGCCGGCTCCCCGCAAGGTGACCGCCCGGACCGCGCGACAGAAATACATCAGCGGGAAGAGGTACGAGATGGGCCGGATGGCTTGGGGGATGGCCTCGATGGGGGCGTACGCCCCGGAGAGCATGAAGACCGGCAGGATATAGAAGACGGCGATCTGGATCGCCTGGAACTGGGACCGGGAGACCGCCGAGATCAAGAGGCCCGTCGCCAGTGAGGTGAGGACGAACAGGACGCAAAAGGCGAGGAGTAGCGGCAGCCGCTCCCGCACCGGGACGTTGAACCAGCGATCCGCCACGAACAGGATCGTGACCACGTTGAGCAGGGAGATGCCGAAATACGGGAGCAGCTTCCCCAGGATCAGCTCCGACCGGGTGATGGGGGAGGCCATGAGCTGGTCCAGCGTCCCTTTCTCCCGCTCGCGGGTGATGCTGACGGCCATGAGCATGACGGTGAGCAGTTGCAGGGTGAGGCCGATGACGCCGGGCATCACGTAGCTCAGGTATCGGAGCCCGGGGTTGTACCGGATCTCCGTCTGGACGAAGACGGGCTGGCTGAGGCGTTGCCCCCGGTCCGGGCGCACGCCGCGCGCCCACAGGCCCTTCACGGCCCGCTCCGCATTGTAGCGCTGGATGACCTGCTGCGCCACGCCCTCCACGATGGGCGCCGAGTTGTTGTCCGTCCCGTCCAAGAGGAGCTGGAGCTGGGCCTCCTCCCCCGTCTCGATCTGCTTCATGAAACCCTGGGGAATGACGATGGCCGCCTTGATCTTCCCCTGGGCCAAGAGGTCCTGCGCCTCCTGGAGCGTCCCCACCTCGCGCTCAATTTGCACCTCGTCGTACGTGCTGAAGGCGGTGACGATGGCGTTGCTCTCCGGCGAGCCGTCCTGATTGAAGATGACCGACGGGATCTGGCGCAGCCCCCCCGTCTCCAGGGCTTTCCCGAACAGGAAGGTGAGGACGATCGGCATCACCAGGAGGAGGACGAAGGTCCGCCGATCCCGCAAAATCTGTCGCGCCTCTTTGCGCGCCACGTGCCCGATGACCGCCAGCATGACCTATCGGCCCCCGTTCCCGTCCGAGGCGTCCCGGGTGAGAGACATGAAGACGTCTTCGAGGGTGGGCGCCACCGCCCGGATGCTCTTCACCGCGATCCCGCGCGCGGTGAGGATCTCGTGGAGGTGTTGGCGGAGATGCGCGGCCGACTTGGAGAAGACCCGGAGGGTGTGCCCATAGATGCTCACCCCGGTCACCCCCTCCAGGCCTCGCGCGACTGCGGCGGCTTCCATCACCGGCAGGGCGTCCACCTCCAGGAGGTCCTCGGCCATGTCCGCCTTGCATTGGTCCGGCGAGCCGGCACCGATGAAGCGGCCCCGGTGCATGAAGCCGATGGTCTGGCAGCGCTCCGCCTCCTCCACGTAGTGGGTCGTCACCAGGATCGTGCGCCCCTCGGCCGCCGCCTCGTAGAGGAGATCCCAGATCCGCTGGCGCGAGGGCGGATCGGCGCCGGCCGTGGGCTCGTCGAGGAACAGGATCGCCGGCGAGTGCACCATGGCGCAGCCCAGGGCCAGCCGCTGCTTGAGCCCTCCCGACAGGTGATCGGTGAGATCCCGGCGCCGCTCCGTGAGGCGCACGCGCGCGAGCGTCTCTAGAACCTGCCGCCGTCGCTCCTGCCCCGACAACCGGTACACGCCGGCAAAGAAGTCCAGGTTCTCCTCCACCGTCAGATCGCCGTAGAGGCTGAACCGCTGGGGCATGTACCCGACCAGCCGCTTGATGGACTCCGCTTCGGTCGCCACGTCCAGACCCGCCACGCGCGCGCTGCCCTCGCTGGGCAAAAGCAGGCCGCAGAGCATCCGGATGGTCGTGGTCTTGCCGGCGCCGTTGGGGCCCAGGAAGCCGAAGATCTCCCCCGTCCGCACGGTCAGGTTCAGGCCCGCGACGGCTGTCACGGGTCCGAAGCGGCGGCTGAGGTTCGTCGTCTCGATCGCAAGAGTCATGTCGGGAAGCTCCCTCCGGCGGGGCCCACAGGCCGCATCACATCGCGGAGAAGCTGATATCGCCTTTATACGGGAGCTATGCGAGGGGTGTCAATCTGAAAAAGCCGATAGGCATAGCGATAGGGACAGCGAAGAGGTTTCCCTCTCTGTCGCTGTCTCTGTCGGTCCTCCGCTGTCGATTCTTCGGGACAAAAGCGGTTGACAACCCCGGGCAAAATGACTAGTGTGCCTGGCATCCCTATGCTGCTCACACACGAACGCCTCGAGGGGGCAACCATGTCAGTCAAGAAGCTGCTCCTGGCGAAGCCGCGAGGCTTTTGCGCCGGAGTGGATCGCGCGATAGATGTCGTCAACCTGGCCCTGGATCTCTATCCCGGCCCCGTGTACGTCCGCAAGGAGATCGTCCACAACGTCCACGTCGTGAACGAGCTGCGGAGCAAGGGCGCCATTTTCGTGGACGAGCTGGACGAGGTGCCCGACGGGGCCACGGTCATCTTCAGCGCCCACGGGGTCTCGCCCGAGGTGCGCGCGCGGGCCGTGGCGCGCGGGCTCAAGGTGATCGATGCCACCTGCCCCCTGG
>Ga0116116_1002990_pt1 | contig 9981 bp, 7 predicted proteins | sample June2015DPH_10_1_FD_89722 | JGI IMG/M metagenome (GOLD analysis project Ga0116116, IMG submission 89722) | Peatland microbial communities from SPRUCE experiment site at the Marcell Experimental Forest, Minnesota, USA - June2015DPH_10_150 | ecosystem: Environmental > Terrestrial > Soil > Wetlands >... | reverse complement strand
GCCGCGATGAGCCATAAGTTGATTTTCGACGTTCACGATAACGACATTTTCTGGTGCACCGCGGATATCGGCTGGGTAACCGGGCACACTTATATCGTTTACGGCCCCCTTGCCAATGGCGCAACGTCCCTGATGTTCGAGGGTGTGCCGACGTATCCTGACGCCGGACGCTTCTGGCAGGTCTGCGATAAGTTCGGCGTAACCATTTTCTACACCGCCCCCACCGCTATTCGCTCTCTGATGCGTCTCGGCGAGGAATGGCCCGCCAAATACAAGCTCAACACCCTGAGAATCCTCGGCTCCGTCGGCGAACCTATCAACCCGGAGGCCTGGATTTGGTATTACGAAAAAATCGGACATAGTAAATGCCCAATAGTCGATACGTGGTGGCAGACGGAGACGGGCAGCATACTGATAACTCCCCTGCCGGGGGCGCATACGATAAAGCCGGGAAGCGCGTGCAAGCCGTTCTTCGGCGTTGACCCCGTGATTCTGCGCGACGACGGGAGTATCTGCGCGGTGAACGAGGGCGGGAAACTCTGCATCCGCAAGCCCTGGCCTGGGATGATGAGGACGATGTGGGGGGACCACGACAGATTCATTGACACGTATTTTACGATGTTCCCTAATTTGTATTTCACCGGAGACGGCTGTCGGAAGGACCAGGATGGGGATTACTGGCTGATGGGCAGAATCGACGACGTTGTGAACGTGTCGGGGCACAGAATTGGCACGGCTGAAGTTGAAAGCGCATTGGTGAGTCACGAGAAGGTCGCCGAAGCCGCCGTAACGCCCATTCCGCACGATATAAAAGGACAGGGACTGTATGCCTTCGTAACGCTCAAGGAAGGTATCCCGGAAAGCGAAGAGTTGAAAAAAGAGTTGCTTCTGCACGTTCGCAAGGAGATTGGACCCATCGCGGTGCCTGAGGCAATCCAGTTTGCTCACGGCCTGCCCAAAACCCGTTCGGGCAAGATTATGCGGAGAATCCTGCGAAAGATAGCAGAAGGCGACGTATCAAACCTCGGCGATATTACCACGCTCGCAGACCCGACCGTTGTGGAATCGCTGGTAAAAGGACGAGGAAAGTAGTCAGATTAGCGGACAGCGGACAGTTTAGTTGCCAAACGCGGATTTTACATATTCAGGAAAGGAAGAGAATATGGATGTAAACGTAATTGAGGTCAGGGACAAGACGGGGAATCCTGCGCCGCTGGGGCTTCTGGGATTCGGAATGACAACGGTACTGCTGAACCTGCACAACGCCGGGTTTTTCGGGCTGGGCAGTATGATTCTGGCGATGGGAATATTTTACGGCGGACTCGCCCAGATTATCGCAGGCATAATGGAGTGGAAGAAAGGCAACACGTTCGCGACGACGGCGTTCTGCTCTTACGGCCTTTTCTGGCTCACGTTAGTTTGGCTCATAATCGCGCCCAAACTCGGAATCGCGGAAGCCACGACAAAAGAAGGAATGGCGGCGTATCTGTTTATGTGGGGTTTATTCACTTTTGTAATGTTCATCGGCACTTTGAAATTGAACAGGGCCTTGCAGGTGGTGTTTTTGTCGCTGGCAGTGCTATTTTGGATGCTCGCACTCAAGTACCTTAACGGCAGTGCCGAACTTGGCACAGCAGCGGGCTATGAGGGCATATTCTGCGGATTCTCAGCCATATACACAGGCCTTGCCCAGGTTTTGAACGAATGTTACGGTAAAGTAGTTCTGCCCTTGGGGCCGGTGAAAAAATAATTCAAAAAGTAAATATCAAAAAGTAAAATTGCGGAATCGCTTCGCGATAATTTGCCAATCGGATTTCGTATATGAACATTATAGTACGCTGTGTGATAATTCTCTTAGGGATTCTTTTGATAGCTGCGGGAATTTATTTGCTTTATAATCCGATTCATTGGCTGCCTCAAACTCCCAAAAACCGATTTTTTATACCAGCTTTTATAATAGCTCTCGGCGCGGTCTGGATTGTAGGAGCATTTAAAAAAAATTTTAAGAAGTAGAAGGTCAGCTAATTTGATGAATTCTGCTGAATGCTGTCGGAAAAAATATGAGGAGGAATTTGCACAGTTTGCCGGGGCGTATGGGGCGAGGGCCTTTGGACTCGGCCGGCACGCGCTGGCGATATTGCTTAAGGCGCTCGATGTCAATCCCGGCGATAAAGTTGGCGTTTGCGCGTTTACCTGCCTGGCTGTCGTGGAAGCCGTCAAAGTTTGCCAAGCAATTCCCGTTTATCTCGATATCGATGAATACCTGTGTATAGACCCGGGGGAAATCCTAATGCAGGATACCGGCTCTCTCAAAGTAGTGATTTTACAGCATACCTTTGGCAACCCCGGCCGATTGGAGCAGCTTCTTGCGGCCTGCAACAAAATCGGCGCAAAAGTTATCGAAGATTGTGCCCACTCGCTGGATTGCAGGTGGAACAATCAAAAATTAGGCAAATGGGGCCAAGGAGCCGTCGGCCAGGGAGGGATGTTAACCGTCAATTCAAGCGGCTTACTCGAAAAAGTTGACCGTCAAATCGAGCGGTTTGCGGCGCCTGCGTCCGTAAAATCAGATTTTATTCTGGCCTGCCTTCGGCGAGCATATCGCCCATTCAGTCAGTCGCGGCTCGATTGTTACCTCGGATATCAATACTCCCGGCTTCGTAGTATGTTGCATTTCAGGGGAAAATCTTTTCTGAAAAATGGCATACCTTCCTGCGAAGGATATGTCCGTCTGGCCGGGGAAATGAAGGCAAAAGCGGCATTGAAACAGTTGGAAAACTGGCACAAATTGCAGCAGATTCGGCTTCAAAATACCGCGATGATAGAGGAGTCCTTCAGCGACGCCGGCTTGTCCCTTTGGCCAAAACAGCCGCAGGCAAATATCACACTGATGAGATACCCCTTACGAGTATATAAGAAGTGGGAAAAAGTTCACAGGGGAGGCGTTCGAGGTCTGGATATCGCCGGCTGGTATATTAGCCCCGTCCATCCGCTTGGCGGCAGTGACCTTGCCAAAGTTGATTACCACCAGGGTAGCTGCCCAAGAGCCGAAGGCATTATTGAACGATTAGTGCATCTGCCGACCGGACCATCGCTTAATAAACACAAATTAGAAGATATGATGAGAATAATAAACGGATTTTTTTAGACGCTGATTGCGCGGAGTGACGCTGTTTTTGTTTTAGGGAATTGGAAATAAAACCGGCTGTGGAGATTGGTTGAACCATCCACAGCCAATTCGCAATTCTATATTCTTAATTCTAAATTCGGTTTACGCTTTTCGTTTTCGCAAAACGAGGCCGCCGAAGGTGAGAAGGAATAACGTGGCGGGTTCGGGAATAATTACGGTGACTTGGGTTGGCAGGATTGCATTTCCAAGTGATGCATCTTCGAGAACAATACCACCTCGAATCAAATTAAGCGAGATGTTTGCTGTTGTTATCTCGGCACCGTTGCCATTTAACTGCAACAAGAGGAGATCTCCTGACATAGGGATGGGATCGAAGTGACCGTCGAGAAAAACAGCGTAATCACGGAAATTTACTAAGCCATCGGGGTAAAGATCGGCCATTCCTCCGTCTATTAGCCAATTGTCGCTGAACATCGTTAAATCATAGATGCCTACTGAACCGTTGTGGTCGAAGTCGGCGTTGGAACCGGCCGTGAGATAGGGGTCGAGCATCGATGCCATTTCGATTGTTATGCCCGAAGTGCCTAAGCCGCCCAGCGCAGCGGGTTCATTCCAGGCAGTTGTTGGAAGATAAGAAGGGTCTTCCCAATCAGGACTTGTCGTGACTATGAAATCTCTGAATCTTGAGGGATAGTAGTAGAAAGGCTGGGCAAGAGATGTAACGTTGCTGAAGGTGGCGCCATTACTCAGTTGTATATCCAAAGCGAAAGCAACAGGCGCAAGCGTTCCGGTTGTCTGATAGCCGATTAGCAGTTTGCCGCCGCCGGCATCGGTTGCGGTTATTGTGACATCGCCTTTGGCGTAATTGATGAGTGTAATTCCCATAATGGCGAGCAAAGAAATTCTTCTCATACATCTTCTCCTTCTTCTTTAGCCGATTTGGCCCCCCCGCCATTCGGCATACATTGATACTACCGGATGGATAGTCGGAATGTCAAGAAAAAAGTGGATTTAGAATTTTTCTTAGACACTGATTCCGCCACAGGCGGATAAATCACGCCAAACTGATTAGCGGATAAATGCCGATTGCTAATTTTAGGATGCGGAAAAACGCTTGCTTTTATTGCCGGTTTGACGTGCCTCGCAAAGATGAATAAAAAGGCCGTGAGGAATGGTATAAACCAAATCTCACGGCCGTATTATCAATGCTAAATTAAAAACTAAGCTTTTAGTTTTCTCAAAATCAATCCGCCCAGGCCGAGAAGCAAAAGCGTGGCCGGCTCAGGGATTGGCTGGTATTCGATTGTCAGGTATGGCTGCGGCCCGATAGTACCACCCACATCCTTGGACGAGAAACCTGCCTTCGCTCCAGGAATCACCTCATGTGTAAGTTTCATAACCACGCTGTATATATTATCGTCTCCGTAAACCTGACTAACGTCACTCGTTACCGTCCAGAAGACATAGCCGGTAACGGTTGATTGTGTGTTAGTGGGTAAGATGCTAAAATTAGTGGGAGCATTATTCCATGTAAGTGTGCTCTCAGACCAACTGTCATTGTCAAGGTAATAAGCGCCTATTACCGGTGAATCAATGAGAGAGATAGTATCGAGACGAAGCACGGCAGACACAATCGATTGGCCGGCAGGGATGGCGGAAAGGTCAAACTTAAGATATGACCTTGTAATCTCGGGATTATATCCGACATACAAAGTACCGCTGTTGTGGACTGCGGTTGGCTCCGCATTGTTTACATAGGCATCATTAGTAGGCCATAGTTGAAGCGTACCGGCCTTCGACATATTACTCAACAATAAACAACCGACCCCCATTAATGCTGTGATTAATCGCTTTTTCATCACTTACCCTCTCGATAAACTTACATCTCGACACTGCGCACGCGCATGCACACACGCATTGCTTACTACTCAGAAAATAAACCTCTCATCTCTTCTCCCCTTAGAAGTAAATTGCTTGTACCATAAACGGCCTGTTCTGTCAAGGCCAAAATCCAGAAAATTGCGGATAAGGAAAACGAACCCCCTGTGTGGATAAGGAACTACAACCCGTGGATGGGGAAAAGGGTTGATTTGAGGGTGTCGAGGGTGGCGGTGAGGGCGGGCATAACGGCGTCACGCTGCTGGGAGTTAACGGGGAGAACCCTGTCGCGCAGGCCGCCCTGCCATTCGGTGGTCTGGAGCATAATTCCGCCGAGGAGCATATTGGCGTCAAGCTCACTATCCGCCCCGCAGAGGGCAGACCAGCCGAGCGCCCAGGCGCGAACGGTGTTCTCGACGTTGTAGCCGCCTCCTCCGGTCATAAGGATGGGTTTTCCGAAGGCGAGCAACTGATGAATTATGTCCGAGTAAACGTTGTTTGTCAGGCGAAGATTCGCCAGCGGGTCGCCGGCCAGGGCATCAGCACCAAGCTCGAAGACAAAAACATCGGGTTTGAAGGCGTGGATTAGCGGCAGGACGACGGTTTTGATTGCGAGCATATAGGCCTCGTCATAAGTGCCGATGGGCAGCGGGATATTTACGCAGTAGCCCTTACCAATGCCCCTGCCTATTTCATTTTCGAAACCGGTGCCGGGGAAGAGGGTTTTGGGGTTCTGGTGAAGCGAAATAGTCATAACGTCGGAGCGTTCGTAGAAAAAGGCAGCGACGCCGTCGCCGCAATGAACATCGACGTCCAGGTAGAGGACTTTTTTACCCTGCTCGGCGAGGACTTCGCAGCCAAGGGCAACGTCGTTTATGTAGCAAAAGCCCGCGGCAAACTCGGGGTGGGCGTGGTGAAAGCCGCCCGAAGGATTGAACGCAGCACCGACTTTGCCGTCGAGGATGAGTTGTGCGGCGGTAATGGTTGCTCCCACGGCCAGAAGCGCATACTCATACATACCCTTGAAGACGGGGCAATCGGAAGTGCCAAGCCCCATACTGAGGGCGTCGTAATCCCATTGGCCTCTTGAGGCGTTCTGGAGGTTGTGCAGGTAGCGGGCGGTGTGGAATTTTTTCAGTACGACTCTATCGGCCGGTTCAGGGGGAACTTCGATTCTATCCGGAGCGGCGAGGAGTCCCATTGAATTTATGATGTCGCGTGTTTTTTTTGCGCGTATGGTATTGAAAGGATGTCCCGGCGGATATGAAATTTCTTCGAGCCGGGGCGAATAAATGAAGGCAGCGGGTTTTGTGATCACAACGGTCTCTCTTTATTTATCAGTCAGGTCATAAGATATATTATAAACCTCTCCGTCGAACGTGGTATTAACCTTGAAGCCGGAGTTGTGGAATATGGCGAGCATAGGTTTGTTGCCGGGGAGGACTTTGGCGAAGAATCGTTTGACGCCTCTTTGTTTGGCTATCTTGGTAATATAATCCAACAGGTATGTCCCCATACCTTTTTGCTGCCATTCGTCGTGAACCACGAATGCGACTTCGGCGGCCTGGATTTTGGGGTCAAAGAAGTATTGGGCCATAGCGACAATGTGTTCGTCGCCTGAAGGGCCCGGGACGACGCCGACGATGGCGATATCCTGCTGGTAATTGATATTGGTGAGTTGCTGGACGTCCTTGTGGGGGAAAGTCATCGTGTGGGTCATATATCTTGTCTGGACGGATTTTTCGCTGAGGGAGTAGAGCATTTCCGCCAGTTCGTGCTCATCATTTGGTTTGACGGGTCTGAAGAAAATTTCGGTGCTGTCGCGGAGGGTGTCGTAGCGTTCGAGTTCGACCGGGTACCTGACTTTGGCCCAGTCCAGTTCTATCTGGTCTTCATAGATATATTTCTGCGCCTTGGCGGCCTGGATAAGCGAAGTTCTGAATTTGGGATGAGCGATATTGATGAGGTCGAGGACCCTTTCGCGGATTGATTTGCCGTGGAGATACGCGATGCCGTATTCGGTAACGACGTAATGGACGTCGCCGCGGGTGGTGACGACGCCTGCGCCTTCGGTAAGGTGCGGGACGATTCTGCTGACCTGACCTGAGCGTGCGGTTGAGGGCATAGCGATGATTGCCTTGCCACCCCTGCTTTTGGCTGCGCCGCGTATAAAGTCGATTTGGCCGCCGATGCCGCTGTAGAAACGATAGCCGAGGGAATCGGAGCAGACCTGTCCTGTGAGGTCGATTTCGAGGCCGACGTTGATGGCGATCATTTTTTCGTGCTGGCTAATCAGGTAGGAGTCGTTGACATATTCCGTCGGGTAGAATTCGAAGAAGGGGTTATTGTTGATGTAGTCGTAGAGGCGTTTTGTACCCATACAGAAGCTTGCGACGACTTTGCCGTGATTGATGTTTTTCTTTGCGCAGGTGATGGCGCCGCATTCGATGAGGTCGATAATCCAGTCACTGAACATTTCAGTGTGGATGCCGAGGTCTTTTTTATCTTTGAGGTATTCGGCGAGGGTTTGGGGGATTCGACCGATGCCACACTCGATGGTGGAGCCGTCTTCGACGAGCCGGGCGATGTTTTCGCCGATGCGTCGCATAACGTCGTCGGTTTCAGGGATGGCGATTTCGAAGATTTCCTTGTCAAAGGGGACGAGACAATCGATGGAATTGACGTTGACGAAGCTGTCGCCGAAGGTTCTCGGCATACAGGAATTAACCTGGGCAATGACGTATTTGGCGTTGGCAGCGGCGGACTTGACGATATCGACGGAGACGCCGAGTGAGCAGAGGCCGTTGACGTCGGGCGGGGTTACGGTAATAAGGGCGACGTCGAGAGGAATCCTGCCGCTTTCGAATTCGCCGGGGATTTCAGAGAGGAAAATGGGAGTGTAGTCACCGATACCTTTGCCGAGGGCGTCGCGAACGTTGTCGGCGATGAAAAACGAGTTCATTTTGAATTTTTCGCGGAATTTTTCGGTGGCGTAGGGAGCTGCGCCCATAGTGAGCATGTGGACTATATGCGCATCGTAGATGTGCGTGGAATGCTCGACGAGCGCTTCCACGAGATGCTGGGGCTGTGCGCAGGCGGTGCCGATGAAGATATGGTCGCCCGATTTGACGAGCTTCATTGCCTCTTCGGCGGTAGTGATTTTTGATTTGTATTTTTCTTTCCAGTCAAACTGAGGCATAGATATAAGTCCTGAATTATTTTTTTTCTACTCTTATGCGAGCGTCAACGGCGATGGGAGTTGTACCCTGCGGCCCGACCATAAAGGGGTTGATGTCCATTTCCTGGATTTCGGGGAATTCGGTAACGAGCTGAGAAAGTCGCTGCAAACCTTCGGCGACGGCCTCGATATCAATGCCCTGCTGGCCCCGAGCGCCGATAAGCATTTTATAAGTTCGAGTGTTGACAAGCATTTGTTTGGCCTCTTCGGCGGTCAGAGGCGCCAGGTAGAAGGAGACATCCTGCATAACTTCGACCATTGTGCCGCCCATGCCGAACATCATCAGCGGGCCGAAATGGGTGTCGCGGTGCATACCGAGGATAAGCTCTTTGCCGCCCGAGCACATTTTCTGGACGAGAACGCCGAGAATTTTGGCGTTGGGAAGCTTTTTGGGGATTCTAAACATCATAAGGTCGAAGGCATCCATAACCTCCTGAGGAGTTTCGAGGCCGACCCTGACGCCGCCGACGTCTGATTTATGGATGATGTCGGGCGACCAGATTTTCAGAACAACGGGATAACCAAGCTGCTCTGCGATGTTTGCGGCCTGTTCGGCGGTGTTGGCAACGGCGTCTTTGGGCGTTACGAAGCCATAAGCCTCGAGTATTTCTTTTGATTCCGCCTCGCCAATCTGGCTGACACCCTGACGAAGATGTCTTTCGATGATGGTTTCGGCCTTGTGGCGATTGACCGAGAAGAGTTTAACGACGCGTTTGGGTCTTGCCTTCCAGCGGACGTAATCAACCATAACCTTGAGGGTAAGGACGGCGGCCTCGGGAGAATCGTATTGCGGAATCTTGTTGTCTTTAAGAATGGCGTTTCCTTCGGCGACCTTGTTTACGCCGAGGAAGCAGGCAAACACCGGTTTACCGGGTTTTTTCTTCAAGGCATCGACGATGGCTTTGGCGGTTCCGGTAGCGTCCGTCATTGCCTGGGGTGTAAGCAAAATCAGTATCGCATCAACGTTGGGGTCTTCGAGAGCGACTTCTATCGCAAATTTATAACGGTCAGGGAGCGCATCGCCGAGGACGTCGATGGGGTTATGCAGATTGGCGGCGGCGGGGAGTTTTTCGGCGAGCCGTCGAATGGTTCCTTCGCTGAGTTTGGCAAAGGTGAGGTGAAGTTTTTCAATAGCGTCGGCGGCCATAATGCCTGCGCCGCCCGCGTTGGTGATGACGGCGACAGAAGGGCCTTTGGGAAGGGGCTGATAAGCAAAGCCCTGGGCAAAATCGAACTGTGATTTGATAGAGAAGCACCTTATGACGCCCGCCCTTTCGAAGACGGCTTCGTAAGCGGTTTCGCTGCCGGCAAGGGAGCCGGTATGCGAGGAAGCGGCTTTTGCGCCCGCGGCGGTGACGCCCGCCTTCATAAGCAGGATGGGTTTCTTCAGGGATATTTGTTCGGCTATATTAACAAAGGCGTTGCCGTCGGTGATGCTCTCAAGATAACCGGCGATAACTTTGGTATCCGGGTCATCCGCGAACGCCTCGATGATGTCAAGCTCATCGACGTCGGCCTTGTTACCGATGCTGACGAGCTTGCTGAAGCCGATGCCGTTGGAGTTGGCCATATCGAGAATAGCGGCCAAAAGTGCGCCGGATTGAGACAGATAGCCGGTCGAGCCGACAACTGGAAGCGTTCCGCCAAAGCTGGCATTGAGCTTTTTGGCAGGAACGATGAGTCCGAGGCAGTTGGGGCCAATTACGCGTATGCCGGCCTGCTTAGCAATCTGGAT
>Ga0116116_1002987_pt1 | contig 9987 bp, 9 predicted proteins | sample June2015DPH_10_1_FD_89722 | JGI IMG/M metagenome (GOLD analysis project Ga0116116, IMG submission 89722) | Peatland microbial communities from SPRUCE experiment site at the Marcell Experimental Forest, Minnesota, USA - June2015DPH_10_150 | ecosystem: Environmental > Terrestrial > Soil > Wetlands >... | reverse complement strand
CGTGGCCCGGCAGCAGGAAATCGACCTGGTAAGGCACCAGGCGGCCCAGGGAGGCGATGAGTTGGTCCAGGCTACCCAAACCCTTATCGGCGTCAGACAAGAAATTTTCCATGGGAGAGCTGGGAAAGACCGTATCCCCGGAGAAGAGGAGGCGCCGTTGGCGTTCGTAGATGCAGATGTCGCCCCGGGTGTGGCCTGGGGTGCTGATCACCTCCAGGAGATGGTTTCCCGCCTGGAGGCGCTCGCCGCCCCGGAGGATCACCACCTGGTCTGCCCGGCCGGCCTTCTCCATGATCTGCATGAAGGACACGTTGCAGAAATTGATGTAGGGCAGGGTGTCGATGTGCCCGTAGACCTTGGGGTTGCACCAGTCGAAGAGCTCTCCCATGCCCCCTACGTGGTCGAAGTGGCAGTGGGTGATGAAAAGCTGTTCCAGGAGGGAGAGATCAAAGACTTCGCTAAGTTCATGGAGGATACCGTAGAAGTTGCCGGCGTCTATGAGGGTGCGGCCTTCATTGAGGATGTAGACATTGCAGCTCATGCCCGTTTCTTCAACCCACCAGATGCCCGCAAGCAAGGGGTCATATTCGCCCAGATGGATCATGGCTCCTCCTGATAAGATGAAAGCGGCGCATTTTACGGCCCCTCTGGTGGTTTGCTTTTATTGGCCTCTTCACTCTCAAGGCGTTTCTTCAAGGCCTGCAAAGTTTCTGCATTTATTTTACCCGGATACAGGCGATCAGCAATTTCTGCATACTTCAGGGCCTGAGGCTTTTAGGCCTTGGCTCTTGCATTAATAATCATCTCCCGTTTTCTAATCACTCCAGGACATCATGGTTTAATGGAGATAGCTAGATAACTATCAGCTTTTATTCTCTATTTTGGCGCATTAGGGCAATGCCCGCCCCAGAATCTCCCCCAGCCGGTGGATCATCTCCCCATGCCCGACTGGTGGAAAATGCCACTCCACCAGAAGCAGGGCGCCTTCCTCGTCAAGCTGGCTGCCGCCCAGCTGCACCCGGGGCGGGGTCGCAGGTTGGCCCAGGAGTCCGGCCAGATAATGTAAAAGCCGCTCACCATCAAAATCCCGGCTCACCTCCAGGGAGAGATAATCGGGACCGACCACCGCGTAAAAAAAGAGCGGATCGTGATAAGGGCGCTCGTACGGGGGATGAGCCTGGCCTTCCAGGATGAGGCGCCGGGAGCGGGCTTCCTGGCGCAGGATGGTGAACTGCCAATTTTGCGGCAACGCTGCTTCCTTTGCGGTATTGGCTACGATTCTAACTGGTTTCCCGGTGGGTGTCAAATGGCAGGCCTCGAGGCGGGGGCCTGCCCAGGATCATCGTGCCTTTTTTCACTATGGCGGCGGCAGCCCTCTTGACAGTGGTTGGCAGAGACAATAAAATTTAACATTCTACGTGATTCCCCAAGATCGCTCTGGAAAAATATACCATTAAGATAAGGTGATAGAGATGAAAATGTATCTGATGACTCCGGGCCCCACCCCGGTGGCCCCGGAAACCCAACTGGCCATGGCCCAGCCCATCATCCATCATCGCTCCCCACAGTTCATGGAGGTCCTGGGCCGGGTGCGGGAAGATCTGAAATACCTGTTCCAGACGGAACAGGAAGTGCTGATCTTCTGCGCCACCGGTACCGGCACCATGGAGGGGGCGGTGGCCAATACCCTGAGCGCCGGCGACACCGCCCTGGTGGTGGACGGCGGCAAGTTCGGGGAACGCTGGACCGAGCTGTGCATGGTTTACGGGGTCAAGGTGGAGCGCCTCGCGGTGGAGTGGGGCCATGCGGTGGCCCCCCAGATGGTGGCCAGGATGCTGGACGCCAACCCGGCCATCAAGGCGGTCTTGGTCCAGGCCAACGAAACCTCAACCGGGGTGGCCCACCCGGTGCAGGAACTGGCGGCAGTGACCAGGACCCGGCCGGGAACCATCCTGGTGGTGGACGCCATTTCGGCCCTGGGAGGCTATCCGCTGCCTATGGACGCCTGGGCCATCGACCTGTTGGTGGCCGGCTCGCAAAAGGCCATGATGCTGCCGCCGGGGTTGGCCTTTGCCGCTCTCAGCCCCAAGGCCTGGGAGTTGGCCAAGGCCTCCAATCTCCCCAAATACTACTTCGATTTTGCCAAGCAGCTCAAATCCCAGGCCAAGAACCAGACCCCCTATACCTCGCCGGTGTCTATGATCATGGGCCTTGAGGAAGTGCTCGGCAAGATTCGCCGGCTGGGGCTGGAGCGCATCTTCGCCCACAACCGGCGGCTGTCCCTGGCCACCAAGGCGGCCATGCAGGGCATGGGGCTTAAGCTCTATTCCAAGGATAACCCCTCGGATGTCCTCACCGCGGTGGAGTCTCCGGTGGACAGCCAGAAGGTGGTGGCCGAACTGCGGAAAAAGGGAATCTGGATCGCCGGCGGGCAGGCCCAGGCCAAAGGCAAGATCTTCCGCATCGCCCACATGGGCTTCATAGACACCGTGGACCTGCTGGGCACCATCGGCGGCCTGGAGGAGGTGCTCAACCAGTTGGGCTTCCGGGTGGAGCCGGGCGTCGGGCTAAAGGCGGGCCAAGAGATCTTGAGCAAGGAGGTAGCGGTATGAAGGTCCTGATCAGCGACAACTTGCATGCCGCCGGAATTGCGGTCCTGGAGGCCCAGCCCAACATCGAGGTGGTGAACCGGCCGGGCCTGGCGCCCGGGGAGCTTAAGGAGGCCATCAAGGATGCCGACGCCTTGGTGATCCGCAGCGCCACCAAGGTGACCGCGGAACTCATGGCCGGCGCCCCCCGGCTGAAGGTGGTGGGCCGGGCCGGCACCGGCCTGGACAACGTGGACGTCCCCGCCGCCAGCAAAAGGGGCATCGTGGTGATGAACACCCCCGGGGGCAACACCATCACCACCGCGGAGCATGCCCTCTCGCTGATGATGGCCCTGGCCCGCAACATCCCCCAGGCGGCTCAATCCATGCGGGACGGCAAATGGGAGAAGAAGAAGTTCCAGGGCACCGAGCTCTTCAACAAGACCCTGGGAATTATCGGCATGGGGCGCATCGGCTCCGTGGTGGCGGAACGGGCCCTGGGTCTGCGGATGCGGGTCCTGGCCTACGACCCCTTCATTACCAAGGAGGTGGCCGCCAATCTGGGGGTGGAGCAGGTGGCCCTGGATGAGCTGATGGCCCGGGCCGACTTCATCACCCTGCACACCCCCAAGACCAAGGACACCGCCAGACTTTTGAACCGGCAGGCCTTCAAAAAGATGAAGCCCGGGGTGCGCGTCATTAACTGCGCCCGGGGCGGCCTCATTGACGAAGAGGCCCTGCTCCAGGCCCTGAAGGAAGGCAAGGTGGCCGGCGCCGCCCTGGATGTCTTTGAAACGGAACCGCCGCCGGCGGTTTTTCCGTTGCGGGAGCATCCCCAGGTCATCTGCACCCCTCATCTGGGGGCCTCCACTGAAGAGGCCCAGGCCAACGTGGCGGTGGCCATCTGCGAACAGATCGTGGAATTGCTCCTCTACGGCACCATCACGAACGCGGTGAACGCCCCCTCCGTGACCCAGGAGACCCTGGCCAAACTGAAACCCTACCTGACCCTGGCCGAGGCCCTGGGCGCCTTCCAGGGGCAGATCAGCGAGGGGGCCATCTCCTCGCTGTCCGTCGCCTATGTCGGCGAGGTGGCCAAACTGGACACCAGGCCCCTGACCCATTCCCTGCTCAAGGGGTTGCTCTCCCCGGTGATGCGCGACGAGGTGAATTACGTCAACGCCCCGGCCATGGCCGAGGCCCGGGGGATTCACATCAGCGAGGAGAAGGCGGCCTCCGCAGAAGACTTCTCCACCCTCATCCGGTTGACGGTGGTGGCCAATAACGAAGAGAACACCGTGGCCGGCACTATTTTCGGAAAATATGAACCCCGCTTAGTGCGGATCAACAAGTTTCGCCTGGAGGCCACCCCCGAGGGCCACATGCTGTTCATTTACAACACCGACCGCCCGGGGGTCATCGGCGCCATCGGCAGCGCCATCGGCAAGCACCGGATCAATATCGCCCGGATGACCGTGGGTCAGGAGCGGGAGCGGGGCCAGAATATCATCCTGCTCACCACCGACACCCCCATCACTCCGGAATGTCTTGAAGACGTGCGGGCCCTGGAGCACGTGGCCGAAGCCATCCAGTTGGAGTTGTAGCCGATCTTGGACAAGACCACATGGTGGAGGTGGCTATGCCGGATTCCGAAGATAAGGGTTATACCGTCAAGGATCGGCGTTTTCACCAGATGAGTGAGGAAGAGAAGGCCAGGGACCAGGAGGCCAGGAGCTCCCAGGATCGGGCCTTTCAAGAGGCGGCCCAAAAGGCCGCCGGCGGGGCCGCCGGCCCGGAAATCACCTTCTCTTCCCTGATCTTCTCCCTCAGTTCCACGGCTTTCATGCATCTGGGAGCCATTCCCGACCCCAATACCGGGAAGCAGGAAAAGAACCTGCCCCTGGCCAAACAGGCCATTGACCTCCTGGGGGTGCTCCGGGAAAAGACCCGGAACAATCTGGATCAGGAGGAGGAGAACCTGTTTGAACATCTTCTGTATGACTTGCGCCTGGCATACATCAAGGAGGTGGGCTAATTAGGGGACCGGGGGGAGGATTGCGGCTGCACTGCCCGGCCAAGGTCAACCTCTATCTCCGGGTTTTGGGGCGGCGGGCCGATGGTTACCACGAGCTGGTGACCGTGATGCAGCCGCTGAGCCTGGGGGACCAACTGACGGTCACCCCCGGGGGCGACACCCTGCGCTTCATTTGTGACCACCCGGAGGCGCCCCAGGGGTCGGAGAACCTGGTGTGGCGGGCGGCCCAGGGTTTCCAGGAGGAGACCGGGATACGGGTGACGGCGCGCCTGGAGTTGCGAAAAAGGATTCCGGTGGCCGCGGGTCTGGGGGGCGGCTCCAGTGACGCGGCCGGCGCCTTGCAAGCCCTGAACCTCCTGTACGGCTCCCCCCTAAAGGGGCCGCGGCTGCACTCTCTGGCATGCCGCTTGGGGGCCGACGTGCCGTTTTTCCTGGGGCGGGGGCCGGCGGTGGGCCGGGGCATCGGCACCGACCTCAGCCCCCTGAGTCTGCCGCCTTATAACTATCTGCTGCTCAATCCCGGCGTGGCCCTTTCCACTCGCTGGGTTTATGAAAACTTGGACCTGGCCAAATTGTCCGAGGCGCCGCTCCCCCCGTCCTGGGACCCGGAGCATCCGGAGCGCTGGGTCCATAACGATCTGAGCGAGGTGGCCGTGCGCCGCTTCCCGGAGCTGGCCGAACTGCAGGCCCGCCTCAGGCAAGCGGGAGCTGTCACCCAGTCCGTCTCCGGCAGCGGCCCCACCGTCTTTGGGCTCTTCGCCACCTGGGAGGCGGCCCGGGAAGCGGCCCGGGTCCTGCGCCGGTCGTTTTCGGGTTGGCTGGCCGCCACCCAGGGTCTCACCGGCCGGGAACCGACAACGCCTGGGAGCATCGTCTATGGATGACCTGAAAATCTTCACCGGCAACGCCAACCGGCCTCTGGCGGAAAAGATCTGCAACCACCTGGGAATTCCCCTGGGGAAGGCCACGGTGGGACGCTTCTCCGACGGGGAGATCTTGGTGGAGTTCCAGGAGAACGTCCGCGGGAAAGATGTTTACCTCATCCAGCCCACCGCCATGCCCTGCAATGAGAACCTCATGGAATTGCTGGTCATGATGGACGCTTTAAAGAGGGCCTCGGCCCGCTGCATCACCGCGGTGGTGACCTATTTCGCTTATGCCCGCCAGGACCGCAAGACCGCGCCGCGGACCCCCATTTCCGCCAAGCTGGTGGCCGATCTCATCACCACCGCCGGGGCCAACCGGATGCTCACCATGGATCTCCACACCGGCCAGATCCAGGGATTTTTCGACATCCCCGTGGACCATCTGTACGCGGCGCCGGTGACCCTGGAGTATATCCGGGAAAATTTTAGCACGGACGTGGTGGTGGTCTCCCCGGACTCCGGCGGGGTGGAGCGGGCCCGGGCCTTTGCCAAACGCCTCAACACCTCTCTGGCCATCATCGACAAACGCCGGGACGCCGCCGTCATCAAGGCCATGACCCTCATCGGCAATGTCTGGGGCAAGGAGGCCATCATCCTGGACGACATGATCACCACCGGGGGCACCCTGACCATGGCCGCGGAACTGCTGATACGCCACGGGGTGCGTGCCGTCCACGCCTGCGTCACTCACCCGGTTATGTCCCGCCATGCGGCGAGCAACATCCAGGGCTCTTTGGTCCAGTCCCTGGCGGTGACCGACACCATTCCCCTGAGCCCGGAGGCTGCGGCCCTGGAAAAGATCCGGGTTTTGTCGGTGGCCCCTCTCCTGGGGGAAGCCATCAAGCGCATCCACAACCTTGATTCAGTCAGTTCTTTGTTTGTGTAAAGAGCGGTCAGCGGTCAGCGGTCAGCTAGCCGCGGACCGCTAAAAGCAAAGGATCAAAGCCAAAGATAGCGTCGGCCTCCCAATTGGTGTGTCATCTATTGCTGTCCCACTATCTTTAATTTATTAATGACTATAATTACGAGAATCTCAGCAAAGAACTGTAGAAGTTAAGCATATGTTAACCTCGTTGATCAATAAGCTGAAAGCTGAAAGCTGACCGCTGAAAGCTGAAAGCTGATATGCGCCTCATCGTGGGTTTGGGGAATCCCGGCCGGGAGTATGCCTGGACCAGGCACAACCTGGGCTGGCAGGTGGTGGCCTACCTGTCGGAATACTGGGGGATTCCCCTGAATAAGAAGGGCCTGGAGTCGGTTTGGGGCCAGGGCAGGGTAGGGGAGGAGGGGGTGGTTCTGGCCCAACCAGCCACCTACATGAACCTCAGCGGCCAGGCGGTTTCACTCTTGCTCTCCTACTTCAAACTTACCCCGGACCGCCTGGTAGTGATTCACGATGACCTGGACCTGCCGCGGTGGCGCCTCAAGATCGTGGAGCGGGGCGGCGCCGGCGGTCACCGGGGGGTCCTCTCCATCATCAGCCGGCTGCACAGCGAGGAATTCCTCCGGGTGAAGATGGGCATCGACCGGCCGCCGGCGGAGATGTCCGGGGAGGGTTATGTTTTGTCCCATTTCCCGGCGGCAGAGGCGGAAAACGTGGCCCGCTTCATCGAGCGGGCCGCCCGGGCGGTGGACACCCTGGTCCGGGAGGGGCTGGCCGCGGCCCGGAATCTCTTCCACGGCGAGCCCCTTGATTTGGCCGAATAGATTTTTGGTGGCACATCGCGGCCTTTAGGGCGCAACCTAACTAAAAAATAACCTGATTACTTAGTACTTGATCTCTTAAATATGGTAACGTTTCATGTCTACCCCCCCTCACCCCAGCCCTCTCCCCCCGCCGGGAGGAGAGGGAGCATTCCAAGCCTTGGCTCTTTATCCCCTCTTCCCCAATGGGGGAGAGGGTTAGGGTGAGGGGGAATTAATCACTTGTTCCCGCCGTTAATAAATACGTTACCGGATTTATGAAATTGGGTAAAAATCTTTGCCAAAAAACAAGAAACTCAGAATCGGTGGCACAGGCGTCTCGCCTGTGCTGACTAAATAATTTCGAAAGGCCATTTTAAGCGAAGCCGGATGAGATAATGGAATTTCAATATTTCATGGGAATCGATGTTCAGACGAGCAGAAAATGCGCTTACTCGGTTTTGAACAGGAAAGGTATATGCTTTTCTTCAGGTTGGTTAGAAGGTGAATCAAATATCGAAATATGTAAAAATCTTATTAAAATAATTGATGAAATCTCATTAATAGCAATCGGAATTGATGCTCCCAGAATCCCACTTTCAGCGCCAAGGGAGTTTTTTTGGAGTAGAAATCATTGGAGACCCAGGAAAGAAAGAGAACGCGGTTTTGGCAGGCATTGTGAAGTTATCCTGAAATCTTTAAATATCGCGAACCCACAATTCACTCCAATCAGAGGAAAATGTCCTTCATGGATGGAATTAGGCTTTGCCCTTTTTTCTTGTCTTGGTGATAGAGAAGGTGTGTTTGAAGTATTCCCAACGGCTTCCTATTCTATATTGGAAGGTCAGACTAATCCTAAGGTTACCATTGATTTTGCTAATTTTAGTTCTGGACCCAAAGATATGATTGACGCTTGCGTGTCTGCAATTACAGTCCTTGAATATTTAGAAGACCGTGGATGTGAGGTAGGTGGGGGAGACGGGCTGGGCAGTATTATTTTACCTGGGCCTATCCCAATAGAGAATGCACATCCCGTTCTCAATTGGCCTAATTAATCATTCAGCCTTTATGCACAGGCGAGACGCCTGTGCCACCAAAAGAATGCGCCTCCTGTTCATCTCCACCAACCGCTGCCGCCTCGTCTTCCTGCCTTTGCCCCTGGGCCTGGCTGCGGTGGTGGCCGCAGTGGGCGAAGCACATGAAGTTAGGGTCCTGGATTTCATGTTTGCCGAGGACCCCCTGGCCCAGGTGGATCGGGCAGTGGCGGAGCTTCGCCCGGAGCTCATCGGCATCTCGGTCAGAAACATTGACAATCAGGACAGCCGCCTGCCGGAAATCTATTTTCCCGAGGTAAAAGACCTAGTGCAGCACTTGCAGGGAATCAGCCCGGCCCCGGTGGTCCTGGGAGGGGCCGGCTTTTCGGTGGCGCCCCTGGAATTCATGGAGTTTACCGGGGCCGATTTCGGCATGGTGGGCGAAGGGGAATTTTTTGTAAGATTCTTGCAGGCCTATCCTGAAAAGGAATGGGACCAGGTTCCAGGCTTGATCTGGCGCCAGGACGGCGGCCTCAAGCTGAATCGGCGCCGGCCCATCCGGCAGCTCGATTTGCTGCCGGGTCCGGCCCTGGAATATTTTACCCCGCGCCACTATCAGGAGACCCAGGGAAGCGCCGGGCTGCCAGGCCTGATCCCGGTGCAGAGCCGCCGGGGCTGCCCCATGAGGTGCATCTACTGCAGTACCCCGCTCCTGGAAGGGACCCAGACCCGGGCCTGGGCTCCGGAGCAAGTGGCCTCCTGGCTGGCGGCCTGGCAGGAGAAGTGGGGCCTGACCCGCTTCTATTTCGTGGATAATATCTTTAACTGTCCTGTCGATTACGGGCGGCGCCTCTGCCGGGCCATCGCCGCATTGCGGCTTCCCCTGGAATGGGTCTGCTTAATTAATCCGGCCTTTCCAGATCAGCAATTGTTCGAGCTCATCCGGGCTGCGGGCGGCGCCATGGTGCAAGTGGGTAACGACAGCGGCTCGGAACTGGTGCTGAGCCGCCTGGGCAAAGGATTCGAATTGCGGCAGGTGGAGCGCACCCTGAAACTGCTGCAAGCAACCAACTTGCCATTCACCTGCTTCCTGCTGCTGGGCGGCCCCGGCGAAACCCGGGAGACCGTACAGGAGAGCGTCGCCTTCTTGGAGGCTTACCAGCCTAAGATGGTGAACTTGAAGGCCGGCATCCGCATCCACCCAGGTCTGCCCCTGCACCGCCTGGCTCTGGCGGAAGGAGTAGTAAAACCTGAGGATAATTTATTATGGCCCAAGTTTTACCTGGCCCCGGCCATCCGAGAGTGGATCTGGGATTATCTTGGGGAAGTGGCCGCCCGGCACCCCAACTGGATCTTATAAAGACGGTTTTCGGTTTTCGGAGAATCATCAATGGAAAAATCAAGGAGTGAACATGGCTCCTCCACCAGATGACGAGAGGGAACGCCCCAGCTGGAGAGAGATAGATCAGCGCCGGGACCGGGCCGGGGGAGCGCGTCCCCCCCGGCAACCCCGGGTCCCGAAGAAGCAAGCGGAAAAGATCCGCCTGCAGGCATTGGCCCAGGCCGAGGCCCTGTTCCAAGGCAAACGGGCCAGGCCGGAGTATCAAAAAGACCTGCGGGAATTGGAGGCCAGGCACGGTACCAAGAGATTCGCCTCCTGTGCCAGGAAGTTCCTGGAGGAATACGGCCTGCCGGGGGAGTGGGGGGCGCTGACCCGGCTG
>Ga0116116_1002982_pt1 | contig 10002 bp, 8 predicted proteins | sample June2015DPH_10_1_FD_89722 | JGI IMG/M metagenome (GOLD analysis project Ga0116116, IMG submission 89722) | Peatland microbial communities from SPRUCE experiment site at the Marcell Experimental Forest, Minnesota, USA - June2015DPH_10_150 | ecosystem: Environmental > Terrestrial > Soil > Wetlands... | reverse complement strand
ACGATTTTCTGGGGTTTGCCGTTCTCGAAGACTTCAAAATCCTTGAGGGTCAGGCCGTCGACGAATCTCTCCCCGTCGAAGACCCGGACCGGGACCTCGACGTTGACGACCCCCGCAACATGGCGAAGCTCCTGGGGATGGAGCGAGACGAGGAGAAAGCCGCACGCGCCCAGGAGGGCCAGTTTTCCGGCATTCCGCGCTCCCCGCGCGAGACGGACAGCGCAGGGAAAATAGGCCTGATTTTTAATGCTGCCCATCTATGATCTTCCCGTCGTAGAATGAATCTGGCTTCCTATTTCTCCTGCATCTTATTATAAACCACTTTTTTCTGCTACCTGACAATGAGAGGTTTTCTAGTAGAAGCGCGACGGCCTGTCCCGACATCCTCGACCGTGATCTCGAGATCATATCCACCTGGGACGATCGCAGGAAACACGATTTCAGCGACCAGGAGATCAGGGCTCCCCTCAAATGTTCTGTGATCACGGACAGTCATTTCGAGAGGCGTTTCGACTCCATCCGCTCGGGAAATGAGCTTCGCATTGACGGACAGAATCGGTATATCCTCCGACCGGGCAGGGCGCAGTTCGAACGGAAGGACGAGGATCAGCTTTTGCGCTCCTGCGGCAATCTCCGATACGACGGGGTGATGACCTTTGGGTATCATGTGAAAAAAGTCGATGAGCGACCGCTCGCCCGGCCCTGCCTTTTCCTTTGAGGGAATGGGCAATTTCATGAACACCGCCTCAACCCCTGTCTCGAAGAGGAGCGGAGAGGACAGGACGATTCCTTCCTGTGGCACGGCGGCGACGTCCAACCGGGTTCGCCCCACGCAGGCTTCTCCTGAGCTGAGGTCACGGACGGCCAGGCGCATTTCGCAGGTCCCGGTCGGTACCGGCGTAATGAGGTATGGGAAGATGATTTGCCCGTCATACCGTCCGAGGTCGACCACCCACCGCCGTGAGAGGATCTGTGCCCCCGCCTTGTCACGGATCAGGATGACGATCTCGGACTTGGAGGCGGGCGGGCCCGTCTTTGCGCCGACTTCCAGGCGGGCCAAGAAACAAGCTTGGGCGCCAGTCCCGGCAGCCGGCGCCAGCGTATCGATCACGATTGGAAGCGGATTGGAAGAAGGCTGCTCGGACCAGACGAGGTCGAGGAGTTGAAGGTCCTTCTCGAAATCCGTCATCCGGGCGAACGGCTTGGCGTCCGCGTACCCGTCCTGAACCAATACCCGGGCGTCGGGCCGGCCGACTTCGACCCGGATCTTATGGTACTTTCCCTCCCAGGACTCCTTGACGTAATAGCCCAGGACGTAGAAATTCCCGGTCAGGGCCTGGAGGTCTTGGTTGATCATCATGACCTGGTTGATGTCCGCGAAATATTTGCCGCCGGATGCCGCCGCCATGTCTTTCAGCGGATGGTCCCACCAGATGTGTTTCACTTTATCCCCGGTGGGGAGCAGCATCCAATCCTGGGTATTGATGGCATAGACGGCCGTCCCGATTGCGCCGAAAAGCTTCCCGATTTCAGGGCCGATCGCACGGGATGAAAACAGGATAAGGCTTTTGTTTCCAGGGATGGTCTTAAAGACTTCGGCAACCTCTTTAAGCCGGGGGATGAAATCCGCTCGCCCAAAAGCCGCCGTGCCGGGAACGAAGGTTGTGTATCCTACGAAGGGCATTCCCGAGGCGTCCCCACCGGCAGGGATATGGCCTCCCGGAGAGCCGACGCTGAAATCCATAACCACCCATTCGCCAGGGCTGGGTGGCGCCTCTGTCACGCTCTCGATGGCCCGGCGGACTCGGGCGATATCTGTGGTCAGATACTCCTTGATAAAAAACCCCGACATCGAGTAGAAGCCGAGGAGGCCCACCTTGTCGCCCGGCCGGACCTGGGTCGCGAGAAACTGCTCGGCCACGGCTACGGCTTTTTGTCTTCCTTCAGGGTCACTGCGCTGGACGTCGAGGAACAGGAAAAACTTTCTGTTCATCTCCGAGGCCGGCATAACCCCCGCCTCAACCGCCGCGGAGAGCTTGGGAGTTACCACCATGCCGGTTTCTGTGATGGCATGAACTTCGAACTCCGTGATCGTTTTTTTCTGTCCGTCTTCATAAAGAGTAAAGTCCTCTTTCCGGAGGTCCATGACGGGCCGGCCATCCGTTCCGAGGACGCGGACCGGCAGGAGCTTGACGATCGCGGCCGCCTCGTGGCGGAGAGAACGTTCCTGCTGCGGACGCTCCTGTGCTCCGCCCCATAATCCCGGCAACGCGACCGACAACGCGCCCAGGATCATGAATATCGTGTTGCACCACTTCATAATCTTAATTCTTGCCTTTAGGTTGATCTCTTAGAATTTCACTTCCGTCTCAACCGTAAAAAACTTGTACTGGTCATAGGTCACGTCAGTCTCGGAATGCTGGAAGCGGCGGCCCAATTTGCCCAAGTAGCTTTCCTTGACGGTATAGCGGCTGGGAAAGCGGATGCCGTTTTTCTCGAAGGAGTATTCCGAGGTCATGAGAATGTCAGGCTTCCGGCCGAGCTGCCGGGCGACCTCTTCGACGCCCGCGTAGTTCTCGATCGACGACGGGTTCCACTGGATCTTAAGGATGCCGGCGTCTCTCTTCCGTAGCCAAATCGTCCCGAAAAGATAATCCAGCTGGACGCCCGGTTTCGGTGTGGCTTCGATGACAACGGCGGGCTCGCCGCCGACCTTTTCTTCTCGGACGACTTTGTACTCAAAATCCACCTGGTGATTTCGGCTGAGGAGCCCGAGAGGCCCCATGACAACATAGGCATGCTTGAAAATGTGAGTCTTGAGGGGGGCGTTCGGGACATGGACTTTCTTTCCCTGCTCCGCGAGAAGCGTGCGGCTTTCCTGGATGAGCCCGGCGCGGTCACGGACGAGTTGATAGTCATACACGTACCGGCATCTTTCTACATGGTCGCTGATAAAGATCATCCCCATCCCAGTAACTTCGTTAACGTCATTCCCCGGTGCATAGTACCACTCCTCGATTCTCTCGCGGCAGACGAAGTTCAGAACCGTCCGGGAGAGCTTGTCGCAATAATCCGCTGCCCGGCCCAGGAGTGATGATAGGTCAGTTTCGCTAGCAGCTGAGGGCTCGGGGCAGGCCTCCACGGCCCAGCTTCCCGGATGGCCTGCCGGAAGCAAAGCCGGAACGGACCCCCCGCAGAGGAAGAAGATGATGGCCAGTCCGCAGATTATTCGCTGTTGATGGAGCATTCGATCCCTCGGTCCGTGCGCGCGTCACCGATACGAGATTCTTGCCTCCGATCCAGCTGTCTGAGAGGCTCCGAGCCCTCTCTTAATGACTTCGAGGTTTGTTGGCCTGTCCCCGCTCAATGCACAACCTGCAGATTGAAGCAAATCCCCTTCGGCACCATTGCCTACTAAATTGTATGCAAAATCAGTGCCAATTAACAGACCTAGCTTATCTTACTTCATAAGGGAAACATTACAAATCACCCGGTTCTTAATTATTCAATAATGTAAATTTTTTTTACCCAATGATCGTGTGATTAGTTGCCCAGTTTCTTTAAGAAGGCCGAACCGGGGAGCAGGCTCACCGGCCAAGACTTTGCCTACATCCTAGCCTTTGGGGGCTTTAGGTTGCGCCGAGAGGGGGAGGCTATCCTTGCGCTTTTGACAAGCGGAGGCCGGCGATTCATAATGGATGACTAAGAGAAGGAGACTCGATGACCCCGAAAAAATCCCCTGCCCTGGACGTCATTCACTCCCGCAAGAGCGTCCGCGAATTCACAGGCGAGGCCGTGGCCCGCGAAGACCTGGACACGATCCTCAGGGCGGCCATGGCCGCGCCGTCCGCTGTTAACTGCCAGCCCTGGGCGTTCGTCGTGGTCACGGAACCAGCGATGCTGAATGCCCTGGCCGAAGGGCTGCCCTATGCCCAGATGTTGCGGCGGGCCGGGGCCGGGATCGTCGTCTGTGCCGTTGTGGAGAAGGCGTTCAATAAGATGGCCGAGTTTGCCATCATCGACAGCGCCCTGGCCGCCCAGAATATCCTTCTGGCCGCCGAAGCGCTGGGCCTGGGCGCGGTCTGGACCGCCGCCTATCCCGACCCAGGGAAGGCGGCCTTCGTCCGGGAAACGCTCCGTATCCCCAAGGACGTGATCCCGCTGGCCGTCATTCCTGTCGGACACCCCGCCGGCACCGAAGCGCCGAAGGACAAATTCAACCCCGAAAATATCCACTGGGAACGGTGGAATTATGACGGGCTATAACGGAGTCGCGGCGACGCGGGGGAGGTGCTCCTCATGTTGAGTCCGTTTTTTAAGGATGAGGTCCAATATTCAGGTCAAGGAGAGGATAAACATGGATCCCAAGATTGTTGACCTTTATGATGAATTCAAGCGGGGCGGCCTGGACCGCCGGGAATTCCTCAGAAAACTCGCCAGTCTGGCCGGCGGCACGGCCGCCGCGTCGGCCCTTCTTCCGCTGCTCGAAGCTCGTCCGGAAGCGTCCCAGTCCGTCCCGAAGGACGATCCCGGGCTCCGGACGCAGTACATCAACTATGCCGGCGCGACGGGCGACATCCGCGCCTACTCGGCCCGGCCGAAAGACGCCCAAAAGAGGCCCGGCGTCGTCGTCATCCACGAGAACCGCGGCCTCAATGCCCATATCGAGGACGTGGCCCGGCGAGTGGCCAAGGAAGGATACCTGGCCCTCGCCCCGGACGCCCTCTCGCCGTTCGGGGGGACGCCGGCGAATCCGGACGAGGCGCGGCCCCTCTTCCAGAAGCTCGACACCGACGCCAACATCAAGAATTTCGTGGCCGCGGTCCGCTATCTCAAGACCGATCCCCAATCGACGGGGAAGGTCGCCTGCATGGGCTTCTGCTGGGGGGGAGGAATGACCAACCAGGTCGCCGTCCATTCCCCGGACCTGGCGGCTGCGGTCCCGTTCTACGGAATGCAGCCCGCGCCCGCGGACGTCCCGAAGATCAAGGCGGCCATGCTTATCCACTATGCCGGGAACGACGAGAGGATCAACGGGGGCATTCCGGCCTTCGAGGAGACGCTCAAAAACGCGTCCGTCGACTATAAGATCTTCATGTACCCGGGCGCTGAGCACTCGTTCTTCAACGATACGAACCCGGCCCCGCGTTACAACAAGGAAGCCGCCGAGCTGGCCTGGAAGCGGACGCTCGAGTTCTTCAAGAAAAAGCTCAGGGGCTGAGTCAAGGGGACTGCCGGCGCCACGCGGCGGCCACGGCGTCGACAAAAGGCCGGCAGTGCCTGAAGAAACGCCTGTAACCCTCGCAAAGATAGTTCAGGCCGTTTTCGCCGTCCGGGGTCCTGATAAAACGGTTCTTAGGGCATTCGCCGTGGCACATCTCCAGGGATTCGCATTCTCTGCAATATCGGGGGAGTGAATCGCGCTTGGCCTGCCCGAACGCCTTCTGGGCCGGGCTCTCCAGGAGCTCGGCCAGGGGCGTCTCGAGGAGATTGCCGATCCGGTGGGCCGGGTCGACGAAGTGGTCGCAGGCGTAGAAATCTCCGTTCCGCTCGACGACGGGAATGTCGCCGCAAACGGGGCGGAAAATGCACAAGGAATGTTCCTGGCCGAACGCGGCCCGGGCCGCTTCCTCGAAGATCTGGACTTTGACCCGGCCGATATCGCCGCCGACCCACTCGTCGAAAACGGCGCACAGGAATTCGCCCCAGGCCGCGGCTGGGACAGTTTCGGCGGTCACTCCTCCGCCGGCCCCGGGCGCCTTCTCGACGAGGGGGATGAACGTCAGGTAGGACGCTCCGATTCCCTTGAAGAACCCGAAGACTTCGAGCGGACGGGAAACATTCGCATCGCTGACGACGCACAGGATATCGGTCGAGACATTATGGCGCCGCAGGACTTCGTAGCCGCGCATGACCTGGTCGAACGTGGATTTCCCGTCCTTGGATGTTCGATGGCGGTCGTGCATGTCCCGGGGCCCGTCCAGGCTGAGACCCACGGCGAATCCTTCCTCGGCGAGAAAGCGCCCCCAGCCCTCATCCAGGAGGATCCCGTTGGTCTGCAGGCCGTTGGCGATCAGGCGCCCGGCCGGACGATGCTTCCGCTGGATGGCCGCCGCCCGGCGGAAAAAATCCAGGCCCAGGACGGTCGGCTCTCCGCCATGCCAGGAGAAACGGATGATCTCGTCGGGAGATGCGGCGATATGCTGGACGATGTAGTCCTCGAGCAGGTCGTCGCTCATTCGGGGAGGGTCCTCGCTCCGCGCATAAAGCTCCTTGCCCACATAATAACAGTAGCGGCACGCCAGGTTGCAGAGAGGTCCGGCCGGTTTGACGAAAACCTGGAACCCCCTGGAAGCCCGGCGCATCGCTGGTCGCGCTCCCCTGCCCATTGCAACAGAAAAGTCTACTGAGAATATTCTAGCAGCCTTGCTGCCCGCCTGCTGCCTCACGAACTCCACGCGTCGGTTTTGAGCACGGCCCTGCGGCGTGTCGTTCGAACCGATCGGCTTCGTGGCGCCAAGGCCGACGGTCGTCAGCCGGGCGGCGTCCACTTTGAATTGCGACACCAGCACGGCCTTCACGGCTTCCGCGCGGCGCTTCGAAAGGTCGAGGTTGTGGTCCGCGTTCCCGGTCGAGTCGGTGTGCCCTTCGATCTGGAGCTTGAGGTTAGGATTCGTCTCCAGACCCCGCGCGACGGACTTGATGATCGGTGCCGATTCGGGTTTCAGCCGATCGCTGTCCGTGTCGAACTGAATGCCGTGGGTGACGTAACGGCCCGACGACGAGATCACCTGGCTGAAATCCGGCGTCGATTCGGCGAAGCGCACCATGCGGTAGCCTAGCTTGGCCTCTCCGTATTCCGGCCCCAGTTCCGCACCCGTCAGCGGGGGTAGCTCGACCTGGTTCACGTCGACGGCCCGTTCCCCGTTGATATAGACCCGCAGCCGCCCGTTTTGCACCCAGACGGCTTCCTTCACCGGCTGGCTGAAGTCCACTTGGACCGAGGTGTTGGCAAGGTCCTCGACCCCGTCCTTTCCGCTGTGCCTGACCTGAACGGAGAGGGCTCCCGTCTGGGATTGCAGAAACACGCGCAGCGCCGCGTCGGGTCCGTTGGGCCCGTCCCAGGTCGCGTCGTAGAAATACCAGATGGAGCGCACATCGACGGGGTCGTCGAATTTCAATTCGGTCTCGAGAGTGAAATTCTTGGGAAGCCCCTTGAGCATCGGGGTCAGTCTCGGGTTCCCACTCATGACCGTGAGCTGGCAAACCCCGGATCCGACCCTCAGCTCCACCGCCCCGCCGCGGACCTTCCAGTGCGGCGGAGGCTCATCGCCGACCATATCGCTGAAGTCGTCGTAAAAAATGATCTTATCGCCGGGAACGAAATCGGCCTTCACCGCGGTGAGGTCGGGTTACGCGGATGCCTGAGGCGGAGGCGGGGCCACCTGAAGCGCTGATGTGGCCGCGGCAGTCAGAGCGGCGATCGCGGCCAGCAGCAATACCAATCTAAAGAAGGCACGGGGCATTCTCATGCTGATACCCTCCTTTTCACCAACCTTTATATGATACTGGGAATGGTAAGTCAAGCTACGCACGTTCATGAGGCGCACACTTTCGCGGTGAGCTCTCCCGACCCGAGATAGGCCAGGGAAGGTCTTGTCGGACGTCCCGGAAGCCGTCGACATTTTTAGAGAGAGCCTGGCCCAAGAGCCCAGAGAGGCGTCTTATTTTCCCGTCGAGTGAAGTTTTAGGGCTGACGTAACCAGCTCTGAAGCAGGATGGTCCAGAACGTTCTTGTTCTTTTCTAAGTATTTTTTTACGGTTTCTAAAAGCCTCTCCGCAATGGCCCGGTCAGGAGCGATTCCCTGACTCTCGAGTACGCCATAGACTCCACTGACATACCCTAATGCGTACATGTGATCCGTGGGCTTGGATGAAGTAATCTTGCTGAGCAGTTCTTTGCCTGTAATGTCTTGCTCCTTGCTAGCTGTGGCGACATTTTGCATGCTCGTAGCAAAAACAATGTTCGAGACAAGAAATAATACCGTTGCGAGAAAACAAACTCTTTTCATATTCCCACTCCTTGTATTATCAATATGCTTAATTCCCGATTATCAGTCAACAACCCCATAACTTACCTCCCGCCCCATCGATGATAAATCGTAGCCTAGCAGACTGTCAAATTGTGCTCAGTCTCCAGGACTACCTCAACTCTGGCCTGGCCTCAGTTGGAGATAACGGTGAGCGGGTTTGCGTCCTCGAGTTTGGCGCCGGTGACGCCCGCATCTTCCGGCTGAAGTGAATCCGATCTCGTTAGACCTTGGCCAGCTTAGTGAACCGTAGCCTGCCCATCAAGACTCCTTTCTCCAAGGTTTTCTCTCATTATTCCTGGACCGATTTTAGGAGGGCAGGTCAGCGGTTGTGCGCCCGACGGGATGAGCCGGTCAGGGGCTTTTAAAAAAAAGAATGAGTCCTCATTTTTAGGAATAAGTGCCAATTAAGCGAACTTATGGCTGCCGCTTCCGGGGGCAAGCGGCTCGTCCCATCACATCATCCCTATAAAAAACGGATCGTCCGGTTTTATGAATTTGGCATGTTTCTTGATGATTATCCATGATGAGGGCGAGAAATGCCCTAGATTCGTTTTTGAATGAACAACTAAAACCCATGCAGCTACTTTTCTATTCCAGCCGGGATGATCAAAACAGAAAGAGACTTGAGGCGGCAGTCCAGAAGGTGATCCCGGAAAGTAAAAGGGAACTCTTCAGAAGACTGGCCGACTTCAGGGAGCGGCTCCGGATGCCGATAGAACCGGATTCTATCGCCGTTCTCTCAGGCTTGGCGAGATAGATGACAACGAAGAAGGAGGCAACATGAAAAAAGTGTTTGCGGTTCTGGGTGTTCTATTTCTGTGCTTGGCCTTGGCGGCCCAAACCGAGGACGAGAAGAAGAAGAAGACGGAGACGAAGTCGCCTCCGAAGACGACGCAGAAGGCGGCTGCAAAGCCCGCTCCGAAGACGACGCAAAAGGAGGCTGTGAAGCCCGCTCCGAAGACGACGCAGAAGGAGGCTGTGAAGCCCGCTCTGCCTCAGCGAGGCACTCAGTCGGCTCCCCAGTCTCAGAGCCGCCCTGCACAGGGGCAGGCGTCCGTTAGTCAGGGAGTGGAGCGCCACGATTACAAAGGGCGAGTCTATCACCCGGAGCACTACGGGACGGCGAATCACATGCGCTTCGTCCGCCAGAGCGGTGCTTCCTATAGATTCCACAACGGCTACCATCAGTACTACTTTGGCGAGCATTGGTTCTATGCTGCAGTCTGGCCCTCGTGGTTCTTCGATATGGACACGTACTTCTTGCTTGGGCAGGATGGGTTCTGGTACTGCTACGCTTACGGGCGTCCGAATCTATACTGCCGGGTCGAAATCGGAGACTAAGAGTAACTTCGGCTTTCGCCCATGAGAAGGGGGATAGAAAGAACGTTTATATATCCTTGAGAAACCTACAAACTGGAAAAGAAGAACGTCGCTATCATACAAAGAGCAGGATTCAAGGTCGAACCAGGGGAAAAAATAACCGACCCCCGCTCAATGTACGTCCCCCGAAGCGAGCTTTTCAAGCTTGGAGCCTGAAGGAATAAGACCCCTCAATGCTAGAAAAATGTATCGCGTATTTCTGAGCAGGTTATTCCGTCCGCGTTCAGGATTGGGGGCAACGGGTCATCCCCAATTGGTTCGGGAGCCGGAGATTGGGGCGGTCCGGGCTGTTGAGGCCGAGGCAGATAACTCCCCGTGTAACGCCGGTGCCGCAGATCTTGCCTAAATTCGCCTAATCCCGACTAATGGTGCCCAAAAGAAAAATGAAGAAAATCAGGGGAAAACAGTGCCGGTGGAGGGAATCGAACCCACACCCGAGTTGCCCCGGACGGGATTTTGAGTCCCGCGCGTCTGCCAATTCCGCCACACCGGCACGGCGCGTCAAATATACAATAAAAAAGCGGCCGTT
>Ga0116116_1002955_pt1 | contig 10054 bp, 8 predicted proteins | sample June2015DPH_10_1_FD_89722 | JGI IMG/M metagenome (GOLD analysis project Ga0116116, IMG submission 89722) | Peatland microbial communities from SPRUCE experiment site at the Marcell Experimental Forest, Minnesota, USA - June2015DPH_10_150 | ecosystem: Environmental > Terrestrial > Soil > Wetlands... | reverse complement strand
GCTTACTCCTCCGTCGCGCATCTGGGGTTCTGCGTGCTGGGGATTTTCGTTTTCAACGCGCAAGGCATGGAAGGCTCCATCTACCAAATGTTCAGCCATGGAGTCTCAACGGGGGCGCTCTTCATGCTGGTGGGGATGCTGTACGATCGCCGGCACACTCGGCTGATCAGCGAGTTTGGCGGGCTGGCCACTTCCGTGCCGGTGTACAGCACGTTTTTCCTCATCGTTGCGTTGTCGTCTCTAGGCCTACCGATGCTCAACGGGTTCGTCGGGGAGTTTCTGATCATCGTCGGCTCTTACCATAGCGGCGCCCTTTACGCTGCACTCGCCGCGGCGGGAGTGGTGCTGGCCGCAGTCTATCTGCTCTGGATGTACCAACGCGTGTTTTACGGCGACATCACCAACGAAAAGAACCGTACTCTGCCAGACTGCAATCTACGCGAAAAACTGATTCTGACCGTTGTGGTCGTCGTCATCGTGGCCATGGGGGTTTATCCGCAACCTTTCTTGCGACGCATGGATCGCAGCGTGGCCTTCATCATGCAGCGGGTCGAGAGGCGGACATTGCTTTTCACCGAGCGCGCGCCTGCTGGACACCTGGGGGGTGGGCAATGATGACTCTCCAGACGGCCGACATGGTTCGAATTCTTCCAGAAATTGTTCTCTCCATCTTCGGCATCCTGGTCATGGTGCTGGAACCCTTTGTTCCCGCCGGCCAGAAGAAGCTCCTGGGCTGGATGGCGCTCCTGGGCGTGCTGGCCGGCGGGACGGCGACCGTCAGGACATCTTTCGAACCGGGAATGGCGTTCAGAGGCTCCATCGCGGCAGACGGATTCAGCGTCTACTTCATTTATCTGTTCCTTCTCGTCGCGGGGCTCGTCATTCTGGGATCCATGGATTACCTGGAGCGCGACCACGCCCAACACGGAGAGTTTTACGCGCTCGTCCTGCTGGGAACGGTGGGGATGTGCTTTATGGCCGCCTCAACCGATCTCATCATGATTTTCCTAGGACTCGAGATCTCGTCGATCTCGACTTACATCCTGGCGGGATTCCGGCGCGCGGACCGGCTTTCCAACGAGGCCGCGCTGAAGTATTTCCTCTTGGGTTCGTTTGCCACCGCATTTTTCCTGTACGGAATCGCCTTCGTTTACGGTCTGACGGGAACGACGAACCTCCTGGGAGCCAGCGCCCGGCTGATGGAACCTTCGCAATGGAGCACCTTCGCTCGAGTCGCCTTGGTCCTGATGTTTGTCGGCCTGGCCTTCAAACTTTCCACGGTTCCCTTCCAGATCTGGACGCCCGACGTGTACCAGGGCGCACCCGCGCCGGTCACCGCCTTCCTTTCCGTCGGTCCCAAGGCTGCCGCCTTTGCCGTCCTGCTCCGCCTCTTTCTTGGAAGCTTTGCCTCGGCGGGCAGCGTGACTTTCTGGATTCTCTGGATCTCCGCAGCGCTCACCATGTGCCTGGGTAACCTGGCCGCAATCTGGCAAACGAATGTCAAGCGGCTTCTTGCCTACTCATCGATTGCTCACGCCGGTTACATCCTGGTCGGAGTGGCCGCGGGCCGCTCGGACGGGATATCGGCAGTGATGTTCTACCTGGTGGCTTACGCGCTGATGAACGTAGGGGCCTTCATCTTGGTTGCGTATTTATCCGGCGCGGGCGAACGGCTCGTCCAGATCGAAGACTATACGGGGCTGGCACTTAAACGACCCGGCGTGGCAGCCTGCCTCGCCGTGCTTTTCCTCTCGCTCGCCGGATTCCCGACGACCGCGGGCTTCTTGGCAAAGTTCTACGTCTTCCGCGCCGCCATCCACTCACACCTCGTCGGGCTCACCGTTTTGGCCCTGCTAAACAGTGTCGTGTCGGTATATTACTATCTGCGAATTGTCGTAGCAATGTATATGCGCGAGGGAAAAACCGAAACCGCCGGCGCCGTATTACCTTGGCCGGTGCGCACGGCCTTAGCGGTAAGCGTCCTGGGGATCTTCTATCTCGGCCTCGCACCGAAGCTCCCCCTGGGCCTCAGCACACTGTCAGCCTTGCCACTCCCTAAGTGAGCAAATCGTGATCCAAACACAAAGGGGAGGCCGAAGCCTCCCCGTTTATCCGAGCTGGTGTAGGTCTACACGACCTTCAAGAAAATGATGGCGAGCGTGTACAGCGCCAACGACTCAATGAAAATGAGCGCCAGGATCAGGGCAAGTTGGATTCCTGGCCGAGCGCCGGGATTGCGCGCCAAACCCTCGCAGGCTGCCGCCGTCGCCTTTGATTGGGCATACCCGCAGACTGCTGAAGCGATTGCCATGGCAAAACCCGAAGTCAGGGCCACCCAGTTTACGGCGCCACTGGCCGCCTTCGCCGTCGCTTCCTGTGCGAACGCCGGCGCTGCCAACAGCAGTCCGGCAATCGCCGTTGAAAACATAAAAACGTTGCGTTTCACTTGTTCCTCCTCCAGCCCGCGCCCGGACAACGGGGCTAGGGCTGCGATGGATTCCACCAGGAGGTGGTATCCCGTCATCCCTCGTGCAGGCGGGACTCACGCTGGGGGTGCTTCCGGCACAGGGGGACCGTTGCCAGCACCCCTGGCGCGGGAACTCCTAGTGCTCCTCCGAAACCGCGAAGCTGAGGTACACGGCGGGTAGGAGCATGAAGATGTAGGCCTGCATGAATGAGACAAACACATGCAGGGCCATGAAAAGTGCGGGGACCAGAATCGGGATCAGTCCCGTGAAGATTCCCTCCAAGATGTCACCCACCAACATGTTGGCCCAAAGACGAACCGTCAAGGACAATAGTCGAAAGCAATTGCTGAAGACCTCGATGGGAAACATCAAGGGTGCGATGAAAATCATGGGGCCGGAAAGATGTTTCAGATACCCGAACACACCGTGCTGGCGAAATCCCTGAAAGTTGTAATAAGCAAAGGCCGCCAGCGCACAACCTAACGTCACCTGGACATTGGCCGTGGGAGTCTGGAGCGTGGGAACCAACCCGAGCAGATTACAGAGGAGAACGAACACGCCGAGTGTGCCCACCATGGCAAGATAGCGCTCAGAGCCGTGGCCGATGATCTCTTGGTTCAGATCCCGCGTAAATTCCACCACCATCTCCATCGCTTGTTGGAACTTGCCGGGATTTTCGACGGAAAGCCGGCGACGCAAGAGAATTGCGCCAACCAGAATCAGCATGATCACGAGAAGTTCCATGGCGATATAGTTGGGGATGGGGTGGGCCGCGTCAGCCGGCGGCAGACCCAACCTCGAGAGCAGGGCTGCGACAGATCCGCCCAGAGTTTTGTTTAGAATTGCCGTAAACCAGAGCTCGTGTTCCATAGTCTTATAATCGACGGCGCCGCGTCAGCCTTGAATCCTCAAGCCGTCCCGGAGCAGAACCACCGCCTCAATCAAAACACCCCCAACAGGCACGAAGAGGCCGGCCAGGATTGCCGTAGCGGGCAGCCACCCAGTCCTATAGAAAAGATAAACAGCCGCAAACGCCAGCGGATAGCGGACGAAAAACTTCGCGAGGACTCTCTTTGGCGGGCGCACCTCCCCCGCCGACATCAAGGCTTCGACGGCCCGATGAAGCCAAAAGTAATTGAGGATGGCAAGCGCAGAACCCAGAGCAAATCCAGCGCTGAAGCGCGCATGACCGAACAACAAGATACCCATCGTGACTGCGCAAGCCAAACCCACCATCCAACGCGGCAGCCGCGCTTCAGTTTGCGCCAGATCCATCGTTTGACTGGTTCTCGTCGTCACGTTTTTCCGCTCGAGTCAGGATCCGCAGAATTTCCATCACTCCCGCCACCCCGCCCATCAAGCTCATGATGAGCGCCAAGACTGGCGACGTATGCAGCCATCGATCCAGCAACCAGCCCAGCCCAAACCCGCCCACCGTGCCAGCGGGCAGAATGAAACCCAGGCTGGTGTAAAACCCAACTTGCGCCCACAAACTCATCTGCTTGCCGGGAGTCTTGGGCACGAACCCTCCCCATCACGAGAAGAAGGGCCGAACGGCTTCGCGCGCCATCATGATGAACGGCTGCGGATAGATTCCGATCAGCAAGGTCATGGCCAGAGCCACGCCGAGTGCCACCGTCACGCCGGGCCCTGTCGCGAGGGGGACGGTGTCCGGCGCCTTCTTCATAAACATAGCTACCACAATCCGGAAATAATAGTAAAGCGCCACAACCGCGTAGCCGACGGCCAGCACGGCCAAATAATAATGACCCGTCTCGATCAACGAAAGAAAGATGAAATATTTCCCGATAAAGCCCGCCGTCGGGGGAATGCCGGCCAGCGAGAGTAGGAAGATGAGCATGAGGATGGCCAGTCCCGGCGCCCGCGCCATCAGGCCCGAGAGGTCATCGATCTCATCGCCGATCAGGTCTTTTCGTCGCATCACGATGACGACGGCAAAAGCGCCGAGGTTCATGAAGGCGTAAACCAGCAGATAAATGACGATGGCCGTCAGCCCTTCGCGGTTTCCATCCGCCGCGGCCACGAGTCCCAGCAGCAGATACCCCACGTGTGAAATCGTGGAGTAGCCGAAAAACCGCTTGATGTTGGTTTGGGTAATTGCCGCAAGATTCCCCAGCGTCATTGTAGCGATCGAGACGCCGATCGTCAAAACCTGCCACTCCGCGCGCATCGGCCACAGCCCCGCGATCAGGATGCGGATGAAGAATGCAAACGACGCGACTTTGGGCGCCACAGAAATAAAGGCCGTGATCGAAGTCGGCGCGCCTTCATAAGCGTCGGGCGTCCACTGATGGAAAGGCACGGCCGCGATCTTGAAGTAGATGCCCGCGAGCAGAGTGATCATGGCGACCCAGGAAAGCGGATCCGGTGACGGCCGCTCCGCGAGACGCTGCGCGATGACGCTCAATTTCGTCGACCCGCCGATCCCATAAAGCAGCGACATGCCGTAGAGAAGCAACCCGGAGGAAAACGCGCCGAGCAGAAAGAACTTCACCGCGGCTTCGTTGGATTTTCGGTTGACCCGCAGGAACCCGGTCAGCACGTACTCACAGAGGGCCATCAGTTCCAAAGCGATGAAGAGAACTATCAGGTCGGAACCCGACACGAGGAACATCATCCCCACGGCGGAAAAGAGCAACAAGGCGTAATACTCACCGAGATGAGCTCCTTCAATTTCCAGATATTTCATGGAAAGGAGCACGACGATGGCAGTAGCCACGACGATGATGAGCTTGGCGAAAACGGCGAAGGTATCAAGGGTAAAAGCCCCGCCAAAGCCGGAATAAGGGATTTGACCGACCAGCAAGGGCCAGAACATCCCCAGTTGCACAGCAGCGAAGCCCAGCCCGATCAGGGCGAGCACAGCGTTTAGATACTTGTCGCGCTTTTCCAGCAGGAAATCAAACAGCAGGACGGCCAAGCCGAACATGGTCAGGAGGACCTCCGGCTTGATGGCCAGATAATCCGCCCGGTGAAAGAATGCGTTCCACATCAGTGGCTCGCCCCTGCCGCAGTGGCGGGCGCCTCCAGGCCGGCCGGCACCGCGCGAGGCGACGGTGCGGCCGCGCTCGCCGATTGCGGCGCCTTGAAGAAATCCGGATTCAGCCGCTCGACGATGGCATTGACCGGCTTATCCAGCACGTTAAAGAAGGGCTTGGGATAAAGGCCGATCCAGAACGCCCAGATGACCAGTGGAACCAGCGTCATGATCTCGCGGAAACTCAGGTCCTTAAGGACCTGGTTCTTGGGATTCTCGCACGGCCCGAACATCGTCCGTTGGTAAAGCCAGAGCATGTAGGCAGCACCCAGGACGATCCCCGCCACCGCCCATGCCGCCCAACGCCAGTTCACTTCGTACGCACCCTGCAGAATCGTAAACTCGCCGATGAACCCATTGAGAAGTGGCAAGCCGATCGACGACAGCATCACGATCATAAAGAGCGTCGCATACACGGGCATCACGTTAGAAAGCCCGCCCAGCTCCTTGATCTCGCGCGTATGGCGGCGCTCGTAAATCAGACCGACAATCAAGAAGAGAGCCCCCGTGGAAATGCCATGGTTGACTTGCTGAATCACGCTTCCCTGGAGGCCGTGCGGGTTCAGCGCGAATATCCCCAGCGTGCAGAAGCCCAGATGGCTGACGGAAGAATACGCGATCAACTTTTTCATATCGCGCTGCATCATGGAGACCAACGCGCCATAGATGATGGCGATGATGGAAAGCACAACCATCACTTTGACGATTCTCGGGTTCGTGCTCGCTTGTGGGAGCAGGGGCAGGGAGAAACGGACGAAACCGTAAGTGCCCATCTTCAGCAAAACCCCCGCCAGGATCACCGAGCCCGCGGTGGGAGCCTCCACGTGAGCGTCCGGCAACCAAGTGTGGAACGGAAACATCGGCACCTTGATTGCGAACCCGACCATAAATGCCCAGAAGACCCAGTACTGAAGATTCAGCGGCCAAGTGTGTTTCATCAGCTCCAGGACGTTAAAGGTGTACAGTCCCGTGTCGGCATGGTAGCGGAAGTAAAGAGTCAGGATGCCGAGCAGCATCAGGACCGAACCCGCCAGCGTAAAGAGGAAAAACTTGATCGCGGCATAGAGCTTGCGCGGCCCGCCCCAGACTCCGATGATGAAGTACATCGGAACCAACATCACTTCCCAGAACACATAAAAGAGGAAGAAATCGAGCGACATGAAAACGCCCAGCATGCCCGCCTGGAGCAAAAGAAACATGGCGTAGTATTCCTTCACGCGCTCCTGAATGCTGGTCCAGGAAGAAAGGACGGCAAGAAAACCCAGCACCGTCGTCAGCATGATGAGCAGAAAGCTGATGCCGTCGATTCCCAGGAAGTACTGTGCACCGATGGAGGGAATCCAATTGTGGCGTTCGATGAACTTGAACTGCTGGTCTGGAGCCTCGCTCGAGAACCAGAAGACCAGCGGCAGCGAGGCGAGAAAATCCACGAACATCACGACGTTACCCCACCACCGAACGGCCTGCTTGTTTTCACCGGGGATGAAGAACAAGGGGATCATCCCCACCACCGGAATAAAGAGGATGATGCTCAAAATGTGGTCATGAAAGAACGGCATCGTTGACCTCGGAAAAGCAGTTCACCTTTCAAACGCCCACGCAAATAAGTCTCAAAAATGAATCAGGTAGTAAACCATGAAAATGAAAACACCGAGAGTAATAAACCAGGCATAAGACTGCAGCAAGCCGGTCTGCAAAATGCGCGCCGGATAACTCAACACCTTGACAACGAAGGCCAGGACGTTTACCAGGCCGTCGATGACCCAGGTATCCCACAGGCGCGACAACTCCGCCGACATGCGTGTGGACCAGCCCACCCCGTTCACGCCACCATCCACAACGCTCAGGTCAAACGCGGCCAGCGCGTTGCCAAGGTCTTTCGCGCGATTCACGAAAAGGGCATCATAGAGTTCGTCGATATAGTACTTGTTGAGCAGGAGGGTGTACCCCGCGCCGGCTGCGGCCGCCACGCGCTCCGCGATTTTGGGCTGTCTTACGTACCAGCGGTACGCCATGGAGAATCCGACCAAAGCCACCCCCACGGAGAGCAACATCAAGCCGAACTCCAGGTTCCACGTGTGCTCCCGCGCAGGGCGCAGGGCGGGATTCTCAAAGACAGGATCCAGAAACCTCCCGAACCAGTTGCCCCCGCCCAGTACTTTCGGCCAGCCCACATATCCGGCCCCCACCGCCCCCACCCCCAGGCAGATGAGTGGCACGGTCATCGAGGAGGGAGATTCGTGAATGTGGTGCTCCACCTCGTGCGGCACGCGGGAATTCCCTGCGAAAGTCAGGAAGAAGAGCCGGAACATGTAGAACGCCGTTAGGCCGGCAGTCGCCACTCCCACGAACCAGAGCACCTTGTTCCCGTAAGGGCTGGCGAACGCTTGCCAGAGAATCTCGTCCTTGCTGAAGAAACCGGAAAGCAGCGGCGCGCCGCTGATGGCCAACGTGGCTGCGAGCATGGTCCAGGCGGTGGTGGGAATCTTGCGCCACAACGCGCCCATCTTGCGCAGGTCCTGCTCACCGCTGAGCGCGTGGATGACGCTGCCCGACCCGAGGAATAACAGTGCCTTGAAAAAGGCATGCGTCATCAAATGGAAGATACCAGCGCCGAACGCACCGACGCCGCAAGCCAGGAACATGTAGCCCAACTGGCTGACGGTGGAGTAAGCGAGCACGCGCTTGATGTCGTTCTGCACGAGGCCGATCGATGCCGCCCAGATCGCCGTGGCCGCGCCGATCGCGGCGACCAGCGCCAGCGCCGTCGGTGCGAGCACATAAAGAGCATTCGAACGCGCCACCATGTAAACTCCGGCGGTCACCATGGTGGCGGCGTGAATCAACGCGCTGACCGGTGTGGGGCCTTCCATGGCATCGGGCAACCACACGTAAAGGGGAATCTGCGCGGACTTTCCCGTGGCGCCAATGAAGAGCAGAATACAAATCGCGGTGATCACGCCGTCGCCCACCGCGAAGCGCCCGCTCCGCGCGGCTTCGGTGATGGGGAGAAAGTCCAGAGTGCCGAAAGTCACTGCCATGAGCATCATGCCCAGCAGGAACGCCGCGTCGCCGATGCGGTTGACGACGAAAGCCTTCTTCCCGGCGTCCGAAGCGGACTTCCGGTGGAAGTAGAAACCGATCAGGAAATACGAGCAAAGCCCTACACCCTCCCAGCCGACAAACATCATCAAGTAGTTGTCTGCCAGCACCAGGACCAGCATGGAGAACATGAACAGATTTAGATAACCAAAGAAGCGGTAATACCCACCTTCGTGGCCCATATAACCAATGGAATAAACGTGAATGAGAAAGCCTACCCCAGTCACGACCAGCATCATTACGCAGGAGAGCGGGTCGAGCTGAAATCCCACGTAGACGTTCAGATGACCGAGCGACCCATCGGCGAGGTGAAAGGCGCCCGCCGGAAGCCATGAGTAAAGGACCTTAGTGAAGGTATGGTTCGCCTCCGCAGGCAGGCTGAGGAACTGAAAGAAACAGCCCAGCGCCCACAAGCACGACAGGCCCGGCAGTCCGACGGAAACCGCGGAGACAGCCTTGTTTGAGAGCCTGCGACCCACAAAGAACTGGATGGCAGCTCCTAGAACCGGAAGGACGGGAATCAGCCAAATGTAATCTAGAAAATGCATTTCAGTGAAGCGCTCTCTTACCTCAGTTGTCCGTTGTCCTTGGTCAACTGCAACGGACGACTAGCGATGGACCATGGACGATCTTTATCCTTACCATTTCAATAAATCGATCTCGTCGGCGTTCACTGTTTCCTTGTTGCGGAAGAACGCGATGATCAAGCCCAAGCCAACGGCCGCCTCCGCCGCAGCGTCTGTGATGACGAAAATCGCGAAGACCTGGCCATCGACGGAACGGAAATACTGCGAAAGCGCCACCAGGTTGATATTGACGGCGTTCAGAATCAGCTCGATGGACATCAGGATGATCAGCACGTTGCGCCGGGTCAGCACGCCGATGACGCCGATGGTAAATAACCCGCTTCCGAGAAAGATGTAATATTCCGTGGGAATCATTCCAGCTTCCTCTTGGCCATGATCACAGCGCCGACCATCGCCACTAATAACAAGAGCGAGGCTATCTCTACGGGCAGCATATAATTCTGGTAAAGTGCCATGCCCACCGCCTGGGTGTTTCCCGCGGGAGCAGAAACCAGCGGGTGCCCCGGCAAATTGAGGCCCTGCCCGTGGTTGTAGAGCGCATAACCGAGTTGTGCCACCAACAGGACAGCGGTCAGCAACGCCACCTGCCAGTGTCGCGCAAAGCGCGCCTGCTTTACGGCCACATCGAGGTTGACGAGCATGACCACGAAGAGAAACAGCACCATGATGCCGCCCACGTACAGAATGATCTGCACGGCAAAAAGAAACTCCGCGTGTTGCAGCAGATAAATTCCGCCCACCCCAAACAGCGCCACAATCAGCCACATCACACTATGAACGGCATTGCGGCGCGTGATCACCAGAATGGCCGAAACCAGTATGACCGCCGAGAGAACTGC
>Ga0116116_1002951_pt1 | contig 10061 bp, 13 predicted proteins | sample June2015DPH_10_1_FD_89722 | JGI IMG/M metagenome (GOLD analysis project Ga0116116, IMG submission 89722) | Peatland microbial communities from SPRUCE experiment site at the Marcell Experimental Forest, Minnesota, USA - June2015DPH_10_150 | ecosystem: Environmental > Terrestrial > Soil > Wetlands... | reverse complement strand
GGCCTTAAAAGCAGCATCATGTCCTCTCCGCATGTTACGCATCGTGCCATTCCTCCTTCTCGGTTATGGCAGGCTAACATGCACCTTATACCTCTGTCCAGTTTTTGGGGAGTATTATAATTTGCTAATCCTCTTTTGCAGAAACACCAAACAAGTATCCCGCTATCGCTCCAAGCAGTCCTATAGCAATATTTAAATTAGGAGCATTAGTCAAAGCAAGTACTGAAGCAAAGGTACTGACAAGAATTAGGCCAACTACCCGAAGATTGTTAATACCAAAGCCTTGCCCCTTTCTCCAAAATGTATAAAAAGCGGCACCAATCACTAATAAACCAAAGACCAACACACCCCACGGTATAATATTCATAATTGAACTCCTTTGTTCTTCGCAAAGAACTTAATTGGGTTTAGTTAAGAGAATTTTAAAATTATTATCTGTTGTTAGTCTCATCCTTCTATATTTATGAATGGATATCTTTCCCACAACTTAGGTTCATCTAGCTTAGGCCAAAGTCCATTTTTGACGGGAAGGAATAATATTATTTGAAAAAGAATAATTCTTCATAGATGACCTAATATCCTTCATATCACCTTTTTGATTACTTTCTTTGTATTGGGGCAAAGGATAGAATAATGTTAGAAAAACCTTATATGGTCTTTTTCTTCTAAATCTCCCGTGGAGTGATCGAAAACGAAAACCTTAACTCCTTGTCGTCCCTCTTTTTCGTACATTTTTGCTTTGAGCACCCCGGCTTGAATCGCATCGGCTTCAATTTCCGAATAAGGGTAGAACGTAGTATTAATCATCACAATAGTAGTAAAGCCCTTTTTCTTGGGTGGGTAATATAGGTTACCTGCAAAGTCCTTTATCTCCTCCATAGTTTACTCCTTTTCTTTTATTGCTTCATGTTTTAATTGTTCTCATATTTCTTTTAAAATAAAGAAACACCCAACATTGGGAATTTGTTAAGCTACTCGTAAATTTCCTTAAATAATTCGTCGGCTTTTTCTACATCAAGGTTTTTTAGAATCTTATGTTGTTTTATAGCCATACTTTTATCTTTAACTTTTAAATAAACCAATCCAAGGCCATAGTGGGCGTCAGCATCACTAGGCATGATTTGAATTGCCATTTTGAACGCCTCAACGGCTTCTCTATAGCGGTTTAACTTATAATAGACCACGCCGAGGCTCTTGTGGGTAGAGGAATCATCAGGGTTAATTTTGATGGCCTGCTTATATGCCTCGATGGCCTCGTTATAACGGCCTAAATTCTTATAAACCACTCCGAGGTTGTTGTGGGCAGAAGAATCGTCAGGGTTAATTTTAATGGCCTGCTTACACACCTCAAGAGCCTTGCTATGACGGCCTAAAGCATCATAGACCACGCCGAGGCTCTTGTGGGTAGAGGAATAATTAGGATTAATTCTTATTGCCTGCTTGCAGGCCTCAACGGCTTCGCTATAACGGTCTAACTTTCCAAGGCTTACTCCAAGGTTGCTATGGGCTTCTGCATCGTCGGGATCAATCCGAATCGCCTGCTTGTAGGCTTCGATGGCCTCGTTATAACGGCCTAACTCATCATAGGTCAATCCGAGGTTGAAGTGGGCTACGGCATAATCGGGATTAATCCGAATAGCCTGCTTAAGGGCTTCTATGACCTCACTACTTAAATCACCATAAACTACTCCCTCTTTTTGCTTCTGTTCAATGGCTTTAACTAATTCCAAGCCTCTACTTATTAATTTAGAGGAGTATATTTCTATTTCTCGTTTGCCCGAATGGACTGAACTCCCTTCCTTTTGATCCTTTTCATTACTCATGCCGACCGACTCCTTTTAGCCTTCATTTTTTTCAGTTCTTGTTTGGCGAGAGCAATCTGCTCTTCTAAATTCTGTTGAGAGGCCAGACATTGTCCCCATCGATCCAGAGGTGATTTGGGCCCAGTGGCATTAAAATTTCGGGACGGTCGCTGGGTAATGCGTTTTAAAGTGCTATTGTATTGGACGGCTCCGGCACGGCTTCGGAGTTTAGGGTTTGGGTAGCTCGTTTGTATCGTTCGACCCCCACAATGGGAATAGAAAAACTCTTATGGGAACAATCTGAATTTTGGGATTTTGCCCAAATCATTCGAATCATCAATGCTGAAAGATGTTTTAGATGAGGGGCTTTGACTGCCCTTCAGTATTCGGTCTCTTTGATAAAGGGTTGCCTAAGTCCACAGCAAGGACAAACGACATGGTTTGGGATGTGAGGTTATAATATTCGGATCGAATGAGGCCCTGACATGGGATATCCTCCTCTTTTTGAGAGAAAACCCTACCATCAGAATCTCCCTCTCACCCCAATGCAACGAGTAAATTGGGAAAGAGCCAAAATTTCTATTTGTAGTAGCTATGATTATGTTTAGATCTCATCCTCCTATTGTGAACCGCCACTTACAGAAGAATCCCTTAGGGTGAGGATCTGGAGGAGCAAACAAACATTCAATATTAATATTTTTGTCAACTTCTTTAGCGATGCTCTCGAATTCGCGACCATGCATATTTTTACAACTATATTCCCCAACTCCCCTTTTTAGACGGGCTTCTTGTAAAGGACAATGGGGGACACTGATAAAAACTCCCTGATCCTTGACTTCGATCTCATATCCGGAGATAATTGTCTGAGGATAATATTTTAACACTTCGACAAAACCTTCGAGACCTTTCTTTTTATAGAGAACCTTTCCTTAATTTCTCTAGTGATTAATTTACCCATCTGACTCCAGACTTCAACACTCATTTCAATAGCCGGGTTATAACCAAATTCATTCTCAGCCTCAAGAAACCAAAATCCATCGATTTTTCTACATTCATTCAACATGGATTTGATAAAATTTTGAAGCTCTTTTCTGTTTGATCGATTAAAATCCATCTTCCAACCCCCTTCCATTTCTAAGAATCCCCTTTTACTTTGCTCGGAAGCCTTCTTCTTTAGGACAATCAGCAACCCACATGTGGAATTCTCGGTATCCGATCCTTGTCACAAACTAAACTCAGAACATCAGAAAATCCCAAGCAATTAACCTCGTGGCCAACCAAATTTCTATAAGTACAATACTGGCCATAGCCCGTTGTTGAGCAACAGACTACGCGAGAGTCCATTTTTCACAAAGATCCATAATCGACTCCGAGCGATTTCCCCACATCAGGCCAAAACTGTTCTACCACGACATCTGCTTTTTCAACTGAAACAAAAAAGATCTCCTTTCCTTCATCTGTCTTAGGGTTCGATACCATGTGCCTCTTTTGCAATATACCATATCGAAACAAGGTTCTGGTTCACAGCGACGATCTTCAATACATATGACGTCCGCACCATAGTAAGCTAAAATTAAAGAACAATACCCACCGGGTAGAAGACAAGATAAATCTATTACCTTTATACCTTTCAATGGTTCGCTCATAAATTGATTGGTTAAATTCACAAAAATTGATTTATATTATACTATTAATACGGACAATACTCCAATACTTTGTACCCGTTCACTACATATGAGACAAATGTGAAGGGTAGTTCAAATCCTCAATGCCATTGCCTCCAACATTTAAAAGAATTGGACCAAATGGATTGTGATGGTCGTTGAGGAGATCTATCCCTTAAGGTCAATGTAAATAGGTTAGGAAAGTTACGTATAAGTCCTGATCATCCTCTGAGCCTTAAAAAGGGAGCGACCTAAAGAACCTAAGGGGACCAATTCGATTTCGCTCTCTACACCCAAATTCTTTTGAATTGTCTCCTCCATTTTCTTCTTTGTCTTCTCAACGTTTTGACTCTCGAGACGAAGCTCTGCCTTCACCTTTACCTTTTCAATTCTCCAGGATGATCCAAGATAATTTGATATTCATCTCCCAGTCCAGGTATGATGGCCACCACTTCTTCAATATCCATTGGAAGAATGCGTTTCCCGCTCACTTTAATGAATTGACCAACTCTTCCCTTCACCAGGGAAATCTTTGGATGTGTATTTCCGCATTTGCAAGGTTCATGAGGAATAAGTGATCCCACATCCCCTGTTTGATACCGGATGAGTGGCATGGCGATATTGTTCAAGGGTGTGATGACCAGCTCCCCTACCTCCCCCGGCAACAGGCTCTCTCCTGTCTCAGGATTAATGACTTCAATAACAAAGTTATCCATTAGAGAATGCATCCCCCCCTCCTTGGGGGCATTCTCCTGCAACAATGCTCGTCTCCACTAGACCGTAGGCGCTCCTAAAGGGGCCGGAAGGGAACAAGTTAGGAATTGTTAGCTATACCGGGATGGGGGCTGCTTTAGCCGCAGACGAAGTGGCAAAATACAATTTATCTGTTGCCGAATTATCTCCTGAAACGGCCACAAAGTTAGACGCAATTTCCCCCGGCCTTTGGAAAACAATCATAGATATTGGTCCACTTGCCGCCCTTAAGAGTGATTATAGGTCTGTCTATCAAGAAATTCTGAAAGTCGCTTTGGCGGATGATAACATTGATTGCTTATTCTATATCCTTTGGGCAGATCCGGCGGGGGCATCCGCAGAAAATTATACAATAATATATAGAAGATTACATGGTATCTGTCAAAAGCCTGTGGTGATATGGATTTACGGTCCGAGATTACCAATCATATACGACATAACACACAACTTGGAAGATTTGGGCTTCCCAGTATTTTCAAATCTTGAGACAGCAATTAAAGCGATCGGCGTAGCCTATCAATACGCAATCTGGAAGAAAAGAGAAGAATGAGGGAAAAGTTTTCGATTCTCAATAAAGCGAGAAACGGAAAGGTCAATATTCACTGAATCTGAATCTAAAAAACTTCTCAAGCAGTTTGGTTTTCCCGTTGTAGTAGCCCAAACTTGTGATAACAAAAGAGAGGTCATTTCGCTGTGCCAAAAACAGGGACCTCCCGGCACTAAAAATTGCTTCCCCAGATTTAACTTATAAAACCGAATCTGGTGGTGTGAAGCTTTCACTAAAAAAGTATTGCTGAGGTACAAGTCGGTAGCAATCCGTAAATCAAAAATTAAGCTTAATCTTTTGAATTATCTAAAATTTCTCTTACTTCGTTTATCTTGCTAATCCATGGGTGTAGCGACTATTAATCACTATTTGGGGGTCCTAGCCTTGCCCAAAAATTGTTTCAATTTTCTCCAAATTCTTCCTCGTTGGCTTAGTCCTCCCCTTCTCCCAATTGACTATCGTCATCTCATCTACCCCGATCATCTTAGCGAGATCCCTCTGGAACAGTCCTCGCTCCAACCTCCATTTCTTGATTTATTCTCCTAACGTTCTGTCCGGGTAGAGGGAAAGTCGTAAGGTGTCCTAACTACCAGATCATGAGATAAAGAAGAAGGGAGAAATGGGTGACACTCCTGATAGGGAGAAAGGGGTGTACCCATGGAGAAAGTAGGAGGAGTTAAGAGGAAGAGCAAGAGGAAAGAAAGTCGGTATGGAAAGCGGTATGGGTTAGAGTTCAAGCTTCGTTGTGTGAAGTTGCGATTCGAAGAAGGGTTGCCGATTTCCTTGTTGTCTAAGGAGGTAGGAGCCAGTAAAGACGTAATTCGTCGTTGGGTGAAGGTGTATCAGGAACGGGGAGAAGCGGGGTTACGGAATCGGGTGGTATCCACAGGGAGTCGACGGAAGCTTCCCTGTCCTTTTCACGTCACGTGGTGTTCCCCTTATCTTTTCTTATTCAACCCTGGCGTAGGCATGACTGAGGGCTACCCCTCGGTCCGTGCGGGCTCGGATCAAATAACGCCCTCCCTCATCCATCCATCCCTCTGTCACAAGGGAATCGCCTGGATAAACCACTCCGGATAGACGGGCCTTGAACTCCTTCAATCGTTCCACTTCTCCATCACAGGCCTTGTATAAGATAGCTCTCACGGCGTAGCCGTAGGTGCAAAGACCGTGGAGGATGGGGCGGGGGAAACCATCTATCTTGGCAAAATCAGGGTCTACGTGCAGAGGGTTGATGTCGCCGCTGAGGCGATAGAGGGCCGCCTGGTTTCCAGGAATAAAATAGGAAGCCGTGAAATCCGGCTCGGCCCCTTTGGGAGGTTCAAGCGCTTCGGTTTTGGGGCCGGGGTCTCCGTCGAAGCCTCCTTCGCCCACATAGAAAATGCCACTCTCAGCCTCGGCCAGAAGCTCACCCATCTCTGTCATGACCTTCATCCGCCAGACGTACAGAGCCCCTTTCCCCTTGTCATAGATATTTGTAATCCCTCCTTCGACGAGGGTCTTCCCTTGAGGTGGAATCAGACGATAGAGCTTAATGACCTGTTCCCCATGAATGAATCTGGAAAAGTCCACATTCTTCATATCTTTGAAGAGTTCCTTAAACAGAGGGCTACCCATCACGACGCAGAAGCTGGGAAAGACCTTCAGCCCCCCTTTGACGTTCTCGTAGATAAATGAAAGTTCCTCTGCCTGGGCACCGATACCCAGGGCATAAAGGACCGTGTCCTTCCATGTATATTCGAAAGAGCGCGGGCCGTATTTCTTGCCAATCACGTCCAAATCAATCATGCGTATCTCCTTTCTCCTGACTCCTGTTAACCCCTCCGAAACTCCAGCCCAAGGGAACAGGGGTCTTAACGCTCAAAGAATAGGCTGGAGATGGGCAAAGCGGCAAGCAAATGCAAGTGGCGTTTTAAAAGGCGCCTAAAAAATATCCCCGATTCTTCCCTTTATAAAATCATAGACCTTTAAAACGAGGTCAAACCATACCTTGTCACTCGTTCGAATAATCTCTGCACCGATTAGGTAATCTCCCCCCGGCTCGTCTTCAATACAATATTTAATCTTTCCGGTGAACGGGATTTCCTTTGTAAGCGATTTGGGCACCGAGATCAAGCACTCAATGGGTGAATCAACCGTAAATCGACATCGGCTTTTTATGCTGATCTACCTGGAGCTAAAATTAAAGAGTTCGACATCCACAGCGTCACCGGAGACTCGCTACCGGGTGTGGCGGTTACTCCTTCCCTATCTAATACCTGGGTGGTTATTTCCATGGCTTCCTTCCTCTCTGACAGCTTGCATTATAGCCGTCTTTTCCACCCAGACCAACATCAAAAGTGCAAACTAAAATTTACCTCAGTTTGTCCACTCTTTGCTGAAGATCAACACTGACCCTACCCTTGCTCTTTGAAAAAGGAATTACTACACACTTTTCTACTGAATGTTTGCTTTACTCCTTTTCTTAATCCATTGATGAATGTTTTCGTGGTAGATATAAAAGACCAAAATGATCAGAGCAGATATGACCAACAGGATTAATAGGATCACGTATTGTTGATCAAAGGCCTTTGCGCCCTGAAGAGTCGCCATCAATGTTCCGGGTATCCTCCCAATGGTCGAGATGATGAGAAAAATTCCCCAATGCATCGGGGTCAAACCCAGGATGTAGCACAAGGTATCCTTTGGAAAGCCTGGGATCAAAAAAAGGAGAAAACTGAGGATAACCCCCTCATGTCCGATTAGATAATCAAATTTTTTTCTTAGCTCAGGGGAAACAAACCTTTCAATAGCCTCCTTTTCAAATATCTTCGCTATACCGAAGGCAAGCCCAGATCCCAATATGAGCCCGATCATGGAATAAAGCATCCCAGCCCAAACCCCAAACACATAGCCTCCCAAAAACTCAATGACCTCTCCCGGAATGGGAGCGACAACCACTTGAATAATTTGGAGAAGGATAAAAACCAGAGGAGAATATGGCCCGTAGGATCTGAGAACTACTTTTAATTGGTGACGGTCCTGGAAGAGACCCCAGAGATTAACCGCTTGAATCCACAGCTGTGAGTTGTATAGATAAATGAGAAGTATAATGAGTCCTACTGAAAGACAGGAAATCCAGACCCACTTCGATCTTAATTGGAGTGATAATTTCATAGGTAGAGATTCATCCTTAGGAGGGGACCGCTTCTCTCGGTATCTGGTCTCTCGATCCTTCCGATTTTGCATTTTTTTCTTTTTCTGGTCTGATAAGACCCTAAAGCCTCATCGTCAGCTTTGCTAAAATTTTGTGCAGTTTGTGTAATCCAATTGCTACTAACACCCGAAAAGCTTTTTTGGGGGAGGACATTTTTTCACCCCTATGCCATTACATTAAATATAAAAGCGAAGCCATCCACTCTTCTTGCATTTAATCCTTTTCCCGTTTAGATAAGACCCTAAAGCCTCATCAGCCACATCTTTTGCTTTCTTTCTCTCCCAATAGGCTAATGCCTTAATTACTTATCAGGCTGGTATCTTTACTTACTCTTTATTATCCATTTCCCTTAATCTTCCGATGTCTCCTCACTTAACAGCTTCTTCTAAAGCTTTAAGTTTCCTCATTAGCTCTATTATTTTGGGTTGCTTTTCAAGGCTCGGTATTTGTTTATTTAACTCCGCAATCTCCAAATCTTCTGCTTCCCCTTTCGATTTCATTCCTTTCTCAGACTTCTCCTTAGCAGGGGCTTTTTCTGCTTTGACGCACTGTCCTGTTCTTAGCTCCTCAGGAAGATGCGAATCTTTCTCACGAGATGCACATTTCCTACCCATTATGTTCCCCTTTCATTAAATGTGATTATTGATTATTTCTTCGCAAAACACATATGCCAATTATTTTTCAGCACCTGTCAAACTTTCTATCCTTTCGTTCAATGGAAATACGTGGCTAATGCTGCGATGACCATTCTCTCCCTTCGACTCATCTCCTTTCATTCCATATAGGTTTAATTCCTTTCCCATTTAGATAAGACCCCAAAGCCTCATCAATGACCTCTTTTACCTTCTTCCTCTCTCAGTAAGCTAATACCCTAATCTTCTCCAGATCGTCTTTCCTTAAAATGAACGTATCGCCTGTCCATTCATCTTTAAGACCTTTTTCTGAGCTGTTTATGATTCCCTTTTTAAGGATCATAGCTATCCTCCGCATCCTTTTCTTGTGTAAGCTCTTAAATCAAAAAGCGTTCTTATGCAGTAAGGTTTTAACATTTTCAAAAATCTGCATTTTTCTTGCCATTCCAATAAATTTTTCATAAATTCCTAACTCAATAAAATTAAAAATGTTTTTTTGACACTAAAGAATTTCTACAACCCATTGCATTAAAAAAGGGACATAAATTGTAATTTGTTCGCAAAAATGTCAGCAGATTTAATGGGATATTGTGGTGTTAGAAGTAGACTAGGAAGTCAATTGTCAAAGGGGGGAAGGATTAGAAAAACCTGCTTTGCGAGCGGGGGGTGGAAGGTGCGATGGGCGGTAGGGAGGTGATTTTGAGGAGTTCACCTACTAATGCTCACTCTAAGGTAGCTCCTGGAGATAACGATTACTGGTACAAATATGCATAAAAAAGCAATTCAGTGTCATTCCCACAGTACTCGGCGTTACTTTTCACCGAAGACAAGTGCTTCGTACACGTACAGCTCTGCATCCTTCCATCCCTCCCACCCTATTCCCGCTTTGTCCTGAGCACAATGGCCGAGGAACTCCTCCTTCGTCCATCCGGTCTCCTGTGCGACTTGCGGAAGGAATGTCCCCGAACGGGATCCCTTCCGGATGTAGATCCCATGCTTGCCAAGCTGGAATTCATTGATCGAGCTGATTTTTCTCATCGGCGTCAGGACTGAGATCTCGATCTCCAGATCCTTCACCTCACCTTCCTCTACAGGCCTGAACCGGTAATCCTGCGTCGCCGACGCAACCGCCATCTCCTGCACGACCTTGTACAGCGGCACAATGGCATCGAACCTGCCGATGCACCCTCGCAGCATGCCGCGTTTATTGAGAGTGACAAAGGCCCCGCATGGCGTCTTGAGTGCGTCACTCAGCGTGGCGGGATCAACCTCCGGAACTGAGCGTGTGTGGATATAACCTTCGACCGTGCGCCGGGCAATCGCCAGCAAAGCTGTTTTTTCCTTTGAGTTGAGTTCAAACGAGACCTTGCCCGGCTTCGCCTGTTTCGTGACCGCAATGGCATAGTAACCGACCACGTGTTCCTTGTCGCCGACCGGAACATCGCCCGAGTTCTTGTACTGGATTGG
>Ga0116116_1002944_pt1 | contig 10070 bp, 7 predicted proteins | sample June2015DPH_10_1_FD_89722 | JGI IMG/M metagenome (GOLD analysis project Ga0116116, IMG submission 89722) | Peatland microbial communities from SPRUCE experiment site at the Marcell Experimental Forest, Minnesota, USA - June2015DPH_10_150 | ecosystem: Environmental > Terrestrial > Soil > Wetlands... | reverse complement strand
TTTGCTCCGGCTCGGAAGTCATCCGATCCACCTCGACGGTCGTTTAATCGACATTATCGGTCACTGCCACCGGATTGTCATAGGTGATTGTTTGCCGCCCTGTCTCCGCCCAGCGGAGATATAATCCGGCCATGGTGACGGCGCGACCCAAGGTGGTGGTGGCGATGAGCGGCGGAGTGGACAGCTCCGTCGCCGCGGCCCTGCTCGTGCGCCAGGGATACGATTGTCTCGGCGCATTTCTGCGCCTGGGCTCGCCCAACGGCGTGGAAGTGGCCGAAGATGCCTCGGGGCACCGCCAGGGATGCTGCTCGGTCCTGGACGCCGCCGATGCGCGCCGCGTGGCCGGCGTGCTGGGCATCCCGTTTTACGTGCTCAATTTCCAGGACGAATTCTCGCGCGTGATCGACTATTTCGTCGACGAATACAACCGCGGCCGAACGCCCAACCCCTGTGTGCGCTGCAACGACTGGCTCAAGTTCGGCCGCCTGGCCCGCTATGCCGAAGCCGTGGGGGCGGATTTCGTGGCCTCCGGACATTACGCCCGCGTCGGCGTCGATCCGGCCACCGGCCGAAAGTCGCTCCTGCGCTCCCGCGATCCGCGCAAGGACCAAAGCTACGTTTTGTTCGGCATGTCGCCAAAGATGCTCGACCGGATGCTCCTGCCCATCGGCGAATATGAAAAGCCGCAGGTCCGCGCCATCGCCGAGGAATTGAATCTGCCCGTGTACAACAAGCCCGACTCGCAGGAAATCTGTTTCGTTCCCGACCAGGATTACGCCGGCCTGCTCAAGCGGCGAAGCGGGCAAGCGGTGCGCAGCGGCGAATTGGTTTTGGCGGATGGCGCCGTCGTCGGCCGCCACGAGGGCCATCAGCATTTCACCATCGGCCAGCGCAAGGGCGTGCGCCTGGCCCTGGGCCGGCCGGTGTACGTCACCGCCATCGACCCCGCTTCCAATCGCGTCACGGTGGGACCAAAGCAGGCCCTGCTGCGGCGGGGATTGGTGGCCGCGCAGGCCAATTGGCTCAGTGATCGCGTGATCGTGGACGGTCCGCCCTTGCGATGCTCCGCCAAGATTCGCTACAACCACGATCCGCAGCCGGCCGAGGTGGCCGCGACGGCGGATGGCCGCATGACCGTCCGTTTCGATCAGCCGCAATCGGCCATCACCCCCGGTCAGGCCGTTGTTGTTTACGACGGCGACGTTCTGCTCGGCGGCGGGTGGATCGAGCAGGCGATGGATTGAATCTGAAATTTGAAATTTCAAATTTGAGATTTCAGAATTGAGCGATGTTCCGCCGCAACGTGTTGATCTTTCATGCCGGGGCCCTGGGCGATTTCGTGCTCAGTTGGCCTCTGGGCTTGGCCCTGGGGAGGCTGTATCCCCAAAGCCGCATCCTCTACGTCACCCAAAAGCACAAGGGCGAGTTGGTCGAGCGAGTGCTGCGCCTGGAAGCGACCGACGTCGAATTGGGTTGGCATCATCTCTTCGGCGATGCCGAGCAACTGCCGGAGCGCTGCCGCGAAAAACTGCGCGACACACATGACATTTTCACATACGTCGCCGGGCCGTCCGACCCGTGGACCAGCGCGGTGTGCTCGATCGCCCCGCAGGCGGATATCGTGCCGATCGACTTGCGGCTCCATCTGTCTGGCAGCCACGCATCCGAGGTTTTGTTGGATGCTCTCACGGACCGCCCAACCGTGCAGGCCGCCGTGCGCCAGGTGCTTTCTTCCATCTCCGCCAGGGGCGTCGGCACGTTGGCGTTTGCGGACAAGCGCGTGCTGATCCATCCCGGCAGCGGCTCGCGCGATAAATGCTGGCCGCTGGAGGCCTACCTGAAGCTGGCCGAAAAAATCCGCGCTGGGGGCGGATCGTGCCAATTCCTCCTCGGCGAAGTGGAGCTGGATCGCTGGCCGGCCCAGGCGATCGCGCGGATCGAATCCGCCGCTCCGGTGGCGCGCCCCGCGACCTACGTCGATCTGCTGGGCGAGCTTTGCCAGGCGGCGGCCTTTGTCGGCAACGACAGTGGGCCGACGCACCTTGCGGCCATCATCGGCTTGCCCACGGTGGCGCTGTTTGGCCCCAGCGACCCCGCCGTCTGGCGGCCCCTGGGCCCGCGCGTCACGGTCCTGCATCGCCAGCCGCTGTCCGACATCACGGTCGAAGAAGTTCACGCCGCGACGTTGCCTGTTGCCGCCGCCCGGATGTAGGCTTATTCCCGTGAGCACGATCGACGCCGCCATCGACGCCCGCGCCGCCCAAGCGGTCCAGCTGCGCCATCAATTGCATCGCATTCCCGAACTGGGCTACGAGGAGTTCCAGACCGCCGCCGCCATTCGCGCCGAACTGGACCGTTTGCGTATCGCGCACGTCGACGGCTTGGCCGATGTGCCCACCGCGACGATTGTGCTGATCGGCGACACTTCCAAGCCGTGCATCGCCCTGCGCGCCGACATCGACGCGCTGCCGATTACGGAACAGACCGGCTTGCCCTACGCCAGCACGCACGCGGGGAAAATGCACGCCTGCGGTCACGACGGGCACATGGCGGCGCTGCTGGGCGCGGCCGCGGTCCTGCAATCGATCCAAAACGAGTTGCCGGTCTGCGTGAAGCTGATCTGGCAGCCGGCCGAGGAAGGCGGTGGGGGCGCCCAGCGCCTGGTCAACGCCGGCGTGCTCGACGGCCGCGTCGGACCCAAGGTCCGGGCGATTTTCGGCCTGCACGGCTGGCCCGGCCTCCCCGTGGGATGTGTGGCCACCAAGCCCGGCGCGCTCTTGGCCGCCACGGACAATTTCCGCGTCACCTTCATCGGCAAGGGCTGTCACGGGGCGTTTCCGCATCTGGGCGCCGACCCGATCGTCGCCGCCGCCGAGGCGGTGGTGAATCTCCAGCAGATCGTGGCCCGGCAGATCGATCCGACCGAGCCGGCCCTGGTGACGGTTGGCATAATCAGCGGCGGCACGGCCACCAACATCATCCCCGACCAAGCCGTCATCGAAGGCACCGTGCGCACCCTGGGCGAGCCGACGCGCAAGCTGGCCCGTTCGGCCATCGGGCAGCGCTGCCAGTCCATCGCCGCCGCCGGCGGCTGTTCGGCCAAGCTCGACTGGTTCGAAGGCTATCCGGCGACGATCAACGATCCCGCCATGTCCGATTACGTTGCCTTCGTCGCCCGCCAGACGCTGGGCTCCGACCGTTTCATCCCCGTCGCACGGCCGTGCATGGGCGGCGAGGATTTCGCGTACTATCTGGAGCAGATTCCCGGCTGTTTTTTTCTGATCGGCGTCGAGCCGCCCGGCCTCGGCGGCGGCGCCTATCCGTCCCTGCACAGCGACCGCTACGATTTTCTGGACGCTGCCGTGCCCGTGGGCATGCGCATGTTCGTCGCTTTAGCCATCAATTTCGTGGTCTGATAGAGACTTCCAATTGTCTTAAAATCAGATGCAACCGCAGAGACGCAGAGACGCAGAGACAGCCGCTGGGGAAAAATTTCTCTCTTCTTCGCGTCCTTCGCGCCTTCGCGGTTTAACTAAATTTCGGTTTACCGCGAAGGCGCGAAGCTCGCGAAAACATGCGTGAGAAGGTTAAGGCGGTTCAGCGGCAATGGGTTGTGTCTCTGCGGTTGCATTTTAGATCCCGACGCTCTGATCCGCCGCTTGCAATGCGAAGAGGGCGTTTATAGACTTTGGCTCCATCGCGGGCGTAGCTCAGTGGTAGAGCGTCACGTTGCCAACGTGAATGTCGAGGGTTCGACCCCCTTCGCCCGCTCTTGACGTGAATCCCACCAAACGCTTGGCATTGCGTACCCGTTCAATGTTGAACGGCGCGGCCGAAGACGCCTGAGAAACCATAGAGCACGGTCACCCCTGTGTCTCCGAACATATAGCCGCATCGAATTCTCGTCGCGACGCCGCTCCCTTTGCGTTCTTTGCCGTCACAGGGGTTTGCAAGCCGGGCACGGCTGCGATCTAGCGCTGCGGTCCAGCCAACCTTGCAGTTGCACTTTGCCTCACGCTGGAGTCCTCATCCTGGGCGGCAATCTTGGCCAGGAGCGTTTGATCAATGAGCTTCCCAACGGCGACGCGGCGGACATCCGAGTCCTTGTCCTCGACGGCCACCTTGGCCAGAACCGCCTGATCGGTCAGCTCCTCGACTGCAGCACGGCGGAGAAGGGGCCGGTCACTCTGGATGGCGAGTTTGGCGAGCGTGGGCGCAGAAAGAAGACCGCAAATATCTCGGGGAAAATCCAACTCCTCTATCCTCGCTTCCTGCCAAACCGGCCAAACCTGGTGTTCTCGCAGCACCGACGGGAAGTCGGTAGCCCAGCAGTGGGAAACGACGCGGTCCATCTTGCTCAGCTTGACAGATACCGTGAATCGTTCTCCGTCTATATGCGGTCCTGCAAGATACGGGTCTCCATTTTGACTGTAACCTTGCGAGAGAGCTTCCCAGGTGATGTTTATATCCTTCACATTGCCAAGCTCCGTGGTCACAAGAGGGTCCATTAGCGAGTCGAGAATTCCCGCCAGGACCCCACCACAGAGCCGATCCCTATGCTTCTGCGGGATCGGCTGGCAACCGCTCTGGATCTTCAAAAGAATGGACGCATACAGACGCGTGGTCGGATCTGCGGCGGTGGCAAAGAGTTCGGCAAGGGTTTCGGAATCGCTAAGCTTACGAAAGGCGGCGCGGCGGACATCGCTATCCTTGTCGTTGATGGACACCTTTGCCAGAACCGCCTGATCGGTGATTTTGTCGACGGCGGCGCGGCGGACACCGCTTTCCTTCTCCTCGACCGCGACCTTTTCCAGAACCGCCTGATCGGTGAGCCTCTCGACGGCGGCGCGCCGGACGTTGGTATCTTTGTCATCGACTGCCACCTTGGCCAGAACCAACTGATCAGTGAGCTTCTCGACGGCGGCGTAGCGGACCTGCCAGTCTTTGTCCTCGACGGCCACCTTGGCCAGGACCGAGTGATCGGTGAGCCTCTCGACAGCGGCGCGCCGGACGTTGCTATCCTTGTCATCGAGGGCCATTTTAGCCAGAACCGACTGATCGTCGAGCTTCCCGACGGCGGCGCGCCGGAGTTTGCTATCCGTGTCATCGACGGCCACCTTGGTTAGAACCGACTGATCGGTGAGCTTCTCGACGGCGGCGTGCCGGACGTTGGCATCTTTGTCATCGACGGCCACCTTGGCTAGAACCGACTGATCGGTGAGCTTCTCGACGGCGGCGCACCGGACGTTGGCATCTTTGTCATCGACGGTCACCTTGGCTAGAACCGGCTGATCGGTGAGCTTCTCGACGGCGGCGCGCCGGAGGTTGGCATCTTTGTCATCGACGGCCACCTTGGCCAGAACCGACTGATCAGTGAGCTTCTCGACGGAGGCGCGGCGAACATAGCTATCCTGATCCTCGAGGGCCATCTTGGCCAAAGCCGCCTGATCGGTGATTTTATCGACGGCTGCGTCGCGGACAGCGCTATCCTTACCCTCGACGGCCACCTTGGCCAGAGCTGCCTGATCGGTGAGCTTGACGAAGGCGGCGAGTCGGGCGTCCACGGTATGGCCCTCGACGGCCACCTTGGCCAGAACCGCCTGATCGCTGAGCTTCTCGACGGCGGCGTGGCGGACCTGCCGGTCTTTGTCCTCGACCGCCACCTTGGCCAGAGCCGCCTGATCGGTGAGCTTGTCAAAGGCGGCGCGGCGGACACAGTAATCCTGATCTTCGACGGCCACCTTGGCCAGAACCGCTTGGTCGGTCAAATTCTCCACGGCGCGGACACGCTCGTCGGGATCAGTGCTGTCCAACTTTGGCTTGCAGCCTGCCACCAAGGCAATCACAGCGATCGCGAGACACCAAGTCGCCGCGCGGCGCAACGAGAGGCACCCTGAATACGCGGCCAGTTGTCTGAGCAAGCCGTTCCCCCGTTTTTTCCAACCTAGGACGAGTCCCAAACCCATGGCATCCGCCTGTCGACCGAGGAAATGCCCGCAAAGCCAAGTCCGCCAAGCGGCGGATGATTCCTATGCGGTGGTTACACAACAGTATCCCGCCATCGCCAGAGCAGGACAAGCAGTTTGGCAAGCAAATACGCCGAAGGCATGGATGCTGGGTCAGCATCAGGCCATCAGGCCCGACAAAACCTTCAACCCCAGGCCGAGAATGCGGCCTCGCCGTAAGGAGGGAGGAAAGCCAAATCGCCCGGTGGAGCCGGTCCTTAGGCATGAAGAGATCGGGGCAGATGGCGGCAAGCGCCACCGCGGCGAGGTTGTGCTCGTGTGCGCCCAAGACAACCAGAAAACCAGTAGACTATTGGTTTACCGTTTGGAGTGACGCCTCGGCCAAAGCCCTTGCACGGTCAGCGGCGCCAGAAGCATGCGGCTCACCGGCGTTTTTTTCGCTTCTTTTCTCGTTCGCGGCTCCACTGCCGAATCCGGTTTTGGACCTTGGCCGTCGTGGCCTCGAGCCAGTCGATGGCGCCAGGCATCTCGTGCCATCCATCGGCGATCTGTTTCACACAGGCGATGGCTTCGTCTTCGCTTCCTGGACTAAATGAAGACGGCGGCTCCAGCGGCATCGGCGTCCGGCCGGTCATCAGCGGTACGACAAACCGGTTGCGCCTCTGCGCCTCATCGAGCCGCTTCCTTGCCTCGGGCGTGTCTCCCTGGCGACGGTATGCAAGCAACGCACGCGTGAATGCCCACTCGGCGTCAGAATCGTCACGGTATTGCGGGCCATTGAGCAGCTCATCCAGCTCGTCCAGCTTGTTGGCGTACAGCAGACACTGCGCCAAATGATAGCGGTTTCCCTGGTTGTCGCCGGGGTTCAGTCGAAGCATTTCGCTCAAGTGGCTGGCGGCTTCGTCAAACGCATCAAGTTCCATGAGCGTGAGGGCGAGTTGCTGCCTGGCCAGCATGTAGGGACGCGTCTCGACGATTTCCCAAAAGTGTCCGATGTCGTTCTTGAATCGGCTTGCCTCCAATTGCCTCTGGCCGCCTTCCACGGCGCGCCGACATAACGGCAATGCCGATTCAGGATCACCCGCTCGCTCGGCCAGAAGAATCAGGGCGTCACAGCAGTCCGGGTCGATGGCCAATGCCTGCCGCGCTAACTGCACTTGCCGCCGGCCGCGCGATTCGCAGGCCTGAAAAAACAAGGCCTGCGCCCGCTCGGCGTCTGTTGTCGGCGTGAACGTCTGCGGTTTGCCTTGGATCGATGCCAGGAATTGGTTCAATTCGGCTTCACTCATCGGGCCGCGACCGGCCAACTGCTGGCCGATCGCGCGGAGCATCGATTCCGCCGCGATTCTGCCGGCGTGAACGGACCTCGCCGGATCAACGACGCTCTTGCCCGCCACCTGTTCCAGCAGCAAAGGCATCGAAAACCTGTAGGTCGTTGCACCTCCGAGCGTTTCGACATGCTTTTCCCACTGGCCGCGGTCCAATTCATCCTCGGTGGTGGTGGCCAGCGCTCGCAACAACCCTTCGGCCCATACCAGTTGAGCCGGCAGGGGGTGGCTATAACCCTCCGATTGGGTGAAACGGCCGAAGCTCGGATAAGCAAATGGTCCGGCAACGGCCAGGCCATGCCGTTCCCAGGCTTCCCCATCTTCGTAGGAAATTTCGTCGATGTCCCCAAAGAGCAAACTCCAAACACCGCCGCGCGGCAGGCCCTGGCCGCTGCGCATCTCCTCATGCACCTGACGTGAGGCCACAAAGCCAAGTCCGTACGTGCTTCCGCCGGCGCCCAGCACCTGCGTGAACTGCGTGCCCGGCGGACCTGACGGTGATTCGATGGCGATCAAGTCGTCATCGATCAGATGTCGCCACGGGCGGGCTTCATAAAACGCCTTCGCCGCGTCCGCGAAGGCCATGACGTGATCGAGCGTCATATCTGGCACGTTCAGCAAGCCCGGCTCGGGCTTGCCGCTGATCCGCTTGAACTCCATCAGGCTGGTGAGGGCCTCGTCCAGCATCGGCAACGATTCCCGCACCACGACCTCGATGCCGGAAGGTTCCAGCGCCTGCTTGAGTTCGCCGGCCAATTTTGTATCTCGCAGTTGAATCTGCCGTGGCACACCGCCCATTCGCTCCGCCACCGCAGCCAGCGAATCGACCACCAGTGGCAGGTAACTGGGCATCGGCTCACTAAGCTCGAAATGTAGGATCATGCCCGTGCCCTGGTCCACCCACAAACACATTCGCGGGCGGTATCTTTCCTGGGGCCTCGCGCCAACGCTCGTGCGCATTCTGACCACGCCTAATTCGACCACGGCATCCAGGACCGGCGGCAGTTTGGGATGGGTATCCATGATGGCCGGATGATATGCGACCGACTCCGCCACAACACCGGCAGCGCCGCGTTGGTAACAGAAAATGCACAAACTCGCCCCAATGCCACCGGCGACCAGCGGCGGCGATGCGGCGAGTGCTCCAGTGCTCCCTTGTCGCCACCCGCTGGCGGAATCCCTTGATCCTCTCTAGAATTCCCTCAATTCCTGTGAATTCTCGATGGATTCGACCCCCTTCACCCGCCTTCTCCTGCGTTCTGATCGGGGTGGATTCGCCTCTGCACGAGGACAACCTATGACCAAAACCATCACGCTGGGCGTGTGCGTCGCGGTGTGTTTGTGGATCGCCGGCTGCGGCAAGCGCCCAAGCGGCTCCGCCGGCGCCGCCAAGACCTTGCACCTGGCGTTCGTCACCAACAACGCCTCCGATTTCTGGACCATCGCCCGCGCCGGGTGCGACAAGGCGCAGCAGGAGCTGCCCAACGTCACCGTGGAATTTCAGATTCCCGGCGACGGCACGGCCGCCAGCCAAATCCGCATCATCGACGATCTGCTGGCCAAAGGCGTCGACGGCATCGCCATCAGCCCCGTCGATCCGGCCAACGAAACGCCCAAGCTCAACGACGTGGCCAAGCAGACCCTGCTGTTTTGCCACGATTCCGATGCTCCCGGCAGCGATCGCGCCTGTTACGTCGGCACCAACAACGTGGATGCCGGCAAGCAGGCCGGCGAGCTGATCAAGAAGGCCCTGCCCGGCGGCGGCAAGATCATGGTCTTCGTCGGCACCCTCGATGCCCAGAACGCCAAGGACCGCTACGCGGGACTCAAGCAGGCGCTGGACGGCTCCAACGTCTCCATCGTCGACGTTCGCACGGATGAATCCGACCGCGTCCGCGCCAAGGCCAACGCGCAGGACACGCTGGTGCGCTATCCGGAGGTGTCGTGCCTGGTGGGCCTGTGGAGCTACAACGGCCCGGCGATCCTCAACGCCCTGACGGAGTCGGGCAAAGTCGGCAAGATCAAAGTCGTCTGTTTTGATGAGGAAGATGAGACCCTCGCGGGCGTCAAGAGCGGCGCCATATTCTCCACGGTCGTGCAGCAGCCGTACGAGTTCGGCCACCAGGCGATCACGCTCATGGCCAAGGTGCTTCGCGGCGACAGGTCCGTCATTCCCCCGGGCAAGCAGATTTTCATTCCCACCCTGGCCATCGACGCTTCCAACGTCGACGATTTTCACGCCAGGCTGATGAAGCTGCGCGGCAGGTGATCCGCCAGGGCTGCCAGCGCCGCAAGGCCCATGGAAACGACTCCCATCCTGAATCTTCTCGGCGTCTGCAAACGCTTTCCCGGCGTGGTGGCCCTGGACAACGTGAATCTGTCTTTAGGAAGCGGCGAAATCCTGGCCCTGATCGGCGAGAATGGCGCGGGGAAATCCACGCTGGTGAAAATCCTGGCCGGCGTGCTGCAGCCGGATGCCGGCCGGATCGTGCTGGACGGCCGCGACCTGTCCGTGCGCAGCGCCGCCGATGCCGCGGCCTTGGGCTTCGGAGTCGTGCATCAGGAGCTGAACCTCCTGGACAATCTGGACGTGGCGGGGAATCTGTTTTTAGGCCGCGAGCCGGCGCGCTTCGCGTGGGCCGGGCCGCTGCGCTGGATCGATTCCGCCGCCATGGTCCGCCAAAGCCGGCCGCATCTGGATCGTCTGGGTCTGAACATTTCGCCGCGCACGCCGCTGGCCCAGCTATCGCTCGCCCAGCAGCAGATGGTGGAGATC
>Ga0116116_1002943_pt1 | contig 10074 bp, 8 predicted proteins | sample June2015DPH_10_1_FD_89722 | JGI IMG/M metagenome (GOLD analysis project Ga0116116, IMG submission 89722) | Peatland microbial communities from SPRUCE experiment site at the Marcell Experimental Forest, Minnesota, USA - June2015DPH_10_150 | ecosystem: Environmental > Terrestrial > Soil > Wetlands... | reverse complement strand
GCTCAAAGCGCGACTACGTCACCTTCGCTCGAGCCATGGACGGTCTGCCGTACAGGGCCACGATTCTCGTGCCCAAGGCTGAAGAGGCGCGAGTGCACGGGACGAACAGCGACCTCGCAGGGCTCCCGCCGAACGTGGCTGTCGTCCAGGACGACGGTTCGTCACGCTCGTGGATTGAGTGGATCTCGCGTGCCTCGTTCGTCGTGCTGCCGATCCTCCCAGACACGCTCGCGCCGTCCGGCATTGGGACCTACCTGGCGGCGATGGCGCTCGGGAAGTGCGTGGTGATCACCGAGGGCCTGGCGACGCGCGGGCTGCTCGATTCGAGCACGGCGGTGCTGGTGCCGCCCGCGGATGCTGCTGCGCTCCGGGCGGCCGTCGTTCGGGTAGCCGACGACAGAGCTTTCAGGGAGCGCGTGGCAGCGGCGGGGCGTGACTACGCCCGGGGGCTCGGCGACGTGTCACGACTCGCTGGCGACATAATTCACGAGGTGGAGGTTCTGCTGACGGGTCGGGAGACCGCCAACGGTACGAGTCTGCACCTTGGAGGCAGCGCGCGTTAAGAGGATTGGAAGGCGTACCATCTAGCGCTAGGGAGACGATGGGTTGAGGAATCTGCGCCTCGCGGTCCTTGTCGATTTCGCGCCCCGGAAGCTTGGGTCCTTGGAAAGATGGATGCTGGCGCTTGCGGAAGAAGCGGAACGGCGTGGGTATGACCTGGACATTTTCTCCCGGGGGCCTGTGCACCCAACACTCGCGAAGCGGTTCAACGAGCTCGGCGCTGGTTGGTTCGCGCTGGATGAGCTTGAAGCACGGCCGATACGGGGTGCATTGCGGCTGGCCCGGTACGACGTGCTGCATCTGAGTCTCATTGGGGTACGGAGCCGCATCGCGCGTATCTGCGTCGCGGCGTGGCCTGCGCGCGTGCTCTTCGTCGATCACCTCTCTGGTGGTGGCAGGCGTTCTTCGGGGATTCGTGGCGCCGTAGCGGCTCTCGTAGACGCGGTGATGCTGGCTCGGGTGTCCGGGTTCGCCGGCGTGTCCAACTACGTGCGGGACCGCGACGTGTCCAGGTACCGCTTATCGCGGTCCAAGGCACGGACCATTTACAACGGTGTCGACCTGGAGTTCTATCGGCCTGCGTTAACTGCTCGACCCCGCGACTCCGGCGTTCGCATCATTGCGGTCGCATGGCTGATTCCGCCAAAAGGCGTTGACGTTCTCCTTCGGGCGTTCGCACGCTTGACGGAGCCCGGGTGCGAGCTGCTGGTGGTCGGTGACGGGCCGGAAGAGTCGAAGCTCAAGGACCAAAGTCGCAGACTCGGAATCGAGTCCCGCACACAGTTCCTTGGTCTGCGTGACGACGTTCCACAGTTGCTCGGCAGCGCCGATCTGTTCGTGCACCCGTGCCTGTGGGAAGAGGCGTTCGGTCTGGTGGTTGCAGAGGCCATGGCCAGCGGACTCCCCACGGTGGCCTCCCGGATTGGCGGGTTGCCGGAGCTCATAGAGGACGGGTGGAGCGGGCTCCTGGTGCCGCCCGGTGATGAGATGCGCTTGGCAGAGGTCCTTGATCGCCTCGTTGGAGACGCCGATCTTCGAGGTCGCCTCGGCGGGAACGCCCGTTTGGCCGCGGTCGATCGCTTCGGTCTGGCAAGCAGTGTGAAGCAGCACCTTGACTGGTGCGCGACGGCGGCGCGACAGGAGCGTCTGTAAGGTCGCGGAACTGGATGTACCCGCCGGGTTCGAGCCTCCGCCCGTGCGCCCCGTTGTGCCCTGAGCGGGTCGTCGGCCGGCAACCGCATCGCTGGGCGATGAGTGATTCGCGGCTCAGAGAGGAGAGTCTGACAAGTGGGAGAAGCACTGGATCAGTCTGTGAGTAGGGCGAAAAGGCTTCCCCTCACGTGGCTGGCGGCCGCGGTGCTATTGGCCGCGTACGCCGGCATCCGGCTGCTGATCCTGCCCTCTGACCCGCTGGTCGCCCGAGGGTTCGGCCACGACGCCGCCTACTTGGTCATCGTCGCACGCAACCTGCTGGCTGGCAAAGGGTTCGTGCTGGACGCGCTGTGGCTGGTCTGGAAGAACCCGCCCGCCTTACCGATGCCCTATCACAACGCGGGCCCGCTCTTCCCGCTGCTCCAGGCAGGCCTTGGGCGATTCTTCGACACACCGCTCGTGCTATCGGGGTTCGTACTATCGGCGCTCGCGAGTGCCGCCCTGATGCTGGCGGTGTCGCTCCTCGTGCGGGCGTACGTTGCCAGCACCGCGGCGGCCGTTGGCATCGGCGTGCTCGTGGCGCTGTTTCCGCCCGTGTGGGCCAATTCGTGGGAAGCGATTACTGACCAGACGTGGCTCGCCCTTTTCGCGCTGTTCGTCGTCTTCCTGGTCCGCGGTCGACGACCCGCGATGGCGGTCGCTGCGGGGCTGTTCCTCGGCCTTGCCTGGCTTACGCGCTCAGCAACGGTCCTGGCCGTGCCGGCCGTCGGCTTGTGGCTGTTTCTGACGTTCGGTCTGCGCAGGGCCTTGTGGCGCGGTCTGCTGATTGCCTTGACGGCGGGTGCAGTCACGTCGCCGTGGTTGCTCCATACGGCGCGCACGTGGGGCTCCCCGCTTGCCAGTGACCAGAGTGAGTTGACGGCCATCCATGCGTACTACGCCGCACAGGTCGGGGAGATGCCGGAGCGTCTCTGGCACAGCCCGAATCGACCGGCGTCCTTTGCGTCCGTCGCGTGGGAGCATCCGGGAACGGTGCTCCGGCGCTCGTTTAGCGGCATTCCGTTCATCCTCCGCGAAGCGTTGCGCGCCGCTGCGGACTCCAGCTACTTGGGGGCTGGCGTGCTACTTGCGCTCGGAGCGGTGATCGGCTTTCGGCAGCGCCGGCTATGGCGCAGGCCCGAGGCGCTGGCCTGTGCGCTCTATGCACTCACCTTCATGGCAGCGGTCGCCGCAGGCGGTCGCCATATCGAGGATCGCTACCTGCTCGCGTTGTTCATGCTATTCGCCGCTTGGATGCTGGTCTCGCTGTACCAGGTTCTCCTGGGGGTCCGCGCCGGCCAGCGAGATCCCATCGGACTCGGAACGCTGGCGCTTGGCGCCCTCTTCCTGATCGGAGTTGTGCCGCGAGCCGGATACGGGAACGCCGCGCGCCTTCGCGGGGACGAGCCTGACAAGAGGGCCTATGCTGATGCGAGCGTGCGGCTCGCACGGGGTATGAGTGGGGGGACGCCGGTTGTCGTGGGCAGCTACCCCTACTATTACTCGCTGGTGACCGGCGCGCAGGCGCTCAGCATCCCTTATGCGGACGATGCCTTCCTGCAGTCCTACATGAAGAAGTACCACGCCCGCTTCGTGTTCCTGACAGCGGCCGAGCGTCGCTTCTGGAGGCCGGACTGGGAGAAGGCTCTTCCGTCGTTCCTGGAAATCCGCGACACGACTGGCGGCTTTCTCGTGTACGGGGCGACAACACCGTGATGCGACTGACGTCATGGCCGTGGACGTTTGGTGCCGGCCGAGCCGGCGTACGATTCCCGAACATCTCTTGTCACGGCCTCTGCATGCGCCCGCGGCTCGGGGAGCATCGTTAGTGCAGCCGCTTGAGCGCCAGCCCCGAGGAACAGGTGATCGTCTGGCACAGCTCGGGAGGAGATTTTGACCTATCGGATCCCGTTTAACCGTGCGAGCCTTGCCGGCCCCGAGCCCGAGTACCTGCTGCAGGCGGTGGCCAATGGTCACCTCGCGGGTGACGGGCCCTTCACGCTCCGGTGCCACAAGCTGCTCCAGGACGCTCTCGGGGTCCAGCGTGCACTCCTGACGACCTCGTGCACACACGCGCTTGAGATGGCGGCGCTGCTTCTGGAGGTCGGGCCAGGCGACGAAGTCATCGTGCCCTCGTTCACCTTCGTGTCCACGGCAAACGCGTTCGCCCTACGTGGGGCGCGCCTGGTGTTTGCTGATATCCGCCCGGACACCCTCAACATGGACGAACAGCGGCTGGAACGCCTCATCACATCGCGGACTCGGGCGATCGTGCCGGTGCACTACGCCGGCGTCGGGTGCGAGATGGACGCGATCTGCGCGATTGCAGCCAAGCACGGCGTGGCGGTGGTTGAGGACAACGCGCACGGCTTGTTCGGCAGATACCGCAACAGATGGCTTGGGACGTTTGGAGCGCTGGCCACGCAGAGCTTCCACGAGACGAAGAACTTCACGTGCGGCGAGGGCGGCGCACTGCTGATCAACGAAGATCGGTTCGTTGAGCGCGCAGAGATCCTCCGTGAGAAGGGGACCAACCGCAGCCGGTTCTTCCGTGGGCAGGTTGACAAATACACCTGGGTTGACATCGGTTCCAGCTACCTTCCTTCGGAGATCTTGGCGGCGTTCTTGTATGCGCAGCTGGAGACCCGAGAACGGATCCAGGCGCGGCGGCGCCAGATCTGGGAGTCCTACCGCGATCGGCTGGCCGGTTGGGGCCGCGACAATGATGTTCAGCTGCCATTTGTGCCAGCCCACTGTGAACAACCCTATCATATGTTCTACTTGGTGATGCCGTCGCTCGCTGCTCGGACGGCGTTAATTGAGCGCCTTAAGGCCCAGGGCATCTTGGCTGTCTTCCACTATTTGCCCCTGCACCTGTCCGACATGGGTCGCCGCTATGGCGGCAGAGAAGGCGACTGCCCGGTGACGGAGGCCGTGAGTGACCGGCTCGTCCGACTGCCTATGTTCGGCGCCCTGACGGACTCGGATCTTGAGGAGGTGGTCGCGGCCGTGATGGAGAAGCCGGGTGGTGCCAGGTGAAACGGATTGCCCAACGCTGTTGCGCGTGAGTAGTGTGGTTTGTACGGAGGTTGCGTCAAGGCCGCAGGCAGCCCGAACCTGGGAGACGAATGAAGCAGGACAAGCTGTCCATCACGGTCGTGGTGCCGGTCTACAATAGCGAGAAGTCGCTACCGGAGCTGTGCAGCGAGCTGGCGCAGGTATTGCCCCAAGTTGCCGCAGTTTTCGAGGTGATACTCGTCAACGACGGGAGCAGCGATGGAAGCTGGCACGTAGTCCAGGGCCTGGCACGAACGCACGAGTGGCTGCGTGGGATGACTCTTACGCGCAACTACGGCCAGCACAATGCCCTACTGTGCGGCATCCGGGAGGCTCGATACGATGTGATCGTGACGATGGACGACGACTTGCAGCATCCGGCCAGTGAGATTCCACGCCTGCTCGCCAAGATGGACGAAGGCTACGACGTGGTTTACGGCGCCCCAGAGCAGCGCGAGCATGGAGTGTGGCACAACTTGGGGTCGCACGTGCTGCGCTGGGCGCTCAGAGTCGCGATGGGGATCAAGAGCGCGCGGGATGTCAGCGCGTTTCGAGCCTTCCGCGCTGGTCTGCGTCCGGTGTTCGTCGGCTATCACAGCCCGCACATTTCGATCGACGTGCTGCTGAGCTGGGCGACCGTACGTTTTGCCGCGGTGACGGTCCAGCACAGACCGCGCCAATACGGGCGCTCCAACTACAACGTCGTTAGGCTGGTGCTCACTGGGTTCAACATGCTCACCGGCTTCAGCACGCTACCACTCCAATTCGCAAGCTTGGTCGGGTTTGCCTTCATGCTGTTTGGGGTCGGTGTGCTGGTCTATGTTGTCGGGCGCTATCTGATGTCGGGCAGCGTGCCGGGTTTCCCGTTCTTGGCATCGATCATCGCGATTTTCTCCGGTGTGCAGTTGTTCGCCTTGGGCATCATCGGTGAGTATCTGGCACGGATGTTCTTCCGCACGATGGATCGGCCAATGTATCTCGTTCGTGAGCACACGCCACAGGCAGCCCATCATGATTGAAGAACTTGCCCCTGCGCATGTTGACACGATCCGTCCACTGCTCGAACAGAGCCGTCACACGCCCCACCGGTTTCTGTTCCGCGACATTCCCCGTGAGCTAGCTGCGTATTGGTTTGATGAGATCGCCGGGTGGGTGCGGTCAGGTGATGGAGAGGTGTTTGTGGCCCACGAGGGTGGTCGGTTGCTGGGGCTGGCGGCGTACTCCGCCCTACCATGGGATTCGGCGCTGTTCAAGCAGCCCATGGGTGCGATCAAGTATGTCGTGGTGGATGCAGAGGCGCCCGCCCCGCTCGCTAAGGAGCTGGTCGAAGCGGTCGAAGCCTGGGCGCGTGCGCGAGGGGTCGCCTTCTTATTGTGTAAGACGCATACCGACGACATGCAGCTGATTCATGCGTTGGAGGTGAACGGATTCCTGTTGATGGACACACTGATCGACTACGTGTATGACGCGCGCCGTTTCCCGTCAGCCGACATCATCGCGCCACCCGCACCCCCGGGGTTCTCCGTTAGACTGGCGGGTGCGACTGACCTGGATCAACTGGCCCCGGTGGCACGTGCCGCGGTTATCGGACACTTCGGGCGGTACAACTCTGATCCCCGCATCACGCCTGCACAGTCGGCGCAGGTATACGAGGAGTGGGTGCGCTCCTGTGCAAGAGGTTATGCGGACTGGATCGTCGTCGCTGAATGTGATGGCGTGATCGCCGGATACTCAATCTGGAAGAAGCCCTCCAACGCTGAATCCGCACTCAGCGTTCGCGTCGGCCACTTCAGTATCATGGGAGTGCATCCCGATTTCCGGGGGCGCGGACTGTTTGGGCCGTTGGCCTATGCCGGGATGGAGTTGCTGCGCGGCATCGCGGACTGCATCGAAGGTCCGACCCACATCAACAACTACCCTGTCCAGCGAGGTTATTCCCGGTTGCAGTGGCACGGTGCTGATGCGCACCATTCCTTCCACAGGTGGCTGACAGGACAGAGAGTTGAATGAGCTTTCTTCCCAGCATCACCATCCTGCGGGCTGGTGCGCGTGTGGACGAAGGTGGACCTGTCAGCGGAAGCTGCGGGTTCATCACATCGAACGGCGCTCGATGGCACCCCGCGAGACTCGGGCTCGTTGACGAGTTCATGTACGCAGTCATGGAGGACTCCGTTAATCCGTGAAGGGGATCATCCTCGCCGGCGGCGCCGGAACGCGGCTGCATCCAGCCACGAGGGCGGTGAGCAAGCAGCTGCTTCCGGTCTACGACAAGCCGATGGTGTACTACCCGCTCTCGGTGCTCATGCTGGCCGGCATTCGCGACATCCTGGTGATCTCGACCCCGCAGGACCTCCCACGGTATGAGGAGCTGTTGGCGGACGGCTCGCAGTGGGGGCTCTCGCTGCAGTACGCGGAGCAGCCTCGGCCGGAGGGGCTCGCACAGGCATTCATCATCGGGCGGGACTTCGTCGGCAGGGACTCAGTTTGTCTCATACTCGGCGACAACATCTTCTACGGCGACCGGCTGCGCGTGAAGCTGCGGGAGGCCGCCGCGCTCGAGCGTGGCGCGGTCGTATTCGGCTACCAGGTGCGTGACCCGCAACGCTATGGCGTCGTCACCTTTGACCCGCAGGGCAAGGCCACGAGCCTGGAGGAGAAGCCGGCGCAGCCGAAGTCGAACTACGCTGTGACCGGACTGTACTTCTATGACAACCGCGTACTCGAGATAGCGCGGGGACTAGCACCATCAGCCCGGGGCGAACTCGAGATCACGGATCTCAACAAGGTCTACCTGCGCAACGGCGAGTTGTCCCTGAAGCTGCTCGGCCGCGGAGTGGCCTGGCTCGACACGGGAACGCACGAATCGCTGCTCCAGGCGGCGATCTTCATCCAGGTGATCGAGCAGCGCCAGGGAATGAAGATCGCGTGCCTCGAGGAGATTGCGCTGCGAGAGGGATGGATCGAGTTAGGGGCGGTGGAGGCGGCGGCGAACGCGATGCGGCACAACAGTTACGGGGAGTACCTCCTGGACCTAGTGCGGCAGCATCAAACGGGCGAAGGGTTCCTCGAGAATCGGTTCGGGGAGTGAAGGGGTGGCATCAGCGTGCTCATACGGCGCCGCGCGACGGCCGCTCCCGATCTGACCGCTGGATAGGCTCGCCGATCACCTGCCACACCTCGTCGAGAATCAAGAAGTTGTAGTCCTGAAGACACGTCCCCACATGAGGAGTGCGTAGGGAGATGAGGCGGCCCGCGATTCGCATCGCTGCCTTCGGCTTGAGCGGGCTGCTCCTGGCGGCCAGCGGGTGGTACATCGCACGCACCTTTCAGTGGCGGGCAATCGGCCGGCTGTTGGTCCAGGTGAACTTGCTGCTTTTGCTCGCGGGCGGCGGCGGATCGTTGATTCTATATTGGCTCCTGCGGGCCGTTCGCTGGCAGTTCCTGATGCGGAAGATGGGCCCGACGAGTCGTTTTCTGGATGTCTATCTGTGCACAGTGGTGGCCGTGAGCTTCGCGATCTTCACGCCCCTGCAGTCCGGCGAAACGCTCAAGGTGGAACTGCTCAGGAAGTACGGGGTGGTCGGGCGCCCTGCCGGGTATGGCACGTTCGTCGTGGAGCGTGTGCTGGATCTGGTGGTTCTGCTGTCCATAGGGTGCGTGAGCCTCTTGACGACGGTCGGCATCCTACCGGACCGGCGGTACGTGTACGTGATTCTGGCGTTGATTCTGCTGGGCGCGTTAGCCGCGCTGGTGGTCGCGCTGAAGTTGCGACTGCCGGGTAAGCCCGGTGAGCTTCTGGGGCGTGTCCGGGAGTGTGTGCGAGACCCTCGGACGCTGTCCGGGGCGTTCCTGATCACGTGTGCATCGTGGATCTCGGTGGGCTTCAGCTGGCAGGTGTTCCTGTACAGTGGAGGGGTGGACCTGGGGTTTCTGCGGTCAATGGCGCTGATGGCGGTGGTGGCATTGATCAGTATTCTGAGCTTGATTCCCGGAGGTCTCGGGATCAACGAGGCCAGCACAACGCAGATCCTGATTCAGTACGGGTTGGCGGCCCCGGCGGCGCAGGCCGGGTCGCTGGTGTTGCGATCCTACTCGGTGCTTGCGATCGCGTTGGGTGCGGCGCACCTGGGGGTCTGGCAGGTGGTGCGTCTGTGCCGGCAGCGCTCCACCCGCAGCGCATGACAGCTCTAAGCACGGCGTGCAGTATGTCCCTGTTTGCCTTGAGAACCCGTCCGGCGACTGAGCGAGGCGCGTGATCGCAGGCCGGGGGCCCGGTCAACGCCGCCACTGCAGCTCCCGGTACAGGGCCAAGTAAGCGTCCAGCCACGGCTGTGCGGAGAAGCTGGCAGCGAGGCGGCGCATTGCGGCGGCGGCGCGCCGCTCTGCCTCTTGCGGGTATTCGAGGCAGCGATGGACCGCTGCGACGAGCAGCTCGGTGTTCTGCGGCGGCACCAGCAGGGCTTCGGTCTCGCTGACGACGTCGGGCACCCCGCCCACTGCGGTCGCAACAACGGGCACACTGGCGGCCATCGCCTCGAATAGCACGAGCGGTGTGCCTTCGGTCCGCGAACTCATCACGAGGACATCGAAGGCGCGGAGCGACCGGCCGGCGTTCGGCACGGAACCATGCCAAGCGAGACGGTCGCCGAGTCCGAGCTGGCGCGCGCGCGCTTCGAGCAGCGGCCGATCTCGCCCTTCACCGATGATCGAGCATGGGACGTCGAGTCGAGCGACCATCTGAATGAAGAGGTCGGGGCCCTTCTCGGGAGTGAGGCGGCCCACCCAGCCAACCCGCCTTCCTTCGGCCGGCACGCCAAGGATGGCTCGCGCTTCACGACGGGGCAGCGGCGGGGTCGTCGGTCGCCACGCGTTGACGATCGTTCGCAGCACTCGCGCCGGTACCCCGCGCTTCCGCAACAGCTGCGCCAGGGGATCGGATACCGCTACCACTGCGTCGAAGCGACGGAGCGCCCAGACCTGGAGGGCCTCGTAAAGCCGCCCGCGCCATCCCATCCGCGTGAACCCGTGCACGGTGGCCACCACAGGGACGCGCTGCCGACGCGCAACCCCGGCGTCCAGAACGTCGGGCCGGTACCCGTGCGTGTGGAGCACGTGCGGGGCGAAGGAAGTGAGGTGGTCGCTCACAAGGCGCCGCTCGCGCCGGTACGCCCGGCCAGTGACCTCGATCGTTTCGCAAGGGACGCTGATTTCGCGAAGCGTTGCGACGAACGGATGGCTCGAGCCAGGGGGATCAACAATCGCCGC
>Ga0116116_1002942_pt1 | contig 10080 bp, 7 predicted proteins | sample June2015DPH_10_1_FD_89722 | JGI IMG/M metagenome (GOLD analysis project Ga0116116, IMG submission 89722) | Peatland microbial communities from SPRUCE experiment site at the Marcell Experimental Forest, Minnesota, USA - June2015DPH_10_150 | ecosystem: Environmental > Terrestrial > Soil > Wetlands... | reverse complement strand
GGGAAACGAACCAAAGGAAAGGTCGAATTATACCATTCGTTGAAAAAATGTGAATCATTCTGAATAGGACATTCGTCGATATACCTTAAACCAATCCGAGTAATTTTAGGAATTTTTACTATCTGCAAAAAGTTGTCGATTGAAGATTTAATTATATCGCGAAATTTATATGGGGCATCCTTATGATTATATGCTTTATGAAGAGAAGATGTCATATCAACAGAATCTGTATTGACATTTAACTCTACGCCATTTGGGTTTTTGAAATTCCAAATCTTTTTTACAGCTACATTGGAAAACTCTTCTGGAACTTCGGGTAATTGCGCACCTGGTTTCAGATCGGCAAGAAGAATGTTACGGGCATAAAGCAATTGAGATTCGGGAAAGTCGACCATTATGGAGGTTTGATAATCTCCAATTAGGCGTTCGATTCCAAAAAGGTTTGGAAACTTAATCTGAAATATTACTTGTTTAACAGTTGGGTTTTTGAAGACCTCACCTATTGCCATACAATTACCTCACAAGCTCATTTGGATTCTATTTTAGATATTATTTCATAAATGTCAATCATGCTTTTGTCGTTTGGGATGATAATTTTATTGCTGGAGAAAACTGGGAGGGAAACTATGAACAGTCACCCATTTTTTCCCTTTTGCCATTTTATTTTTTAATTGTTTTTGATTCTACCGACATTCGTGGTTAGTTTTCAACAAGATTTATCCGCCTCTCGTAAGGGATGCCAAACGGCAGGGGGCAGCGTTCAGCGGCCGGTCATTTGCTCCAGCTTTTCGGGGTACCGAGCCCCTTGCACTTTGATCTTTGACGAGGCGCTATCGATTTCACGGAGATCGTCCGGCGTGAGTTCAATTGAGGCCGCCCCGATGTTCTCGTCGAGGCGTGCCAGTTTCGTAGTGCCCGGAATTGGAACGATCCAAGGCTTCTGGGCAAGCAGCCAGGCGAGCGCTATCTGAGCAGGGGTTGCCTTCTTCTTTTCTGCGATGTTGTTAAGCGATTCAATCAAGGTCTGATTTGCCTTGAGAGCCTCCGGCGTAAAGCGAGGCAGAATGTTGCGGAAATCGGTACTATCGAACTTAGTATTTTCATTGATCTTGCCCGTGAGAAAACCTTTGCCCAGAGGGCTATAGGTAACGAAACCGATCCCGAGTTCTTCGAGAGTCGATATCACTTCCTTCTCGGGCGTTCTCGTCCAAAGCGAGTATTCGCTCTGGAGAGCCGTGAGTGGCTGAACCGCATGAGCGCGACGGATCGTTTGCACGCCTGCTTCAGAAAGACCGAAGTGCTTGACCTTGCCTTCCTGAATCAGGTCCTTCACCGCTCCCGCCACGTCTTCAATTGGCACGTTCGGGTCAACACGATGCTGATAGAGCAGGTCGATTGTCTGGACCTTGAGTCGCTTGAGCGAGCCCTCGACGGCCTGCTTGATGTGCTCTGGCCGACTGTTCAGACCTGGTGAACCCTTCATCCCGCGGGGATCGAAATTTGGATTGAGATCGAATCCGAACTTGGTGGCGATCGCCACTTGCTTGCGGAAGGAGGCAAGGGCTTCGCCTACAAGTTCTTCGTTTGTGAACGGGCCATAGACTTCGGCGGTGTCGAAGAATGTGACGCCCCGTTCCACGGCCGCCCGGAGAAGAGCGGTCATCTCCTGCTTGTCTTTGGGCGGACCGTAGGAAAAGCTCATCCCCATGCAGCCGAGCCCGATAGCCGAGACTTCCAGTCCGCTTTTTCCCAATTTACGTTTTTGCATTGTTTATCCTTTCCAAATTTATTTTTACTTTATTTTCTGATTCTACCGACATTCGCGGTGAGTTTTCAACAAGATTTATCCGCCTCCGGCGGTATCCAAATTACGATATACGAACGACGAACTACAAATTGCTATGAACAACGAACTATGAACTACCTCCACGCTAGCCGCGCGATGCAGCCACTTGACATATTCAGGTGAAAAAGTTAATCTATCGGCAAGTGTGACGATAACAACTTTAGTAAATTTTTATTGGGAGGTTGCTGAAATGGTTAAGTATTTGTGTTCCTGCCTGCTTTTAAGTTTGCTTGTGTCATTTGCGCCGGCGTTCGGCGATACCAACCTGCTGACAAATCCCGGCTTTGAAAACGGCACCGAGGGATGGTCGGACAGGTCGTGCAAAATCGAGTCGGTAACAACGCCGGTTCACAGCGGCGCAAAAAGCGTAAAAGTGTCCGGCAGGACCCAGATGTGGCAGGGCATAAAGCAGTCCCTGCTGGGCAAAGTAACGAATGGACAGACATATAAGGTTTCAGCGTGGGTTCGGCTGGAAAACTCAGAAGCCGATACCGTAACGATATCCATCGAACAGGCCGATGACAATGGGACCAAATATAAGAATGTTGTCAAGGAAGCGTTGAGTAATACTGAATGGGTCGAACTTTTGGGAGAATTCAAACTTGACGCCACCGGGACACTGAAAACATTAGACATTTACTTTGAAGGCCCGTTGGCAGGCGTCAATTTCTTTGTTGACGATGTTGTCGTATCTGGTCCGGACGCGACTAAGGTCGCGCAGGCCGACCCGAATGCGGCTAAAGCTGAACCGAATGGCGTCAAAGAACCAAATGACGTCAAGAAGAAGGGCGCCAAGTAGGCCTTATCGGGGTCGAAAAATTTCTTAACGCCGGGTAGATGGGGCAAAAGAAAAGCCCCCCGATAAAAATCGGAAGGCTTCAAAAAACGAATTACGATATACGAACGACTAACTACGAACTATTGTTTGCCTTTTTTCTCTTTCACGAGTTTAGGCGGCTTTTCTTTTTTGACCTTCGGCGGTTTTGGCGCTTTCGGAACTTTTGGTTTTTTCTCGCCGCCCATTGTCGCTCCGACAGCCAGAATGAGGAGCGACGCGACCGCCAGCCCTATAACGATATACCAGATGAAGCCCTGTGACATTTTCAAAATCGCCGGGTTCAAATTGCTGAATCCCGCGATTGCCACCATTGCGGTATAAATGACCGCGGCAAGGGGGATAAACAGCATAACGCCCAGCGCGTTGCTCATTGCGTCCGGCGCCGGCTCGGCATACGCCATAGCCGCTGCTAATGCCGGTGCTTGTGCCTGTGGTTCGGGGAATTGCATCTGGTCTGCTTCAGCAGCTATTTCCATTGCCGAACCTGCCGCTTCTGCTACCGCCGGCTTTGCCTCAGCGGGGGCCTTGCCCTCTCCGCCCGTGCCCGGCGTGTAAATCTCATCGAGTATCCCGCCTAATGATGTGTCGTCGGCCTGCAGCGACAGGTCCAGAAGACCCGAGCCGCTGCCGAAGGTATCCAAACTCACGTCTTTTTCGATTTCCTCAAGTGACGCTTCTTTCCCGGGTGATGCCGGTGTTTCGCCGGAACTCTTGAATGTCTCTTCGCTGCCTTCTTTGGCTAATGAATCGGTATCGCCCAGGACCTTAATGCCTTCCTCGACTATCTGCGTATCGGCATCGGTCAGTTGAAGCTCTTTGTCTTCCTTGTCCGGCGTATCGGGTGCCAGCAATATATCTTCGGCCTCGGCTTCCGCGCTCTTCGGTGCAGCGGGTTTTTCGGTTGCCGGCGTTGGCTTGACTCCTGTGAAACTCGTGTCTGACAGCAGTGAATTTACCTCATCCACCTTAAACAGCAGGTTCGGCCCGTCGCGGAACTCGCGCAGCTGACCGCTTTTTACTATCTGCCTTACCTCGTCCTCGGTCTTGCCGAGCTTTGCCGCAACTTCCTGAATCGAATAAAACATACCGGCCATAAGTGTTTATTCTCCAACTTGTCGGAGGAGTCCGAAAAGTGTTTATTGTGCATCCGTGCGTTTTGCCAGATTCACGCGACTTGTGGATTTCTATTTGCTATCCGCTGCCCGCTATCCGCTGTTTCTATAATTATAACCCTTTTGCGGGCCAATTGCAAGCCATTTTCGGGTGAAAAACAGGTCTGATTGAGGGTGAGTTAGTTTTGAGTTTCCGAAGCGGGCTCGTCGCTTCGCTCCGTGTTTAGTGTTGAGTTTTGAGTTGGGTGGAATTGTCGGGTGGGAAATAGTATAAGTGGGGACTTATCATTTTACGATTTTCGGAAAAAACTTTGGGAAGAAATGTGCGGATAAACGTTACAGTTAGCCCATATTAACGAATATGGGCGAGAAGGATAAAATGGGGTAGGGTGAAAAAATATTTTACATTCAAAAAGGCCTTAAAAAGTGAGGCAAAATGGGGTCAAATTGATAAAAAGTGAGGTCGTTTTGGCAAAAAGTGAGCCTAAATGCGCGCGTTTTGATGGTTTTTGAAGGCCTTTTTTGAGTTCGATATATTAGCGGAATTAATTGTAAAGTTAGGCTGTTTGGGGTTGTCGAGCCACAGATTTCACAGATCACACGGTTTTATGCTGTTGAAAAAGGATGAGGGGTGGGTAGAATGCATAAAGATTGGTAAGTAAAGATGCAATAATCAGGATTCAGAGCTAAATGTCCGCACCTTCAGCAAAATATCTTAGGCAAGCAATTATCCGGTCTTTACGGAGGCAAGGGTACTCAGTAAAACAGGGGCTAATACAAACTCCGAAGAATGCATCCAAAGAGGCCTATCGTGCCTTGAACGAACTGGCAGTCAAAAAAAAGATGAAAAAATCAGGGCCAGGAATCCAACGCTACGAAAATAGTCTTCTTCGATATATTGCTAACGGATGGGAAGTTATACCCAAAAACATTTGTCCCAAGATTGTTCTTGTGCAACCCCGTTCTGAGCACGAATTACTTTTCCGATATGCCTGCCTCCATTGGAGCATCCCTGTTTCGGCGGGGTATGGGCGACGATTACGGTTCTTAGTTTTTGACGAGAGCAACGACAAGCTAATAGGATTGTTCGGATTAGGAGATCCGGTATATGCAATGCAGGCGCGCGACAAATGGATTGGATGGGATAGAAAATCAAAGGCAAAACGGCTTTACCACGTGATGGATGCTTATGTGCTTGGCGCGGTTCCGCCTTACTCCTTTCTACTTGGCGGAAAACTTATAGCGATGCTGGCGTGCAGCAATGAAGTTAGAAATGCTTTCCGGAAGAAATACGAGGGACATAAATCGCTTATCAAGAAGAAAAAGAGACCTCCGTATCTAGCAATGATTACGACCACATCCGCGCTTGGGCGATCTTCCATTTATAACCGGATCCGCGTGAACGGCCAAGAATACTGGACGAGTGTTGGATTTACCCTCGGATCAGGCGATTTTCACTTTTCCAATGGGGTTTATGACAAGATACGGGCCTATGTGGAGAGGCATTGCGAGCCTACTGCAAAACAAAATGCTTGGGGAGATGGATTCAGGAACAGGCGGGAAGTTGTGCGAAAGTGTCTTTCCAAGATAGGGCTTTCTAGTAGTCTTATTTATCACGGCATACGTCGGGAGATATTTGCCGCACCTCTAGGACGTGATGCTTTGCGGTTTCTTCAGGGCGAAGTCTCCCGTCCCAGTTTCTATGATTGGTCAGTTGCAGAAATTTCAAAGAAATTTATTGAGCGTTGGCTTTTATCTCGCGCAGAACGGATGCCTGAGTACGCTTCGTTCTCAAAGGAAACCTATAGACTTTGGACACAGCGGGAGGACAGCGAATGCTGATACTTTTATCTTCTGCTCTTCGTCCAAGATACAAAGATGATATTTTACGTTGTATAGCGGCTCCTCCCGGTGCAAAACTACGATTCAGATATGAAGATAGATTAATAGAACCGTCGCTTCGGGACGGCGGAAAAACCGGCGAAGCCATTGTATGTTTCCTAAATGAAAAAGCAGCAGGCTCAAGTGAGGCATTTCTTATACCAGTAAGAGCTGTTGTCATCGAGAAAATTAACGTGCATGGGACAACTAGGACATTAGACTTGTGCCTTGGGGAATTCGCATATGCTGAAAACCTGAAAGAGTTTGTCGGAGAAGTTTATAAGTACAAACCAGACGCGAGACCAAGAATTGATCTTTCCCAGAAAAGCGAAACGGGCGGATATTGGTTTTTTGAAAAAGTTGAATCACTGCCTCTTCAAAAAGGAACATCGTTGCAAATATGGGAAAGAATTGCCAATCAATTGGCTGAAGTTGAGCAATTCAAATCAGAAATGTATTTCTGGACAGTACTTGGCGTGATTGAGAAAAACCAAAGCACACAGTTCTCAGAATCTTTCACTGCTTTACCAGAAAAACCTCTTAATGCCACAAAAAATTATGAGTTGCTAATATACCATTTCTCGCCAACTAACCTCAGATGTGATCCAGATCTAAAAAATATAATCCAGATAACATACGGGAGATTTCTTGAGAATGTTAGCCCTGCCGAAATCGAGATAGATTCGGCTTATGATTTAAAACAAGTAATCTTTAAGGCAGTTAATGCGCCTCGCCAGGCTGAGAAAACATACTTGTATATTGGCTCTAAAGGTAAATGGCATCTTGAGTTGGAATTGAGTGTATCGTCATCTTGGCTACGTCCTATTATTGTTTTCTTAATAATAGGTACCACTTTGGCACTTCAGTTTGCTCCACCACTTTTGACTAAGTCTGTTTTGATTCAGGGTATTTGTTCTGTTGTGTTGGCTTTTGTAACTGCTGGCGCAGCCGTCTTTGGTATTAAACAAAGTGTGAGTGATTAATGGATACATTTGCAGATTTACCAGATGCTTTGGTTAGGGACCTGCTCGCAAAAGCAACGCCTGTTGCCGAGAGCGTATCAGCCAACTTGAAGGCACTAAGAGATGCGCGTACTCGATTGTGCTCTGAAGCCCAGAAACATGGATTGGTATGTCGAAAGGCGGACTTGGATGTTCCAAGAGAACCTTCGGTCGTCGGCGTAGATGGCTCGTATCAGGTACATCGGCTAACAGCTTTAGACCTTTGTGCGGCGGCTGCCGTAGCTGTGGAAGGGACTTCAAAAGAAGCCAAGCGGTATTGGCCAGAACCATATCACAGTATGTGGGTTGAAGGTATTCCGCATTGCATTGATACCATTGGTGTTTTGCGCGGGATGATGGTATCGATGGAAATGGCACTCGCATCGCAAGCACCGCACGACCTTGTTTTATTGGATGGATCTTTTTCGTCCTTAATAATTTATCTGAACCAAGCGTTGACACAACAGGCTTATTGCGCTAAGAATCTTAGAGATGAATTCTTAACAAGGTGGAACGGCGGTATCTTGGATCAACTAAAGGGTCTCTTGAAAAGTGACCGTACCGTAGCAATGCCGAAATTCACATCTCGCAATGAACTATTACGAGGCAAAATGCTGAATCCGCCTGTCGAGGTCGATGGTAAGACGCTGGCTACAATGATTCTGAACCCTGGAGAATATACACGGCCATTGCCTATTCACGATGATGCTGACCCTGCAAGCCAGCAGGTGGATCACTTGCCCGAAAAATACTGTCCCAAAAAAGATATGGATGAGCTACTTACAGAATTGAAGGGGCTTTGTGTTATCTATTTTAGGCCTTATGGATGGCTTCCGGCAATGCGCATAGAGTTACCTTCCTCGATTGCCTCCAGCAAGAGCAAAATATCAATTGTTTTGGAGGGAATCATGCGGCAGTTCTTTAGCCCGGCCGTGATCGAGCCATATCCACTGTTCTTAGCTGATCGAATGGTTAAAAGTCTCGGGTCTGGAGTCGCAGTAATTGAACAGACCGTCGCACAGCATGTCGCTGGCGACTCACCAGATGTCGAGAATACACTCTTGTTTTTACAAAATTACCGCACAGAAGGCGGACAAGGAGGTGCCTAATGCCAAATGACCGAAGTCAGGATGTGGCTGTAGTGGGCAGCCCATCGACTAATACCGAACTTACGCTGGATTTGCTTCAGGAAGCTACAGAAGAGCGATTAGTGGGCGCATTAACAGCATTTGAAGCAACCCAGAATGGTCAACCCATCATTTCGGTGGGCCAAATTGTTGGGATCGAGTTGAGGAACCGGTGGCATGAGGACTCTGTTTTCAGAAATCTCATTAAACGAACCGGAGAAATTCCACCAATTACGAACCGGCAAGATACAAGAATCGCTGATCTGGTAGTGGGGGCGACCTTCAAGCAGGTGGAGAATCGATACGACCCTGAAGTCCTCGGAATGGTCCCACCGACGGGAACGCGAGTATTCAGAATAGACCAGAAATTACTTGATAATCTTCTGTCAGTATACCGTTCTGAGATAGTTTACCTTGGGCGAGCTTATGCTAATGATATATTATACCCGATGTGGTTCAAGCACTTCGGTAGTGGCGATGGCGGAGCAGGCGAAGCATACCATATTGGAGTTTTCGGAAAGACAGGATCGGGCAAGTCCGGCCTAGCTAAGATGATGTTGTGTGCTTACGCTCAACATCCAGAGATGGGTATTCTCGTGATAGATCCTCAGGGCGAGTTCTCTTTAGAGCTCTCAGGAACTCGAGTTGGCCAACAAGGGCTTCCGCTTGACCAAATAATCCGCGGGTTAGGCCGAGATATTCATGTATACAATATAAGCGCTCTTCAACTGGATGACTGGAATACTTTCGAGGAGATGCTAATCTCGCTGCGTTTTTTTGAGCAACTTGGGATTCCGAGTGCTTCGGGAGAGAACGCAAGACGTGCCGCTGAAGTGATTAGGAATGCTCTTGAAGGAACATATAATTTAGATAGACTCGGTACGGATCAGGTTCTTAGGCATGCCCTCAATGCTATCAACGACCCAAGCAACGCAGGGTTCATTTACACGACAAAAGCAAGAGCACAGCAACTTCAGCAACGGGTACAACGTTTCATTGGCGAACAACAGATTTTCAACACGTTGCTAACAAATTCATGGAATCCAATCTGCAATCTTTTTACCGGGGGAGCGGGCCGACAACGCCTTTACAGCTATATTCCCCAACAGCCAGGAATTATCAATATGCTGCTTGGGTCAGCAGGATCAACAAGTCCTCGTCCTGTGATCGTTATAGATATTTCTCGGCAAGGAAACCAGAGGTTTTGGTCTGAAGAATTGCAGAAACGGATTCTTGGTAAACTTTTGAACATTCTTGTTTATCAGGCCACAACGAGTTTGAATACTCGCCAAAGCGCCAATGTCCTTGTGCTTTTAGACGAGGCACACCGCCATGCTCCAAGCGGTAGACTCGATGAAGATTCCGAAGCCGATCGGTTGCGGTCTCTACTCCGAAGAGCTATTCGAGAAACTAGAAAATATGGCATCGGATGGTTCTTTATCAGCCAAACTTTAGGGGGGTTGGATAACGAGATCCTTCAACAGCTTCGTATATTATCGTTTGGATTTGGTCTTGCTATGGGGAGTGAGTTTGATCGGCTTCGTGATTTTGTAGGAGGAGATAAAAGGGCGCTCGAACTCTACCAGTCTTTCCGTGATCCGCAAAGCTTCCCGAGACGTGATTTACAAGAATTTCCTTTTATGGCGGTAGGACCGGTTTCGCCATTAGCATTCAGTGGAAAGCCCTTATTTTTTACGGCCTTCACTAATCCGCAGGAGTTTATCGAAACTAATCATTTTGCGCCTCCGGCCGGAGGTCAGGAAACCCAGGGCTAAATATGGGTGTGGAGGTCCTACAAAGTTTTATCGGCGGTGGTTTTTTCCCGGCTACGGCTCGGTGTTGTATTTGCTTCTGTGGGCTTTATCGACGCCTACGCCGAGACGAGTGAGATAATTAACTTCGGCGGGGGTAAGAAGTCGGAATCTGCCGATTCCGAGGCCGTGGTCGGTGATTTTGCCGATGCGTGTTCGCTTGAGGGATTGGACAGGCAGTCCGACGCGAGCTAACATTCTTTTGACCTCCCGGTTAAGCCGTTCGGCAACACTGATTTCGACGAGCGAGCGTTTATGCCCTCGTTTAAGTATTTTGACGGCGGCGTGAGAGGTTTTGCCCTCGGCCAGCCAGATACCCTTATTAAGTTTTTCGACGTGTTCGCCCTCGATTCGGCCCTTCACCTCAGCGATATATGTTCTGGTTAGTCCATATCGAGGGTGCGTCAGGCGGTTGACTAATTCGTTATCGTTGGTGAGGATAATCAGTCCTGTGGTATCGATGT
>Ga0116116_1002924_pt1 | contig 10124 bp, 10 predicted proteins | sample June2015DPH_10_1_FD_89722 | JGI IMG/M metagenome (GOLD analysis project Ga0116116, IMG submission 89722) | Peatland microbial communities from SPRUCE experiment site at the Marcell Experimental Forest, Minnesota, USA - June2015DPH_10_150 | ecosystem: Environmental > Terrestrial > Soil > Wetlands... | reverse complement strand
CGGGTGCGCCATCAGAACCGTCCAGACCGAATCGATCAGCAATCGCTGGGCGACTAACGGGGAGCTATTTCCTCGAACCCCGTTTCGGGGGGATCTCAACGTCATTCTTAATACGCAACGGCCACTGAGACAGAAGGAAACGCCATGTCACTAAATAGAGCCACGACAATGACGCCAACGTTGTTTTTTGTTGCCGCTCCTCTCCTTTACCCAACTCAACAACTCCGGTGCTCGCGGAGAAGGACTCTCTCCTGTTGACGCAAAGGTAACGCGAGTAGGCACGTTTTCCGCACAGGCGTTGATCGCCCGGCGAAACTTCGCGCTGGTCAATGTTCATTTTCTCGCGCGGCACGAAAAAGCGATTTGTCCTGCCGCTCCGGGACAACGCCGCTCAGGCAAGCAAGGAGGGATCCGATGATGCCAGGTAATAACAAGCCATCTCTCCATCCAACGCAGTCTTTGCTTCCCCGTGGAAGGATCCTGCTGGTTGATGAGGATGAAAAGGATTTGAAGTATTTCACCACGCTATTGGGGCGCATGGGTTACTCGGTCCGAGCTTTTATGAATTACCGAGAGGCGGAGGGGTGCCTGGAACACGAACACTTTGACTTTGTCATCGTGAGCCAGGGTAGCCCGGCCTTTGAATCGCACGACCTCGTGCAGCTCACTTTGGCACGCGACCGGCACACACGGGTGGTGGTGCTGACGCGTTGCCTCGAAATGAACTGCTAGCTCGAGGCCATGCAATTGGGCGCAGCGGATTATCTCGAAAAACCTCTAGCACCGGCAGAGTTCGAACACCTGGTCAGGACGCATTGCCAGCCACGGAAGGGTGAAGTCTCCGCCGGCGCATCGTGAAGCAAGAGAACTACACTCGGGTTGTGCGCTCGCACGGCGCCTTCAGTCGCAGCTTTATATTGCCGAGTTCGATCGACGCCCAGCAGGTCGCGGCGGAGTATGCGGCGGCCAGATGATCCCGATCACGTCGAAGGGGGAAAAGCCAAGTCCAAACCCGTCAAGTTCAACGTGAGTGAGGACTGGATGGGCCTGTCAGGAGTCTGGCCGGTAGTCAAGCCACACCTATGGCTTGGTGCGAGCATACGACAAAAGCAAGGCGCCATCGAGCTGACACGTGAATTGCGACTGATATAGATGGACATGTTGCGAGGCTAAAAATGGGATCATTAACGGTGGGCCGCAGGTTGGCAGATGAACTGCTGTCGGGAGACCAGGCCAGAATCCTTCTGGTTAACAAAGATCCACAGGATCTCTTTCACTACCGAGGCATACTCCAAAAACTGGGGTGCCAGGTGCGAGCCAGTTCGTCCTTCGCTGAGGGAGTGCAATGCCTTGGGCACGAGGCGTTTGACTTGATCATTTTGGACCAGGGGAGCGGTAGGTTCGAAGGACAGGCGGTGCTCGTGCAGGCCATGGAAGTCAATGTGGAGTTGCGGGTGTTGGTACTGGCGCGATCTTATGACCGGGGCTGCTACCTGCAAGCAATGCAGTCGGGAGCCTTGGATTATCTTGAGGGACCATTGGGCGCAGCGGAGATCAGTGCTCTCCTGGAAACCTTTATACCGCGCCGAGATGGAGTGCGCGGGACCTCGGTAAACCGGGTCAAGGGTGCAAGACCAAGTAAGAAAGCATCCGCAAAGCGAAATCCAATTAATGTGTGCCTGGAGGAGTGTGTGCTATGAGACTGCAGGGAAAAGTTGCGGCTGTGGCGAGCCGTGGAACAGGCATCGGCAACGGTGTTTCGAAGAGGCTTGCGAAGTGATATCCCGCTAAACTGAGCACTTTAGACCAGACAAACCACCGCCGGGGATGTTTTGATCATTGGGTCGAGCTTCAGATCGGCAAACCCCGGGTCTTCCGCCAGCAGGTAAATTGCCGGCGACATACCTCAAGGCGGCAGAGATTTGTTCACCCCAACCGAGCTTGGGGTATAGGGGTAGAATGCCGAACACAAAAAGGAACGATCAAAGGATAAAATCATGAGCTACCAAAGCGTCAACCCTTGCGATGGCAAGACTCTAAAGACGTTCGAAGAATTCACCGACCAGCAACTTGAGACGGCGATTCAGACTGCGGCGGCGTGCTTCGAGACCTGGCGGCACACGACCTTCGCGAAACGCGCGGTGGTGGTGGCAAAAGCCGCTACAATCATGCGCGCGAATGTGGATGAGTTCGCTCGCCCGGTGACGCTCGAGATGGGCAAGCTCATCGAAGAGGCCCGCGGCGAAGTGGCGCTCAGCGCGGACATCATCGACTACTACGCCAAGAACGCCAAGCGTTTCCTCGCCCCCCGGCACCTCAAGCCGAGCTTAGGCAAAGCAGTGGTGGAAAGCACCCCGTTCGGCGTGCTCTTCGGCGTCCAGCCCTGGAATTTTCCCTACTATCAGCTCGCGCGCTTTGCCGCGCCCAACCTGATGGCGGGCAATGTGGCGATGGTGAAGCACGCGGGCTGCGTTCCGCAATGCGCCATCGCCTTTGAGAAGCTGTGGCTGGAGGCAGGCGCGCCCGCAGGCGCCTATACCAACCTGCTGATCTCGCACGATCAGGTGAACCGCGTGATCGATGATCCCCGCATCAAGGGTGTGGCGTTGACCGGTGGCGTGGAAGCGGCAAGAAGCATCGCCGCCAGAGCGGGGCAAAACCTCAAGAAGTCCACGATGGAGCTGGGCGGCAGCGATGCCTTCATCGTGCTCGAGGACGCCGACCTTGACAAGACGGTCCAGTGGGCCGTCTGGGCTAAAATGAACAACACGGGCCAGTGCTGTGTGGCGGCAAAGCGATTCATCGTCGTCGAAGAACTGGCTGACCGTTTTCTCGACCAGTTCCAGAAAGCGCTGGCGGAACTCGAGCCCGGAGACCCCATGGACAAGGCAACAACGCTTGGACCGCTGTCCACGGAAGCAGCTCTGGTTCAACTGCTGGACCAGGTCAATCGGGCGGTTGCCAGGGGCGCCACTGTGGTGATGGGCGGCAAACGGATTGATCGACCGGGCTCCTTCATGCAGCCGACGATCCTAGCGGATATCAAGCCCGGCAATCCCGCCTTTCGGGAGGAATTCTTCGGGCCGGTGGCGCTTTTCTTCCGCGTCAAGAACGAGGACGAGGCGGTGGCGCTCGCCAATGATTCTGAGTTTAGTTTGGGAGGCTCGGTCTTCACCCAGAATGTGGCGCGCGGCAAGCGCGTGGCCAGCCGTGTCGACACCGGCATGATGTTCGTCAATCACCCCACCTGGACAACACCGGATTTGCCGTTCGGTGGCATCAAGAACTCCGGCTACGGTCGCGAGCTCTCCAGCATGGGCATTCAGGAGTTTGTGAACAAAAAGCTGGTTCGCGTCACTTCCATCGACGCTCCGGCATAACGGCGATATTCGCAATACCATCCAAGGAGAAACGACCATGGCAACAGAAAACAAGAAAACGGCAACCACCGGAAAGCCCGTTTGGTTTATTACGGGCTGCTCCACCGGCTTCGGACACGAACTGGCCAAACAGGCGCTTGAGAGCGGCTACCGCACGGTTGTGACCGCGCGCCAGCCGGATGAGGTGAACGCCCTGGCCGCCCGGGGAGAGGCTTTGGTTCTTAAACTCGACGTGACCGATCAGGGCCAGATCGACGCCGCCATCAAGGCGGCCGAGGATAAATTCGGTGGCATCGACGTGCTGGTGAACAACGCGGGCATCGGCTATTTCGGGGCCGTGGAAGAGAGTGAAGAAGATCAAGTGCGCCGAATGTTTGAGATCAACGTGTTCGGTATGAGCCGAATGATTCATGCGGTTCTGCCGGGAATGCGCCAACGCCGCAAAGGAATCATCGTCAATTTCTCTTCCCTGGCGGGACTTCATTCATTTCCCGCGCTCGGCTATTACAACGCGACGAAATTTGCGGTGGAAGGTCTGTCCGGGGCACTCTGCCAGGAGGTGGAACCTCTGGGCATCAAGGTGATCATCGTTGAGCCGAGTGGCTTCCGCACCGATTGGGCCGGACGTTCGGCGAACGAAAGCAAGCGGCACATTGAGGATTACGCGGCGACAGCGGGCGCGTGGCGCAAGCAAGCGCGCGAAACCTCCGGTAAGCAGCCGGGTGACCCGGTTCGCGCCGCACAGGCCATCCTCAAGGCGGTCGAGTCCGCGAACCCGCCACACCATCTTCTTCTTGGCAATGACGCTTATGAAGGCGCCATGGCAAAGCTCGAAGAGCTGCGCAAGGAGTTCTCCGCCGGGGAAGCGGTTGCTCGCGGGGCCGATTTCCCGAAGGAAAAGCACGCCAAGGTGGCTTGAACTGGATGTAACCCAATGAGGCGCCAGGCCATTTCACGGGCTGGTCATGCGGCATGGGGCACGGTTCTGACCGAAATCGTGCCCGGCCTCACCACACAGGGAATGGAGCGGTTCCCTGCCGGGGCAGCGAACCACGTTTGTCCAAATTACGATGTGGTCACCGAGAAGCGACCTGCGGCTTCGCGGCGTACTGTGCGGAAAGGCTGCGCCTTTCCGTTGCGGGAGAACACCAATGAACCTCATCCACGCCGCGGCTTGGCGCGCATTCGTTTCACACTGACCGTTGGCATTCCGCAGAACCGGAGAGCGCTATGCAGGCGATGGTGCTAAAGAAGGTTGGGGATCTTCTGGAATTCACCGATCTCGCTGATCGGCAACCTGGGCCGGGCGAGATTCGAGTCAAGGTTTCCGCCTGCGGCGTCTGCCGCACGGACCTGCATGTTGTGGATGGCGAACTGCCCAATCCGCAAGTGCCGATCATCCCAGGCCACGAAATCGTCGGCCGCATCGATGTGATCGGGGCGGGCGTCGCAGGGTTGCGCGTGGGTGAGCGCGTCGGCATTCCGTGGCTCGGCCACAACTGTGGCGTCTGCCCGTACTGTCTTGGCGGCCAGGAAAATCTCTGCGATCGCCCTCTCTTCACCGGGTTTACCCGCGACGGCGGTTTCGCAACGGCGACGATCGCCGATGCGCGCTATGCGTTCCCACTCGGCGAAGTTGGCGATGACGTTGCTCTCGCCCCTCTGCTCTGCGCTGGCCTGATCGGCTGGCGATCACTCGTGATTGCCGGCGCTGGCAAAAAACTGGGGCTCTACGGCTTTGGCGCGGCGGCCCACATCATTGCTCAGGTCGCGAAGTACCAGGGGCGATCCGTGTTTGCCTTCACGCGGCCGGGGGATGTTAGGACTCAGACCTTCGCCCGGGGCCTGGGAGCCGCCTGGGCGGGCGGATCAGATGAGATGCCGCCGGAGCCGCTCGACGCTGCGATCATCTTTGCCGTCGTGGGCGATCTCGTGCCCCTGGCCCTGCAGGCGATCCGCAAGGGCGGTTGCGTCGTCTGCGCGGGGATCCACATGAGCGACATCCCCAGCTTTCCCTATCGGCTTGCTCTGGGAAGAGCGGCAACTCGCGTCGGTTGCCAATCTAACGCGACAGGATGGATTGGATTTCCTGCGCCTGGCCCCGGAGATCGGCATCGTCACCCATACCACGACCTATCCGCTCCATCGGGCCAATCAAGCCCTCGCCGATCTCCGCGCCGGCCGGTTCGAAGGTGCGGCAGTTCTTATGCCATGAGCGCGGGCGTGGAATGCTCAGCGGAAACAGGCAAAAATAAAGTTGTCCGTGTGTTCCATTTTGGCCAGATGCCTCAAGGCTCGACGTGTAAGCTTGTTTTTAAAAACCCGAGGTTTGAGAATGGAAACAACCTATGACCGCTCAACAACTCTTTCAGCCTTTCCGTCTAAAGTCTCTCGAACTCAGGAACCGGATTGTCATGGCTCCCATGACTCGCTCGTTTTCTCCTGAAGGTGTACCGACTTCAAAGGTGGCGGACTACTATGCTCGCCGCGCGGAAGGGGAAGTGGGCCTGATCGTGTCCGAGGGCACCGTGGTCAATCGGCCGGCTTCTTCCAACGATCCGAACATTCCCCATTTTTATGGCGAAAAGCCGCTCGCCGGATGGAAGACGGTGATTGATAAAGTCCATGCCGTCGGTGGCATCATGGCCCCGCAACTCTGGCACATGGGCGTGGTGGCTCCCAAAGCCTCCGGTTGGCTGCCGCCCGCTCCTTTTGAGGGTCCCTCGGGCTACGTTGCGCCGGGGAAAATCGGCGGCGTGGCGATGACGGAAGACGACATCTCCGAAACCGTCCGGGCGTTCGCGCAAGCGGCGGCGGATGCAAAAACACTGGGGTTTAACGCGGTGGAGATTCATGGAGCGCACGGCTATTTGATTGACCAGTTCTTTTGGCATCCCACCAATCAGCGCACCGATGGTTACGGAGGCCAAACTCTGGCTGAGCGCACCCGATTCGCCGTGGAAATCATTCGTGCCGTTCGCAAGGCCGTCGGCCCGGACTTTCCCATCAGTCTTCGCATCTCGCAATGGAAACTTCAGGATTATGCCGCCAAGCTCGCGACGACACCCCAGGAGATGGAGGCGTGGCTGCTTCCCCTGGCAGAAGCGGGGGTTGACCTCTTCCATTGCTCGCAGCGGCGGTTCTGGGACCCCGAGTTCCCCGGCTCCGATTTGAACTTTGCCGGATGGGCCAAAAAGCTCACGGGTAAATCGACCATCACGGTGGGCTCCATCGGGCTTTCCGGTGATTTCCTGGCCGCCTTCCAGGGAGAAACCTCCATGCCCCGCTCCTTGGATGAACTCCTCCGGCGTTTCGACCGGGGGGATTTCGACCTGGTGGCCGTAGGCCGCCCGCTGCTTGCCGACGCGGGCTGGGCTCAGAAAATCCACGAAGGGCGATCCTCCGAGCTGACCAATTTCAGCAGAGAGGCTCTCGCCACTCTTGCGTAATCCTTATGAGCGATATCGTTCTTGAAATCAAAAGTCTTACTCGCCGCTTCGGCACATTTACGGCGGTCGATGGTCTGACCCTTTCGGTCAATGCCGGTGAGGTCTTCGCCTTGCTCGGCTCCAACGGGGCTGGCAAGACAACCACCATCAAGATGCTCACCACGCTGTTGCCGCCCTCCTCGGGAGATGCGCGCGTGGGCGGTTTCTCCATAACCACCCAGGCGGTCGATGTTCGCCGCGCCATCGGTTATGTGCCGCAGTCGGTCTCGGTGGATGGTTCGCTGACCGGTTACGAGAACCTGCTCATCTTCGCCAAACTCTACGACCTGCCCCACAGCGAGCAGCCGGCGCGCGTCCGCGAGGCATTGGAGTTCATGGGCCTGACGGCCGACGGCGGTCGCCTGGTGGGCCAATACTCCGGCGGCATGGTCCGCCGCCTGGAAATCGCCCAGTCCACGCTGCATCGGCCGCGGGTGCTCTTCCTCGATGAGCCCACCGTCGGGCTGGACCCGATTGCGCGCGATGCCGTTTGGAAGCATCTCGTTGATCTGCGCGCCAACTACGGCACGACCCTGTTTTTCACCACCCATTACCTGGAGGAGGCGGAGAGCCATTGTGATCGCATTGCGATTATGCACCAGGGCAAAGTGGATGCGCTGGGCACCTGCAAAGAACTTGAGGCCTCACTGGGCGGCGGCGTCCATACGTTGAATGACGTCTTCGTACACTATGCTGGCAGCGCCCTTGAATCCGGCGGAAGCTTCCGCGACGTGTCCGCCGAACGCACCACGGAGCAGCGCCTTGGCTAGCCCCAATCCTATGACCACCTCATTCATCCACCCTTTTACCGCTTTCATTGACAAGACATTTGTCATCACCGAGTTTGAGTTGCGCAAGCTGCGCCATGATTTCACCGAACTCATCACTCGCGCCCTACAGCCGGCGCTTTGGCTGCTGATCTTTGGGGAAGTGTTCTCACGCAGCGGGGCGATGCACACCGGCAACATTCCGTATCTGGACTTCATTGCTCCCGGCATCCTGGCGCAAAGTGTTCTCTTCGTGGCCATTTTTTACGGCATCAACGTCATCTGGGAGCGCGACCTCGGCATTGTGCAGAAATTCCTTGCCAGCCCAACTCCGCGCGCGGCACTGGTGCTCGGCAAGGGTTTTTCCGCGGGCATCCGCACGCTCTCGCAGGCCGTCATCATTTACGGTCTTTCGCTGCTGATCGGGGTGAAGCTCGATTGGAGCCCCCTGGCGCTCCTCAACGTGGTGCTCATCGTGGTCCTTGCCGCGACGCTGTTCTCCACGTTTTCGCTCATCATCGCGTGTATTGTAAAGACGCGCGAACGCTTCATGGGAGTCGGCCAGGTGCTCACCATGCCGCTGTTCTTTGCCAGCAACGCGATTTACCCTACCAGCATCATGCCCGGCTGGCTAAAGATCGTTTCTCATCTCAATCCACTGACCTACGTCGTCGATGCCCTGCGCACTTTCATGCTGGCCGGCAGCACCAGCACCTTCGGTCTCGGCACCGACTACGCTGCCATCCTCCTGACCACGATCATTCTGGTACTCATTGGCGCCCGATTGTATCCCCATCTGGCAACGTAAAACATCAAGATGAGCACTTTTGACCAGACCGGTGAGCGGTATTGGATTGCCATGGGGAAAGCCCTTGAGTATAAGCATAAAGTCTGATCGCCGGAGACCACCATTTGCCAACTGACCGTGTCGAAGCTTAGCCCAGCCGACGAGCAGGGATCGCTGCGCGAAAAGGCAAGAGGTGAAGGCCCCATGTTTAATGAAACGGCGGGACGGTCACTGCCTCGGGACTCCGGACCGCCAAGCTGATCAAGGGAGCCCGTCTGTCGGTGGTAAAGGATGGGCCGCACTGCATAACTTGGACACACGCAGAGCAGGTTAACGGTGAACTGCTGGAGTTTCTTAGGAAAGCTTAGCGAAGCTCTCAAGCAGCCTAAGGATCATGCTGCCATGGCAGCAGATGGCCGGGGCACCGACCGCCATGGCACGCTATCAACTTTTGAGGCCAGGCTTTCATTCAGATAAGGTAGGATTTCCATCATGAATCGCGAACTCAACATTTTCGGGGATCGGTCAGCGGGGCGCGCGGCACTTGGTCGTGCGACGGGCTACTCGTTGAAGTGCACCCCCCTGACTCCCCCGAAGTCTTAGTGCTGTATCGGAAGCGCGCCGATTGGACCAGGCTCGGGACTGGCAGAGACGCCGCCCGGCGCGCTTTCGATACAGCGACTTGAAGGAAGCCTTATTTGGCAGGGCAATTGCTTATTGGGTATTGAATCCGAATCGTGTTACGTATTGGGGCATTGTTGCTACGCAACTGTAGATCGGCGACATCGCAGTTGCCCTGCCAAATAGTATCACGCGAAGCGTCCGCCGCGGTAGCGGCTTCGTTCAAGTACCCTTCGAGGAAGTTTGTGCTGGCATGGTACTTGCCGGGATAGACCCCGTGTAACGCCGAAGTGTTTACTGATAGTGTTCTCCCGATTCCCGATGATAAATTCCCATCCGACCAGTGACTCTTAGGCAATCGACAGCACTGCGAGCGGATTGGGCCTGAGAAGTCTTAGAGCTGTATCGGAAGCGCGCCGTCTGAAATCGGGTGGAGGATCGGGAGACACCGCTGCACGGCGCGCTTTCGATACAGCGACTTGAAGGAAGCCTTTTTTGGCAGGGCAATTGCTTATTGGGTATTGAATCGGAATCGTGTTACGTATTGGGGCAATGTTGTTACACAACTGTTGATGGCCGACATCGCAGTTGCCCTGCCAAATAGTATCACGCGAAGCGTCCGCCGCGCTAGCGGCTTCGTTCAAGTCGGCATGTCGGAAACTGTCGCCCAGAATCCAGTCTTTCGATAATCTGGCTCGCGACTGGCACACACCGATCGCCGTAGTGCCGGTATTGTCTGGGCTCCCGGTCATAGTCCGCTGATCGCGGATCAGCAGGCTCTGAGCCTCAATCAGTAGGAGCTGCTTGCTGATCGCCTATCATGATACAGCCGCTACCCACTGAAAGGACGCTATCCGCCAACTCCCAAACGAGTGGCGTATGGCAGATGAAGATGACTTGGTGGAATCCGCCAAGATCCATGGCCCGGCGTAGCATGCGCACGTACTCCTTGCCATTGACAGCATCCAGAGCTCCCACGGTTTCGTCCCGGAACAGAGTCTCGTAACGAATGCTCTCACCCTGCCGCATGTTGTAGATGGCGATGCCCAGGTTGACAGCTTCGTTGACCAGCACGAATTGG
>Ga0116116_1002913_pt1 | contig 10148 bp, 13 predicted proteins | sample June2015DPH_10_1_FD_89722 | JGI IMG/M metagenome (GOLD analysis project Ga0116116, IMG submission 89722) | Peatland microbial communities from SPRUCE experiment site at the Marcell Experimental Forest, Minnesota, USA - June2015DPH_10_150 | ecosystem: Environmental > Terrestrial > Soil > Wetlands... | reverse complement strand
TTGGGGTATTGTTGATGCGACAAACCGAAGGAATGTAGAAGTTCTAAGTAATGAGATATTTGAACCGATAGAAAAAGACATATCCGATGAATCCATTCAGGAAGTATCCGCTTCCCGTGGCAAGTCACTCCATAAAGAGCAGATCGGCACCGTGGACTTTATGGGGGATACGATCAAGGTATCCACGGTGAACGGACAGTACACGCGAAGCCCGTATGGTCCCGATATCATCGAGTTCACGATGGGCGGAAACTGGTACGGGGGGAGTCGGGAGGGAACATACCGCCCGATCTGCGCGGAGGATGAGGTTGTACTTCACGAGCTTATGCCGCCCGTGGACATTCTGGCAACGCTGGTGCATGAGGTAATCGAGCGGTGGGGGATGAAAACGAAAGGGCTGTCCTACGATGATGCGCATAGCGAGCTTGCCGAGCCCGCAGAGAGGAAGGCGCGGAGGATACTTGAAGGCGGGGATTGGTCATTCGAGGGATCGCTCGGCGAGCAATTCCAGAGGTTGATCGATAGGATTGCAGCGTGAGCTTCGAGAAGAAAACCAAGCGCCTTGAGATACGCATCTCCGATGCGCTCAAAGAGAAATTGGAGAAGGCCGCGAAAAGGGAGAACACGAAAGAGGCGAAAGTGGTGCGGGACGCTATTGAAGAAAAACTTGACAAGTCAAAATAGCGGCGCTATAATCCTAGTCATGGTACCCAAATCCTGTACAGGAGGTGCAAAGTGAAGAGACTGCTGGTGTTTTCCCTGGTAGTCGCCATGTTGTGTTTCGGAGGGCTGTTCGCCTTCGGTCTCAGGGAGAGTCCCCCGGCCGTCAATTCGGTCGAGATGATCGCCATGAATCCGACTGCGCAGATCCCCGTCACGGTCGAGAAGATCGTGCCCGTGGTTGCTGACGCTCCCCCGGAAGCGATCATCACCTATAATGATTATGAGAGCGTGTCCCGCAAAGCCAACTATATATCCCTTGGCGTGGCCCCGGTGGGTTACCCGCTTCTTCTTTAGCGACTCCACCCTCCACAACAGAGATTGACGCCTCCCGCAAGGGGGGCGTTTTTTGTACGTACACGATACTTCACTACGAAAACTCCAAAAGTGATATTTCTTATATGTGCCCATCGATACCCTACCTGACAAGCTGACGAAACACGGACGATTTGCCCACTCTGGCGTCTACGACTATTCTTTGAAGGAAATCAAGGGCATCGACATTCCTTGGCCTCCTCCGAAAGAGATCGGCGAGAAGGGAATGTACCAAGTCTATCGGCCCATGAACGTGCTGGTAGCGGCGGTGAAGGATGGGCTTTTCACTTCCATGCCGATTACGCGCGGGCATCCCGGATGGGTAGATCCGTTCAACTTCCGAGACCACGCAATAGGATTCACGGGCGAGAACGCGGAACTTGAATACCTGAAAGACGAGAAGGAAGTCTCGGTCAACGGTACGCTCACGCTCCACGATGCTGTAGCGATGGAAAGCTACGACAAGGGCGTGAAGGAATTGAGCCCGTACTACCACGCCAAGTTTGCATGGCGGAAGGGGCTTCATAAGGGACAGGCATACGATGCGGTGATGACTCAGATTACCGAGACGAACGCTCTTGCCATGGTGAACAAGGGGCGCGGCGGATCGGCCTCGGCGATCATGGATCACGCGGCGCAAGGATTCAAGAAAGTAGCGTCGGGGCTATGGTGGGCGGTGAAGCGTCGGACGCTGGTAGTCAGGGATAGTGCCGATCCCGCGTCAGAGGCAACGGGATTCCATTCGTCACTTCTCATGCTGAAATCGCAACGCGCGAGCATGAGCGATGAGGAGATCAGGGACCGCATCGAGCAATTGAAACTGTTGCTGGTCGATCTACCGTTCGGTGATGAGAAGGACATGCTCATCCATTTCATGGACGATTTGAAACTCATGAGGGATATGCCAGAGGAGCCGATACAGGACGCCATCACTCTGGCATGCGGGCTGTTCGACAAGCTGGACAAAAACGCCATGGGCGAAATACGCGGAGTATTCGGCGACGAGGCCGAACAGGAGGCGGAGATGAAGAATCTTTTGGAGGAACTTATCGGCGGGATCAGGAAGAAACCGAAACCTGCCGTGATGGACGAGAAGGGAGTGGTCATCGAACCGAAGGACATTCCCGTGAAGGACTCCGATGACGTTACGGAAGTCTGTCCGACGTGCGGCGGATCGGGAAAAGTTGGCGTGCTGGACTGTCACGATTGCCATGGCACGGGCAAGAGAGGTATGGGAGACACCAATCCTATCGATGAAACGCACAAGGTAGACAAGACAAACAAAGTCGATGGGAAGGTGGGCGACGAGCCCGATCCCGATATTCCCGCTGCCACGCCGGGGGCGACACCCGCGCAGACGCCTTCACCTTCTCCGAACGGGACGCCCGCTGCGGCTCCCGCTCCCGCTCCTGCCGATGCATCTGGCGCTCCTCAGCCGCCCGCCGCATCTGCTCCATCCGCGTCTCCCGCAGCGACTCCCGTCTCACCTGCCGCACCGGCTGCGGCTCCTGCCGTCACGCCCGAACAGCGAGCGGTCTACTACACGCAGATGATTGCGCAACTCATGGATCAGATGGCGAAAGACCCGCTCATGCAGCAGTTGAAACAGGGAGGCGGCGCTACTCCTGCTCCTGCCGCTGCTGCACAGCCCGCAGACGGAGGATCGCCTCCGCAGCCCGTGAACGCGACTGCCGCGCCGGCAACGGCCGCGAAACCCGACACGCCTCCTGCCGCGTCTCCCGCTCCCGCTGGATCGAAACCTCCTGAGCCGAAGAAACCCGAGGCCGCGCCCGCCGATGCGGGTGCTCCGAAAATGCCAGAGAAGGGAGTTCCCCCTGCGGCGGCTGTCTCGAAAAATGAGAAGGCTCCTCCCGCAAAGGTGGGAGATGCGGCTCCCGATACCTGCTACCCGTGCAAGGGTACGGGAAAGATAGCGGGCATGATCTGTCCGCAGTGCAAGGGAAGCGGGAAAGAGAAGGCACCCGCTCCCGATCCTGTAGCTGATTCCGCGTCGTCGTTGACGGCGCTCATTTCATCGAGCAAGAAGGCCGGCTCTGCATACGAACCTCTTACGCTCGAAAAGGTTCTCTCAAACATCACGAACAAAGGGAGGAAGTAAACAATGCAGAGTAATATGGCACCTTTGAGCGTAGAGTTCAAAGGTTCTCAGAACATCAACGGTTTCCCGATTGTCATGGAAGGGTCTGTCCGAATGATCCAGACGGCAGGCGGGATAATCGCGGCGGGCAACACTGATACCACGGCCGTTTTCGGTTGTGTCATGTCGGTGCTGGCCAGCGGAGTCGGGGCGGACGACAACGCATTCTATGTCGGCCTTCCGTCCAGCGCCTACACGGTCATCGGAGTGCTCTTGAACGAGCAGGGAATCCAGGAGAACGATCCCGCGAAACCCAACTACGTCCAGAACGAGCAGATGGCGGCGGTGGTTTCACGCGGACGCCTCGGATACTCGTCCGTGGACACCACGGCACCGGGCTCGCTGGCATCTCCCTATCTGGGCTGTCGCGTTATTTTCAGCAACACCACGGGGCTTGTCGGGTTCCTGAAAGCAGGGACGGCGGTTCCCGTGGGCTACACACAACTACAGGCGGCGATCATCAACTTGGATGTGTTCACGCAACAGATCGAGCTTGACATCTTCATCCCTGTGGCAAGCTGAGAAAGGAGAAAGAAGATGATCAAACGAGTACAGGCTGAACTTTCGGAGCCCATGGAGGTTATCGAAAACTTCTTCTCTCACATACCCGGGGCGGAGGAGAACCTTCGCAATACCGAAGTCATGATGGGTCTGGCGAGAATCCCCGAGTATCAGACGCCGTTGGAGGCGATCAATCGTCCCGCATACGTCGGAGATCCGATGCATGTGGTCGGAGATGCGGCCTCGATCCTCGGGGAAGCGGATGCGAAGGCACTCGGCAACAAAGACCTTCGGTTGGTCGATACCCGTTTCGTGCTGGATACCAGTCTCCGCGCTGGACGCGGGCGAAGCCCGAACGGGAAGTATCGCATGGTCGTGGAAAAGAGGCGCGGGGCAATCGGTGATCTGGCGGTCGGAGACGCCGCACCGAACCTCATGGTCAATCAGGCGCTCTCCCCGTGGAACGTCGGATACTTCCAGAAGGTTTTCAAAGCACCCCTGCTCTACAGCAAGGCGCTTGACCTGATCAAAGTGGAGAGCGGGACCGAGCCGTGGTGCGAGGTCATGGACCTGTTCCTGGCCGACTACGTGGGCTTTGCTTCGCTGGAAGACACGGGCGCACTGAGCAACAACGCGGTGCGCAACGTCAACGTGCGGGCTGGCCTGATGGCGTCTCCCGTCATCAACATGAGTTCCAGCTACTCGCTTTCAATCGAGGAGATGAAGCGGGCCGAGCAGAGCGGAAGCCCGTTCGGTGCACAGCTCATCACGGTCAAGCAGAGGTACGCGGACTACGTTCTGCGGATGATCACGGCGTATCTGGTGTACTTCGGGAACACGAACACCGAGACCGTGGGACTCCTAAACGTCCCGACGAGCATCACGTCCTACGGGTCAACGTCGATGAACAAGATTTTCTTGTCCAACGTGACAAACGCGGGCGCTACGCAATTGCAGGCGCTACAGGCGGTGATCGTGCCGTTCCTCACCACGCTGTACAACAAGCTGAAGAGCTTGAAGATAGTGGTAAGCCCGACGTGCTACAACGCGCTCACGGCTCCGTACAGCAGCACCTATTCGGCCGAGTCGGCGCTCAAGGCTCTTCTGTCGAACTTCGTCGCTGGTAAGACGAAAGACGGAGGGGTGCCTGACATCGAGTTCGTGATTGAACCTCTCTTCGCACCGAGCACGATGTTCAACTCGAACACCTATGATTACATGATGCTGATCGCATCGGAATTGCAGGTCGGACCCGATGAGGAAGAGATGCCTCTGATCATGTTCGGCGCTCCGCTCATGGAGTTCGTCTATCCGACGATCCCTGGAAGCTACGAGACTCAGTACAAGTTCCTCAAGAGGGTTGCGGGTGTGTACGCTCCGCTCGGAGGTCAGTCAGTTGCGGTGTGGACGGGATTCGGAACGCAGGGGGTCAACAACTAAGATTGAAATGGCGCGGGGGAGTACATCCTGCTCCCCCGACAGCCTAAAGGAAGAGGAGACATAGGAAATGAAACACTTTATTCAGGCTATGAAGGGCGCAAAAAATCAGATGCTCATTCCCGCGCGCATGGTGGACGGCAAGGAACTGCCCGAGGTGATGTTGCCGAGATTCCATTACTATGACAACGAGATGGGAAGGGAGCGCTGGGCGCGGCATGGCATTTTTGTGAACCAGGGAACAGAGGGGGCATACAGATTCATAGAGCGGCCCGTGATCGAATTGGATGACGAACACTTCGCGGCATGCGAGGCCGATCCTAACTTCATGGGCATGGTGAAAAAGGGATCATACCTGGTGCTCGATGCTCTTCCCGCACGTTTCCATAATCAGAGCGAAGAGACGCGGGCGCTACTGGCCAAGTATAGGGCAGCGCTGGAAAAGGCGGGAATCCCGATCCCGACGCTCGGCGATGAACTGAGCGACGAAATGCTCGAGGTCATGACTCGGCCTGACGGGAAAACGGCATGAGGTACCTTGAAAGTTTCGCGCCCTTCGAGTTGATGCTCGAACAGAAAACGGTTAACGGCAAGATCTTGCCCGCCGTGGTGCTTCCGAAACGATCCTACACGCCGCAAGAGATCGACGCGGGGAAATGTACCGTTATCGAGCTTGATGATCTGGCACTCGAACGGCTGGAGGCGGACTACAATTTCAAGGGTATGCTTCTCCAGCATCAGTACCGATGGGTCGAAGGGATTCCGAATAAGTTCATGAGCATCTACGAGGATAATATCACGCGCACGGAGGCGCTGCGTGGTTTGAGGGTGAAGATGATATCAATCGGGGCGGAGCCGTTCTCCGCTGGTATCGAGCCGTTCGGGGTGATGGAGCCGAGGTAGAAGTATGGCAATCAAAAAAACGGTAACGGGTCAGATTTTCCATGAGGATATGGCAGGTGTGAGTATAAGCTCCGTGGCACCGCACGTCACGCCAGCGCTTGCGGTTGAATACGGGCTTGTCATCTGTACGACCTGTTCGGGGTGCGGTTGGCTGTTTTCTACGATCCTGGTAGGACTCATGAAGGTTGCGACATGGTTGAAACTTGGATTGTGCCCGACTTGTAAAGGGCTTGGCCATCTATGACAAGTTCCCCGTCGTCGTTCCCCTATGCTACAAACTTCCCGAGTCTCTACGGAACGGGAGGACCTGTCTCCGCTGCTACGGCTCCGTTGATCGACGCGGCTATTGCCAGTGTGTGCGCGGAGTGGTCGGGGTGTTTCGACAGCGCGATATCGGGGATCACGGGGACGACGGGGCTCTGGCAAGTGCTCGGCACGGCGATAGCGGAAGCGAAACAGACGATCCTACTCGGCTACCTCGTGGCGTGGTGGTTGGCCGATATGTACCCGACGGCGCTGATCAACGCATCGGGTGACGGCGGTATGCCGCTCACCTCCAAAAGCATCGGAGGCGTTTCGATCTCTCGGAAGGATCTGGAAGCGCAACCCGCGTTGAAACAATTGGAGTCGAACGTGTTCGGGATCAAGGCTCTGGAAATGATCGTGAGCGCTCCCGAGCGTTACCAGCTTCATGGGCGTATCCGTTCCTGGGGGCCTCCTGTAGGGAACATGCCGGGGGTCGGGATATGATGAAACTCAGCATCGGCGGGAGCGTGGATATCCAGAAGATTCACAGGCTTGTCAGGAATGACGAAGTGCTGATCGGATATCCCGATGGTATCGAGCACCACTCCACGAAACACCCCGACGTGCATATCCAGAATAGCGACATGGCGCGGGCGCTCCATTTCGGGACGCGCTACATTCCCGCGCGGCCGTTTCTGTACGACGCGATAATTTCTGTTCGGGAAGAACTGAAACTCAAGATGCGCAAGATGCACCAGAAGATGATCGAACGCGGGGAGGCGGGAGTCACGGGGGAATACTCCCTCGAAGGCATAGGGGCTTTCATCGTTGGAGCCGTGAGACGGCTTGTGGAAAGCGGTTACTACAGGGGAACGATTCCGAACGCGCCGAGCACGATAAAGCGGAAGGGGAGCGACAATCCGCTGGTCGACGAGGGCTTCCTGATGCAGTCAACGACGTTCGTCACGCGCAAACATCCTCCGAAGCTCATGGCGAAAAAGATCGAAGTGAGCGGGGAGACACCAGGATGAGCGGCGGCGCATTTGGAAACATGCTGACCATGTTCCCCGAGACGAAGGTAGCTGTTGACTACTTCGATATGCAGCCTTTGAACGGGGCTGGATACGGTCCGCGCATGGACTGGTCGAAGGTGTACGGTATTTTGCAGTGCACCACGGGCCGCAGAGTCAGACACGCGAACGGAAACAAGATCATAGGACGCGGGATGCGATTCTGGACCGAGACTCAGCTACAGGCGGGGCGGTTCATTTCGGATGGCGTTTACACGTACAGCCTTGCGATTCCCGCACAGGACGATTGGAATCATGAGGCGGGATTCTACATCTACGATCTTGAGCGCGTTACGGGTCAGGACGGAACGGAGACGGTCAAGCCGACATTCAATCACGGCGTGGGGAGTCTGACGTGAGACTCAATCAAGCCAACTTCGGCCCACAACTCGCAACAATACTCGGCGTTCTGCCGCAGTATGTCGTACCGCTCCAGCCGAACTGGTACAATCCGACAGCGGCCGAAAACAATCCCGCGAAACCGTTGACCTGGTGCGGCTACAAGTTCACTCAACACAAACCGACGATTCTCGCGCACTTCATTCCCGACAACGCAAACCCGCCGAATAATTGGTCCGTGCAGGAAAAGATATCCAAGCTCCAATTGCAATTCGTCGGGGACATCGCGGAGGATCTTGCAAACGACGTGGGCCACTGGACACACAACGATCTTGTCCGTACGGCGCTAGCGCTGTTTGACGGTGTGATCATGGGCGCATCGGGAGAGGCGATATCCTCGATATTCGATATGGAGGGCGGAAACACCGTACTTGCGTGGAATGCATGGGCGCTGATCGGATGGGCGGATGAAGTCAATTCGGGACAGGGCCAGTGGCCTACCGATATCGTATTCCAGCCGGGGCCGATAGTGGTCCAGTAGGAGGCGGCATATGGCGTTTGATTACAAAGGATCGCTATCCCAGAAGTACATCCTGTTCGTCACGACGATCCTCACAGCGACGGTGCCGGGGGCGAACTTCTCGAAGGTGATGATCTTCATGGACGAGGCAGAGGCGGCGGCGAACTTCGTCGTTGATCCTGGCGTTGACACCATCACCGAGCTGACGCCGCAGAACTGGTCAAGCCTGTTGAAAGCGACGGGGGGAATGTGGGGATGGATCAACGGATTCTATTCCATCAATTCCGTGACGCATGTTTTCATCGTGACGTTCAACGATGGCGGTGCGGGCAAGTTCAATAACACGGACCTGAGCGCACAGTACACGCTCTATGAGGAGCGGGCGTACTTCAAACTCATGTACGACACGATCAACGCGGGATCGGCGCAGATTGCGCTTGCCACGCTCTGCGGCGCGGGGATCGGGCAGACGGCTGATCCTCTGTCTCAGTATGTGTTCGGGACAAACGATCCGACAACGCTGACGGGATCGCTGGCCGTTCCTGGTACTCAGGTCGGATGGTTCAGACTTGCCAATCCGCAACTTGACGTACCGATTGCATACCATCCGAGTACGATCACGAACGCGGCACTACAGCAACTTGCCGCCACGCTTGCCGTAGTGAACGCCACGGGAACGAACGTAGGGGATAAACTCGACTGGCTGGCGATCCTGCCCGCCATGATGACGCCGAGCGGGGCGGGCGGTACGAATGTCACAGCACTACAGGCTATCGCGCTACAGGCGCAGGGCGTGGCCTTCTTCACATTCATCGGAGACAATTCGGGGAACTGCGCTCTTGAAGCGTGGTTTACGTGTATCACGGGGTCGAACTTCGGCGCGATGTGGATCAAGAATTATATCGACACCGTGACTTCTCAGAACGCGGCTACGCTTCTCACGGCGACAGCGCAGAGCGGATTCAAGAATAACGACACGTACCAGCAACTCCTCAATCTGCTACAGGTGAACATCAACCTGTTCGCCAGTATCGGCAGGCTGTTCCCTGTCCCGCAAGCGCTCGCCGCGAGTCTCGGCATGTCACCGATTCCGACGGGATTCATCACGGCGCCTCCGTTCAATCTTCTGCCGCCGGCAAGCGGGGGAGTGTTCATAGTCCCGAAGGCGTGGGCCGCACTGTACGCGCAGGATGTCACGTCGAGCATTATCTACGGCACCCTCGTGCTACAGGCGTAAGGGAGGATCTCATGGCTAACCCTTTCATAAGCCAATTCGTCTCGGCGGGTGATCTTTCCTTTGCGCTGACGCATCCGCTGGTCAACGGGGGAAACTCCGTATCGCTGGTAGGATTCAAGATCGAAGGCGATCCCGTTGATTCCGATCAGGAGATGGACAACGCGAAGGTAGTCCCGCTGGTCGGAGGCGTATCGGATGTCTTCACGAACACGGTACGAGCGGGAACGCTGCGGTTCGCGGGAACGCGCACGACGAACAACATTGCCTATGGGGATATCGTGGCGATCTGCCAGTACCTACAGCACATAGGAGACAATGAGGGCGGGACTCTGAGGGCGTCGTGGTCACAGAACGGGGGGATTGTCTCTGTGCAATTCACTGGCGTCACGGTGAAACGGTGCAAGCCGTTGCATATCAAGACGATGGACGCGGGGGAGTACGATATCCAGCTCGTTTACATCGACTACCAGTAAGGATACGGGGCTTCGGCCCCGTTCTATTTTTCACGGTAAGGAGAGTACCGATGAAGTTTTCGATCAACGACAAGGAACGTGTCAACACGCGGATAATGAAAATCCCGAAGGGCTGGATAGACGACTACACGATAGAGATCGACGATTTCAACCTGCCGCCGCTTCTTGAGATTGTGAGGTATCTCACGGAATGGACGGATAACGATTTCAGACTCAGCGCGAAATCGAA
>Ga0116116_1002912_pt1 | contig 10150 bp, 13 predicted proteins | sample June2015DPH_10_1_FD_89722 | JGI IMG/M metagenome (GOLD analysis project Ga0116116, IMG submission 89722) | Peatland microbial communities from SPRUCE experiment site at the Marcell Experimental Forest, Minnesota, USA - June2015DPH_10_150 | ecosystem: Environmental > Terrestrial > Soil > Wetlands... | reverse complement strand
GGGGTTCCCCTTCGCCAGCACCTTCGTGATCGCCGCCGTCAACGTCGTCTTGCCGTGATCAATGTGCCCAATCGTCCCCACGTTCATGTGCGGCTTCGAACGATCAAATTTTTCCTTGGCCATGGGTTATCGCCTCAGCTTGAGATCGTGTACTCCAAATTTTGGCAACTTAAAATCCAAGGGGCGACCCTATCTGGCCACGGGGCGTCCCTGAATTCGGGCTACGATTTCGTCCTGAATGTCTCCGGGCGCCTGCTCGTAACGCAGGAAGTGCATGGTGAAGGAGGCGCGCCCCTGGGTGCGCGAGCGCAAATCGGTTGCATAACCAAACATCTGCGCGAGTGGCGCCCTAGCGCGAATGACCTGGGTTGATCCGCGCTTCTCCATGCCTTCCACATGTCCGCGACGCGAGCTGATGTCGCCGAGAACGTCGCCCATGAATTCCTCGGGAACCACCACCTCAACCTTCATGATGGGCTCGAGCAATACCGGCCTGGCTTTCCGCACGGCTTCTTTAAAGCCTACCGAGCCCGCAATCTTGAAGGCGATTTCCGAAGAATCAACTTCGTGATAGGACCCGTCATCGAGAGCCACGCGCACGCCGGTCATTTCATAGCCAGCCAGGACGCCGGTCTCCATGGCCTCACGAATCCCCTGGTAGGTGGGACCAATATATTCCTTGGGTACGACGCCACTCACGATCTCATCGACAAAGAGCAGGTTCAGCTCGGGGTCGAACTTGGTCGTTGATCTCTTCCTGGTCAGTTCGGCGATTTCTTCCAGGTTGGGGTGCGGCAGGGGTTCGACACGCAGGTGAACATGCCCGTATTGGCCGCGTCCGCCGGTCTGCTTGATGTGCTTCCCTTCCGCTTCCGCCCTACCCAGGATCGTCTCGCGATAGGCCACCTGCGGTCGGCCCACATTGGCAGCCACACCGAACTCGCGCACCATGCGGTCCACCAGGATTTCCAGGTGCAGTTCGCCCATGCCGGAAATCAGCGTCTGGCCGGTATCCGGATCAGTATGAACCTTGAACGTGGGGTCTTCCTGGGTGAGCTTGCCGAGCGCGTTCCCCAGTTTCTCCTGGTCGGCCTTGGTCTTGGGCTCGATGGCCACCGAGATGACCGGCGCCGGGAAATCCATGGCCTCGAGAACGATAGGAGCATCCTCGGCGCAGATCGTGTCGCCCGTCGAGACGTTCTTCAGGCCCACGGCCGCGGCAATGTCTCCCGCGTAAACCCCGGAAATCTCTTCCCGCTTGTTGGCGTGCATTTGCAGCAGACGGGAAACACGTTCGCGCCGCCCGCGACGCGGGTTGTAAACCGTGTCACCTTGCTGGATGCTTCCCGAATAGACCCGCAGGAAGGCGAGTTGGCCCACGAAGGGGTCCGTCATGATCTTGAAAATCAGCCCCGCAAAAGGCTCTTCGTCGTCGGCCTTGCGGATCAGCGTCTTTTCTTCATTCTCGGGATCATAACCTTCCATGGGCGGGACATCCACAGGGGAAGGCAGGTAATTCACCACCGCGTCGAGCAAAGGTTGCACACCCTTGTTCTTGAAGGCCGAGCCGCAGACCACCGGGAACACCCGCATGGCAATCGTGGCTCGACGCAGGGCGGCGCGAAGCTCGTCCACCGAGATCGCTTCGCCGTGCACATACTTCTCCATGATGGCGTCGTCCGCTTCGCCCAGCGACTCAATCAACTGCTCACGGAAGTGACGGGCCTTGTCGGCGTAGGCAGCAGGGATTTCCACCTCATCGTACGCCGCACCCAGGGTCTCGTCCTTCCAAAGGATGGCACGCTGGCTCACCAGGTCGATGACCCCTTCGAAACCGTCCTCCGCTCCCAGCGGCAACTGGATGGCGATGGGGTTGGCGTGCAGCTTGGAGCGCAATTGGCTGACACAGGTCTCGAAATCCGCCCCCGTCCGATCCATCTTGTTGACGAAGACGAGGCGCGGGACGCGGTACTTGTCCGCCTGGCGCCAGACGGCTTCCGTCTGGGGCTCCACACCTTCGACCGCCCCTAAAATGGCAATCGCTCCGTCCAGTACCCGGAGCGACCGTTCCACTTCCGCCGTAAAGTCCACGTGTCCCGGCGTATCGATGATGTTAATTTGGATGTCGTTCCAGAAACAAGTGGTGGCCGCCGAGGTGATGGTGATGCCGCGCTCCTGCTCCTGTTCCATCCAGTCCATGACGGCGGTGCCTTCGTGCACCTCGCCCATCTTGTGCGTTCTCCCCGTATAGTAGAGGACCCGCTCCGTCGTGGTGGTCTTCCCGGCATCGATATGCGCCATAATACCGATGTTCCGGTACCTCTCGAGTTGTACCTCGCGCGCCATATAAACCTAAAAGCGAACAAACCGGCCCCCGGCCTCAATCCCCAGGACCAGGATCCGGAACCCCGTTATCAATCAGTTGGCCACAATGCCGCCCAGGGCGGCTGCAAAACGGATCGTGGGCCGGGGAGGCACCACCTCCCGCTTTGCTCTAGGTCATCCCGGTAAAACAGGATTACCAGCGGTAATGGGCAAAAGCCTTGTTGGCTTCGGCCATGCGGTGAGTATCGTCCCGCTTCTTGATGGCGCCGCCGCGATTGTTCGCTGCATCCAGCAGCTCCGCGGCCAACTGCTCCACCATGGACCTGTCAACCCGCGCACGCGCATAACCGATGATCCAGCGGAGACTCAAGGAGGTCTGGCGATTCCGATTCACTTCCACCGGCACCTGGTAATTCGCGCCCCCAACTCGCCGTGACTTCACTTCCAGGGCCGGCTTCACGTTGTCAACCGCCTTCTTGAAGACCTTCAGCGGGTCATCGTTGGCCCGCTGCTTGATCAGCTCAAAGGCGTGATAAACGATCTTCTGGGCGACGCTCCTCTTGCCCTGCAGCATGACGCAATTGATGAGCTTCTGCACCAGAGAATTAACGTACACCGGATCGGGACCGATTTCTCGACGCTCTACCGTACCTTTTCGTGGCATATCCTAACCAGTATGATTTGAATGGAAGAGTCTCCGCTCTTCTTCCTTGCCTGTCGCGCTAAGCCTTCTTGGGCCGCTTGGCTCCATACTTGGACCGTCCCTGCCGGCGATCCGTTACACCGGCGGTATCCAGCGTGCCCCGGATGACGTGATAACGAACGCCGGGGAGATCCTTGACGCGCCCGCCTCGGATCAGCACAATCGAGTGCTCCTGCAGATTGTGACCGACACCCGGAATATAGGTGGTCACTTCCATACTGTTGGTCAGCCGCACCCGGGCCACTTTACGCAGCGCCGAGTTCGGTTTCTTGGGTGTCTGCGTGTAAACGCGAATACACACCCCGCGCTTCTGGGGGCAACCCTCCAGAGCCGGGCTGGAAGTCTTAAAGCGCGGCTGCCGCCGACCGAGACGAACCATCTGACTAAACGTGGGCATCCGAAAGCCTCTCACGCTCCCATATCCAGCGTCGCATTTCACGAGCATCTGTACGGGGTGTAATTTGGCTCTTGCCAAATCCTTACAAATGTATCAGACCGGACGAAAAACTGTCAAGCGATTGCGTGCGGGAAACATCAAAAACCTCACCCCATCTCCATAATTTCCCGTTCCTTGCTTTTTGCCTGGCTCTCCAGCTTCTCCATGAACTCATCGGTCAGCTTCTGAATCTCCTCCAAGCCGCGCCGTTCATCGTCTTCGGAGATCTTCTTGTCCTTCAGAAGCTTCTTCAAGGCTTCGTTCGCGTCGCGCCGGACATTGCGGACGGCCGTGCGATGGTTCTCCATGACCTTATGAAGGTGCTTGACCAGTTCCTTTCGCCTTTCCTCCGTGAGGGGCGGAATGGGCACCTTCAAAATCTTGCCGTCGTTGACCGGGTTCAACCCCAGGTCGGAGGAGCGAATGACCTTTTCGAGCACCGACAACAGGCTCGGGTCCCAGGGCTGGACCGTGAGCATGGAAGGCTCAGGAACTCCCAGCGTGGCCACCTGGTTCAGGGGGGTGGGGGTCCCGTAATACTCCACCTTCAAGTGATCCAGCAGGGCCGTGGACGCCCGCCCGGTTCTGACCCCCGCAAGTTCCACCCGCAGATCCTCCGCGGCTTTGGCCATGCGGGTTTTCGCCTGCGCAACCGTTTCTCTGATCATCGTACCCGCCTTTCCTGCCCCGACCTCAGCGCGTCACCAACGAGCCCACTTTTTCGCCCAACACGACGCGTTGGAGGTTGCCCGGGACATTCAAGTTAAACACAATGATGGGGAGGTTATTGTCCATACACATGGAAATCGCGGTCGTGTCCATCACCTTCAAACCGCGCGAAAGCACTTCCAAATATTTGATCTCGGTAAACTTCTTGGCATCCGGGATTTTCTGGGGGTCTGCATCGTAAACGCCATCCACCTTGGTGGCTTTCAAGATGACCTCCGCCTTAACTTCCATGGCCCGCAGGGCAGCGGCCGTATCGGTGGAAAAATATGGATTTCCCGTCCCCGCGGCAAAAACCACAATCCGCTTCTTTTCCAGGTGGCGGATGGCGCGGCGGCGGATATACGGCTCAGCAATCTCGCGCATCTCAATGGCGGTAACCACGCGCGTGTGCGCCCCCAACTTCTCCAGGGCGTCTTGCAGAGCCAGCGCGTTGATCACCGTCGCCAGCATGCCCATGTGATCGCCGACGACCCGGTCCATCCCCAGCGCCGAAGCCACCACGCCACGAATGAAGTTGCCACCACCCACCACAATGGCGACCTCCAGGCCCATGGCCTGAACCTCATGGACTTCCCGGGCAATGCGGTTCACCACTTCGGGATCGACACCGAACCCCCGGGAACCCATCAGGGCTTCGCCACTCAACTTAAGCAGGATGCGATGAAATACCGGCTGGCTCATTCGTCGGCCTTCGCCGCGGTGGGCTCAGCCGTGGGCTTCCCCGCCGCCTCACCGACCTTGAATCTTGAGAACCGGCTTACGGTGATGTTTTCACCAAACTTCGTAATGTTGGAAGCTATCAGCTCGCCGACCGTCAGACTGCTGCCGCTGTCCTTGATGAAGTGCTGCTCGTAAAGGCAGTTGTCTTCGTAGAACTTATCGAGCCTGCCTTCCACGATACGCTCCAGCACGCCCGCGGGCTTTCCGGAGGCCGCGGCCTGCGCCCGCAACACTTCCTTTTCGCGCTCCAGCGCCTCCGCCGTCACGTCTTCTTTACGAATGAAGCGCGGGTCGGTGGCGCAGATCTGCATGGCCACGTCATGCGCCAGTTGCTGGAACATCTCGTGACGCGCGACAAAGTCCGATTCGCAGTTGACCTCGACCAGCACGCCGATCTTCCCACCCGCGTGGATATAGGAACCCACCACGCCCTCCGCCGTTGCCCTTCCGGCCTTCTTGGCGGCGGTCGCCATGCCGCGTTTGCGCAGCACGGTAAACGCCTGTTCCAAATCACCCTGGGCCTCGTCGAGGGCCCGCTTGCACTCCATCATGGGAGCGCCACTAATCTCACGCAGTTTCTTGACTTGCTCCGGGGTCACATTCATTCTCGGTCCAATCCTCCTGACACGAAAAAGGCGGGCGCTGCTTTCTGCCACGCCCACCTCAGGGGTCGCCATCTGAATTCGCGGGTCCTAGGCGGTAGGCGGCAGGGGCTCGTCGCCCTCTTCGGGCTTCCGCCCGCGGGGTCTGAGTTCACCGGGCTTGCGCTTCAGCTTGGGGACGCGCACCCGCCCGTCCAAGACTTCCTCCGCCGCCAGGACGGCAGGAGACAGGCCATCTCCGCCCGCCAGGGCAAACTGCTCCTCCCTGCCCGCATACTCCGGCGGGGGTATCTCGCCCGCCGCGATGGCGGCTGCCAGCCGCTGCTTCTCGAGTTCCTCCGCAGCCTTCTCCGCCGCAACCTTCTCATCCTCCAGCCGTTGCTGCTCGGCTGCCTGGCGGCCTTCCAGGATGGCATCGGCAATGCGCGAGGTGAAGAGGCGAATGGCCCGCAGAGCGTCGTCGTTTCCGGGAATCACATAGTCCACCAGGTCCGGGTCGCAGTTGGTGTCCACGATGCCGACCACGGTGATCCCCAGCTTGCGCGCTTCCTGGACCGCGATCTGCTCGTTGTGGGAGTCCACGACGAACAGCAGGTCCGGCAAGCCGGGCATGTCCTTGATGCCCTGGAGGTTCAGCACATGGTGCTTGCGCTCGCGCTCCAGGCGCTGTACCTCTTTCTTGGTAAGGAGATCGTAGCGGCCGTCGTGGCTCATCTCCTCCAGCTCTTTCATCCGCGTGATCGATTTCTGAATGGTGGCGTTATTGGTCAGCAGCCCGCCCAGCCAGCGATGGTTCACATAGTACATTCCGCAGCGCGTGGCTTCTTCGGCGATGGCTTCCTGGGCCTGGCGCTTGGTGCCCACGAAAAGGACCGTCTTCCCTTCCCGGGAAATATCGGACACAAACCGGGCCGCGTCCTTGAACAGTTTGAGGGTCTTCTGCAGGTCGATAATGTAGATCCCGTTGCGTTCCCCGTAAATGTATTCCTTCATCTTGGGGTTCCAGCGGCGGGTCTGGTGGCCGAAGTGAACACCGGCCTCCAGGAACTCTTTCATCGTTATGTTTGCCAAACCTTCACCTCGCTCTGCTAGCTCTCAGCGGTCAGCTATCAGCCTTCAGCTAAGGCACAAGCTGATAGCTGAGAGCTTCTTTACCGTTTCGAGAACTGGAACTTCTTGCGCGCGCCCTTCTGGCCGTACTTCTTCCGTTCCTTGGCGCGTGGATCACGCGTCAGGAAGCCGCCCTGGCGCAAACACGGTCGGAGCTCAGGGTTGAAAATCACCAGGGCACGCGCAATCCCCAGGCGTGTAGCTCCGGCTTGGCCGTGGATGCCTCCGCCTCTGGCGTTTACCAAAATGTCGAACTTCCCCGCCAGCTCCGTGGCCACCAAGGGCTGTTGCACCTCGGCGCGCAGCGCCTCGGAGGGAAAATACGCGTCCGCGGCTTGCCGGTTGACAACCACCTTGCCTTCACCCGGCCGCAAAATCACCCGCGCCACCGCTCTCTTGCGGCGACCCGTTGCCCGATATTGAACAAGCTCAGCCACAGTCACTCCACTCTGCTTGGGATTCTGAGGGTTCGAAACTAACGCGCCAGGGAAAGCGCCTGGGGGGACTGCCCCGTATGCGGGTGAGTCGATCCCACGTACACTTTCAGCCGCTTAGTCAAACGATCGCGCCACCGGTTCTTGGGAAGCATCCCGTAAATCGCCTCGCGCAGCAGCCTTTCCGGATGCGTTTCAAAAAGCTTGCGCGCGGTGATTTCCCGGAGCCCTCCCGGATAACCCGTGGTATGGCGGTAAATCTTATCGTCGAGCTTCTTCCCTGTCAGCCGAATCTTCTCAGCATTGATGATGATCAGACCACTGCGGTGATCGACGTGCGGTGTGTAATCCGGCGAATTCTTGCCCATCAACACCAGCGCGGCACGGGCCGCCAGCCGTCCCAGCACCCAACCTTCTGCATCTACCACATTCCAGTGAATCTGTCCTCGACGCGCCTTGGCGAAGTAAGTCCCCACTCTACTCTCCGTTCGTATCCTCAGGTTGCAAACCTTAATTTGTACTTGAGATTGCCCGTTCTTGTCAACAAACTTCGGCGCGGGGTAGTGTCTCAGTTTAAAAAATCTTTTGAATCAGGGGTGCTATGCCACGGCATGATAGACCACGTAAATCCAAGACAGGATGCCATGGCCAATCGCCCACAGGATAGAATGATTGCTCTCCCACGAAATCAAAACGGCAAGGCAGGTTCCAATACACATTGCCTTCCTCGTAATCCAAAGGAACACATAGTCGTCCACAAACCCCTCCCAAATACGGCTTGACAGTTATGGTAGGATACCAGAAAAGGGAAAGTCCCGACTGGCATCGGGGCTTCGCAGGGTTCACACTCCGAAATGAACCGTAGCATAGGAGTGTGCCCAATGCAAGAAATTACTGCACTTTCGGCTTATCCACCGGAGTTGGGAAATTTACACCCTGCCCTTTTTGCCCTTTCAGGAATTCAGGGACAGGGACACCCACGATTTGGGGAACAAGATCGCGGACGACGAACTGGTTGATGAGTAGGTTGCGGCGATGACCTGAAGACATTCGTATGGCTATTCGATATCGTCGGGCTCATGCTGGCGCGACGGAGGGCCGACGCGAAAATGAGCTTGTGCGGTAAGGGCCCTGATGATGCGCAGGAAGACGTTTGTGCGGAACGAAACTAACTGACGGGAGGATTCAATGGCAGAAGATAATTGTTACGTGTGCGGCGCGAAGCTGAGTGCCTGGGGTGCGCCGGGCGCAAACAAATGCAGGATCTGCGGACACAACGTATGCAACTCCCACTACAAGGATGGGCTCTGTTCTTACTGCAGGGAGAAGACGGTAAAGAAATAGGTTTATTGTTGCTTCCAGGTCTATTGTTGATTGTACTGCATTGCGCGCAGAAATGAGGTCCACTGCAGGTGGCGCTCCACGGTCCTGTCGCCGCCAGGGGCGCGAATGAAGTTTGTCCGAAGGCAGCGGAGTGCTCTTTTCGATATTTAGGCTTTGATACAGTGTTCCGCCTAAGATAGCCACCTGCGTACGTGGGTCCGCGCTTTTGAGGTAGATCAGGCGCCGGGTCTTGGACTTGAACAGCGGTCGTTCGTGCACAACCAGACTGCAGAAAGGACGGGCATAGTGACATTCAAGGACCTATTGACAGCCGGACGCGTCCAATGGAAACCCTCTCTGGATTTTATGCTTGATAACGACAAACTCACAAACGGAGATGTCATCGAATTTAACAAGTTAACCATACCAGGGACAGGGCATGGCCTCGTCCAGGTAGAGAAGTACCTATCCGGCGACTCCTTCGATGTGTGGAAGCTCGACTGTTTCGCCGAGCCCCCTCGACTCGGCGAAGAGGTGCGTTTCACAGGGGAGTTTTTCATTGTGAAACGAGGGCGTAGTTATAGCATCACTGACCTTTGTCCGAACGAGTGAGAAAAAGCAACAGCATCGCCGGTTTGATGACCGGAGGCTGGCGTGATTTTTGAACACTAGGCAAACGAGGGCGGGGCTGGCGGGTCGAGCAGGCAATCTGTGTTCTGGGTTGTTCTGAACCTAGAACGCGCTAGGTCGTTCGCTATGGACAAGGTCGAAAAGCTGACACTCCTCGTCGCATGGTTAGGCGAACCTCTGTGTCGACCATGTTTTCTTGTCAACCTACCGCCTGTGTTTCTAGGGACAGGCGGGCGACATGCTCGTCCTACTTCCCTCTGCTGACAATCGAGATTGAATCGAGAAGGAGGTTCTCCCATGGGCGAAGAAGAAAAACCAAAAGCGAAATGCTCCAACTGCAAACATCGACAAGCTAAGCATGTGTGCGGCTGCAACCAAAGCCACTTCTACATGAGGGTCATTCAGCTAACGGATCGATGCGACTTTTATCTATTTAATCCGGCCAACGTCCATTTGACTAATGGAATGGCTTATGCCCTTGGGGATGCGGTGGGGAAGGCCGTTGCGGAATTCGAGGCGGCGATCCGGCTCGGGCTGCCCCATGACGACGAAATGCAGGCTCACTCATTTCTGAGCGACCAGCACCGACTGTTGGCAAGGGCAAGCTCCGAATCTCCGGAGGACTTTATCGCCTCCTCGCATGTTGCGCAGGCGATTGAGCAGATGGAGAAGGCTCTCTTGATGGACCGCGAGGGGGGCTATGCGTATTTCTCCGAGCAGGTGAACCGGCCTCGTTTGGCCGACCTTGACACTATGTACTACCTCGTTGGGACCGACATTTATGAGAGCCGGGGCGAGGCGGTCGCGATCCGCTATTTGAAGCAAAAAGTCGGCCTCACGGACTATCTTCCGAGCTGTCCCCTTCTGCGCGTATTGCTCAAACTGGGAGCTCTGTACATGCTGCAAGAGCAGGCGGAGAGCGCGCGGGAGTGTTTACGAAACCTCCTGGCCGCGGCCCCGGTGGATGTCGCGGACGAGAGCGGCGAAGAGCGGGAGGTCAGAGATCAGGCTCGGGTGCGTTTGGCAACTTCTTTTGGCCCATTTCGGCGGTTTAATTTGGCCCACCTTGGGACGTTGTAGGTTGGGTGAGGCTTTTGCTTTGCCTTCCCGTAAGAATAAGGACCGCCGCCGTAGCTGT
>Ga0116116_1002908_pt1 | contig 10159 bp, 8 predicted proteins | sample June2015DPH_10_1_FD_89722 | JGI IMG/M metagenome (GOLD analysis project Ga0116116, IMG submission 89722) | Peatland microbial communities from SPRUCE experiment site at the Marcell Experimental Forest, Minnesota, USA - June2015DPH_10_150 | ecosystem: Environmental > Terrestrial > Soil > Wetlands... | reverse complement strand
CCTGCCGGATGGTGGCTTTTTCGGGGATTCGATTTCAAATCGTTTAATCGCGTCATGGTATATTAATTACTTAAATCCAATGGCTTATACGCGGTGATATCTACAACGTTGGGACAGTAGTGATATAATATGAAACCTCGTAAGCGAAGCTTGATGAGGTTGAGTACGCGAACAAACTATAATTTTAGTGCAGTAATTTTTGCCCGAGCAGCAGCCAGCCAGGAGGTTATATGAATTCAATTCGCAAGTTGCTTGTGCCGGTATCCATGGCAATCGGATTGCTGTGGATTTTGGCTATACCCGCCGCAGCCCAGAATCATGCAATCGCAGGCAAGGTGACTGATGAAAAAGGCCAGCCGGTCGCCGATGCACAAATCACGATTCAGCAAACTGACGTTGTGCGAAGTATCACCACTAAAACTAATAAAAAGGGGGAATACCAATATCTGCTGGGCATGCAGGCTGGAATGTACCGGGTGGTTGTGCGCAAGGCCGGGTATGAACCGCAATACCAAGAGCATATTCGTCCCTCGCTGGGGGAAACAGCTCAGGTTGATTTCAAACTCGAACCGGGCAAGGACCACAAGCTGCCATTTGAGATGACGGCGGCCGAACAAGAACAGCTAAAGGCTGAAAACGCGCAGATTGGGAAGACAAAGCAGTTTTCGGCAGAGGCCAAGGCTCATTTCGAGCAGGGTGTGCAGCTTAGCAATCAGGAAAAGTATGCAGAAGCGGTTGATGAGTTCAACAAAGCTTTGGAGAAGGATGCCAAGCAATTCGCCATCTTTGACCATCTGGCGGATGCCTATTCAAAGATGGGGAAAAACGACGAGGCATTGGCCGCCTACGAGAAGGCGATCGCGCTGGATCCGAACAATGTTGAGTTGCTCACAAACATGGGCATTGTCCTGAACAAAATGGGGAAAGTCCCGGAATCGCAGGAGGCTTTTAAGAAAGCCGCAGCCTTGGGTGCAGCTTCGAATCCGGCGTCCGCCGCGCAAAGCTTCTATAATCTCGGCGTGACCATGTTCAACAGTAACCATGTGGATGATGCCGTCGATTCCTTCAAAAAGGCAATCGCTGCAGACCCGACTTTTGCGGAAGCTTATTTTCAGATGGGAATCTGCCTATCGGCAAAAACAGAGACAATGCCTGCGGCCATTGAAGCAATGAAAAAATATATCGAGATCGGAAAGAAACCGGACCAGATTGAGGTGGCCAAACAAATGATTACGGCTATGGGAGGGAAATAGCCGACGGGATGCCTCCGCGATAGATCCCCACTCGATTGGATTTCCTGAAGTTTTTCCTGGGGGCTCTCCAATCCTGGAGAGCCCTCGGGATACCATCCCTCAAGACGCGGTACTTCAAACCTCCAACATAGATTGTTTTCGCAGCCGACTCGGGCTTTTCCCTGTAGATTTTGTGACAAAGCGCGAGAAAGATGCTGCAGAGGAATATCCGAGCCGGATCCCGACCTCCTTTACAGAAACATCCTGCTGGCCCAATAGCGCTTGGGCCATCTGCATAAGTTCGTTGCGTTTGTATTCGCGAAACGAAATGCTCCTGGTTGAACGCATTGCGTTTTCTATCGTGTGGCGATCAACGCCGAGTGAATGCGCAACCTCGGACAGTCGAATACGCGGAGTTTTTGAAACAAGCGCATCCAGTTCCTTCAAAAGCTGACGCCGATTGTAGGTCATAGGACACCATTCTGAAAGGAAGTCCGCCCAATGCATCTGGCCGATGTGCTTTGTGCGAAAATAGCAAAAGGATTTTGGGACCCGCGGTGCTTGCCAGCACACCTACCAAGGATTTAGTATGCCACTATTGATAATTCCTCTCCCAGCTCCTGTCAAGCAAAAAAGTTAAGAAGTTCTTATAGAACACCAACTCGATGGATGCCGGACACTGGTTGATTTCGTACCACCTCCGCAAAGATCTGATACAAAAAGTGCCAGTGGTCTCCATGCAGCCGTGCAATCCGGATTTGCTTAAGAATGGACGGATGGACTCACAATTTATTGTTGATGTTTAGTTTATTCATGTTCTTCCGCAAAACTCAAGCGGTAATGATGCGATGTCGGATCGTGGCATACTTCTTGCCATCTGTTCCGGTGGCGAAGTATAGTTCTGTCTTGGTTTCTCCAGCTGACTGGAGCAATTCGCCAGCAACGCAATCAAAACGTTAATCGCAGAGGTTGCCAATGGATGCCAGCAAAGGGGCTGTGTCCCCAATTGATATTTTGATCATCAATGATGAAGAGAATTTCCTGGAGGTTTGCAGCCGGACGCTCGAAGTCAACGGATACCGCACTGCCGTGGCAAGAACCGGTCCGTTGGGTCTTCAAATGGCGGGGTCGGCACATCCGGGTGTGGTGCTCCTTGACCTGAAGATGACGGGAATGACCGGGATCGAGGCACTCAGCGAAATAATAAAAATAGATCCTTCTGCTGTGCCGGTCGTTGTTACAGGGCACGGAACAATCGATACGGCTGTCGAATCGATGAAACTCGGCGCCTTCGATTTCCTGACAAAGCCGCTCGAGCCGGAGAAGCTGCTCGAAACGGTGCGCCGCGCCCTGGGGCTCAGCATTTTGCGCAAAGAGGCAAAAGCGGCAAAGCCCTCCGTTGAGGCGCAGCCGCATGCGTCGGATAAATACGACCTGCTGCTTCAGGGGCTGGATGTTTTGGGCGAGGCCTATTCGCTCGGTCTTGAAAAACGGCAGTTGCTGGACGAGCTGACGTATCTGGAAAACGAAGCAAAGTATCATGCTGAAAGTTTGGGACAGATTAAGAAGAAAGAGCGGGCAATTCTGGATATAAGAGACGAGCTTCTGAAGGTCGATGCGATCATGCGCAAATACGATTTCCAGAAGAACGCGCTCATCCAGGTGCTTCTGGATGTTCAGGAGACCTTTCGCTGGCTTCCGCGTCACATCCTGAACTGGATTTCAGGCAGGTTGAACATCCCTCTCAGGGAAATCTACATCATTGCCAATTTTTATGAAGCATTCAGCCTTGAGCCTCGCGGCCGCCATATTGTCCAGGTCTGCACCGGGACAGCGTGCCACGTGCGCGGCGCAGCCGAGACGCTGACGCGGGTCTCGGCGCTCCTTGGGATACCGCCCGGGCAAACCGACGATAAACAACTATTCACTCTCGAGACGGTCCATTGCATCGGATGCTGCGCTCTGGCTCCGGTCGTTCAAATCGACTCACAGTACCATCACGATCCTTCGCGGAGCAAACTCGAGAAAATCATCAAGACATTGGAAAAAGAGGAGGCGCAAGCATGCCACGCTTAGAGACGCCCGCAGATCTTACGAAATTGAGAGAACAAATTATCGCTCAGCGGAATGCCAAAGAAACGTGGCTGGCCGTATGCGCCGGAACGGGCTGCCGGGCTTATGGAGCTGACGCGCTCGCCGATTCGCTCGAAGAGGAAATACAGAAGCGCGGGCTTTCGGACAAGATGGGAGTCCGGCGCACCGGATGCCACGGCTTTTGTGAACGCGGGCCGCTGGTTGTGATTCAGCCGTCGGATGTGTGCTATGTAGGGACGCAGCAGAAGAACATCCCGGCCATCCTGGACAAGCTCAGCACCGGCGACGGTGCAACCGACAAGCTTTTGTACCTCGAAGAAGAGAGCGGCAAACGCCTTGCTCATCTCGAAGAGATCCCGTTCTACAAATATCAAAAGCGGATTCTTCTCGAGAACAATGTAAAGATCGATCCGTCAAGCATACTCGACTACTTTGCGGTCGGCGGGTATTCAGCCCTGGCAAAAGCGCTATCCGGAATGGCGCCCGAAGCGGTGCTCAATGAGGTAAAGGCCGCAAATCTGCGAGGGCGTGGTGGTGGTGGATTCCCTGCCGGCGTAAAGTGGGAAACCACCCGGAAAGCTAAGGGCGAACCCAAATATGTCCTCGTCAATGCGGATGAAGGGGATCCGGGAGCTTACATGGACCGCAGCCTGCTCGAAGGCAATCCACACAGTGTCCTGGAAGGTTTGATTCTGGGCGCTTACGCGATCGGAGCCTCCGAAGGCTTTATTTATGTGCGCCAGGAATATCCGCTCGCGCGCAAACACGCGCAGCAGGCGCTCGAACAGGCGCGGGAATATGGCCTTTTGGGCAAGAATATTCTCGGGTCCGGATTTTCTTTCGATGTGAAGATCCACCGCGGCGCCGGCGCCTTTGTTTCGGGCGAATCGAGTGCGCTGATGAGCGCCATCGAAGGCAAAGTCGGAGAACCTCGCCCGAAGTACATCCGTACGTCAGAAAAAGGACTCTGGGGCAAACCGTCCTGTCTGAACAACGTTGAGACCTGGGCTTACGTCCCCAAAATTATAAATAAAGGGGTTGAATGGTTCCGAAGCATGGGGACCGAAGGGAGCAAAGGAACCAAAATTTTCTCGCTGGTCGGGAAGGTCCGGAACACGGGGCTTGTCGAAGTGCCGATGGGAATCACCCTTCGCGATATCATCTTCAAAATCGGCGGCGGCGTCCCGAAAGGGAAGAAGTTCAAGGCAGTCCAAACGGGCGGCCCTTCCGGAGGCGTCATACCCGAATCGATGCTCGATCTCCCCGTCGATTTCGACGAGCTTACAAAAGTCGGATCGATGATGGGGTCCGGCGGCATGATTGTCATGGACGAAAACACCTGCATGGTGGACACGGCGCGGTATTACACCAATTTCCTCGCCCATGAATCCTGCGGGAAATGCGTCCCCTGCCGCGAGGGATTGCGTCAGATGCTCAACATTCTGAACCGGATCGCCTCGGGATGGGGAGAGGAAGAGGATCTCAGGCTTCTCGAAGAACTCTCCGGGTTCATGGAGGCAGCTTCCCTGTGCGCTCTCGGCCAATCGGCCCCGTTCCCGGTAGCCAGCACCCTGAAATACTTCCGCGACGAGTATTTAGAACATATCCGCGAAAAGCGCTGCTCCGCCGGAGTCTGCACGGCTCTGATCGCTTTTGAAATCGATCAGGAGCGATGCACCGCCTGTGGAGCCTGCATGCGCAACTGCCCGGTGGGCGCGATCAACAAGTCTGAGGATAAAGTCTTCACCGTCGTCCAGGAAAAGTGCATCAAGTGCGGCGCCTGTTTCTCGGCCTGCCCAGAAAAATTCAGCGCCGTGATCAAAGTGCCCGCATCGACAATTCAAAAGCAACCAGCAGCGGCGGCAACCCTGTCCGCAGCCAGAGAGTAGTGAGGTCACCATGGAAAATGTAAATCTGGAAATTGATGGCCGGACGGTACAGGCTGAGCAAGGTACAACGGTCCTGAAGGCGGCACGATCGATCGGGATCAAAATACCGACTTTGTGCGACGACGACAGGCTGGAAGCATACGGCGGATGCCGGATGTGCATGGTTGAGATCGAAACCAAGTCGGGCCGCAAGAGGCTGGTTGCATCCTGCGTCTATCCGGTGGAAGAAGGACTCAAAGTCCAAACCAGCACGGAAAAAGTGAATCGCATACGGCGCATGATCATCGAGCTGCTTTGGCCTGCCTGGCAGCTTTACGGCAAGGAATACGGCGTCACGTCTTCGCGCTTCAAAACCGGGATGACCGATTGCAGCCTTTGCGGGCTTTGTCTGCGGTACTGTTCCGAGGTAAAGAAGGCGAACAAAATCTACTTCAAAGGCCGCGGAGTCGATCGGAAACCGGCGCTGGTGGAAGGTGCGGAGCTTTCCTGCAGAGCATGCGGCGAATGCTTCTCACTTTGCGGCAGCGGCTGGATCGCTTCCCGCTGTTAGCCGAATAGCCGTCAGCCATCAGCTTTCAGCAAAAGCCCTTTTTGCTGATGGCTGATGGCTGAAAGGCATATTCCACGATTCCCTACCAAGACCGGAAGTGGCCGGCTGTCCTCAGGTAGAATAAAAAACGCCACGGATCACACAGATTGAATTTGTAAAATCCGTGGAATCCGTGGCGTTTTTTCAAATCGGGTGTTCTAAACCATGAGCGGCGTGGCGCTGGTTACCGGAGCTTCAAGCGGAATAGGAGAGGTTTTTGCTCGCAAGCTCTCGAGAATGGGGTATAAGCTGCTGCTGGTTGCGCGCCGCAAAGAACGTCTGGAAAGGCTGGCGGCGGATCTGCAAAACGCAAATGTGCTGACGGCGGATCTGACGATCGACTCAGACCTGGAAAAAATCGTGGACTGGGCTGCCGCAGAACCCGAATTGGAATTTCTGGTCAACAACGCGGGTTTCGGCATACACGGCGCTTTTCATGAGACGCCCGGGGAATCCCAGGACAGAATGCATCGCCTGCACGTCATTGCAATCGAGCGCCTCACGCATGCGGCGCTGCCGCGAATGATCGAGCGCCGCAAAGGGAACATTATCAATGTTTCTTCGGTAGCGGGTTTCCTCACCACTCCCTTCAACGTCACCTACTGCGCCACGAAAGCATGGATCAACAATTTTACGGAGGGATTGTATATTGAGCTCCAGGCGATCCACTCCCCCGTCCGGATTCAAGCATTGTGCCCGGGATTCACTTATTCCGAATTCCACGATGTCGTAGGGATGGATCGGAACGCGATTCCACGCAGCCTGTGGATGTCGGCGGAAGATGTGGTCGATGCTTCTTTGCGCAGCCTGAAACGGAACGAGTTGTTTGTCGTACCCGGTTGGCGTTATCGGCTCTTCGTAAGGCTATACGCCTGGATTCCCCGATCGCTGAAGCACGGACTTGCTATCAAATTCGGAAAGTTGCCCCGGAAGTCCGGCGCCTGATCTCACGCCGGCACCCTGGTGTTTTCACGTGAGCTGGATTTTGCCCTCCAATCAGGACATCAATTTTTCCCGCCGAGCTTTCCCAGAGTGTTCACCGGGAAATTAAGCGCGAGGCTGACACGCGCGGAATCCTGAGATATCACCAGTCCGCCCAGCAAGGCCTTAAATCCCGGATTCTGATTTCCGGACAGTTGTCCCAAAGCGATCAATCCTCTCAAAGCTTCAGTCAGCTTCGCAGCGTGATCGTTGTCGAGAGCCGTCAGGGTTATTGTCCCCACCACTGTTGCAGCCGAATCATTGATATCTATTTTGCCGACGACATTTCTAATTGATGAGGCGGTCGCCGCCAGCGGGGCCGTTGCCTTCATATTGCTGAGCACATCCGTCGCATCTCCGGCAAACCAGAACATCTCCTCGGGGCTGATGTCGTTCAGCAAAGCCGACATGGCCGCATCCGAAACGATGCTTTTGCTCGGGTCCTTCCGGGTATCGAGCGCAGCTTTGAGAGATGTCAGATTACCTACTGCAATCTCGTTATCAGCGAGAAACGCCATTCCTCCGTTCACGTCACCGGTTTTTGGATTCGGCATCATAAATAGGGAAACGCCGCCATATTGGACCTCGACGGGAGCAGATTTGGAGCGAATATAGCTGACGATGGCATCTTGATTGAATTTGCCGACCACAATCAAAACACCCTCCTTCCCCTTCATGCTTTTCCCGGGCCCCGCTCCAATCAGGTATGAAACGTCGCGCGTGGGATCGACTCCCGTTTTTTCAATGAAGGCCGCCAGCTCACTTCCGGCCGGCATTTTCTGCCGGAGGTCAGCAAAGGCGGAACTTTTTGCAAGCCTTTGCACATTGACTCCGAAAACAAAGTGGTAATCCGACGGGATGTTGTTCAGGGCCGGAAGATTCTGCGCTGAAGCTTTGACCGAAAAATTCGTGCACAAAGCCACGATCGCGCCTGCAGAGGCGATTCCCAACATAACCATGACTGTAATTGCCACTACGTTACGACATTTCATATGTGTTCTCCGCGCAAAGTGGAATATTGCTTTAATTCTATCCCAGAGATACGGAATCCGTTTAAAAAAGTTCATTCGGATCTCCCGCAAAAGCGCGGAAGGCCGGGCGCTTAAGGATAAAATCAGTGAATTCCATAGAATCCCTGGCGTTTTGTTTGTTAGAGTAAAAGGCGCCAGAAAACCTGCTGATCACTTTTGAAGGAGAAAAGCGGTGAACAAAAAAACTGTTGCTTCGTTCCTCGCAGTCATTGTTTTGGTCCCCTTGCTTTTGGGCCAGTCAAAGGCAAAGGAACCCCAAATAACGGTTCTTAATCCCATGGGACAGCCGCCGCCAATTGCCCGGGTCCCGATGGCGCCCCGGTTTACCACATTGGAAGGGAAGACCATTTACATCGTCGACATCGGTTTCACCGACACTCACCAGTTATTTACAGAAATGCAAAAACTGCTGAGCGAAAAATATCCGAATACAACCTTTATCGTCAAAACCAAAATCGGGACCTATTTTGAAGATGATCCCAAGCTTTGGGCCGAAATCAAAGAGAAAGGCGGCGGCATGATCATGGGGGTAGGACATTGAAGTTCCTGCTCGCCGTCGGTCGTCGGCCATTGTTTGACAGTCGAAAAGCTTGGAGTTCCCACCGCACCCGTAGTAACCAGAACCTTCCACGATCTCGTGACGAACTACGCCTTCAAAAGAGGGATGCCCAATCAGCGCTTCACTTTTGTTCCTCATCCCATCACCGGAGTACCGGCAGACACGTGCCGCAAATACCTGCAGGGGAATGACCCGATAACGGGCAAACCCGTGCTGCAGGAAATCATCGCAGCACTAACGGATCCGCTGAGCGAAGAAGACAAGAAAAAGGGATTTATTGAAGACCCTACTCCCAGGCTGGCGCCCGCGGATACCGCGGAGAACCTAACCCGCCTCTTCCTTGAAAAAGAGTGGACCGATGGGCTTCCGATCGTGCTCCCAACGGAGGCTCGGGTAGCGGAAATGTTGAAAGGAACCAGCCACCAGGCGGATGAGGTTGTAGGCAGGATGCAGGCTTCGTCGCCGCATCCGGCCTGGAGCTACACCGTCGAGAAAGTCGCTGTGAATGCGGTGATGGCGGGAGCAAAACCCGAGCATTTTCCTGTCATCCTGGCTTTGGCATCCACGGGAGTTCCTTCCATATTCACTTCAACCACCTCGTTTGCAAGGATGGTGGTCGTGAACGGGCCCGTGCGGAAAGAAATAAACATGAATATGGGAATCGGCGCTCTCGGGCCGTTCAATCAGGCGAATTCCGTCATCGGAAGGGCCTGGACGCTGATGTCCATCAACCTGGACGGTGGCGCGCATCCGGGCCAAGTGTACATGGGGAGCCAGGGAAACAACTTCATGTATAACAACCTGTGCGTGCCCGAAAATGAGGAAGAGCTTCCGCCAGGATGGAATCCCTTTCACGTACAGAAGAAATTCAAGCCGCAGGACAGTGTCGTAAGCACGTTTGGCGGATGGGGAATGATTCATGCCGACCAGAGTTTTGGCAAACCTTTCTACAGCCAGATTCCTACCTGGTTGACGTGGATCAGCCCATTTTCTTCTGCGATGCTTCTTCTGGATCCGACGATTATCAAGCAGCTAAATGATAGAGAGGGGTTCAAATCCAAAGAGCAATTGATCGATTGGGTTCACAAGAACACCCTAATTACGGCCGGGGAATGGCTGGATGATTTTTACTCCGTACAGAATTTCATTTTGCCCGGCGCCCGGCAGGGCCGGGAGCCCTTTGCCTCATGGATGAAGCTTCCAAAGGACGCAAAAATCCCGCGGATTGCATCTCCCAACAATATAAGCGTTCTTTCCATCGGCGGCGGGACGAATCTTTTCTGGCAGGCCGGCGATTTCGGCTACATCTCGAGCGCCTCGGTTGACAAATGGCGCTAATAAGTCATCCTGCAAGGTAAGCGGCACGGATTTCACTGATTGGCTTGTATCCCAATCGGTGAAATCCGTGATTATGAACCTTCTGTCTTTCTGTGCATGAGAAAATAAACGCTGGGAAGGGCGAATAATGCCAGCACCAGCGCAGGCCTATGCAAAACCGCACACTTTATATGCAGTGTCTATCGCTTCTCTTCCCTTTCGGCCTTACACGTGGTTGCGCAACTGCAATTCTATGGGGTGTGGATTAAGGTAATACTGTTCTTTCAGGTATGGCTGGTTGTATTTGCGGACATAGTGGTTGATGAGAGTGATCGGGACAATAAGAGGAACCCGCTCTTTTCGATAGAGTTCGATGGTCTCCAACAGTTCCGCCTTTTCGTCCGGGGAGAGATAATTTTTAAAATATCCGGCCATATGCATCAAGACGTTTGCGTTTTTCTTCGGTG
>Ga0116116_1002905_pt1 | contig 10168 bp, 7 predicted proteins | sample June2015DPH_10_1_FD_89722 | JGI IMG/M metagenome (GOLD analysis project Ga0116116, IMG submission 89722) | Peatland microbial communities from SPRUCE experiment site at the Marcell Experimental Forest, Minnesota, USA - June2015DPH_10_150 | ecosystem: Environmental > Terrestrial > Soil > Wetlands... | reverse complement strand
TACCAGGAGATGCTGGCCACCGCCCGGGATGAGGAAGACCAGGCCACGGTTAGCCTGATGGCCGAAACCAGCCTCACCCTCCTGGGACCCAAGCGCCAGGAGCTGGAGGCCATCGAGGAGGCCCTGCAGCGCCTGGAAAACGGCTCTTACGGCCTCTGCGAGGTCTGCGGCCAGCCCATCGAACCCCGGCGTCTGGAGATCATGCCGGAGACCCCTTTGTGCCGCGGCTGCATGTCCCAACGGGAAAAACTGGCCAAGGCCACGGCCCGCTGAGACCAAGCTAACTAACTAAAAAAATTCTTAGGGCGGTAGGAACTCATCCTGCCGCCCTTTTTTGTTGGCATTATTTTTGATTTTCCCCCATATATTGTCAGTAATGAGGATTCCGTGATATTCATAATCTGCGAGGATCCACACCGTGAAGAAGACCAATATATTCAAGGTATTCGCCGCCTGTGTTGACGCAATCCTACAGGGGATATTGATAACTCGGGTGAGCAGAACTGATAAGGAATTCCACTTCCAGAACTGGTTTGAAGACCGACTTAGGAGCACTGGCGTCCTATTTGATAAAAGTGGTAGGAACTCGTACCCCGACTTCACTATGGTTAAGTTCACCGAAGGATACGAGACTAAAGGCCTTGCGTGGCCAGGGAGGGAATCGACATACGACTGCAATAGTCAGGTTCCCACAGGTTACCATAATGGACGTGACGTATTCTACGTTTTCGGTCGGTATCCCAAGGCTGAGGACACCGGGAAGGAGTACCCGGTAATAGATTTGGTTCTCTGTCATGGTGACTTCCTTAATGCAGATCACGAGTATGTTCACAAGAATAAAAGCGTTAAAGGGTTCGGTAGTTACGGGGATATTATGATTCGGGACAGGAAGATGTACGTCGCGCCTACTCCTTTTGCAGTGGCCCAGGGCCTTACGGGTACCAGGACATTGTTAATTCCTTCAGCATGGAGGCTACCGACAGGATTCAAGAAGGTTGGGGAAATTGTTCGCGTGGAATCGTCCGATCTGGTCATTGGGTATGAGTTTGATTTGAAGACAAACCTAATTTCAGCGAAAATGGTTCCAAATCATGAGGCCGGCAGAGAGCATTGTTTCACTGCCTACCGAATCGAATCTGACTCTGACAAGCCAGTTACTCTGATTTCCTCTTCACAACAAGAAGATTTTGAAGAAGGAGAAGAAGAGTGATGCTACTATTTGCTGATCTTGAAGCAGCCATTTCTGAGTGTCATATATCCGGGAATAATCCGCATGCCGAAACTTATTGAGAAAGATTTCCCCTTTGCCCATCTTTCTCTCGTGGCCGAGCGAGAGTCTTGGCGGAAAGAGGTGTACCGCCCTGTTTACTACCTGCACAAATGGTGGGCGCGGCGGTTGGGGTCAGTCTTCCGCGGTATCGTGTTATCTGCATGCATAGATGATTCGGAGGAGTTCTGGGATCGCTTTTATGGCAAGAATGACTTTAATGGCACAATTCTCTTCGATCCCTTTATGGGAAGCGGAGTTACTATAGGAGAGGCAATCAAGCTTGGGTGCAAGGCCGTCGGTCGAGACATAAACCCTGTTGCCTATCTCGCCTGTCGGGCAGCGTTCTCTCGATACAAAGCCAGCGAAGTACTCCGCACCTATCGAAGTTTAGAAGAGAAGTTAGCTCCTAAGATTCAAAGCTACTTCGCGACTAAGACGGATACAGGGGAAGAGGCCATTGTATTGTATTACTTTCTTGTAAAGGTTGTTGGGTGTCCGCAATGCGGTAAGGATATCGATCTGTTTAAGACACGGATCTTCTCGAAGAATGCTATGACTCGGAAAGATCCTTCTGCTCGAGCCCTCTGTCCTGCATGTGGTTCTATAGCCTCCACTTTCTACGATGCAAGGCATGTGGCATGCCCGCAGTGTTCCATGTCTTACAACCCTCAGGAAGGTACCATCAGCGGTCCATACGTTCGCTGTGATGGTTGCCAGTTATCATTTCGCTTAGTAGAAAGGATGAAATCCATTGATGGCCCCTTGGGCTTCCGCAGATATGCTAAGATGTTAATTAAGAATAATGGTCAAAAACAATATGAACCATTAAACAACTTTGACAGGAATCTTGAGAGACAAGTAGAAGAGGAGTTTGCCTCTATTGAATACAATATATCTCATGTAACTATCGACCCAGGCTACAATACTGACCAGATACTTAAGCACAACTATAAGTACTGGCACCAATTATTTTCAGACAGACAATTGCTTTGCATTAAGAAAATGACCCAGGCCATTAGGGGCATTGAAGACCCCGGCCTAAAGCTTCTTTTTGCCTGCCTGTTTTCTGGGGTGCTGGAGTTCAACAATTTGTTCACATCCTTCAAAGGAGAGGGAACTGGGGCCGTGAGACACATGTTCGCCCACCACGTTCTTAAACCGGAGATGATGCCATTGGAGGCCAACATCTGGGGGGCGAATAAATCTTCAGGTGCATTTTCTTCTCTTTTCGATTCCCGCGTTAGAAGAGCGCTTGCTTATAAGTCCAACCCCACCGAATTACGTTTAAACAAATCGAAAAGCCTGAAGGTGGGGGGTATAAACTATCCCATTGAGGCAAAGGTGGTCGGAAGTTACTTTGAGTTTTCCTCTAACACGGGTAGTGTGTACCTGAGCCCTGGAGATTCTAGTTGTGTAGACTTGCCAGACAAGAGCGTTAGTTTGATCGTTACAGATCCGCCTTTCTTCGACAACGTTCACTATTCTCAGCTTGCAGATTTTTTTTACTATTGGCTGAATCAAATTCTCGATATATCGACAAATGTTACTACGAGATACCCCGGTGAAGTGCAGGACACGGATTCTGATTTATTCACGAGGAAATTGACATCCGTATTCGCTGAATGCAATCGGGTTCTCCGCGATAATGGTTTATTTGTATTTACCTACCATCACTCGCGCCATGAAGGATGGACCTCAGTTCATCGAGCCATTAGGCACGCAGGTTTTGTTTGCATCCAAGCATATCCAGTAAAGGCTGAAATGTCTGTTTCTATGCCATTACAGCAGACATCGTCTCCAATACATTTAGACCTCATATTGGTATGTCGCAAGGACCAATGGGATATTATTGGCCAGTCAGGTGATGACGCCCTTATATCCGCTATTGATTTGGCCAAGGCGCAAATATCCTCGCTTAGAAAGGTTGGAATACAGGTTTCGCTCGGAGATGCGAAGGTCATCTTGATGGGGCGCTTCTTGTGCGAAGCGCATAGCATTAGAAACTTAGAATTAGAGGAGAAGTTCCTTAAGGATCTGGAAAAGAATATTGATGCATATGTATGTCAAGTAATCTCTACAATGGGGGAAGTTTTATATAAAGATAAGGAGCCAGAGCAATTGAGGCTCTTTGAGGAAATAAGGGAGTACCTGGCAAATAAGAGGATGCAAGGCACGAAGAATTGACGGAGTTGCCCTTCCGCTACAAATTGGAGCAAAGAGTTATCCCCACCAGCCCGGCCTTTTCCCGGTGTTGGGGAATATCGGGGTTGAACCAGAAGAGATTGCGGCCCCGGGTGTTGTGGACGTCGTCCAGGAGTCGCCAGCGACCCTTTCTCAGGTGGGCGGCCCGGTAGCCGTAATCCCTGAGGAAGGTCTGGATGGCCGCCTTGGAAGCGCCGGCGGCCTGCAGGTTCTTCTCTTCCATTTCCACCAGCAACAGGGGCCGGAAGTCGGCGAGGATGGCGGCGGCGCCCTGCAAGGCCGCCAGTTCAGCCCCTTCCACGTCCAGCTTGATGAGGTCCGGCGGCCGCAAACCCTCCTTCTTTAGAAAGCGGTCCAGGGCGACGGTGGTGCAAGTCTCGCCCCCCGCGGCCCCGGCGGCGCCCATATAAAGGCTGGCGCTGCTGTCGGCGATACCCTCGCGGCGGTAGAGCACGGCCTCGCCGTCGGCGTCAGCCGCCGCCAGGTTGAATATCCTGATGTTTTTGTCTTTTTTGTAAGAGTTCAGAGAGACGTTTTCCTGAAGACGGGCCAGGGCCGCGGCCCCCGGCTCGAAGGCCGCCACCTCCCCGCGCTCCCCCACCGCGGCGGCCGCCACCAGGGAAAAATAGCCAATGTTGGCCCCCACATCCCAGAAGACCTCTCCCGGGTCCAGGACTCGGGCCACCAGGGCAGCTTCGTAGCGTTCGTGGTAATGGCCGAAGAAATAGACCTTCCGCTGTTCGGGGTCCCCAAGGTCCAGCCTCATACGAAAAATGCGAAACCCTGGATCCAGGGTGGCGGTGACCAGGCGCTCAGACGGCATCAGGTATTGGTGGAGATGCTCATACAAAAAAACCTTGCCATCCCGCAGGGGGAATTTGCTCAGGTACCAGCGAAAGATGGCCCGGCCCCCGGATTTGAGTTTTTCGCCTTTTTCGTCAGGGCTTTCCGGCATGAAGTTGGACTCCTGAGGGCGCGCCCCGGCGGATCGCCCTGGCGTAGGAGAGCGAGGGTCCCGAATTAAACCCGCCCCTGGGGGGCGCCCGGCGGAGATTTTTTTGTAAAAGAACCGGCAAGCGGGCCTGTTCCTCCGGTAAACCACAAGTTTTTGCGAAATTCCTGGGGCGACCCGCTGGGTCTCCCAGGAGTTGTCAGCTATCAGCTGTCAGCAAAGGTAAAAACCAAGAGGATACGTCTCGCACACCAGCAACCAGGTTTAGCTTTTAGCTGATCGCTGAAAGCAAAGCCGGGTCGGGCCATTCCATGAAGCGGGCCGCAGCCGGCGGCCCGAAAGTGCCCGCGGGGTAGAGGAGCGGCGGCAGGTGGGGCTCCCCCAAGAGCGGGGCATAGATGCGCCAGGCCGCCTCGGCCTCATCGGCCCGGACGAAGAGGGTCGGGTCTCCGGCCATGACGTCCGCGAGCAAGGTCTCATAGGCCTCCGGCAGGGGCCCGAAGGCTTCGCCGTAGCGGTAACTTAGCCGCTGGGTTCTCAGTTCCAGGGGCTCCCCCGGCGTCTTGACCTGAAAATGGAGGTCAAAGCCCTCATCCGGCTGCAGGGTGAGCACCAGGACATTGGGGTTGCAGGAAGCCTTGAGGGGCTCGAAGAGCAACACCGGCGGGCAGCGGAAGGTGACGGCGATCTGGGTGAACTGGGAGGGCAGCCCCTTGCCGGTGACCAGGTAGAAGGGCACCCCGTTCCAGCGCCAATTCTCGATGGCCAGCTTCAAGGCGACAAAGGTTGCGGTGGCGGAATCGGGAGAAACTCCCGGCAATTCCCGATACCCGGGCATCATCTGGCCATCCACCGTTCCCCGGGTATACTGGCCGTAAACCACGTCCTCGGGGCGCACCGGGGTGACGGCCCGGAGGACCTTGACTTTTTCGGCGCGGATGGCCTCCGGCTCGAAGGTCACCGGGACCTCCATGGTGATAAGGGTGAGGAGCTGGGTGAGGTGGTTCTGCACCATGTCCCGCAAGGCCCCGGTTTGCTCGTAATAGGCGCCCCGATGGCCCACCCCGCTGGCTTCCGCCACGGTGATCTGGACGCTTTGCACCAGGTTCCGGTGCCAGAGGGGCTCAAAGATGTTGTTGGCGAAGCGGAAGATCAGGAGGTTTTGCACCGTCTCCTTACCCAGGTAATGGTCGATGCGATAGATCTGGGATTCGTCGAAATAGCGGTGCAGCAATTGATTGAGACTTAGGGCCGACTCCGGGTCCCGGCCGAAGGGCTTCTCCACCACCAGCCGGGTCCAGCCGGGGCTGCGGTTCAATTTGGCCTGGCCCAGGCTGGTAATCGCCGGTTCAAAGGCCTCTGGGGGCAGGGCCAGATAAAAGACGCGATTCCCCGGAAACCGGTGGGCCTTTTCCAGGGCCTTAAGCCGGTCCGCCAGGGCCCGGTAATCTTCGCGGGTTTCCCCTCCCAGGGACTGGAAAAAGAGGCACTGATCGCACCAGGCGTCGGCATGGCCCGTCTGGGGAAGTCCGGCCTCGGCCAGGGCCTCCCGGGCCAGGGCCCGAAAGGCCTGATCATCCAGGTCCCGGCGGGAGAGCCCCACCAGCAGGAGTCGTTTTTCCAAGCCGTAATGCTCGCTGAAATGATAGAGGGCCGGCAGCAGCTTGCGGCGCATCAGATCGCTGGTGGCGCCGAAGATCACGAACAGGTGCGAATCCACGCGGTGGTTGAACATAATCCGTCCTTTGCAGGGCCAGATATCGGGGCGACAGTGGCACAGGCTTCCAGCCTGTGATTGGGTCACCCTTGCAGTCTAAATATTAAGGAGGCCTGACCGAAGTTGCAAGCCTGCGCAGGCTTAGTTTGGTGCGAAGTTTCTCTATTTCAAGTAGGAGCGCTCTGCCGGGTCGCCCCTACCAGCCCCCGGAACTCCTCGTTGCTCAGGGCCAAGAAGCCCAGGCGGTGGCTGAGTCGCACCACCTCCGGCGGCCGCAGCCGGGCCCTGAACAGCATCTCTTCCTGGGCCAGGACTTCCCGGGTGGGGCCGTCCAAGATCACCTGCCCGTCCTTAAGCACCACCAGCCGGCGGGCATAGCTGGCTGCGGCCCACATGGAGTGGGTCACCATGATGATGGTGCGGCCCTGGGCGTGCAGGTTCCCCACCAGGTCCAGGAGGCCTCGCTGCTCCTGGTAGTCCAGGCCGGTGGTGGGCTCATCCAGGATGATTAGCCGGGGAGCCAGGGCCAGTACCCCCGCCACCGCCAGGCACTGGCGCTGACCCTTGCTGAGGGAGAAGGGATCGTCCCGGGCATGCTCCAGCAGGTTAACCCGGGCCAGGGCCTCTTCCACCCGGCTTTGCACCTCCCGTGGGCCGAGGCCCAACTGCCGCGGTCCCAGGGCCACCTCCTCCCAGACCTCCTCCGAGAAAATCTGGTAGTCGGGATTCTGAAAGACGAAGCCGGCCTCAGTACCTCCCCCCTCGGCTCGCCAGACTTCTCCGGACTGGGGCCGCAGCAGGCCCCGGAGCAGCTTCAGCAGGGTGGTCTTGCCGCTGCCGTTGGGTCCCAGGATCGCAGTGAATTCGCCCTCCCGGAAGGAGAGAGAAAAGTCGGTAAGGACCGGGGCCGCGCCGGGATAGGCAAAGTTGACCCGGCGTAAGGCCAGGATCTCCGGAGGGGCGCCGCCGTCGCCCGCCTCCCCGCTGGGGGCCAGCGGCGGACCGGCAGCGGCCGCCATAGGGGCGCCACCGCCGACCCATCCCAGGCTCCGGGCCTGGGCTTCCGCCTCCTCCAGGGTGAGAGGTAAAGGAGCCTGCCCCAGACCATAAAAGAGGCCCGGCAATTCCGGTACCTGCAGCCCCAGGCGGCGGAAGATTTCCACCTGGCGGAGCACCTGCTCCGGGGGACCGTCGGCCAGCACCTCGCCCTGCTGCAGCAAGAGCAGGCGGGAGGCGCAGCGAGCCAGGCGTAGGTCCTGGCCCAGCAGCATCAGGGTCAGGTTTTGCTCCCGGGCCAGCCGCTCCAGGATCTGGAGCAGTTCTTCCACCCACAGGGGGTCCAGGTCGGAGGTGGGCTCATCCAGAACCAGGAGCCGGGGCTCCAGGGCCAGGACCGCGGCCAGGGCCAGGAGCTGCCGCTGGCCGCCGGAGAGGGTGGCCGGGTCCAGGGCCTCCAGGCCCGCCAGTCCCAGCAACCCGAGGCAATGGCTCACGCGGCGCTGCAGTTCCTTCCGGGGTAGGCCCAGGTTTTCAGGGCCAAAGGCCACCTCCTGGTCCACCCGGGTGCAGACGAGCTGGGCCTCGAAATCCTGGAACAGCAAGCCCACCCGGGCGGCCAGCTCCCGGGGCCGGGAGGTCTGGGGGTCGGCGCCAGCCACCTCCACCCGGCCACGCAGCTCGCCCTTGATAAGCCGGGGGATGAGGCCCTGAAGACAGAGGGCCAGGGTGGATTTGCCCGCCCCACTGGGCCCCAGGATCGCTAAGCGCTCCCCGGCCAGCACCTTCAGGTCGAGGCCGGCGAACACCTGGGCCACCGCTTTTTTATAGCGGAAATGGAGGCCGGTGATCTTGATGATGGGATCGACTCCTTGCAGAACCGTCTCCATGGTCAGGGAAAATGCTATAAAAAAATCAGAGCAGCAAACATCCAACCGAGAGCAGCGCCACAAATGGAACCAGCGCCAGCTCCAGGGGAGGTTTGCCGGGCAGGCTCACCAGACCCAGCCCCAGGGCCAGGCCGGTGAGAAAGCCGCCGCCGGCGCCTAGCCAGGCCAGGATCAGGCCCAGCCGCGGCGCCACCCCGACGGGGCAATCCTCCGGGTCCATCTGATCCCGCCAGGCCAGGTCCCAGCGGCTCACCCGGGGCGCCAGCAGCCTCAGGAGCAGGGGCCCCAGGACCAGAGAGACCAGGCCGTTGTTGACCAGGACCGCCATCGCGATGACGGAGAAAGGCAGAAGCTTGAAGGTTTCCAGCCCGAAGCCCACCACCAGGGCGCAGGACAAGGCTCCCAGCAGGACCGCCCCGAAAAACCGGGGCAGATGCTGGGAGAGCTGGCTCAGGGGCCGGTCTTGCCACATCTTGTAAGGCAGGTAGGCGGCCAGAAAATTCCCCCAGAAGCCGAAGAGACTGCCGATGCCCAGGGTGCCGAAGAAGTCCCCGATGAGGTTGCCGAAGGCTGCCCCCCAGGCCCCGGCGGGACCGAACAGCAGACCGAAGACCACCGGAATGACGTTGGCCGGCCGTAGCTCGGTGAGCCCCGGGATCAAGGGAATCCCCTTGAAGGGGATGAGGATGGCGGCGAAGAGACTGGCGGTGAGCACCGTCAGCACCAACATGGTGGCATAATTCCACATGCGCCAGACCTCCCGCATCCTTCCTCCTTCCGGCCCTCATTTTACCATAACCGCAGATCCCGCCCCGGAAAGTTCTTGTAGGGTGCGCACTGCGCACCATAACTACATGGAACTTTTCATAAATTACAGTTGGGCCGCAGCCCCATGAATGACTGCTCCGGAAAATTCATAAATCTGAGAGAACCGGCCCACGCCTGTGCCTGCGGTGGCGCCCGCCCACCCTGCGCCGCGGGCGAGGATGCCCGCCTGCCAAAAACCTTTCTGCAGCGGACGCGGGCGGCCCGGCACTGGCGCCAGGTGAAATCGCCCTTTTCGTCAAGGCGACTTGCGACCCGGTGGTTTTTCCTCTAAAATTTGATGGGTTAAAATCACCGGCCAGGACCGCTGACCTCGGGGTCACGCGCCAGCACCGCGTCGGTTATCTTAGTACCCGAGATTCATAGATCCGGTAACTTATTTATTAACAGCGGGAGCAAGTGATTAATTCCCCCTCACCCTAACCCTCTCCCCCTTTGGGGGAGAGGGGATAAAGAGCCAACGCTTGTAATGCTCCCTCTCCCCGGTCCAAACACCCCCGGCGGGGGGAGAGGGCTGGGGTGAGGGGGGGTCGACAAGAAACGTTACCATATTTAAGAAATCAAGTACTTAGTTAGCCTGGCGAGAAGGGACTGTGCTTACCAGAGTACCTGCCGATGTGCAGCAGAGGTATTTCCCAAATTTTAGTGAAGTAGCAAAAGGAGCCTGATTAAATGACCAGAAGAATCGGCGTCTATGTGGATTCCATGAATATCATGCGCAGCGGCGGCTATGGTATGCGCTACGAAGTCATCCGCCGTTTCGTCGGCCGGGATGGCGACGAAGTGATGCGCCTCAACGCCTACGTGGCCATCGACGAAGAGCGGGCCATCTCCGATCCCAATTATAAAAATACCCTGAATTTCATCCTCACCCTGCGGGACCTGGGCTTTAAAGCGGTGGAGAAGCCCATCCGCTGGTACACAGACGACTCCGGGCGCACCTACGGTAAGGCCAACCTGGATATGGAGATGGCCCTGGATATCGTTTCGCAATCGGAGCGCCTGGACCTGCTTACCTGTTCACCGGTGACGGCGATTTCTGCAGCGTGGTGACCATGGTGCAAAACAAAGGCTGCCGGGTGGAACTGATCGCCTTTGCCAACGTCTCCGGGCGGCTGCGCCGGGAGGTGGACCTGTTCATCCCGGGATACCTGGTCCCGGGCCTGCTGCCCACTTCGCCGGCCTATGCCGGGGCGCCCCCCTGGGGCGAGGTGGGCAGCCGGGTGCGAGGGGTCTGCACCAAGTACTTCCTGGACCGGTCCTATGGGTTTTTCCGGTTTATGCAGAGCTTCGGCAAGGTCTGGGTGACCGACACC
>Ga0116116_1002893_pt1 | contig 10214 bp, 10 predicted proteins | sample June2015DPH_10_1_FD_89722 | JGI IMG/M metagenome (GOLD analysis project Ga0116116, IMG submission 89722) | Peatland microbial communities from SPRUCE experiment site at the Marcell Experimental Forest, Minnesota, USA - June2015DPH_10_150 | ecosystem: Environmental > Terrestrial > Soil > Wetlands... | reverse complement strand
GTCTTCCAACAACCTGAGATATAAGGCAACGCAAGGTGTTCCACAAGCAACTGTAAAACAAAAGATGACCTGATTCAGTTGCCATGGAGTTTCCTGTCAGAACCCGTGGCTCCGTTAATCATATTGGCCTGCGAGACGACTGCAATCATTATGCTCGACACCGCACACTTCGTTGAGACTCGAGCAACTCTCTTACTCCTTGCACCCGCATTGGGTTCTTCTTCCAACTAGTGAGAAGCCGACATGTCTTGTAGCCTTGCTCGTGACAAATCAGCTACCCGCCCCTTATTACACTTGCAGCATATTACTTCAAGAAAAAGTCGCGATCACGTTGCTTCGCTTTCGGTTTTCTTCAAAAGTTTCTCCATTTCTTTCTTGACGCTATACTTGAATGGAATCTTCCCAGTTTCCCTTTCCAAATATCCTTCCTCATAAAGCTTCTTCATCAGTCGGGCGGTGTGTTCCCGACTGAGCTTGACTCTTTCCTTGATTTCTGGCGCGGTCTTAGCTCCTTCAGAAACCAGCAACTCCAGAACTGATACTTCAGTGTCAGTCAGCTGGGCCATGGCCTTTTCTCTCTTTAATGGTATCACACCTTCAAAATTCGTTTCAGGGGTTAGCCTGAACTGGTTAGCCTGTTCCTCCAGACTGGCAATCTTGGACGCAATCGTCCCTTGCGATTCAACAGAATCAGACGCCTTTCTTTCAAGGTCAGCCAAGTGCATGGACATACTTCTTCTGTCCTCTGAGTCCGTGGCAATTCTACTTTCGAGGGCTCTCATCATTCCGTCAAGTTCTTCTGCTTTCCTCACAGCACCATCAGTCCTCGAAGCGGCAGCCTCAATCTTGTATCCTAGAGCTTCAAGTTTGTCGGCTTCATGTTTGAACTGCCTATTGAAACTCAACACTATATCTTCAACAGCGTCTCTAGCCTTCTCATACTCTTTTTGCGCCTTGCGAAGTTGTCTATAGTACTCAACTGCCGCGATGATAGTCGTAGCAAGCAATATGCTCAAGAGGACAAGCAATACATCTGGCAACTTCCGCGCCTCTGTGATTCTCGCGTGACTGTGTGTGATTCACACATGTTGCGTCACACATCACAAGTTTACCATTGAGAATTTAAGGCTTATGGTGATCATCATCAATGCGACCCTTCATGACGTCACACATCACAGTTTGAGTGATAGATGTTGACCAATTCTGTGCCCTGTCGTGGGTTCTTGTAGAAGCCGAATTCGTGGTCCTTTTCAAGTTTGCGGCCTTGGATTGTGTCATGCCCTTTTCCGGTGTCATGTGGCCTGTAGAACCATGTTTGGAGGTGTGATTTGTGACGTCACGTGACGGTTTCTGATGGGCTTGAGAGCTGTTTTAGGCTTGTTTCCAGCTGTTCTCGTATCATTTCTATGACTTTCAGGTGGTCAGTTAGCTCCTCGCCTTTGTTCGGGATGTCTTTGTACGCTTCGAGGTACTCGTGCAGTTTGTTCGCGATTTCGAGGTAGGGGTCGAGAGTTGTGTTCTCAAAGACTCCTAAGTACCCTAAGAGTAACACTGTGTAGATGGATTTTATGACGTTTCCTTTGGCCTGTCGCAGAGTCCTGTTAAACGCTCCGCGGCTTATTTTGGCCTTGGTTAGCCTTAAGCTGGCCTTTTCATCGTATTTCAACGGTTTCCCAGCAATATTCTCAGACAGAATGTCTATGAGCAGTGTTTCGAGCTGGGTTTTGGTTAGGTGACTATTTTTGGCGATGATTCTCACAATCGGGTCGTTGATGGAGCCTGTTAGCCAGGATTGTACGCTGTCTTTTAACTTCAAGGTTTTCCCTCTAGAGACTGTGGCGAATGGATACACTTTTGTATACTGGCTGCGCTTTTAAGTATGCCGATTGCGACCGTTTCGGGTGGCCGTTTCGGCATGCAAGATTTTTATGCTGGTCAACACAATCAACAGTGAGGAATGGGAATTGGTTTCGCACGTAGAGCCCGTGGAACGCCTGAAATTGGTGAAACCCTCTGGAATACGGCGCTTTTTCGCTTTGGCTCAGGAAATGCCAACTTGTGTCAATTTGAGCGTAGGCGAACCCGACTTCTGCGTTCCTGTGCACGCGTTGGACGGAGGCTGGCGAGCGGTTAGACAAGGCAAAACACACTACGCGCCAACAAATGGGATTCCTGAGTTGCGGGAGGCGTTAACACAAAAAGCATATCACGATTATGGGCTTAACTATGACCCTGACTGTGAGATTCTGATCACCGTCGGTGGGACGCAGGCGATTTTCGTTGCTCTGATGGGGTTGTTGAATCAGGGTGATGAGGCACTGATTCCTGACCCTGGATTTGTTGTCTATGAGCCCGGTGTTTTGTTGGCGGAGGGTGTTCCTGTTCATGTTCCCTTGCTTGAAGAGAACGATTTCAGACCTTCTATCGATGATGTGATGTCACTCATCACCGACAAGTCACGTGTGATGATATTGAATTCCCCGAATAATCCCACGGGGTCGGTCCTCTCCTATGATGAAGTTGCTGCCCTGTCGAAAATTGCTGTTGAGCGTGACTTGATTGTGATATCCGATGAAGTCTACGAAAAAATGGTGTACGACGGTGTCAAGCACTACTGCCTGGCAGCGTTTCCAGGTATGCGGGAACGCACCTTGGTTGTCGGCTCCTTTTCCAAGACTTATGCAATGACAGGGCTTCGAGTTGGATATGTGTACGGGCCAAAAGACCTTGTTTCGCCCCTTTGGCTGGTGCATCAATACACCGTTGCGTGCGTAGACACTTTTTCGCAGTACGTTGCTTTGGCCGCGTTGAAAGGGTCACAGGCCTTCGTGGAAGAAATGGTGGAGGAATTCGATAGGCGACGTCACCTTGTCCATAAGAGCCTCAATGAAATTGGGGCCTTCAGATGCCAGCTTCCGAAAGGTGCATTCTACGCTTTTCCTAACATTAGGGGTTCAGGGCTCTCTTCGGAGCAGCTTGCAGAATTACTTGTGAAGGAAACGAAAGTTTTAACGGTTCCAGGCTCTTCCTTCGGCGCCTGCGGTGAAGGTTATCTCAGATTGTCTTACGCTGCTGCGTATGAAAAGCTGGAAGAAGCATTGAATAGGATGGAAAGGACCCTTAAAAAATTCGGATAAGGCTTCGTTACAGTTCTTCTGCGCCTCGCTTTAATTGATCAAACAACTCTGGCCTCAGGTCTCTCAGTGTGGGGACAAAAGCTTCGATGGGCCTTATGTCGGCATAGTTGACCTCGCCCATCACGAAGTCATCCTCGTCGTACTTGGCTTGAACAAGAACTCTGCCGTCAGGCCCTACCAGCCTGCTGCCTCCCCAGAACTGCAGTCCGTCTTCAATTCCAGCCAGGTTCACGAAAGCTAGGAAAGCCGTGTTTTCAATCGCCCTGGCCACCGTGAGCGCCTCAAAGAACGATCGCCTCACTCCCGGTGAAGCAGAAATGCAGACAATCAACTGGGCCCCTTTGAGACGCGTCAGTCGAGTCACTTCCGGAAAATAGATGTCGTAGCATATGATGAACCCCAGTTTTCCAAGTTCCGTGTCAAACACTGCCGTCTGATAACCTGGACGGAAGTACCTCTTCTCTTCAAAGATGCTGTGAGTTGGAAGGTACATCTTGTGATATTTCCCTATGAGGCCTTCTGGACCGATGAGAACTGCGCTATTGTGGAGCGTAGCTTCTGTTTTGTCGCTTATTTCCGGCATGCCGAAAACAACGTGAATGTCGTTCTTCTTCGCCACGTCTTCCATGACTTTCGTTGATGGTCCGGGTATTCTCTCTGCCAACTCATAAATCTCGTCTCTGACAACATAGCCCGTCAGTGAAAGCTCCGGGAAGATGACCAGTTCTGCTCCTTGCTTCTTGGCCTTTGCCACGGCTTTCTTGATTTCCTTCAGGTTCTTCGTTTTGTCTGCTTGCCTGCAGCTTATCTGGGCAAGTGCTATCTTGAATACATCCTTCATGTTTTAGCCCCTCTCACTTAAAGCGGATTCCGCTGGAGTCTAAAATCGGCTCCCACCGTCCGATATTCAAGCTTCGCCGTTAATAACATTCGCCTCTTGTGTTCCGCAGACAACCATCTGCGCTTGACCCCGTCGACCAATTGCTTTTCCACGTGCAACTGTGCTGCTATTTCCTCAGGCTTCATAAAACGTTCAAGCCCATAAAGAATGAGGTCAAGCTGCTCGTACTTTATGCCGAGCTCACTCTCTGCAAGTTGGCCTGGCCACAAAGCTGGCGAAGAGGGTTTCCTAACTATCTCTTCTGGGACTCCAATGTGCTGAGCTAGCTTTCGGACTTGCGTCTTGTACAAGTCCATTATCGGCGATATATCAGCTGCGACATCCCCCCACTTAGTGAAATAACCCATCATCGTTTCTGACTTATCTGAGCTTCCACAAACTATCAAACGTAATCTGTTGGCGTAATAGTATACGTAAATCATACGCGTTCTCGCTTTTACGTTGCCCTTACTCAGCTTGTCTGTTGGATCGAAGACAGGTGCCGAATGGTAAAAGGCTTCTAATGGGGGCGTGATGTCAACCTTTTCCGTTTTGAACCCGAACTCTTTGGCGGCAAGTTCCGCATGCCTGACATCATCACTTCTGCGTGTCTCATTCTCAAATAGCATGAGCCCCAGAACATTGTGACCGCCCAGAGTTCGTGCCGAGAGGGCTGCTATGGTACAGCTGTCAATGCCGCCAGAGAGTCCTAAGACCACGCCTTTAGCTTTGCATCTTTCAACGTAATCTTTGATGAACCGGCAAACCCTCCTGTCCACTTCTGCCCAGTCTAGATTTAGTACCTCAGCGGTCAACTTCAAGTTGATGCACCTTCAAGGTCTATGGTTGTAGGCAAATATTTAAGTACAAACGTAAATATGGAGGTAATAACATCCGGCTGAGTAGAAGGACCTGATGATGGGAAGAAGAAGGAAAAAAGTTGTTCGCATTCCCAAGAAGCACTTGCCGAAACTCTTCTCTTGCCCCCGATGCGGGAAGGAAGCGATCAGAGTTGAGATAGTTCGAGATCAGGGGCGTGCAATCGTGGCTTGCGGCAGTTGTGGTCTTAAAGACGAGTTTCCAGTCAAGCCCGCGCAAGGCGAGATTGACGTTTACTGCATGTTTACTGACAAGATTTACGGAGGTTCCAGGACACCCTCTGCACCGGCGATTAAAGGTGCTTAACGAGATCGGTTCACATGATCGGAAATGTTGAGAAATACCTCCTTGACAAAATCGAGTCCGAAGGTTCCATCCACATAACCCTCATAGATCCTGAAGAGGTAACTCCTCCTCAAGCTTCCAGAATCGTGAACAAGGCGAAACTGAGCGAAACGTCAGCAATAATGATTGGCGGTTCAACATTCGTTTCCTCAGCACATCTAGATGACGTCGTCAAGGCTGTCAAGCGCACCGTAAAGATACCAGTAATCCTATTTCCGAACAACGTGACGGGCATAAGCCGCTACGCCGACGCCATATGGTTCATGTCTCTCTTAAACTCTGTTGACCCATACTTCTTGATAGGAGCCCAAATTCTGGGCGCACCACTCGTCAAGAAATACGCTATAGAACCCATCCCTCTCGGATACCTAATCGTCGGCGAAGGCGGAACAGCAGGTGTCGTGGGCAAGGCAATTCCAATCCCGTACAATAAACCTGAGCTCGCCGCGGCACACGCCCTAGCTGGGCAGTACCTCGGAATGCGCTTCATCTACTTAGAAGCTGGATCGGGAGCAAAGAACCCTGTTCCCCCCGACATGATCCGAGCTGTCAGACACTACGTTGAAGTTCCGATGATTGTAGGCGGAGGCATCAGATCCCGAGAACAAGCGCTAGCCGCCGCCTCAGCAGGCGCAGGCATCATTGTCACGGGAAACATCATTGAAGAATCCGGCATGAGACGCCGGGTCTCAGAGATTATCGAGGGCATAAAGCGCGGCAGAGCGTGAAAACCTCTTTTGACATCTTTTGAAAACTACTTCAGTGCTTTGAAGAAGCTTTGCGATGATCCAATGTATGATATATGGCCAGATTTCGAACCGCAATACGATGAGCATGAATACGCGTGGACAACGCTACGAGGTTTAGGCGAGGTTTTGATGCTGAATTGCGGAGTGTGCGACGGTCCGTCTGATCTGAGGCATGCACTCTGCAAAGATTGTGCCGAGAGAAGAGGCAAGCTCGCAAAAGAAGCATACCAGGAAGCCACTGGTCGTCCGAAGGATAAATGGGTCACACTGTTTTTGTGTAGAATCCACACGGAATAGAGCTCTCTAAAAGACTGCTTTTTGACTCTTTCTTGTCAGAAAACAGAAATAAACTTCTTTCAAACAAAAAGGTTTACGAGGGGCGAGACTTGGACGAACGAATGAGCGAAGCCTACAAGCAGTACGTGGAATCTCTGGAAACCACGCTTGAGCAACTGTACGCAATCAGCAAAGAAGCCAGACAAAGAGGGTTCGATCCCTCGTTGAAGACTGAGTGCATAATTGCCAAGGACTTAGCCGATCTCGTGGAGGGACTTGTAGGGCCAAAAGGCGTTGCCCAGAGCATTCGGGAACTGAGCTCCAAGCTTCCCCGAGAGGAACTCGCCTTCAAAGTTACCGAAGAGATAATTTACGGCAAGTTTGGGCATTTGGAAGCCGAGGCCGCCGCTGAACAAGCAATACGAACGGCCCTAGCAATCTTCACGGAGGGACTGACCGCTGCTCCAATTCAAGGAGTAGCAAAAGTAAGTATTAAAATGAACAGCGATCGCACACGTTATCTTGCCATTTACTTCGCCGGGCCCATACGATCAGCCGGGGGAACTGACCAAGCTCTGACGCTTATCGTGGGAGACTTCGTTCGAAAGCTGCTGGGGCTTGACCGTTACAAGCCGACCGAAGAGGAGATATCCAGGTTCATTGAAGAACTGCGGGTCTACGAGCGGTCTGTAGCAGGTTTCCAATATCACATTCCTGACGATGAGCTGCGGAAGGCGCTGCAGTGGATTCCCGTGGAAGTGACCGGCACAGAATCTGACCCCATTGAGGTCTCTTCTTTCAGAAATCTTCCGCGTGTAGAGACCAACCGTGTCAGAGGCGGCGCATTAAGGGTCGTGAACGATGGTGTTGTCGGCAGGGCTCCGAAGGTCTTGAATATCGTCGGCAAACTTGGGTTTCAAGGATGGGATTGGCTCAAAGAACTCCACGTCAAATCCGAGAAGAAATCTGCCGGCTTCATGGATGATGTTATTGCGGGCCGACCAGTTTTTTCCTTCCCATCCAGACGCGGTGGTTTCCGGTTGAGGTACGGTAGGTCACGGAACACAGGACTCACCGCCGTCGGTATCCATCCAACGACGATGCTTGTGCTCCAGGGTTTTCTGGCAGCGGGAACACAGATGCGGATGGAGCTTCCTGGAAAGGGCGGTATCGCTGTACCTGTTGATGCCGTGGAGGGTCCAGTGGTTCGTCTGAGCGACGGATCTGTTTCTCGAGTCACAAGTGAGAATTTCAGCGGGATGAGAGACAAGATTGAGAAGATACTGTTCTTGGGCGATATCCTGATCAGTGTTGGAGATTTCCTATACAGTAGCAAGCTGCTGGAACCATCGGGATATGTGGAAGAGTGGTGGGCTGAAGATGTCCAAAAAGCAATTGCGGAGAAACACGGTGGGAACTTGGAAGACGCCAGCGAAGCCACGAAAATCCCTTCGGAGAAGCTGAAGCTTTTCTTGGAGGACCCGTTCATCAGCAAGCCTGACGTCACAGAAGCAGTGGCCATTGCGTCCACATTGAACGTGCCTCTGCATCCGGCTTTCACCTTCTTCTGGTCGAACCTTACCTCGGTTGAAGACGTCGCGTTGCTGAGAAAGTGGCTTCTCAACTCTGAGGTTCAGACCGAAGGTGGCGTTGTTTGCGGGATAATTGGGGAAATGAACTCGGGCGTCAAAAGTGCTTTAGAATTGATATACCTGCCCCACAAAATGTCCGATGGAAAGATCATCATCACGGACGACGATGCACAAGCACTTGCGTTTTGCCTAGGCTACAAGTCTTCATGTGACTTGGATTTCCCCTCCGCCAAATCCGTTCTGCAAACGGTTTGCAGGTTGTCAGGCGTCAAAATAAGGGATAAGGCTCCAACGTTCGTGGGGGCCAGAATGGGAAGACCTGAGAAGGCGAAGAGACGGGAGATGAAACCGCTCGTTCACGTTCTCTTTCCAGTGGGTTTGGCTGGGGGTTCGCAGAGAGACATAGTTTACGCGGCAAAGCGGGAGCCAATATTCGTGGAGGTCGTCAGACGTAAGTGTCCTAACTGTAAGACTTTCACTTTCAGGATCAAGTGTCCTGCCTGCGGTTCTGAGACAATTCTTGAAAAAAGCTGTCCCAGATGTGGAAAGAGCCTGAAGGAAAGTGAGTGTCCAGCGTGCAGAGTGCCTGCCAAACAGTTTCAGAAGCAGGTTGTCAACTTCAAAGAATCGCTTGAGGGCACCTGTGATCGTCTGGGCGTTTCCATGCCGAAGATACTCAAGGGTGTCAAGGGTTTAACGAATGAGACGAAGACACCGGAAATAATCGAGAAGGGGGTTCTGCGTGCAAAACACGGTCTATCAGTTTATAAGGACGGGACAATCAGGTTCGATGCCACCAATGCACCGTTAACGCATTTCAAACCAGGGGAAATCGGAGTCTCGGTTGAGAGGCTCAGACAAATGGGCTACACTTGTGACATGCATGGCGCAAGCTTGACTGATGAAGGTCAAGTTTGCGAGTTGAAACTTCAAGACGTTGTTATTCCAGTGAAAAGTGCAGAATACTTCGTAGGAGTCGCAAGTTTTACAGACGAACTACTGACAAAGGTTTATGGGCTCTCACCTTACTACAACGTCAAACGTGAAGAGGACCTTGTGGGGCACGTCATCGTCGGCCTGGCCCCTCACACTTGCGTAGGCATCTTGGGGCGAGTTGTAGGCTTTACCAACCTGAGCGTCTGCTATGCCCATCCGGTTTGGCATTCGGCGAAACGTAGAGACTGTGACGGCGACGAAGACACTTTGATGCTCGCGCTGGATACACTGCTTAACTTTTCACGCGAGTACCTGCCTGCCCAGATAGGCGGTATAATGGACGCTCCGTTGCTATTGATTCCGGTTGTCAACACGAGAGAAGTGCAGAGACAAGCGCACGACTTTGATGTTGCCCGCGCTTACCCAATCGAGTTTTACGAGAAAACATGGGAGAGAGTTGAGGCTAGACAAGCCTGTTCTCTGGTAGACCTTGTCGGGTGTCGACTTGGCACCGAAGCGCAATTTGAGGGTTTCAACTACACAACTCCCGTCTCCAACATTAACATGGGAAACCCCAGAAGCGCGTACAAACAATTCAAAACGATGGTTGAGAAGCTGAACAGCCAACTTGAACTAGCAGACAAAATTGAGGCCGTAGACGCGAAGAAAGTGGCTTTGAAAGTCCTCACCAAGCACTTCATGCGGGACATCGCTGGAAACCTTCGGGCTTTCTCAACACAAGGCTTCAGATGCAAAACATGTAACAGGCACTTCCGACGCTTGCCTCTGCAGGGCAAATGCCCATCGTGCGGCGGACAGTTGACTCTGACCGTTTACCGCGGCGGGATCGAGAAGTACTTGGAAGCGGCACAGAGCTTGATTGAGAGATACCACCTGCCCAAGTATTACACGCAGAGAATTGCTCTCGTGAAAGAGGAGATTAACGCCCTGTTCGAAAGCAAGAAACCAAAACAGATCTGTCTAACAGACTTCGCCTAACAAGACTTTTCTACATAAAAGAGCACATTATTTGTGAACAGATATGTTGAAGGAAGCTTATCATCCGAACGCTTACTTGGCGAACCTGAGGAACATTAGTCTCGGGCTTAGGGCTCGAACGAAGATACTGAATGCTCTGGAAAGAAGTTCAGGTGATGCGAAAACGATTGCGGAGAAAGCTTCGGTGCGCTATGGCGTTGTCATGCACCATTTGAAGCTTCTGCAGTCAGAAGGGATTGTGCGACGTGAAGGCGGGAAACCCTCTGTCTGGACGCTTACTGGGGCGGGACAGAAACGCCTCGTGAGCACGAATTAAGACTTGCACTCGCACGGTGAGCGTCCACACTTTGGACATTTATGGCCGTACTTTGCAATGGCTGCCCTTTCAAGGTCCACCCCGGTAATGTTTGCAAGAGAAGCC
>Ga0116116_1002885_pt1 | contig 10227 bp, 7 predicted proteins | sample June2015DPH_10_1_FD_89722 | JGI IMG/M metagenome (GOLD analysis project Ga0116116, IMG submission 89722) | Peatland microbial communities from SPRUCE experiment site at the Marcell Experimental Forest, Minnesota, USA - June2015DPH_10_150 | ecosystem: Environmental > Terrestrial > Soil > Wetlands... | reverse complement strand
GTTGCCCGGCAGGAAGGGGCGCTCACCGAGCTCGAAATCGCCGCCCTGGCCCGCCAGGTGCGACGAAGCACCCGCGAAGCTTACTACCGGGCAGCCCACGCGCGCGCGGAGTCCGAAAGGCTGGCGCGCGTTGTGGAAGTTGCAAAGCGCCTGGCGCAGATTGCTGAGGAGCGCTTCAAGACCGGAGACGTTGCACAGCTCGAGGTGATCCAAACCAGCCTGGAAGTCTCCCGCGCCGAAGCAGACCTCCAGGTCGCCCGGCAGCGCGAGAAGGTTTCGATGAGCCAGCTCAATGCGCTCCTTAACGAACTCCCCTCAAAAGCCTGGGATCTGGCAGGGACTCTCGAGGACAATACCCCCACGGCGCCGTTACCTGACCTCATCAGCCGCGCCTACCAATCAAACCCCGACTTGCAACACCTGGGCGGCGAAAAAAAGGTTGAGGAGAGCCGTCGCTCCCTGCTCAAGGCCGAGAGGATTCCCAACCTGGACTTGGAAGCCGGGGTCGATTTTAACTCGCCACACGATTTCCGTTATGGGCCGCGCGGCCAGATTTCCATTGCTCTTCCGCTCTTTACTCGCAACCAAGGGGAAATCGCGCAATCATTGGCGAATGAGCGTGTCTTGGAGGCCGAAACCACAGCCACCGAGCGCTCCGTTTCCGCCCGCGTGGAAGCCGGCTTCTACGACCTCGAAGCCCAACGCACGCAAGTTCAACTCTACCGCGACAGGCTGCTCCCCGTAGCCCGTCAACTCGAGAGCATGGCTGAGGAAAGCTACCGGGCCGGAAAGACCAGCATCTTGACGGCAATCCAGGCCCAGCAGGCCGTGCAAAGCGTGGAGAGTAGTTATCTCCAGAGCCTTGAGCAATTACAGGGCTTTTACGCCGGCTTGGAAGAAACGGTGGGAGGACCGGTGGATTAAATGCCTTTTATCACGCAACGCTGTCATTCCGAGCGGAGCGAGGAATCTCGCCCTGATTCTTTCTTCCGCATAACCTGGCCGCCTCAAGCTCCTGATTCGCCTGCCGATTCGCCTGCGCGCAGAGCAAGATTCCTCGCTGCGCTCGGAATGACACCAGTAGTGTGTTTTCTGGCCTTGGCGCTTACCCTATCGCTTTTGCCTTCATGCTCAAAAAAAACCTCGGGCGGTGAGGGTGAGGACACCGAAGAGGGCGCAGCGAACATCGTGGCGGAAGTGACTGTCACGCGCGTGGGGCGCGCTGACATTCAATCAACTCTTTCGGTCAGTGGGACCGTTTCCGCGCTGCCGAATCAAGACGTTCGCGTCAGCTCGCTCGTTCCCGGCCGTGTCGCCCGGATGATGGTGGCAGAGGGCGATCGCGTCCGCGAGGGCCAAGTGCTGGCCAAAATCGATGATCGGCCTTTCCGCGACCAGGTTCAGCAGGCCCAAGCGGCGGTGGATCAGGCCAAGGCGAACTTGGAAAATTCACGTCTGAACCTGCAACGCAATGAGACGCTGCTCGAGCGGGGCATTGCCCCGCGCAAAGACCTCGAAGATGCCCGCACGCAGGCCAGCGTCAACAAGGCTGCCCTGAGCCAGGCGGAAGCCGCGCTATCACTGGCCCGGCTGAACCTCGCGCGGACGGAAGTGCGCTCCCCCCTCACGGGAATGATAGTCAAGCGCTTGCTGAGTGTGGGCGAGCAGGTGGACGGCACGGCTGCCCAGCCGGTGTTTGAAGTGGCCAGCACAGCAGAGGTGGAGCTGTTCGGGAATGTGTCCGCCCTTTACCTCGACAAGGTCCGCGTGGGGCAGGCGCTCCAAATCTCCACCGAGGCTTTTCCGAGCAAGACATTTCAGAGTCACGTGGTGGCGATCTCTCCCGCCGTTGATCCCGCCACCAACGTGGGGCTAGTCCGAATCCGAATGGCCAATGGCGCAGGAATGCTGCGCCTGGGAATGTTTCTCACCGCTCAGGTGCCGCTCGAAACGCATCGCAACGCGCTGGTAGCCCCTCTCGAGGCAGTTTACCGCGACCAGGATGGAAACCCGGAGATTTACCGCGTGCAGGGCGAAAAAGCGGAGGCGGTGCCGGTAAAACTGGGGCTCGAAACAAAGGACCGCATCGAACTGCTCTCCGGGGCGCAAGAGGGTGAGACCATAATCCTGGGCGGAGGCTACGGTCTTCCCGCACAGGCCAAAATCAAGGTCAAATCATGAACGTCGTCCGCTTCTGTCGCCAGAACAGTCGCGCCGTTTACCTGCTGACGGGCTTGCTGGTGGTTGCGGGGCTGGTTTCGGTTTTCCGCTTGCCCAGCAACATCTATCCCGAGCTTTCCTTCCCGCGCATCGTCATCCTCGCGCACGCCGGCGATCTTTCGCCTCGAAACATGCTCCTCACGGTGACGCGGCCTCTCGAAGAGGAGGCGCGGACAGTGCTGGGTGCACGCCGCGTGCGCTCCCGGACCATCCGCGGGGCCACCGAGATTTCCGTTCTGTTCAATCCCGACATGGATATGCAGTATGCGCTTCAGCTCCTGCAGGCGCGCATCAGCGACGTCAGAACGGACCTGCCCGCCTCCACAGACATCTCGGTTGAGCGCATTACACCTACGGCCTGGCCCATCCTCATGTTTGTCCTGAACGGTAACGTCCCGGACTCGGACCTGCGCGATTATGCCTACTACAACCTGCGTCCGCTCTTCAGCCGGGTGCCGGGTGTGGCGCTGGTGGAAGTCCAGGCCAGCTATACGCGCGAGGTTTCCGTAATCGTCGATCCGCAGAAGATGCTCGCCCACCGCCTTTCCTTGCCGGACATCGCCGACCGCCTGCGCGCTACGAACGGCGTGACCTCCGTCGGCCGATTGGACAAAGACTACTCACGCTATCTCGTCTTGGCCACCGGCCAGTTTACCGACCTGGACGATATTCGAAATTCCGTCGTGGCGGTGGAGGGCCAGACGCCCATCCGGGTTTGCGACGTGGGGGAAGTCCGGGACGGAGTCGAGGATCCCCGCATCCTGGTTTACGGGAACGGCAGGCCGGGAGCCTTGATCAGCATCTCGCGCCAGATTGGTGGGAACATCCTGCAAGTCGCCGATCAGGCCAAGGCGCTGGCGAAAGACCTGGGTTCGGCAATTCCCAGGACGCTGCACCTCTCGGACGTCTACGACATGGCGGAATTCGTGCGCGAGGCGGTGGCCAGCATCCGTGATGCAGTCCTGATCGGATGTTTGCTCGCGGTTGTTATTCTCTTCCTCTTTCTGCGCGAAAGCCGCACCACGCTGATTGCGGCAATTACACTTCCCATCACCGTCATCGGCACCTTTTTCTTCATGAATTTGTTCGGGAGCACGCTCAACCTGATGTCGCTGGGTGGGTTGGCCATTGCCATCGGACTGATCATTGACGACGCGGTGGTCATCATTGAAAACATCTACCGCCATCTCGGACTTGGCGAGTCGCCCGCCGAAGCCGCAGAAAAAGGAACGCAGGAGTTGCTGGGCGCCGTCATCGGCTCGACTGCAACTACGGTGGTTGTGTTCTCTCCCTTGAGCCTGCTGAAAGGTGTGGTGGGCGATTTCTTCTCCGCGCTTTGCCTCACGCTTGCCGTCTCGGTGCTTCTCTCCCTCGTATTCGCGCTAACCCTCATTCCCCTTCTCTCCCAAAGGTTTCTTTCCCCGGAGCGTCACCGTATGACGGCGGAGAGTTTCATCGGGCCCGTCAATCGCGCTTATGAAAAGGCCGTTCGGTGGTCGCTTCGCAAGCGTTGGGTGGTGGCAGCAGCTACATTGGCTTCCATCGCCATCGCCGTCTTTCTTTACACGCGCGCAGAAACCGGCTTTCTTCCTGACATGGACGAAGGTGGCTTTGTCCTCGACATGTGGACACCGCCGGGAACTTCGCTGGCGGAGACTGACCGTATCGATCAACTGGTGGGGGACCAGGTCCAAAAGACACCTGAAACCGAGGCCTTCTTGCGCCGTACCGGCGCGGAGATGGGGCCTTTCGCCACCACTCAAAACACGGGCGAGATTGTGGTCAAGCTGAAACCCCGTTCCCGGCGCGACCGCAGCATCTACGAGACCATGGATGAGCTCCGCCAAAGGATCCTCAGCAAAATTCCCGGGGTGCGAGTGGAGTTCACGCAAGTGCTCCAGGACATGATTGGCGATATGGAAGGAAACCCCAACCCCATCGAGGTGAAAATTTTCGGCAGTAACATGCCTGAACTGGAGAGGCTTGCGGACGAAATCGGGCCGAAAATGCAGCAGATCCCCGGCATCGTGGATTTCCAGGGTATCCTCAAGGGCAACCCGGAAATCGTGGTGCACGTTGATCCTGTCCAGGCAGGCCATCTCGGCCTCACGGTGGACCAAGTCTCACAGCAGGTCGGGGCGGGGCTGCTGGGGTTGACGGAGACCGAGCTTCGCCAGACCGACCGCACCATCGGCATCCGCGTGCGCTTTCCGGATTCGTTCCGGTATAACTACCCGGACGTGCAGCAGTTCCCCATCCTCACGCCAAACAAGCAGATTGTGCCGGTTTCCGCTCTGGCCCGGCTCGAGACCGTCCACGGCGAGAGCGAATTGACGCGCGAGAATCAGCGCTTGATGGTGGCGCTTTCGGCGCGACTCGAGAACCGCGGCCTGGGAAGCGCCGTACGCGACGTGAAGAACTTCCTGAGCACCATCCAGTTTCCAGTGGGGACCACCTATGAAATGGGCGGGCTCTATGAAAGCCAGCAAAGCTCCTTCCGTGACCTCCTCTCCGTCCTCGGCCTCGCGCTGGCGGCGGTTTTCATCGTGCTGGTGATCCAGTTCCGCGCCTTCGCCCCCGCCTTGATTATTATGTCGGCAGCCCCGCTTTCACTGCTCGGCGTCTTCGTGATGCTGTTCGCCACCGGGACGGCGCTTAATGTCTCGTCGTTTATGGGAATCATCTTGATGGTGGGGTTGGTCGTAAAGAACGGCATCATCCTTTTTCAGTACGTTCACAAGCTCTGGGAAGAGCAAGGCATCCCGCTCAGCGAAGCCCTGGTGCAGGCCGGCAAAATCCGTGTGCGTCCCATTTTGATGACGACTCTGTGTACGCTTTTTGGCTTGCTTCCGCTGGCGCTGGGTCTGGGGGCGGGAGCGGAATTGCAAAAACCCTTGGCCCTGGCCGTCATCGGCGGCCTCTCTATCTCAACTTTCATTACTTTGCTGGTGATGCCGGTGCTCTATTCCTTACTCGAGCAGAAGAGCGAGTGAGTCCGTTGTCCGTGGTCCGTGGTCCGTTGGAGAAAAGGGGCTGGGGCAATTTCGGATTTTGGATTTTAGATTTTGGATTGCCCTCTCGCTTGCGCCGACTGCTTGTTGCCTTCGGCCTACTGCCTTCGGCCCACTGCCTTCTGCTTACTGCCTACCTTGGCGAGGAAATGCCGAGAATCGAAATTGAAACTCAGCAGCCTTGTTTTCCAGTTTCTAATTTCCAATTTCTAATTTCCACTTTCCAGTTTCCAGGTTCCAGTTTCCAGCTTCACTTCCTGCCCGCGGCGAGGGCTGCCCGCGTCGAGCCCATGGTCATCTCGAGGGATTCTCTGGGAATGCTGGTTACGAAGGGCGTGATCAGCCAGCCCAATCCTGTGGGAATGTCGCGAGTGAGGGAAATTGACTCGCACTCGACGTAGACGCCGCCGTCTTTCTCCTCAAACTTCCAGTAGGAATTGATTCGCCAGAGGAATCCCTCGTCGTGGCCGATGGGCTTTTCGCGCTCATTCGGTGTGTCGGCATTGGCCACTTCGGCGATTCTGGTGGAATAAGAGCGGCTGTACCAATGCGTCGAATCAACTGGAAAATAATGAACGTCGTGATAGGTGTTGAGCGTGACGGTGATGACTTTCTTTTTCCGCAGGCGATAATAGATCTGGAAATCATTCCCTGTGTGGCCGATCAGACGTGAGCCAACCACCTCCGGCTTATAGATATCCTGGTGGTGATCGTAGTCCTGCACCAGAGCGATCGTCTGTGGAAGATTTGCGCCAGGAACGAAGACTGCTCCCAGCCAATGATGGATGATTGCCTCCGGCGCCTCCATCGTGTGACCGGAAGCATCGAGCGTCTGAAGCCGCTCCATAAAGATCTCACCGCGCTTGAGTGCGGCCAGGACTTCGGACCGGCGCGGCGGAGGAAGTTCATCCAGATACAAGAACTTTTCAGTTTGTGAAACTTCCCGATTGATTCGTGCCTCAGTCAACTGAACGTACCTGTCGAAGGCCTCAACTGTTTTCGGCCTCAGGTCTGCGCTCATCACTTCGGGCGTTTGCACCCCTAAAATCAGTATCGCCAGGAGAATTGTGAGCCACTTGATGGGTATCCGTTGCAACATCATCCCCAACCATAGCACATCTGGCCAAGCTTAGCAGGACGCTGAAAAATGCTCGTAGCGGCGGGCCTTAGCCCGGCAATGTCGTAGCGGACGTCCCGCCCCCCGGACCTGCGGCCCTCCAATAGCAGAAGACAGTGAACAGGGTAGGATTCAAACCGTATGAAGGCTGAAAGCTGACCCGCCGAGGCGGGACAACTCCGTTCAGAATGACATAGATTTCCCTCACCCTCCTGTTCAAGGCGACAACCTGTCTCTTGACATGCCCCACAACTTGCTGTAGCCTATTAGTGTTATGTTAGCACTGAATGGTGAACACCATGGGGCGGGGAAGAGCAGGATTCGGGATTCAGGACAGACAAGACCAAGGCACACGTGCTAACCGGCTCGACAGGGCAGCATGGCTGAGTTCGCCGGCACGTTTGAACAAAGGAATTCTTTTTTGCACGAACCAAGCGGGTATGTTATTGAAAACAAAGGGGTGCTGTGGAAAAACCCGTCATGAAGAAGGAATGTATATGAGAATAAAGGAGATTCGCGTTTAAAACGGGAATGTTGTTGAAAAGAAACGGGGAAGAGCAGGATTCAGGATTCGGGATTCAGGAGAGACAAGACCAAGGCACACATGCGAACCAGCTCGACAGGGCAGGATGGGTGAGTTCGCCGGCACGTTTGAACAAAGGAATTCTTTTTTTGCAGGACCGACGCGGGAATGTTATTGAAAACAAAGGGGCGCTGTGGAAAAAGCCCTCGCGAAGCGGGAATGTATATGAAAATAAAGGAGATTCGCGTTTAAGGCGGGAATGTTGTTGAAAAGAAACGGGGAAGAGCAGGATTCAGGGTTCAGGACAGACAAGACCAAGGCACACGTGCACGAGGCCGGGCCAATTTCGAAGTTTAGATTTTGAATTTCAAAATGCTCCCACCCAGAACGTACTGCCTGCTCCTTAGTGCCTACTTTCTACTGCCTGCTCACTACCTGCCTTTGACAACATCTGGCAACCCGCGTAAAATTCTTGCTTTGAATCAATCCAGTAATTATGAACAACGGAGGATTATTTATGCCTGTTAAGGTTGGAATCAATGGCTTTGGGCGCATTGGACGGAACTTGTTGCGTGCAGCGCTCGACGATCCAGGAATTGAATTCGTAGCGGTCAATGACATCACTGACCCGAAAACCCTGGCTCATTTGCTGAAGTACGACTCGGTATTCGGAATCCTGGCCGCCCAAGTGGCTCACGGCGCAGACTGCATCAGGGTAAATGGCAAGTCGATCCGGGTTTTTAAGACCAAGGACCCCGCGGACCTTGATTGGTCCTCCTTGGGCGTAGAGGTTGTGGTTGAATCCACCGGCCTTTTCACCAAAGCGGAGGACGCAAAGAAGCACCTGAAGGGCACCGTGAAGAAAGTCATCATCACGGCGCCGGCCAAAGGTGAAGACATCACCATCGTGCTGGGGGTGAATGAGCAAGCCTACGACCCGGCCAAGCACCACATCATCTCGAACGCTTCCTGCACCACCAACTGCCTGGCGCCGGCGGCCAAGGTGCTGCACGAGAACTTCAAGATTCTCAAGGGTTCGATGACCACCATTCATGCCTATACCAACGACCAGCGTATCCTGGACCTGCCCCACAACGATTTGCGCCGGGCTCGCGCTGCCGCCCTGTCCATGATTCCCACCACGACAGGCGCTGCCAAGGCTGTTGGCCTGGTATTGCCCGAACTGAAGGGCAAGCTGGATGGTTACGCTATGCGCGTCCCCACCCCGGACGTTTCGGTGGTTGACCTGGTAGCGCTCGTCGAGAAGCCCACCACGGCCGAAGAAGTGAACGCCGCCCTCAAGAAGGCTGCGGAAGGCCCCATGAAGGGCATTCTGCAGTACGTCGAAGAGGAGTTGGTCTCTAAAGACTTCACCGGCAATCCGCACTCGTCCATGGTGGACGCCGGCTTCACCAAGGTCATCGATGGCAATCTGGTGAAGGTGATCGCCTGGTACGACAACGAGTGGGGTTACTCTTGCCGCGTCAGGGACCTGATCGAATACGTGGGGAAGAGCCTCTGAAGCAGTAGGCAGTAGGCAGAAAGAAATAGGCGGCTGCCCGTGGACCGTCGTCCGTTGTGAACTGCTCCGTCTGCTTAGTTTGTTAGGAGTTTAGCCACATGAATTATTGCAGGTTACCCGACTGTCAGTGGACCACGGGGCAGAAGGAGGGAAAATGGGCTTAACAGTTCTGGAAATAGAAGTGGGGAACCCCGCCACCCCCGAAAAAACCGAAAAGGTGGAGTTCCTGATCGACTCCGGCGCGATCTATTCGGTAGTCCCGACTCCGGTCCTCGAAAGGCTTGGCATTCGCCCATTCCTGGAGCAGCAGTTCCGACTGGCAGACGGCTCAAAGATCGTCAGGAAAAAAGGGGGTGCTTTTTTCAAGCATGGGGAACTGGCGGGCGTGGCAGATGTCATCTTCGGCGAGGAGGGAGATAGCACCCTTCTCGGTGCTTTCACGTTGGAAGCCCTCGGCCTTTCGCTGGACCCGCTGCGGCGCGAGTTGAAGCCTCTGCCGATGATCCTCGCTGAAAGCGGAAGGCGGTAGGCGGCAAGCAGTAGGCAGACAGCAGTGAGCAGTAGACGGAGGGCGGCTGTCCATGGTCAGCTGTCAGACCTGTTCCCCGAAGGGGAACAAAATCATTAGCCGTAGGTGAAACCTACGGAAAAAGTAACACCTGATATTTGCCCAACCCCGAAGGGGTTGAACATTGTCCACATACACTCAGATTCTTTATCACATCGTGTTCGCCACCAAAGACCGTCTGCCGGTGCTTGCCGATTCGGGACGGGATGATCTCGTCAGGTACATGAATGGTGTGATCAAGAACAGCCGCTGCCGGCCGATCTGGACCAACGGCGTGAGAGACCATGTCCACAGTCTGCTAAGCCTTCATCCGACGGTTGCGTTGGCCGGTTTGTTGAAGGACATCAAGGTCGCGTCTTCAATCTGGGTTAAAGAGAACCATGTGTTCCCCAACTTCATAGGTTGGCAGGAAGGATACGGAGCTTTCACGCATTCTCTTCGTGAACAAGCGGAACTTATCGCGTACGTCAAGGGTCAGGAGGAGCATCACCGAAAGACAACGTTTGAAGAAGAGTACCGAAAGTTGCTCGCCGACGCTGGCATCGAGATTGATGAAAGGTATTTTCCATAAGTTCGACCCCTACGGGGTCGGGATTTCCTTGCCCTCTGTCTCCGTAGGTTTCACCTACGGCTAATGATTTTGTTCCCCTTCGGGGAACCAAGGGGGTCGGGATTTCCTTGCCCTCTGTCTCCATAGGTTTCACCTACGGCTAATGATTTTGTTCCCCTCCGGGGAACCAACCTCGTTGAAGGTGTATGGACCCCAGGGCCCGGCTCTTGCCGCAGACAACGGACCACTGACATCTCAGAAAGGAAATATCCATGTCAAAATTATCTATTCGTGATATTGAGCTTAAAGGAAGACGCGTCTTCATGCGCGTGGATTACAATGTCCCGCTGAACGATGCCTCGCAGATCACCGATGACACCCGAATTCGCGCCTCGCTTCCCACCATCCGGTACGCCCTGGGACAGGGAGCGCGGCTCATTCTGGCTTCGCACCTGGGAAGACCCAAAGGGAAGCCCAATCCGAAAATGAGCCTGAAGCCGGCAGCCACGCGGCTTTCGGAGCTGCTCGGCGAGCCCGTGGCCTTCGCCGCCGACTGCGTGGGCCCGGAAGTCGAAAAGCAGGCCCTGGCGCTCAAGGACGGGGAGGTGCTGCTGCTCGAAAACCTGCGCTTCCATCCTGAAGAGGAAAAGAACGTGCCGGAATGCGCCCGGCGACTGGCGGCCCTGGGCGAGGTTTACGTGAACGACGCTTTCGGC
>Ga0116116_1002875_pt1 | contig 10257 bp, 8 predicted proteins | sample June2015DPH_10_1_FD_89722 | JGI IMG/M metagenome (GOLD analysis project Ga0116116, IMG submission 89722) | Peatland microbial communities from SPRUCE experiment site at the Marcell Experimental Forest, Minnesota, USA - June2015DPH_10_150 | ecosystem: Environmental > Terrestrial > Soil > Wetlands... | reverse complement strand
ATTGAGCGGGGGGTAGGTTAACTCCTAACGCATGTTTGAGAGAATTCCATTTCAAAGCCCTTGACAGGGCAAGCCCGAAGGGGAGGTAGTAATATAAAAACTTTTTCTTGACTTCTTGTTTCGGTTTGCCGATTATTTTAATAAGCTTTCTTGGGCGGGCTGGAGAAAGCGTCTTGTCGATTCCCATCATTACCCCCCTTTTGCTGACCACAGCCCGCCCTCTCTGCGCCTCTGCTGGCAGTTCTCGGGATCTCATCCCTGAAAAATGGTCCACCCGTAATGTGAGTTTTCTGGCAAACCTGGCCTTGAGGGTCGTTGTTCTTGAAGACGGCCCCGGCCAGAAGCCGGGCCTCCTCAGCGGGCGTCAGGATGCGGTCGCGCTCGTTGTCGGCGTCCTTGCGGTCGTACATGCGGATTTTGCGGTTCAAGAAGGGAATGAACCGAGCGTCTTTATCCTCGAGGTCGTCGTCGGGGTTGAGCCAGCGGAACAGGGCCTTGAGCGCGACGAGTTCGTGCTGGATGCTCGCGCGGAACGAGACCATGCGGTCCTCGTCCACGTCGCCGCCCAGGGTCTTGCGCTTCTGCTCCTCGTGGGTCTGCTTGTACCGTTCGATGTGGGACGGGACGAGGTCGCCGAAGCAGGTCTTGCCCAGATGCTCGACGAGGTGCTTGAACGATGTCAGATACGACCGCTTCTTCGAGCCCTCGGCCTGGGCGGCGATGAACCCGGCCGCGACGGCCTTGAAGGTGAGGTCGCGGAGTTCCCGGCCCAGCATCCGCCGGAAAGACAAACTACCCCCGCCGTGTAACGCCGGTGTCACAGATTGTGCTAAAACGCGCCTAATTTAGCGTAACGGTGCCTAAAAGGAAAACAAAGCAAACGTCTAAGTTATCAGGGGTGTTTGTCGGCATTAGTATTCGCCTCATAGGCGAAATATTTGTAGACTGTCGTCGGGAGTGGCGTGGACCCTCCACCACCGCTACTGCAGGCAACATAGGACACAGCGACCAATCCGAATACGACGGCGCTTCCGAAGATACCTTTCATGCGAACCCCTCCTTTTTTCGGAAATCCATTCAACTGCTGATTGGTTGCCGACGGGATACCCTTCTACATTCTCACTGCTTTATCCGGATAGTGGTCACGCAAAGGGGACTATTCCCTCCGACAATAGCCGTTATTTCGGTTAAAGCGCCCGTACTGGAATTGATGGCATAGGCGTAAATATCGCTCGAAATTTCATTCGCCACATAGGCGAACTTGCCCGTGGGGTCAACCGCTACAGACCGGGGCTCATCCCCTGCGGCGAGAGGCGAGCCCGTTATTTCGGTCAGAGCCCCCGTGCTGGAATTGATGGTGTAAGCGTAGATATCATCAGAACTTTCATTCACCACATAGGCGAACTTGCCCGTGGGGTCAACCGTTACAGAAAAGGAATATGTCCCTGCAGCGAAAGGCGAGCCCGTTATTTCGGTCAGAGCCCCCGTGCTGGAATTGATGGTATAGGCGGAGACAGTGCCCGCATCCATAAAACCCCCGTTCGCCACATAGGCGAACTTGCCCGTGGGGTCAACCGTTACAGAATAGGGATAAGTCCCTGAGGCGAAAGGCGAGCCCGTTATTTCCGTCAAAGCGCCCGTGCTGGAATTGATGGTGTAGGCGGAGACATCGGCAGAATTCTCATTCGCCACATAGACGAACTTGCCCGTGGGGTCAACCGCCACTGAAAAGGAAAGTGCTCCTGCTCCCCCTGCGGCGAAAGGCGAGCCCGTTATTTCCGTCAAAGCGCCCGTGCTGGAATTGATGGTATAAGCGGACACAGTGCCATCAGTATAATTCACCACATAGGCGAACTTGCTCGTCGGGTCAACCGCTACAGAAATGGGATTTGTCCCTGCAGTGAATGGCGACCCCGTAATTTCGGTCAAAGCGCCCGTGCTGGAGTTGATGGCATAAGCGGACACATTGTTCGAACCCCAATTCGCCACATAGGCGTAGGTGCCTGTGGGGTCCACTGCGACAGAAAAGGAAGTTCCCCCTGCGGCGAAAGGGGAGCCCGTTATTTCCGTCAGAGCGCCCGTGTTGGGGTCGATGGCATAGGCGGAGACATTGCCCTCGCCATTACCCCCATTCGCCACATACGCGAACATCTTGTAGGAAGCAAAGTTCGCCGTGACGGTCTTGTTCCCATTCATCGTGACCGTGGTCGGGTTGGCCGTTCCGGCCGCATCTCCTGTCCAATTGCTAAACATGTATCCGGATGCGGCGGTTGCCGTGAGGGTTACGACCGTTCCAGACGCATACTGAGTGTTGTTTGGCGATGCGGCAACGGTCCCCTCGCCAGACGGCGAAATCTGGACCGTGAGCGCGTATTCGGTGGTCGGTGGAGTCGACGAACTTCCGCCACTACTGCAGGCCACAAAGGACACCCCAATCAACCCCAAGACGATAGCGCTTGCGAAGATACCTTTCATGCGAACCCCTCCCCTTCATGGAAATCTATTCAACCGCCGGTTGGTTGCTGATGAAAACCCAACGACTCTACCTAATTAAATCATCAGAAGAGATTTGTCAATGGCTTATAAAGCGTGTCCCCTTTCCGGTCTATCTGCTCGACACGGAACGCTCCTCTATAAGTCGAGTATTTCCGCCGGCAATCCACTTCCCAGAACACCCCGTGTGGACACGGCGTGGACAAAACCGCTGAAAAAGGAGAAATAAAGAAGCGCGCCCGGGGAGATTCGAACTCCCGACCCGCTGATTCGTAGTCAGACGCCCTATCCAACTGAGCTAAGGGCGCACCAATTACTATGAGATATCATCATAATAAGCGCTTGTCGCGCGTCACGGGGTGCTTGGCGGCGACGCGCTCGGCGTACTTGCTTGGAGATTTCACTTCAGAAATGGTAGATTGAGAAGGGGCAGGGTTAGAAGGCCATGCTACGAATGACCGAAGGAGAGAGAGTTTCTAATGCCTAGGTTAATTAATACTGCGAGGGCTGTAGAGTGGCTTCTCATGGGGCTTGTTGCGCTGGTAGCTGGGATTCTTGCCCATTATGCTCTTCCCCAGGACGCAGCCGCGCTGACGATGTCCACTCCCGCGCCGGAGCGAGTCGATGAGAAGATGTTCGTTCGGATTGGAGGCATCGAGCAATGGATCACAATCAAAGGGGATGATCGCAAGAATCCGGTCCTGCTCTTCCTGCACGGGGGGCCAGGCGACGCCTTGAGTCCGTTCGCCGACGCCACATATGCGGGATGGGAGAAAGACTTCACGCTTGTCCAATGGGACCAGCGTGGCGCCGGCAGAACCTACGGCAAGAGCGGCCCATCGATCGAGCCCACCATGACTGTCGGGCGCATGGTGGATGATGGCATCGAAATCGCACAGTTTCTAACCAAGCATCTCAACAAGAAGAAGATCATCATCAAGGGCGGTTCGTGGGGCTCGATTCTCGGCATTTATATGGCTCATGCTCGCCCGGATTTGTTCTACGCATACGTCGGCAACGCCCAATTGGTGAATACGCGCAAAAATGAGTTGGCGAGCTATACGCGTGTGCTGGAATTAGCGCGCGCCGCTGGCGATCAGCAGGCGATCACCGCGCTGACGACGATTGGCCCGCCGCCCTGGGATTCGCTTAAGAAGTGGCCGGTATATCGAAAATGGGAACTCGTCTATCAGGCGAAGAGAGTAACCGCACCACCAGCTCCCGCTACAATCAACCCTGCGTATGCCTCGGCTGAGGAGCGAACTCAATATGCGGCGGCGGACGATTTTTCCTTTGAGCATTTTTGGGGATTGACAATGTCTGGACCGCTGCAGGATGTCGACCTTCCAGCGCTGGGGACGGACTTTACGATCCCGATATTCATTCTTCAAGGTCAAGAAGACCTCACGGCCCTGCCTGAACTGGCCAAAGCCTATTTCGACAGTATCAAGGCACCGCGCAAGCAATTCTATTTGGTGCCTGGCACTGGTCATGAATTGTCGGCCACCGCACTAGAGATGACCCTGAAAGTGCTCGTCGAACAAGTGCGGCCTCTGGCCTCTGAGCACTAACGAATCTCTCCCCTCGACGAACACTTGAGGCTCCAAGGCCAAGAAACTCCATTTTAACTGGATCAGTTTTCGGGTGAGGCTTCGAACTGAGAATATATAAAAAAGCCCCACTGTTCAGGCGGGGCTTGGTGTTGACGGAACAGAGTTAATTACTCCTCCTTCCGCTCGGGCCTGGGATGGACGAAGCGCTTGTCCAGCGTCGCGGGGTGCTTGGCGGCGACGTGCTCGGCGTACTTGCTTGAAGATTTCGCTCCAGGGGTGGTGCGTTGAGGGGGGCAGGTCACTCCCAGAAAGTTCTTTAATCGCGCTTCGCAACACGTTGGCGGGTCGGGATCACCGCAATCACTTTGCCGAAAATCCGTTCCCTGGATACTGGACCAAATGCACGTGAATCAAAGCTATTATCCCGGTTGTCACCCATCAGAAAGTACTCTCCGGGACCGAGCTGGACAGGCGAGGAGCTCCGATACTGGTTCTTTCCCGGCGTGTAGGCGGCCCAGTGGCCGTCCTCCATCACGACCGTAGATCCTATGCGGTATGCCGTTGGCACCCAGCCGAAATCGATGTTGTCAAGCGACTGAACAGGTAGGGGCCGGCCATTGACAATGACACGATTCTCACGCACTTCAATTGTTTCGCCAGGTAGCCCAAGAACACGCTTGATGTCAATTCCGATGCGGGCGGGGAGCTGGGCCTGGACTATGTCTCCACGCCGCAACGAACCCGTACGGAATAACGTAATGCGGGAATATGGTACTCGCAAATCGTACGCCGCGCGATTCACAATAAATCTGTCGCCACGTAGAATTGTCGGGGCTGCCGAACCACCAGTGAGTGAATAGAGCCGCAAGTAACTTGGCAGGACGACCAGCACGGCTGTGACCAACAGCAGGGTGCGCATATGTCTCTTGCGCCATAGATGCATGAATTAATCATAGCAATCCGCTTTACAATCCGCAACCGAGCAAGGTTAGTTCCCTGGCTAGAGAGCTTGGCGGGGACTCACACGTCTCTCTTCTTTGGCACAAGGACGTGGAATCTGGCCAAGTCGTTCTGACCTGCCCCCAATAAATCGAACTAAGAACATAAGAAAAGCTTCGCCTTCCAGGCGGGGCTTAGTGACCAATGGGGCTGTGCGGACCTACTCCTCCTTCCGCTCTGGCCGGGGGTGGACGAAGCGCTTGTTGAGGGTCGCGGGGTGCTTCGCGGCGACGCGCTCGGCGTACTTGCTTGAAGATCTCACTTCAGGGGTGGTAGATTGAGCGGGGGTAGGCCATTGCCTCCCAATAAACGTTAGGATTAGAAGAGAGTATGAAGCCAGCACAAAGCATGCCCGACCAGTTCAAGTCTTTTGTGAAACGGATCATCGACCTTGGCGCCGTCGAGGCGAAGGTCGTCAAGCCATCGTCAGTTGTGACAGCGGGCTGGGTCAGGCTGAAGTGCCAATACGGCTGTGACGGGTATGGGTCCTCACTCTGCTGTCCTCCAAACACGCCCACCCCAGAAGAAACGAGGAAGATTATCGACGGCTATCAGACTGCGCTCCTTGCCCATTTCGAGGCGAGCAGAAGTGTAACCAAGGCAATGGTCACGCTTGAGCACGAGACGTTCCTCCTAGGCTACTATAAGGCATTTGCTTTCGGTGCGGGTCCTTGCCAGTTGTGCAAGTCTTGTCCTCAGGAAGGCTGCAAGCATTCCGATCGGGCGCGCCCCTCGATGGAAGCCTGCGGGATTGACGTATATACGACCGCCCGCAGTAACGGCTATCCGATACAGGTAGTGCGGGATGAAAGCTCCGAGCAGAACTACTACGGGCTATTGCTCATTGATTAAGATTAGACGCACAGGAGTGACCTGCCCCCTGTTTCTTTTAATGGTATAATAAATATAGCTTTCTTGTGCGGGCTGGAGAAAGCTCCCCTCCAATCACTAACCCCCTTTTGCTGACCACAGCCCGCCCATCTCCTTGCCTCTGCTGGCCGTCCTCGGGCCAAGCCAGGGATCGGAATGGACCAGCCCTGGCAGTTTTTGGATAAAAAAAAGCCCCGCTGGTCAGGCGGGGCTTGGGGCCGGTGGGGTCAATCTTCCTTCTGCTCCGGCCTGGGATGGATGAAGCGCTTGTCGAGGGTCACCGGGTGCTTCGCGGCGACGCGCTCGGCGTACTTGCTTGAATATCCCACTTTAGGGGCTATGCATTGAGGGGGGGGTAGATCACTAATCTAGCGGAACAGCTTGAGGGCGAAATCAATGAGGTTGCGCCGCCATACGAGCCAAGTGTGATTGCCCGGCGTGTCAATGGAGGTGACAGCGACTCCTTTCGTTTTCAGCCAATCGCGATAGATTTGGACGGGCTTGTAAAGGAAATCCTCTTTCCCACAACTTATGGTGAGCAGTTTTATCTTCTCGATTTTCTTAACATCGAGTGACGGGAAGAAGCGTTCTCGCGAACTGTACATTATAACGGCTGGGCTGAAGGCTCCGATGGCGTTGAATCGACCGGGAGAGCCGAGACCGATGTAAAGTGCCTGGGCGCCTCCCATTGAGATGCCGGCGACCGCCTGATTCGTCTTGTCAACCCTATAGTTATGCTCGACCTCGGGCATGATCTCATTGAAGAGCGTCGAGGCGAACATGTCCATAATCTTTTTCTGGTCGGTCGTCAAAGAGAATAGGTCTCCGACGTGATCTGCCGGGTCGGCAAACCCGTAGCTCAAGGGCATGACCAGGATCATGGGGGTGGTCTGGCCCCGAGCGATGAGATTGTCGAGGATGATGTTGGCTCGGCCAGCGGATATCCAAGCCGTCGCATCCTCCATCACGCCGTGTAGTAGGTAGAGGACTGGATATGGCTTTGGTTCCGTGGCAGCATAACCTGGTGGCGTATAGACCCAGAAGGATCGATCCTCGCCGAGAACGTTGGAGTGGGTCGTATGCTTGTGTAGCGTCCCGTGACTGACGTCTGCCGTTTCCCAGAGAAGATCGTTTGGACCAGGCACGTGGACGATGCTCTCGCTACCGCCGGTGACGATCGTCTTAAGCAGCGGATTGGCGGGATCGGCGAGTTGCACCCTGTCCACGACGTAGCTGTAGACATAGTAGTCTGGCGCGAGCGGTTCCGTCGTGAAGCTCCAAACTCCCTTCTCGTCTTCTGTCAGCGTTGCTCGTTTGGCGCCTTCCCGCTCCAGAAAAACAGCCTTGGCGTTCGGAGCAAAGAAGCGGAAAGTGACTGTGCGGTCGGCATGGACTTCCGGAGAAAAAACGGCCTTGTCGATTCGCGCTTGGGGAGACGATTGCCCGAACGACTGTGTTAGAGCCAATCCACACGCCCACAGGGTTAGGAAAGCGCGCTTCACTTGAGCATAATGATTTGCTTTTTTGTGCTCCACGACCTTCCTTGCGTTCATCTCGATTTGCCTCCACCCTCTATAGAAAATGCTAGTCCTGACCTCGAGCTGAAGTCAAGGCTAAGGAAATGGAGACCCAAATCGCCTTCAGCCAGCGCCGGGCAGAGTCGTGCACTGGCGTGACCTAGGCTATGATATACTCGCAGCTGATGATCTATTTTGGAGACCGTTTGGGTGAGCGTGCTTAAATGCAAAAAAGGTGTTTACACAGAATATCTGACACTCCCTTTTGAGAAGGCAGGTTTCGGGGAGGTTTTCGGTTCTTGACTCCGGCCAACCGCTGGCCTATCCTTTCCTGATAAGCAAGAAAGGATCGGATCGAATCCGGCAGTACGCCGCAATTCCCTCATCGGGTTTAAAGGAGCATGACGATGGGCAGAAAACTCAGGATATTCGCCATGGTCGTTCTGGCGGCTGTCGCGGGCCTGGCGGGAGCCCCGTCGCAGGGGACCAAGGTCACCCGGGCCAACTTCCTCCAGGTCAACATGGACACGACCGTGGACCCCGGCGTGGACTTCTTCAGCTACGCTTTGGGCGGATGGGTCAAACGGACCCCCATCCCCCCCTCCGAGTCCACATGGGGGATCGGAAACATCCTCCAGGAGCAGATCTACGCCAACATCCGGAAGATCAACGAGCGGGCCGCCGCCAAGCCGGCGGCCGAGGGCACCGACAGCCGAAAGGTGGGGGACTTCTGGGCCACGGCCATGGACATCGAAAAGGCCGAGCGCCTCGGCCTGGCGCCTCTGAAACCCGAGCTGGCCAAGGTGGACGCCGTCCGCACGGCCCAGGAGGCCCTCGACCTGGCTTTCGCGTGGGGCCCGCTGCTCGTGGAGCCCTTTTTCTCCGCCGTGGTCAGCCAGGACGAGAAGAACAGCGATGAAATGGCGGTGCACCTCTGGCAAGGCGGCCTGGGCCTGCCGGAGCGGGACTTCTATTTCAACGCCGAAAAGGGCGTGGCCCACATCCGTGAGGAATACGTCGTCCATATTGCCCGGACCCTGGTCCTGCTGGGCCGGGAAGAAGCGCCGGCCCGGGCGGCCGCGCGGCGGGTCATGGCCTTCGAGACCGAGCTCGCCCGGGCTTCCCGCAAGCTCGAGGAGCTTCGGGATCCCCAGAAGAACTACAACAAGATAACCCCGGCCGAGCTGGCGGCCAAGCACTCGCCGTCAATCGCCTGGGCCGAGCGCCTCGCTGGCTGGAATCTGAAGCCGCAGACCGTGATCGTCGGCCAGCCCGAGTTCTTCGAGGTCCTGGACAACCTCCTGGCGATCACGTCTGTGGAAGTGCTCCAGGATTACCTCCGGTTCCACCTGGTTTCCCGCTACGCGGACTACCTGAGCAAGCCGTTCCAGGAGGAGCATTTCCGGTTCCACGGCCAAGTGCTGTCGGGCCAGAAGCAGCCCCGGGACCGCTGGAAGCGGGTCCTGGACGCCGAAGAAGGGGCCATGGGCATGGTCCTGGGCAAGCTCTTCGTCAAGGAATACTTCCCGCCCGAGGCCAAGAAGCGCTACGAGAACCTGGTGGAGGCGGTCCGGACGGCTTACCGGAACCGTATCGAGCAGCTGGACTGGATGAGCCCCGAGACCAAGGCCAAGGCCCTGGCGAAGCTGGCCTCTGTCACCAAGAAGGTTGGCTACCCGGACGTCTGGAAGGACTACTCCGCGCTCGCCATCGGACGCGAGTCCTACTGTCAGAACATGATGAACGCTGCCCGGTGGCGCTTCGCCGACATGGTCGGCAAGTTCGGCAAGCCCGTCGACCGCAAGGAATGGGACATGACGCCACAAACCTACAACGCCTACTACAACCCCTCTAACAACGAGATCGTGCTGCCCGCGGCCGCGTTCATGATCCCGGGCATGGCGGACGCCGACGTCGACGATGCGGTCGTTTACGGCTATTCGGGCGGCTCCACCATCGGCCATGAGATCACCCACGGCTTCGACGACGAGGGCCGCCAGTTCGACGCCAAGGGCAACCTGACCGACTGGTGGACTCCCGAGGACGCCGCCAAGTTCGAGGTCCGAGCCAAGCTCATGGTCGATCAGTTCAACGCCTACGAGCCCCTCCCTGGCCTCCACATCAACGGGAAGGCCAGCCTGGGCGAGAACATCGCCGACTTCGGCGGCATCCTCCTGGGCATCGACGCCTTCAAGCAGACAAAGCAGTATAAGGACGGCAAGAAGATCGGCGGCCTCACACCGATGCAGCGCTACTTCCTGGGCTACACTCTGGGCTGGATGCTGGAGGAGCGCGAGGAGCGCCTGCGCACCCAGCTTCTCAGCGACGTCCACGCCCCCGCCAAGTGGCGCGTCCTCGGCCCGCTCTCCAATGTCCTTGAGTTCTACGACGCCTTCGGGGTGAAAGAGGGACAGCCCATGTGGCGGCCCGCCAACGCGCGCGTCCACATCTGGTAAGGTCCAGTTCTCCGAGACGGGGTTCGGTCCCCCCAGGCGCGCTCTCTTATTCCTCGAGAAAATGGCCATTTAGGCAGCATTCCCGGGACTCGAAAGAGGTCTGGAGTCTCGCCGGCGAGACTTTGGCCGGCACCATCTGGGCCTAGCTTGAGCCCCCCGACCTGCCCCGGGGACGCTTGTCCAGAGCCCCCAACCTGTACACTAGGACAGCCTGTAGAGGGGGGGCGAAAAAAAAGAGGGGTCTTTGTGCATCCCATCAAATTTGGGTCCCACGATTTCACTTGCGTTACGGGCATCATGACCGGCACATTCACCAAGCCGATGCCCATCGGGAACGGTAAGTTCATCAAGCCCACCGGCAAATCGTTT
>Ga0116116_1002866_pt1 | contig 10276 bp, 7 predicted proteins | sample June2015DPH_10_1_FD_89722 | JGI IMG/M metagenome (GOLD analysis project Ga0116116, IMG submission 89722) | Peatland microbial communities from SPRUCE experiment site at the Marcell Experimental Forest, Minnesota, USA - June2015DPH_10_150 | ecosystem: Environmental > Terrestrial > Soil > Wetlands... | reverse complement strand
TTTGAGGAGACGGTTGATTCTTCTGACCATGCGTCCCACCCCAAGCCGATCCTCAAATGTGGAGAGCCTTGCATAGGCCCTTGGGTCGATGTAGACGATATATTCGATATTTCTGACCGCGCTGCTGAAAAGAACACCGCGGCAGGTAAAAAGAATTTTTTCGGACTCGATGCCCTTTGGGACCTCCACTTTTTCCACAAGTCTGCTTGCGGCCAGTGGGCGGCACTGCAGAACGTAGAGTTTCCCATCGTCCCAGGCGAATTCAACCTCCACCGGCCTGCCGTATGTTTGCTCCAGCCGGTTGAGGATCCTCCTCATAAGGCTTGCCAGGGGCGTTTTGGAAAGAAGATTTTCGAAAGTAATGCTGGCGCGGGCCGTGTCGATTTCCTGGTTTTTGAAAAGGGGCGCTGAAAGATGCCCTTCATCGTCGACTGAGACGGTGTAGAAGAGGTCGGGATGATCGATTGTCCTGAAAAGGTCTGTGGCCGGGATTGTCAGGACCGACCTTGAATTTATGTCGAGAACGTCAACGAGCTTCTGAGAATATTTCCTGATTTCTTCAGCGCCAGCTTCCGGTCGAAGAAGAGGGTGGCTGAGCGGCACCATCCTCGGGTAATCGGGTCCGATGCGGTCAACGGCGCGCGTGCCCAGTCCGAACACCATTCTCAGCAGTCCGTCCGACCTTACTATTCGCGGGGTCCAGGTGTACATATTCTGCGAGAAGGCGACTCCCGCGGCAGCCGGGAAGAAATAATTCCCGAAATGCCTGCCTACCACCTTCTGGACGAGAATGCTCATCCGTTCATCGAAATCGAGCAGGTTGTGGTCCTGGCGGTAAAGAATGGCCCTTGGGCTGAAGACGCTGGTGAGCACCTGCTTCAATGCGCCCACGAATTCGTTGAGACGGACTTCGATCTCGCCATGATTCGCAATGAAGACCGAGTCGTACTTCCCCGAAAAAGTATAGCCGACGTTGTCCTCGAGCAGGCTGGACGAACGGATTATGAGCGGATGCTGCCCTATGTTGGTCAGAAAATCCCTGAACTGCGCTACCATATCCGGCGGGAAAGCGGCCCTTTGGATCGTTGCCGCTATCTGACCGAATTCCTCCTCGATTTTGTCCCCGCTTTTGTACTTTTGGGAATGCAGTGAGAAAAGATGGTTTGAGTCGAGAAAATCTGTCAGCAGGCCCGAAGTGAAATAATGCGACTCGGGGATCATGACGTATTTTTCAAATTCCGGGTCCCTTTTCCCAAGCAGCGGCAAAATGATCTTATAGGCCAGGAACATGCCTGCCGATTTGCCCCCGATTCGCCCGCCTCGCCTCGGGTTCCAGATAATGCGCTCCATCAGCTCGTCCATGTCCCGGATGGTGATGTGATTCTTGGCGACTCCCAGGAATGGGAGCTGATCGGAGATGAACCGGCTGATCAGGCCCACGCGCACGCCTATCGCGTCCCCTGGTGGTATATATAGACTGCCCTGGGGGATAGAGCAAAATTCTCTTACGGCTTCACGAATCCGGCTGTGGGTAACTCCCTCAATATTCATGACTTCATTGAGACTTCGGAACGTTTCGCGTTTTCTGGCCAGATTGATGTAGTTCTCGATGTCCTCCCATGTAGAATGCCGGGCAAAATAGATATCGGTAAGTATACTTACCAACTCATCGGTTGCCTGTTCCGTTACAGGTTCTCCGATCGCCTCCAGTTCCCTGAGCGCGTCCTGCCGGATCGATTCCGCGCACACGATCCCTCGCTTGCAGAGCACGGACAGAAAAAGCTTGCGGATTTCTCCCAGCAGATGAGGGAACCGGATCATTTTGTGATAAAGCCGGTATGCGCGAACCAGGTCCGGTGCGCATATGTCCGTCGAAGTGAAGTATGTTTTGCCGTTTTGTTCCATCACAAAATCCGGACGGCTGTCGAGAGCCGATACCGGGACTTCCGCCGGCCCGGCATCGACATCCGTCATTGCGAATCAGAACTACACCCATCCGCGCAGTTTGCAGGCTTCGGCCACTCGAGCAATTGCAACCAGATAGGCGGCTTCCCTGAGATTTATTCTATTGCGCAGACTCATCTCGCGGACGGCCGCATAAGCCTGGGTCATCCTCTTGTCAAGCCTCCAGTGAACTTCCTGAAGTTCCCAGTACAGGTTGTAGGCATTCTGGACCTGCTCGAAATAAGATACGGTCACCCCTCCGGCGTTGGCAAGGAAATCGGGCAACACAATTATACCCTTGTCTTCGAGAATGAGGTCGGCTTCCGGGGTAGTCGGCCCATTTGCCAGTTCGCAGCAGATCCTGCATTTAAGATACCCCGCGTTGTCGGCGCGAATTACATTTTCCAGGGCTGCCGGGAAAAGAACCGTCACCGGCAAGGCGAGAAGCTCCTCGTTTGTTATCTCTTCAGCCCCCGGAAAGCCTTTAACCACGCCGTTTTTTATTTTGTGATCGACCAGGGCCGCCGCGCTGATTCCGTTGGGGTTGTATACGCCGCCCTTGGAATCGGAAGCCGCCAGGAGCTTCAGGCGCAATATCTCCTCTCCCAGAAGAGCGGCATGCTGACCGGCATTACCAAAGCCCTGTACGGCCATTGTGGCGCCTTCCAGGTCTATAGCGTCCGCCTCCGCGGCTTCGCGAGTGACATAGATGCCGCCTCGAGCAGTGGCGTCCCCCCGGCCTTTTGACCCGCCCAAAGCCAGGGGTTTGCCGGTTATGACTCCAGGATGATTTTCCCCGACGATCGTTTCATACTCGTCCATCATCCAGGCCATAATCTGCGGCGTGGTATATACGTCAGGGGCCGGGACATCCTTGGTTACGCCCAGTGATCTGGCCATCGCTCGCATGTAGGCCCTGGCCAGACGCTCTTTCTCGGTTTCAGACAGTTCCTTGGGATTGCAGACAACGCCTCCCTTGCCTCCCCCCAGGGGCAGGTCCACAACCGAAGTCTTCCATGTCATCCAGGCGGCGAGCGCACGAACCGTGTCAATTGTCTCCAGAGGATGCCACCTGAGGCCGCCTTTGGCTGGACCGCGCGCGGTATTGTACTGAATTCTGAACGCATGGAAGATTTTAGTCGAACCATCATCCATTTTGACGGGCAGGGTTGCCTTGATCTCCTTCATGGGCCACCGCAGCAGCTCACGGGTTGAATCGTCAAGACCCAGCTTTGCGGCCGCCTTATCTATTTGCTGCTGTGCAATGGTAAAGGGGTTGAACGACTCTGATTTCATGAAGAACTCCTCGCGGACCGGTCTTAATGCAATAAATGAATTCAAACCAAGAGTCGGTGAAATTTAAATGTTCTCAAGAGGGGACTGGCCGGAATCGAAGTTGCGGCGCCGAATAATGGTTTACATGGAAGGGGTCGGTAAATCAAGCCGAGATGATCGAACCGATGCAGGGGAATTATTTTTTCGGGCGCCCTGCTCACCTCATCACCAGTTTTTTCTCAGCTTAGAAGGTTCCAGGCTACAGCGCCCAGGCCGGTGACGATCAACACTGACTCTACAAGAACTTCATACAGGGGTTCCTCCCGGATCTTTCTTCTGGAGCCCATTTTAAGAAAGAACCCATAAACGAAAGCGGGAAGGATAAGAACATAGGAAAATCTTGTGCAGACCCCGAGAAGGGGTCCGCAAAAGGCCGTGATGACAAGCGTGAGCAATATGCCAACCGTGATGAGCACGGTCCTTTTTTCTCCCGCAAGCACCACGAGGGTCTCCTTGCCGACGAGCCTGTCTCCCTGAATTGCAAGGAAGTCGCGCAGGGTGGTGCGACCGAGGGCGAGAAGAAAAATGATCCAGCAGGCGTACACTACGCGGCTGCGTTCATAGCCGCCTGAGAAATAGGGCAGAACGGCGCTGGCCGTAGCCCAAGCCATTGGCACGAAAAAAGTCTTCGAAGTGGGAATATCCTTGAGTTTCAAGGGAAATTTTTCCCATCCGGCCGGCAGGAAGAGCTTGACCCCATATAGAATACCCAACAGTATCAATAAGAGCATGGCGAGGAAATTGGGCAGGCCTATGCTATAGGCCAAAACCAGCGCGGCCGTGAGGGATATGGCGCTTGAGAACATGAAAACCGGCCGCCATTTCTGATAAAAAGCGGCCCTGCCCGGGTCGTTCAACTCAATGGAATCCTGGTCCAGGTAAATATTGAGGGTATGCATCGCGAAGGCATAAGCCGCCGCCATCAAACTGAAAGCCGCCGACCCCGCGAAGTCGGTCAGGGCTTCTGAGATCTGGGCCAGGAGCGCGGTTGCCAGGGCGATATAGAAGTTTCCATAGGCTAGCCTCTCGAGAATATACTTCCACCGGAATCTTTTCCCGGCCTGGGGCGTAATGGCCTCGAGGAATTCAACAATGTCTCGTATTATCCAGTTGGGGGTTGACGCCCCAGCGGAAACTCCGACACAGGAATACCGGGCCATAACCTGGGGGTCCAAATCCGATTCGGTTTCGACGTGAAAAGTCGGTATGGCGCAATCCCGCGCCACTTCTGCAAGTCTGATGGTGTTTCCGCTGTGAAGCCCACCCACAATGACCATGGCCTCGACCTTGGAGCAGAGCTGTCTTACTTCGGCCTGCCGTTCCTGGGTCGAATCACAGATCGTGTTTTTTACTATCCCGTGCGGATACTTCTTTAGAAAAGCCTCCTCAATTGCCCGGAAAACCTCCTCATTCTGGGTGGTCTGCGCCACCAGGAGAACGTTCTCGCAGCTCGGGGGAAGCTCCTCGATCTGCTCGGGACGGTTTATGACTATACCGCGGTTTTCCGTGTATCCGAGCAGCCCGATCACCTCGGCGTGGTCTGCGTCACCCACTATTATCGTGTAATATCCATGCCTTGCATGCCTCTTAATGGCCGCGTGGACCTTGGCCACACGCTTGCAGGTCGCATCTAAAAGGGTTGCTCCCTGCTCATGAAGCAGCTGACGGCTGTCCGGAGGAATTCCGTGGGCGCGGATCACCACCTTTTTGCCGGCACAGCTCTCAATCAGGTTTTCATCCACGACCCCCTTTTTCCCCAGCATCGCAAGGACCTGCCTGTTATGGATAAGCGGTCCGAAGGTGCAGATATCCTCACCTTTCTGGCGGTGCTGAATGGCGTTCATCGTGATTTCGATTGCGCCCCTGACACCCTTGCAAAAGCCTGCTGTCCTGGCGATTATGACTTTCATTGTCATTCCGTTTTCAAGTTAGAGTCCGCAACGTTTCACGGCAGCTGTACAGCATAGAATCCTACCAACTTTGCGAGGCCATGGCAACACCGGGCTAACCGCATCGGGAGTGGATTTTAGAAGAAAGGACCCAAAATAGGAACATCAGTCTCGATCCAGGCTCGAAACATAAGGCCTGCTCGCCAATCCCGCGGACATCCATTCTCGAAGCCCTGAAAGACCCTCATTGACACCCGCCGGGGGTCTTTGATAGCCTGATTGCGATCTTCATTCGGCCGGGCCTCCCGCAGACGCACGACACGTGAGATAGGCACACGAAGCGCCGGCCTTCGCGCTCCGCTAGGCACACCACCGGGGGATGTCCGCCAGAGCTTGACGAAGCGATCTCTTAGTGTTGTTGAAAAGTGTTATACCAGGGGAAAAATGGAAAAAATCGATCTCGCAATTCTCGGCGCAACTCCAGGAGAAATCGCCCCGCTCTGCAGTCTTTTTGAGCCTTCGGGCAGTTTTAAAGTGGCCGGGAATTCGTTCTCAACATATATCCATGGTGATCTCAGGCTGCTGATCGGGACAACGGGCGTCGGGAAAGTAAATGCGGCCGCAACCACGGCTTCGGCTCTTTCGAGCTTCAGGGCGGCCGAGGTCTGGAACATGGGCTGTGCCGGGGCGTACAGCGGTTCGGGACTTGAAACAGGAGATGTCCTGATAACCCTTAGCTGCATCTGCGGAGATGAAGGAATTCTCGGGAAAAATGGCCCCATGCCCACTAGCTGTCTCGGGATTCCGCTGGTCCTGAAAGATGGCCGGGCCTTTCACGATTTTTTTCCGCTGGATGAGTTTTTATCGCGAAGGCAAATCCGAACCCTTCTACCTGCCGGCCTCTACAGCCTGAATTCATCCGGAGGCATCCAAACGTGTGAGCCCGGAGGCCATATCGAAAAGGGCCATGGATTTAAGATACGATACGGGCCGAGCCTTACGGTCGGCATGGTGAGCGGCGATATCCAAACTGCCGCGGCGCGCTCGAGGCGCTATAACGTGATGGCGGAAAACATGGAGGGAAGCGCGGTTGCTCAGACATGCCTTCTTTTTGACGTTCCATTCCTGGAATTCCGCGGGATCAGCAACATGGCCGGAGTGCGGGACAAGGCAAGTTGGGAGCTTGCCGCGGCCCTCGACCATTGTGTGGCTGTAATAAGAAAACTTTTGGACAACCTGGTTTTTTGACTTTCTTGTTTTTACCTATCGGACACTTCATGCAGATTTGACTTTAGCAGTTTTGAGTTGTAAGTTTTTAGATACTTACATACCCATTCTGAGAGTTTATCTCTCACACTTAAACAGTGATTGCCGGTCACGAAGAGCACGAAGGATACACGAAGCACGAAGAAGACGAAGTTTTTGGTTGAGGCTGTGCCGCGCTAAGTATCTTTGCCGCTCTTCGAGATAATTTCAAATATCTTTGGCTAGTTTTGGACTCAAGACTAAAAACTAGAAACTAAAAACCGCACCGATCGAGGCTGGAATTGAATCCATTCACCCTTGGGTATTCACCTTGTCCAAATGACACCTTTATCTTTTACGCCCTGGCGAACAAAAAAATAGAGTTCCCCTTTGCCCTGGATGTTTTGCTTGCCGACGTCGAGATGCTAAACCGCCGAGTGGGGCAGGGCGGTCTCGATATTTCAAAGATTTCCGCAAGCGCGGTCCTCGGTATCCTGGATAATTACTGGCTGCTGCGCTCGGGCGGGGCTATGGGCAGAGGATGCGGTCCGCTTATCGTATCAGGGCGTCCCGTGAAGTTCGAAGAGCTTCGGGACTCCAAGATCGCAACGCCCGGTGATATGACCACCGCCAGCCTGCTGCTGCGGCTCGAGGGAACTCACCGGGGCCTCAGGGTCCCGATGCAGTTCGATCGGATAATGCCGGCGGTCATGGCCGGGGACGTGGATGCCGGGGTTATAATTCACGAAGGCAGGTGGATTTACCAGAAGTATGGCCTGCACATGGTGCTGGACCTTGGCCGGTGGTGGGAAGCCCAGACCGGGCTTCCGCTCCCCCTGGGCGCGATTGCAATCCGGCGCGGCCTTGGGAGCCAGGTCGCCGGGCTGGTCGAGGAAAAAATCAGGGAAAGTCTTCTCTACGCGAAGCAAAACCCGGTTGAACCATGGCCCTACATCAGGCAGCATGCGCAGGAAATGTCGCCCGAGGTTATACATCGGCATATAGATACCTTTGTAAATGAATTTAGCATTGAAGCCGGGGACGAAGGCGAAAGGGCGCTCAGGAGCCTTCTGGAGGCGGCCTGCGCCCTGGAAAACAGGCCTGTCCCGGAGCAGATGCTTTTTTGGAGCTGATCTGACCGGGTTATAATTCAAACATGGAAAGAATATCGAAATGATGGCTGGAACCGAGACACTGAATTATTTTCTTTGCCCCCATATGACGCTTTCCGAGGATGATTTAAGGGTCCTGGGCATTTTCCTGCCTCGAGTCAAGGTGCTGGAAATCGTGCGCCGGGCTTCCATCCCGCAATGGGCGCTGGAAAGGGTTTCCGGATGGCCCGTTCTGCGCGGGAATGATTTGGCCGCCCGGATCAATTCCTGCCTGCAGGGATACCGGAATTTCGCACAGGTTCACGGCGGCCCGGGGGGAATTCTTGGTTTTCTAAGCGCTGTGTTCGACGAAATTGAGGAACCCCGCTACCGCATTCAGGAGGAACTTCGGGGGAAATGCCCGCCGGAAATGGACCCCGTTCAAAAAGAGACCATCCAGGCGGCCCTGTTTCTCGAAATTGCCCGCGAATTCGATGAAAAGGAGCTGGAGATCGAATCCGGCTATGCCCATCTGAGCGCGATCGAACAGGAATTTCGAGACATAGTGGGTATTGAAGATGAGGATTCGGAATCAGCAGAAGCCCATCTTGCCCCTGCGCTTGCCCACGATCCAAACGGGTTGCTCTACATGCTCCCGAGGCGAATTGCGAGCTGGTTTCGATTGTTTTCGCTCCAGCCGGTCGAAGGCCTGCCGGTCTTTGTCGGCTGTTTGCCGGAGGTGATCGAGGAAACTCTCGAAATGATCCGGATCGGATGCGAGCGGAATGGAAAAGGTTTTTCCACGGCCACATACTTGCTGGGGTCTATTCCCGAAGCGGGGAAGTTAGGGCAAAAACAGCTTCAGACCCTGATCGAAGCGCCGGGGATGCCCGAGCTTCTCTCCAGCTGCCACCGGGAGCTTGAAGATGTCATTAAAGGGGCGGCCGGGGGCGAAAACCAGGCTGAACTAGAAGGCAGGAGCCGATCGCTGCAAAGCGATCTTGAAAAACTGTGCGGGAAATGCACCGTTGCCGAAGGCGATAGGGTAAATCTGGGGCTGACTTTGGTGGAAAACGTCTTTTTTGCCGACGTTGCCGGCTTTCTTGGCGCATCCGATGTCAAGACCGCAGCCTGGCCGCCGGTTTTCCTGAGTATCCGGAAGGGCGATTAGATTTCCGGCAGGCAGAGCGGGGGAATGATTCCCCGCATTCCCGCGTGCTGAGAGGCGGAAGAGTCCTTTAACCGGCCGGTTGGAACACCGACTGATGTTACTTATTGGGGGTGGCGCTTGGAAGATAATCCGGGTCAAAAGTCGGCTGAAATTTTCGAAAGGATCAGAAGGGATCATCCCCTGGTTCACAACATCACGAACTACGTGGTCATGAACTTTACCGCCAATGTGCTGCTCGCCCTGGGCGCATCTCCGGTGATGGCCCATGCGATCGAAGAAGTCGAGGAGATGGTCGGGCTGGCCAGTGCACTTGTCATCAACATCGGAACGCTGTCACAGCCCTGGATCGATTCCATGGCCAAGGCCGCGCGGGCCGCGCGGGACCGCTCCATTCCAATCGTGCTCGATCCGGTGGGAGCGGGTGCAACCCGGTTCAGGACCGAGGCAGCCCGGCGGCTCATGGATGAAGCGCCGGTGGCAGTCGTGCGCGGGAATGCCTCTGAAATCCTGGCCGTTGCCGGTCAGAAGGGGATCACCAGAGGCGTGGATTCCGTTAGCGGCGCGGAGGATGCTTGGCTGGCCGCCGGCGATTTGGCAAAAAACTACGGGATCGTCGTGTCGGTCACGGGCGCGGAGGATTTTGTGACCGACGGCTTGCGGATGGCCAGGATCTCAAACGGGCACGCGCTCATGGGCCGGGTTACGGGTACGGGTTGTGCGGCAAGCGCAATCACGGGCGCTTTCTGCGCGGTCGAAACGGATGCTTTCGCCGCTGCAATCGGGGCGCTCGTCACCTTTGGGATCGCGGGAGAACTTGCAGCCCGCCCCAACCCAGGGCCGGGCAGTTTTCAGGTGGGCCTGCTGGACGCACTGGACGCGATAGACAGCGCCGTCATAAAAGAGCGCGCCAGGGTAGCCTTTTCATGACAGGCCGCATAACCGGAATTGATTTCGGACTCTACCTGGTCACCGACAGGGTCCTGTCCGGCGGCCGCCCTCTGGAAAAAATCGTTCGCGAGAGCGTCGCGGGCGGCGTGAGCATGGTCCAGCTTCGCGAAAAAAATGTCGGGACAAGAGAGTTTCTCGAACAGGCCTTTGTGCTCAGGCAAGCGGCCTCAGAGCTGGGCATCCCGCTGATAATCAACGACAGGGTGGATATCGCGCTGGCCTGCCGCGCCGATGGAGTTCATCTGGGGCAGGAGGATATGCATTGCGCCTTTGCGCGCCGGATTGTCGGCGAAGATATGATTATCGGGGTTTCCGTCAGTACTGCCGATGAAGCCCTGGAGGCCGAAGCCGATGGGGCGGACTACCTGGGGGTGGGCCCCCTGTACGCCACGGCAACCAAACCCGATGCGCTGCCTGCCACCGGTCTCGGTGTTTTGCGCAGTATTCGCCGGGCCGTTCGCATTCCCCTGGTTGGAATCGGCGGCATAACAGATGCCAATGCCGGGGCTGTCATCAGTGCAGGCGCGGATGGGGTGGCGGTCGTATCGGCTATAGTTGCCAGTCCGGACCCCGCTGCGGCTGCGCGGGCGCTCCGGTCCGCCATAGATAAAATCCGAAGCGGCCGATGAGAATGCCCCCCGCTCTTTTGGCTT
>Ga0116116_1002848_pt1 | contig 10320 bp, 8 predicted proteins | sample June2015DPH_10_1_FD_89722 | JGI IMG/M metagenome (GOLD analysis project Ga0116116, IMG submission 89722) | Peatland microbial communities from SPRUCE experiment site at the Marcell Experimental Forest, Minnesota, USA - June2015DPH_10_150 | ecosystem: Environmental > Terrestrial > Soil > Wetlands... | reverse complement strand
CATGCACTACACTGGCTGCGAGCTTTCCAAGAGAGATCATCTTATCCTGGTGGAGCAGACGTGCCTGGTCGACAACTTGCTGGGCGAGTTTTCTGACCTCCCTCTCGTCTCGAAAGAAACAGACAACCCCCATATCCTCCTCTCCCTGGATCATTCTGGCTGCCGAAACCTGGACGGGAATCCGGGAGCCGTGTTGTCCCGACAAACAGCTCTCATGGAGGAAGAGCTTTCCCTGCCCTCCGAATTCCTCGGAGTTGAGCATATTCCTGAATTTGCTGGCTTCGCCCTGACAGAACAGCTTATCTATGTCCATTCCTGAAACGGTATCCCTGGTATATCCGAGCATCCGCTCCATGCTCCTGTTGAAAATTACTATCTTCCCCTCCCTGTCGCAGGCGATGATGCCGTCTATGGAGCTTTCAATCAGTAGTTTCTGCAGATGAAAGGTCTTGGCCAATTCTTCGGCGGTCTCCATCCACCGCTGCTCGATCAGAGCAGTGTAATCCCTCAGGTCCTTTCGCGTGGTGTATCTGTCACGGGCCCTTTTCAGGGCCACCATGAGCGCCTGTTCGCTTATGGGCTTCGTTATGAAGTCCGATGCATCCAACTGGAGAGCATCGATTGCATGATTTATGTCGCTAAATGCCGTGGCCACGATCACTTCTTTTTCTGGATCTATCTGTTTTATCCTTCTGAGTACTTCGATGCCGTCGATGCCCGGCATCCTAATGTCGGTTATAATCAAATCCGGGGATTCCCTGATGCACAGATCGATGCCGCTCTGCCCATCAGGTGCGGTGATGGCAATGTAGCCCGCATCTTCAAGGGCAATCGCCATCACCTTGAGAATACCAGGGTCGTCATCGATTATCAGGACCTTCCAATTCTTTTCGATTTTCATCTCCTGCCTCGTATTGCCGGACAATACGGCCTGCTCCACAAAAATCCGGGCGAGAAAACGCTCGGACACATACCTTCAAATATCACAGATAAATTCAAAGAATGCTATATCTTCAAGCTGGTTTGAATCGAGGTCCAATTTTGCGTTAAAACCGATGCTCTGCCTCTGTTTTCCATTTAGCGCGGGACAGTCGCCCGGTCCCGGGGACCCGGAGCTAAAACCGTCTGCAAGGATTTCGACTCGCATCAATGCATTCATCGAGCCTATAAGGCTGTAAAGTAAAGCGAGGAAGCAGGCAAGATTTTTTACCGAAGACAGCAGATGGGGAAAAGGGTAGTGTGCGGCTTGACCGACGATCTGAGGAAGTGGGAAAGAGCGGGGAGCGATATGATTCGCTGTGGCGGCTTTCAGCCTGAATGCTTCGGACTTTTTGGACGAAACGAAATTTGAATCCATAGAGGAGAATCTTTGATGCTAAAACCTGTGTTCATCAAAGCGTCAAGCATTCCAGACGCCTGGCATCAGCTGGTAATGAGCATATTGGAGAACGGACGGCCTTTTAAGATCGACGAAGGCAGCTATGCAGGCGGCTATCGCCTCGAATTCGACTTCATCACCGTCCAGATAGTTCACCCGGAGGTGAGGCCGTTTGAACCGTCCCTGCCGGTCGACATGAAAAACGCCGGGATTCCGGACCCCGTGGCCCCGGGCTACATACTCGGGGACGATCCGTCGTTTGCCGGAGAACCTTACGTCCTATATCTCATGACGGCGGACAAAAAGCCCGAGGAAGACTACACCTACGGCCAGAGGCTAACCGGAACGCGTTTAGACGCGGACAGATTCTTCGACCAGGTTCAGCACGTCGTCGAAAAGTATAGGACGGGGAAGATTCGCAACAATCAACTCTGCATGAACGTCGCGCGGCCCGGCGACATGCTTCTGGAAGACCCTCCCTGTCTGCAGCTCATAGATACCCGGGTACAGGACGGCAAACTCCACTTCATGCCTTACTTCCGGAGCTGGGACCTGTGGGGTGGGTTCCCCGCCAACCTGGGCGGATTGCAGATCCTCAAAGAGCACATGGCAGAGGAGATCGGCGTTGACCCCGGGGAGACGATAGCGACATCCAAGGGGCTCCACATCTACCGATACGTCTGGGAACTGGCCGAGATGAGGCGCAGGAAGGACGGGTTCGTGGCCCGGTTCGTCCGCGAGGTTGAAGACAAAGCGAGTCATTGACCGCGTGCGTCAGAGAAAACGGCATCGCCGCCGAAATCCGTGGGGAATTATAGAATTTTCAAGGCGGCGGGGGGCGCGATATCCCTTTTTTTCCGAATCGGAAACTGCCGGTGTCTCATCCGGTGTTCAGGATGGACACCAGGTTATGGCTTAAAATATGATGAGTTATGGTCTATATTAAAAAGTCTGAAACCGGGGTCGGGTGATGGGTCTTGGTCACCGCTGCCTGCATATTCCGAGTGAGTCTCCCCATTGAGGAAATTAAATGAAAATCTCAAGAGGAATCCAAGGCCTCAAAGGCTTGAGAAGGTTTGGCCAAATTTCCAGGGTCCTCCTCAAACACGGATTCGGAGACCTTCGCGAAAAGCTGTTCAACGGCAGGAAAACACGCCCGGAACTCTCGGACGGGGACTTGCTTCTGCGTAGCGGGTTCCCATCCCCCCGCCGCATCCGGCAGGTGCTGGAGGAACTTGGGCCCAGTTTCGTAAAGTTGGGACAGCTCATGAGCACTCGAGCCGACATTTTCCCTCGTGAATATATAGCTGAATTCAAAAAGCTCCAGGACATGGTGCCTCCGGTTCCTTTCGAGGAGGTCAAAGCGGTTATCGAACGGGAAGTCAGGCGGACGATCCCCGAAATCTTCGCTGAGTTCGACGAAAAATCCATCGCGGCGGCCTCGGTGGGCCAGGTGCATATCGCAAAGCTCCATTCCGGCGAAAAAGTCGCGGTAAAGATCATCCGTCCTGGAATCGAGCGGCAGATTAAACAGGACCTTCGCCTGATGTATTTCCTGGCCGGGAAGGTGGAAAGAGCGCTGGAAATCGGCAGGGTCATTGGCGCAACGAACATCGTCCGGGAATTTGAACGCAATATCACGCGCGAACTCGATATGTTGGTCGAGGCGGGAAGCATAGAAAAATTTGCCAAAAATTTCGAGGAGGTCGACGAGATTTACATCCCGAAGGTCCATTGGGACTTTACGACCAGGTCCGTGCTCGTGATGGAGCACATCGAAGGCATCAAGATGGACCGGATCGAAGAAATCCGCGCGGCCGGAATCGACCCGAAAGAGATAGCGATGATCGGGCTGCGTTCCTTCTCCCGCCAACTTATGCTCTACGGTTTTTTCCACGCCGACCCGCACCCCGGAAACACGATAGTCATGTACGACGGGCGGGTGAGCCTTGTGGATTTCGGCATAACCGGGTATCTGGACGAGGAGATGATGCGCCAGATCGCCAACCTCTTTCTGGGCTACGCCGAACACGATTATTACATGGTCATGGACGCCTTGACGGACGCCGGGCTGCTAAATGAGGATATGGACCTCAAGGAATTCCGGAACGACCTGAAAGACGTGAGCGAATCCTTCTATGGCCGCTCGTTGCAGCACGTTTCAGCTAAAGATGTCTATGACCAGCTGATGGATCTCGTCCTGAAATACCACATCAGGCTTCCGAGAAATCTGCTGCTGCTTCTGAAAACGTTTATCCAGACCGAAGCGCTGGGCAAGATACTTGGCAGCGACGCGAGCCTGCTCGAGGTGGCGAGGCCCTTTGCCAAAAAACTACTGAAGCGCGGCTTAAACACCCAGAGCGTGTTGAGAAATCTCGACCGGGAGGGTCGTACGCTCAGCGGCTTTGCAAGAAATATCCCCAAGCATTTGAACGACATCCTGAGGCATACCGCGGAGGGCACGCAGCGCATCGAACTGCGCCACACCGGCCTGGGGAAGGCGCGGTCTCAGGTCGAAAAGGGCGTAAACCGGCTCACGGTCGGGATCATAGTCGCGGCGTCGATCATTGCCGGCGCGATGATCCTTAATTCAGGCCAAACAGTTCTGCAGTTGCCCTTCGGCTTTTTCGGCCTTCGAACCATATCCCTGACGGCCGTCCTGGGAGTAACCGGCTACGTGGTCGCGACCATTCTCGGAATCTGGCTGGTTGTCTCTATTCTGAAATCGGGGAGGCTCTGAGGCCGGCTCTTGGATACCTCGCGGGCCACAGAGTCTTTGTCCGGGATCAAGCCACCCGGATTCCAGTGTGTCTCTTCAGTTTGAAAATGCTTGCTTTCAAAGGGGGTTCTTGTTAGAAATTAAAGCTGGTTTGCGCCCATAGCTCAGCTGGATAGAGTGCCGGACTACGAATCCGTAGGTCGGGTGTTCGAATCACCCTGGGCGCGTTGGCTTCAAGGGGTTCAGTTAAACTGGACCCCTTTTTTATCCCCGCGTTTATCCCCGCGGCAGTGTTTTTTACTCCAATTAACCTCTATCCCTGACGAAGCGTCTGGTTGCAGGTATGCGCTCGATGCAATATGCTGCCCACGGGTGGTTTATCGTCTTAGCGGCCCTCACCAGATTCCGATTAATGAGATATCCTAGGGCTGGGTTTATTCTCCTGGGTGGCCAGTCATAGTTCTTCGCCAGAGAGGAGATACTAATACAATCTTCGTTTCCGTTGACCAGATCAACGGCTATCCGAAGAGCATCTTTTTCAGGGCTCCAAGGCTTGAAGTAGGAGTCGAATGTCGCAAAAAGTTTCGATTGTGCTACTAAGACCTCAAAGCCAATTGCGCCCGTCCCCAAAGAGCGAAGGAGCTTGACAAAACCGCGTCCCTCCAACTCTTCGACGGCATCAATTATATCGTCGTCGGTCAGACCTGTTTCTCTGCGGACATCATCAGACTCAAGCATCGGGTCTCCAGTATACCCGTGTTCAGAACGCTCGATCATTATTTTTACCAGAGCTTCTGCGGCGGGGGAGATTCCAAGTCCGCGCGTCCGGGTGGCAATAACAGCCGGAACCGGACCAAGCGAGGGCTTGAGGCTAATTCCTAATATATCTGAAATTAGCTGCTCGAAATCTCTTTCATAATCGTCCAAAGAGGGGGACCGTAGCGAACGCAACAGAGGCGTTAATCTTTCCACTGGCAGGCCCACCCTAAGAGGAATGAACTTGCATTGTCCTTCAACTTTCAGAACGAATGCCGCGTCGATCTCAGTATTTACCCACTCTTTGTCGATGCTCTGGGGTGTCAGAACAGCAATGAAATGGGTGCAATTGTGAAGGCCAGCATCTATCTTGCGCCGGATGCTATCACCAGAGCGAATCTCCCACTTGTCAAAAAAAACATCTATACCCCTGCCCATAAGGTCTTCTGCAAGGCGGTTTACCAGAGCCTTATCTTCGGACGCATGACACAGGAATACAACCGGATGGGAAGCAGCACGTGATTGCTGTACCTCGGTCTTGTCCTTCATATTCCCCATCTCCTAAAACCAATCGACAACCAAGCGCCTTATCCCATTAACCACTTTATGTTACTCCACTTTTATCCATGAGTAATCCGGATTCTGCTCGCTTACCATATTCTTGGCGTCTCCCGCATAATACGGAAGGTGTTGAGAGAACTGACCCGATTAAGTGCCAGGCGCTCAACCCTCCGAGTTGCCCCTTCCCACCACTCATCCCGGAAAACCGATACTCCCCTGTTACTACGGTATGCTAGGCACCTTTACCCAAACCCAAGACAACCACCCCGGCTTCCAGGAGACACTCGGGCGTGAAGCTCCCTGGCTCCCCATCTGCTCTCTCGATCTATGCCGGATTCCAGCCATGTTCTGCTCTTTGACATTTTTGCTTCGGAATTTATTGTTGCTGCCGTGATTTTCCTGGTACTGTAAGACTCCCGCCAACCAAGGAGAGCAACATGAAGAAGGTTGTCTTCCTGTTAATCCTGATTCAATCCCTTTGTTTACTCCAGGCTGCCTATGGTGGAGATTCATGGGTATTATGGGAGAAACAAGAAAGCATTGATTCTAGCGTGGGTATTAGGCAGGCTGTCATGTGGGAAGCTATCGATGGGTACGCCAAAGAAGCTGATTGCAGGACTCACAGGGAACAGGTGTGGAATGGTAAGATGAAAGATTGGGGTGGCAGGAGAGGAAGTTATATCGAGAAAATCGACGGAGTGCCTTATACGTATATAGGCATTAAAACTAAAGACTCATTAGTTACACTGCAATATTATTGTCTCCCCGGCACCATCGACCCCAGGGAACACCATTGACCCTAAAAAATAAGGAGTGGCTATGACCGACAGCTTTTTATACATCCTGGGTGCAGGCGCAAGCTGTGAGGCCGTGCCACTTGTTAATGTCTTCATCCATAATGATGACGGCAAAAGCACCGGTGGCCAACAACCTCGGTGATCTTGCATTTCTTCCATAAAGAACCATACCCCATAATTGACTTTCGAGCGCTATGGTCGGTATCTCTGGCCGTTCCGCCTCAATATTCTTTCGGCTTCTGGTGGCTTTATGTAAATTCTTGCAGGAATCTATCAAAGCGTGTCAATATGGATATGAGGATACTTGACCGAGCGCTATGGCAATACTCGATAGAATCAAAAGGATGCATAACGAGCAGTTGCAACGGATCATTGACAAATATGGCTTCCGGTGATCTGGGCGTTATGCGAAGAAGCATCTTCCCTTTTTCATCATGCTGGTCGTGGCAGTGGCGTAGATTCTCTCTACCGAGGGTTCTTCCTGGAATTCTAAAGGTTCCGGCTCATCCAGCCCCTATGATCCAGTTCCGAAGAACCCTATATGAAACAGGTTTCGGCCTAAATTGAAGTCCAATTAAGGGGTATCTCCTTATATCTCGACGCATGGTATCAGATTGGTTAAATAGGTTGATATGAGAGTCTGGACGATTTTCAAAAGAACCACTCAAAATATTGAGTGGCCAACGCTAATTGGCCTCTGGGGTTTCATAACCTTGGCCATAACTTTGCGCTCTCAAGGCTATCCACTATATTTCGTAATCGGTCTGGCGGGGATAGGCATTGTAGTGTCGTTTTTGGCTGCATATAACTCCTACAGGCAAAAATCTACTGCATTACTTGACAAATATGAGGAAAGATTCTTTGAGAGAATGAAGCGGGAAAGGCGGCTTGCAGCCCAATATTTACTAGGTAAGCGAAAAGAAACTGACGAACTTGAAGACGTGCTGGATTTTTTCGAGGCACCTATAGCTAGAAAGCTCCTTTCTGGTCATTTAGACTCATTTGAAGTATATTCCTATTTTTTCCATTGGATCAGTCTATATCTTCAAGCAGCTCAGGGATTTATCGAAAAGTACCGCAGGGAAGAACCTGCTGCATGGGGAGATTTGGAGGCTCTTTGGAACAAGATGTTTGCTATTGAAAAAGCGGAACTGAAAAGAGACAGACACAAAAGGAAAATTCAATGGCAAATTGATCAAGACTTGCTTTTGAGACCCGAAAAATTGAAAGAATATCTTGAGCAGGAAGCGCGCTGACGGGATATTTCGGGGAGCGCCCCACCACTATTTAAGCCACCGGGAAGCACTTTCATGAAAGCCCTACCCACCCGCGCTAAAATTGGTTTTAAGTGGTGAATTTTGGCTTTTAGGGCCAGATCCTGTTCGTACCCGTAGTTCGGGGCTGGAACGGGCCGTAAAACGCGGTAGCGAACAAAATAGAGCGGTGCCCAAATGGGAAGCCCTTCTTAAAAATTTCTTAAGGGGAGCCGGTCCCGACCTGCCTGTTTTTAAAGGTCTTTCTCGGCAGTATTCACCCGTAAATCTCTTACATTCTGGACAACAGAGATATCATCCTGATGGTGCTGATCGTTTCTACTTTGCACTTGATTCCATTTTGGGGCATAATATGCCCACCCTTAATTTGCTCTGTGTTCAAGAATGGAAACGAGGAACATAATCCGTGACGGGTAGAAGCTTGGTCGTTAAGCCATTCATTAGGTGGGCTGGCGGAAAAACATGGCTTCTCAAGCAATTAGACCAGTTCATGCCCAATAGCTTTAACAATTACTATGAACCTTTTCTCGGTGGCGCGGCGGTCTTCTTTCATCTTAAACAGAACAATAGGTTGAACAGACAAGCAGTATTGTCAGATCTGAATGAAGAACTTATTGACTGTTTTGTGCAGATCAGAGACAATGTTGAGAGTGTCATAAAACATCTACAGATGTACTGTAATGATAAAGCTTTTTATTACCATATTAGGGACCTTATTCCATCATCGGTAGAGGAAAAAGCAGCACGGTTCATATACTTAAATCGCACTTCATTCAACGGTATATACCGCGTAAATCTGAATGGAGTGTATAATGTGCCTTATGGGTTTAAAACATATAGGGTTCTGTTTGATTATGACAATTTACGAAACGTCAGTGTGCTTCTTCAGGATGTGCACATTATTCATCAAGATTTTCAAACCTGTCTGAAATCTGTAAAAGCGGGAGACCTTGTCTTTATCGACCCTCCATATACAGTAGCCCATGACAATAATGGGTTCGTCAAATACAACCAAAAAATATTCGCTTGGTGGGATCAACACCGTCTTGTTGAGGCAATCAGCGGCTTAATCGCTCAAAAGGCACATTTCATTCTTACCAATGCAGCCCATCCAAGCATAAACGAGCTGTTCAGGACATGCGGGACCAAGACAGAATTGAGGCGCTTCAGCTTGATCGGAGGCAAAAAGGCCAAACGTGAAATTAAGAGTGAGTACGTCTTCTCTAACTCAAACCATAAATAGGGGGAATAGTCTGCCGTGAGCGAATTAAAAGACATGTTCTTTCAAGGATTGGTCTCCGGCCTAAATTTGGCAAAGGAGAAGACAAGGAGAAAGAACCCCTATTTATTTGAAAAGATCCTCTCTTCCCAACTTTCCGAATATGTGGGAAAAGGCTGGCTTGAGCACAAAAAATATAAAACTAAAATAAGTGTAAAGAAAAAGAAGCCAATTGACATTGCTTTTGAGGATCAATTGTGGATGATACTCGCCAATATGGGATTTACTTTTCTGAATGAAGGCAGGTTTTTCAAACTTCCATATTCTGATGATTACAGTCTTACTCAGCAAGTTGATTTAGTCGCAGTTGATGATGAGACGATCTTGATAGTGGAATGCAAGGCTGCAGAAACCATAAAGAAAAACCGCAGCTTCAAGGAAGCAATCGACGCCATAGGCGGCCAGAGAGAAGGGATTTTCAACACACTCCAGAAAGTGTTCCCTGGTTCCAAACACAAAGTCGGATTCATTTTTGCCACAATGAATTATGTCCTGGGGAAACAGGACCTCGATATGCTTCAGAATTTCGAGATAGCTCACTTCGAGGAAGAGCAAATTGAGTATTATGAAGGACTGACTAGCCTTCTTGGTCCAGCCGCAAAATACCAACTATTGGGTAACCTGTTCCAAGGGCAGAAAATCCCTGGACTTAGGAGCAAAGTTCCAGCCGTCATGGGTAAATTGGGCTCTCATACTTTCTATTCATTTTCAATTGAGCCTGAAAGGCTGCTCAAAATCTGCTATGTGCTGCATCGCACAAAGGCCAATAAGGAACTTATGCCTACTTATCAACGTATGGTTAAAAAGGATCGCATAAAGCTCATCGAGAAATTTATCTCGGACGGCGGATTTTTCCCTAACTCGGTAGTAATTAACATTGACAAAGGCAGGAGAGCACTTAAGTGGGAACCTGCAGACAAGCAATGCGATGACACGTTATGCAGAATAGGTGTTTTATCGTTGCCTCAAAAATATAGGTCCGCATTTATTATCGATGGTCAACACAGAGTATATGGATATGCCAACACAAAATATAAGAATACCAATGCAATACCGGTTGTAGCTTTTGAGAACCTTGCCAGATCTGAGCAGGTCGAACTTTTCATGCAAATAAACGAGAACCAGAAATCTGTATCGAAAAATCTCAGAAATACGCTCATCGCCGATCTTCTGTGGAAATCTAATGATCTTACTGAAGCTATCAAAGCTCTTAAATCAAGGATTGCTCAAGAATTAGGTGATGACAAGAAATCACCCCTTCATGGGAAGGTAATTATTGGAGAAAACAAAAAGACATCAAGTATGTGTATGAGGATCGATACGATCCTAACGGCCTTTAATAGAGGCAACTTCTTTGGCTCAGTGACAAAGAACTCGATAAAGGATATTGGGACTTTCTATGATGGCAATGTTGATTCCACATTCCAGAGATTGCTTGATTATCTGATATTGTGCTTCGACTATATCCGTGATGCTTTGCCAGAACAATGGGAATTAGGGGAAATAGAAGATGGCTTCGTGACCATCAACCCTACCATCTACTGTCTCATCGTCAT
>Ga0116116_1002847_pt1 | contig 10324 bp, 5 predicted proteins | sample June2015DPH_10_1_FD_89722 | JGI IMG/M metagenome (GOLD analysis project Ga0116116, IMG submission 89722) | Peatland microbial communities from SPRUCE experiment site at the Marcell Experimental Forest, Minnesota, USA - June2015DPH_10_150 | ecosystem: Environmental > Terrestrial > Soil > Wetlands... | reverse complement strand
TGCCGTTTACGACACTATTGTCGGTATAATTTGAGTTACTCAGAAGCGAGACATTTAACTTACTGTAGCCGCTGCCTGATGTTATCGAACGATATATATTATAACCGGCAAAATCAGGTTCGTTATTGTCGTCCCAGTCCAGTGGGACTGTTCCATTACTGCCTAATGCCCATAGGCCATTTGGTGCTGCCGGAGCAGTGGTATCAGGTGGAATGTATCTCCAGTTGCTGGCTAAAAGCGTAAATTCACGGAAATTGACTATACCATCAGCGTAGTAGTCTGCGTCGGCAATGCCGTTAGTATCAAGCCAGTATCCGACAAACTGTGGAAGGTCGTTCATATCTACTATGCCGCTGCGGTCAAAATCACCGTAAAAGGTGTAAAGCCAGTGCGGCGGTGTCGTATCGTTGCCATCAGCGCCTGCACCGTATTGTACGATAATTGGGATATCTTGAGCATTGTCGAGTGTATAAGAATAAGGCGGCGTAAAGATGGTCGCGTAGTTGTTATCTGCCCATGTTGGAATTGTGCAGTTGTAAAATACATTGCCGGTATTCCAGCCGATTGCTCCCGCGGCCCCATTTCCGGTATAGTAATCTGCCCAGGGATTGGGTACGCTATTGAAGTAGTTGTTCTCTACCCGAATGTTGGATTCAACGCCTACACCAACACAATAGCCACCGGCCGTAAGATCGCTGTAATAATTGTTATAGACGTGAACCTGGCCGAAACGGACGCGAGGCATTCTTTCTTTGCACCCAGTGGTCCACCAGTTGTGGTGGTAAGTTATTTTTAGCTTGCCCCTGTCAGCGGTTTGGCTATCGCTTGCACCAACGAGACTTGAGAAGGTGTGGCTGGGATCCGGAGCAGAAGGGGTATAGTAAAACTTGCACCATGATACGGTAACATAGTTGGATCGGTTGGTTATGTCAAGTTCGCCGTCACCACAATCATAGAAAGTGCACTTTGTGATAAAGACATTGTTTATGTCCTGCTTCAGGCTTATGCCATCGTATGCGCTTCCTGCATGAGGATTGGTAATGTTCAGTCTCTCAATAACCATATTACTATCACGGTTTGTAAAATTGATGTTTCCTATGAGCGTCGGATTCTCACCTATGCCCCTGAGGGTTTTTTTCGCACTGAGGCGAATACCATCCGTGTTAGTGATAGTGATAGTGCCTGAGACCTGGACAATATAGGGACCCGGTGTAGTGCTTGAGGCGTACTTAATGAGATTGGGTTCATCAGTTACAGTCACAGTCGGTCCGCCTTGGCCGCCTGTGGTGCCGCCGTTCATACTGGCCCAGCCATCCGCAGCGGCAAGGACATCTGATGAAAAGCACAGAAATAGAACTAAGATACCCCCCAGGAACGATGTAATTACAGCAACTCCTGACGCCCAAGATGCTCTTTTCATTCACATCTCCTTCAAAATACGTATTCACATCTATTATACTACAAATCTTTTCCAAATTATTGTCATATAAGAAATTTGCGCAATATTATCTTTTTTTTGCGCGAAAAGTCCGCTTGCCAAACCATTAGTTCGAGTTGCTTTTATTGCCAGCACGCGCTCGCAGGGTCTCGATTGCATTTCAGCCAGTCAATTGCGAATTGAGCTATGTCAAAATAATCCAGGAAGCCATCGTTGTTCAAATCAACCTCCGGGGGGTTGCCTGCCCACGCATCAGCCAGTCGAGCGTAGTCGAAGAAATCCACCTGACAGTCGCCATCGAGATCGGAAATGATATGGTCGGTGCAGGTATATGTCGTAGTAAAGCTCCACACTGTGCCGGTTGTCGTACCTACCGAATTCTTTTCATCGACGCGCCAGTAATAATTCGCATCTGGCAACATTCCCGTCGCAAATGACGTGCCCGTTTGTTCGCCGACAAACTCCGGCGGGTTAGTCGTCCCGAAATATACCATATGTGATGTGGCTTCCGCACCCGCCGCCCATGTCAGCGAGATACCTTCGGGAGCAACTCCTGTTGCCCCGTCTGCCGGCTGAGGCTGCCAGGAAGCGGTTGGCAATTCGCCAAGGGTTTGGGGATTCCACGTGCCGAAAACATTGTTCGCATCTCTCCACCACAACGCATTGGCATCATCAAGCTGTTTTGAATATGGGACTCGGCCGCTTACGTCAATCAAATTGCCGCATGGGTCAACCGATTTATACTCCCACCATCTCAGGTTTGTCGTGGTTGTGCCTGACGCAATTGTCCATCCCGCCGGCAAGAAGGCCGTGCTTGGCATCGTGCAGTTTATATAAACGCTCTGACAATAAGGATAACTGTCGTTTGTCGTTCGACCAAGATCGCATTGTGTAATCCCCGGCGCAGCGGTCAAATTGCAGTCCACAAGGAAAAGGCCATTGGCCGGCGGCGCCGCCGCCCTTGGCTGTGTCACGTGAGATTTTGTACTCAGCGAGTGCATCTCGCATTTATCGAAGTACGCTGTCCCTGCTCCCCAGATATAATCCGTGTCCCCTTCGATGTAACAATCCCTCATATACATCTGCCCCGCGGAGATACACAACGTGTCCTGATAACTCATATATTTGCAGTTCACAGCCATGCCCTGATTCGATGAATGCTTTGTTATTTCCGCCTGATTATTACCTCCAGCCTTTGGCCTGAGATTGTGAAATGTCATATTGTACATCCTGAAGCCGTTGGCCGAAGTCCTTATCAGCATTCGGTAGTCGTTGCCCGAATTAAAACCTTCGAAGTTATACGCCGCCATAATCGTTGTATCACGGTCCTCGCCGAGCCACGTCATATTAGTTTTATTGCTGGGTATATTGACTATTTCTCTATATGTGCCTTTCTTCACTTTTACAAGTGTCCGGCAGGGGTCGCTGTTGCTTACTGCATCAGCGGCGCCCTGCAATGTGCAGAAATCTCCGCTTCCATCCAGCGCTACCGTATAATCGTGGTCTGCCGCCGGTGCAGATGCCTTGGTTGTAAACCGCCAGGTCGTACTGTCGTTTATTTCGGGGGAAGTATTGCCATTGGCGTCCGTACAGAAACCTGCCGTCATATTCACATAGTATGCCGTGTTATAAGCCAGACGTGTCGATGGGTATATCTCTACCGTATTACCACTAACGGCAAAAGGCTCGTAGTTTACTATCCTTCCGTTGAGGTTTATCTTGTACGGCCAATTTGTCGAAATGTGCCCGTAAGCATCGCTGGGCAATGTGTTCAGGTCAAGCTGATAGACAACGTTATTATCCGATACTCTGCATATCTGCAGGTGCAGGTTGCTGTCGGTCGCTACTATCGGCGCCGTGCCGAAGGTTATCCACAGTTTTGTATCTGCGCATACCTCAACCGCGTTATTTGCGGGAAAAACACTGGTTATTGTCATATCCGCAGCTTTGACACCTGGGCCTGACAGAAATCCTAACACCGAAAACAAAGCAACAAACCAAATATATCTGCTTATCGATTTCCTGCACATAACCCTGCTCCATCCTTATCTAATAATAAGAATTATCCTATTCTCATTTATTAGAAAATTAAGCTGAAAAAGCAAGTCAATATCGCGCAAAGAAAAAGTTCATTTAGTGCAAAGACCTTTTATGGCTGCCAGCACTCGCTGGAAGGGTCTCGATTACAGCTCAGCCAGTCAATTGCGAATTGAGCTATGTCCAGAAAATCCAGATAGCCGTCGTTGTTCAAATCAACCTCCGGCGGATTGCTTCCCCACGCATCAGCCAGTAGGGCATAGTCGAAGAAATCCACCTCGCAGTCGCCATTGAGGTCAGAGGCGAACGGGGTTGTACAGCCGCCATACTCAAAGTATCCGAGGTCAGGTGCACTGCCGTGATAAGGCAACCCGACATACGTTCCACCATTAATGAGGTCGCTTCCGGCCGCAAGGTGCATAAAATTAATGTCCGGCAAACTGCCGTCAGCTTTTCTTGCGCCATACGCCGCAGAAGGGTCAGTATTGACAAAATCCGTGTTGTTGACGGTAAACGGGGGCATCCAGCTATCTGTTGTCTGCACAACAAAACTACCCAAGGTTATTGATCCTGTAAAAGACACACAATTGGTAACTGTTGCCGTCTTGCCGCTCGCCAGCGCTAAGGGAATGCTGTAATTATATGAGCCGTTGCTGAATGAAGTGCAGTTGTAGAGAGTCATCGAACCTTTATTGTTATTCTGGTCAAATCCTTTGGCTTTGTTGGAGAATGACAGGCAGTTCTTCAGGGTGACATTATGTCTCAGGGTTTTGTCATCGCTTCCGCCCATCTTAAATCCATTGCCATTACCACCCGGGCAAACACTTCCATCTTTGAGATAACCGGCCTTAAAAGCCCAGCAGTGGTCATAAGTAGTATTTACATCATCAGATGGCCTCAGATATCCATCATACGCATCATCCGAGTTCTGCCACGACCTGCAGCCGTAGAAATAATTGCCTGTGCCGACATCCAGTTTCGGCGAGAAACCATCTGCATTCCCTCCGCCATCATAAGCATCATAGTTATAATAGGAATCACAATTTATGATTTGATTGTACGATGCTCCTGACGCCAATTGTACACCGGCGTTCCTGTTTTCGTATGAGCGGCAAAATTCGACGATGTTGTAGTTTCCCCCGCTGATTTTTATTCCGTTATGCGGGGCTCCTTTGAAATCTATGCCTTTGACATACCAATAACTGCCGTTGATTTTAAAACCGTCAGATGAAGTGCCCGGCATCGATGAGAAATCCAGGAGCGGTCGTTCACCGTTATAGCCGATCAAAGAACATCTATTGGTTGGACTTGAACCGCTTTTCGAAGGAAGAGTGACAGCGGTGCTTGTGCCTGAGTATGTGTATGTTCCGCCTCGCACGTAAATAGTATCGCCCGCAACTACCACTCCGACAGCATGGCCAATCGTTTGGAAGGGGTGGTCTATGGACCCGTCGTTGCTGTCATTGCCATTCGGGTCGACAAAATAAGTGCTGCAATACGCAGGACACGCCGCAAAAAGTATCCACAGCATCAGCGGCAACATCCAAAGAGTTCTCTTCATCACTCAACAACTCCGAAAGGAAATCATTATAGAACATTACCCAATATGCCATTATACCATAAAACCTGGTAAAATTACAGCCGGGTAGGAATATTTGCGCGATTTCATCCTTTTTTTTGCGCAAAAAGACTACCTTGGAAACTTAGCGGCATATTAGAATGGAAGTTCCTTAAAGGCCGTATTTTGATAAAATATTTGGAGTGCCCGGTATGCGAAAAAACCTCGTTCTATTCGTCGTCTTTTCAATATGGTTTGATTGTGCTGTTTTCCAAAAACAGGCCCAGAGTTCAACTATACCCGATTCCAACGCACCAAAAACGGCCGTTAGTAAAGCTGTATCCGTTGCCACACCTCAAAAATTGATGGTTCCCCCTATGGCTTATGATGATTCGAGCATTACGGCTATTTGGAGCAAACCGTCTGATTATTCAACTGTTGTCAGTTACAACGTCTATCAAAACGGGTCTTTGGCCGGCAACACAAAAAACCTTTTTTACAATATTACAGGATTGGAAGCCAATTCTCCTTATTCACTTACTGTAAAAGCCGTAGATGCATCCGGAGAAGAATCTGGGCCCAGCAATAAAGTCATACAATCAACAGCTCCTGCAATGAAAGTGTTTAATGTTACGGCATACGGCGCAGTCGGCGACGGCAAAACACTAAATACCGCCGCAATCCAAAAAGCCATTGATGAATGCACACCGGGCGGCAAAGTCCTGATTCCTTCCGGCACATTTGTCAGCGGCGCTCTTTTCTTAAAAAGCAACATGACACTTCAAATCGACGGAATTTTGCGAGGCAGCGATAATGCTGCTGATTATCCATTAACAAGCAAACGATTCCCCTATTATGCATCAGGCAATAATTATATGGGCCTGATAAACGCTTATACCGAAACGTATGGAAGCATTACTAATGTTCGGATATGCGGTTCAGGCACCGTAAACGGCGGCTCCGATGCTGTCGGTTCTATAATCGGGCACAAGGATACAATACTGGGCAGTAACCAGGCAAAGGATGCCAATGAAGACAGCGCCAGAGCTGATATGATTACCGTAAAAGGTGTTGATGGCTTATATCTCGGCGGACTCACACTGGTAAACTCCCCGATGCACGTCATCTTTATCAGCTACTCCAAAAATATCACAGTAAACGGACTTACGGTTACTACTTACGATATTCATAATGCCGACGGCATTGACCTTGCGACAAGTGACACAGCATATATTTTCAATTCAAGTTTCGACGCCGGAGATGATTGTATTAATTTTAATGCTGGCGTCGGCGTTGACGGCGTAAAAGAAAATTACCCGGATAACAACATCAGGGCTTTTAATTGTATAGCCAAGCGAGGCCATGGCGGGGTGGTTTTCGGCAGTTTTACAGCGGCGTGGATTCAAAATGTTTTAGTAGAGGACTGCGTTTTTGACGGAACAGATATCGGACTTCGGTTCAAAACCGGCACCAAGCAGGGTGGCGGCGCCAGAAACGTTCTCTGCAGGGACATTACCATCAAAAATATTGCAAAACATTCTGCGATATTTTTTGACAGTTCTTATTCCTGCGATTATCCCTCAGGCGGCCCGGGACAATTTAAGGATATCACAGTAAAGAACATTACCTGCACCAACCTTAAAAAGTATGGAATTTATGTCAGCGGATTAGCCGGCACACCGCATACTAATCTTTCTCTGAGCAACATTTCTATAGATGGCGCCGCGTCCGGCGGAGCCTATATCAAATATTGCACAAACAGCACATTTGACACAATCAATATTACAAACAGTACACCATCATGGACAATCGATTCTAATTCAACCTCCGGACTTACTTTCAAAAATTGCAGTCTGTCGCCAAAACCTGCAATTTCAGAATAATATTAGGGTTTCTAACATTACGGTTTTTTATTGTTAAATTGGGAAATTTATTATGAAGTGCAAAATGATTACAGGATTAGTTTTAACGGTTTGTATTTTTAATTTGACCGGATTCATCACCCCCGGCTTCCTTTGGGCCGGGACTGTGCAGGACACCAATGCGGCAGCGGGGCCGCCTGTTACGGCAAAATTGCCGGACCATAAGATTCGTTTCGTCCTGATGGGTGATTCGACGGTCTCAGACAGGCAGGGCTGGGGACCTGGTTTCAAGAGTTTTCTTACCGACCGTGCGGAGTGCATTAATACGGCCGTCGGCGGCCGAAGCTCCAAAAGCTTCATTAGCGAGGGCCGCTTGACGAAGGCGCTGGCCATTAAAGGCGATTATTATTTAATCCAGTTCGGCCACAACGATGAACCCAACAAAGGCGAACGCACCACAGACCCCAATACCACCTATCGTGAATATATGACACAATACATAAATGAAGTTCGAGCAATCGGAGCAAAGCCGATATTGGTAACCTCGATGGTGCGCCGCCAGTGGGACAAATCCGACCCCAATAAGATTAACTCCACCCTGACTCCCTATGCTGAAGCAGTTAAGTCGCTCGCTAAGGAAAAGAACGTGCCGGTTGTCGACCTGTACACCAGCAGCAAACAATTATGCGAGAAACTCGGCAAAGAAAAATGCTTGGAATTCAGTCCCATGAAGGAAAACAATCAATATGACAACACACATCTAAATGCCAAAGGCAGCGTGATGTTTGCCCGTCTCGTCGTTGAGGGACTTACCAGGGCCGCACCGGAATTAAAGCCGCTCTTCCGCAGCGAACCCGTTGCGGACACAAACGAGGCAGCTAAACCTTAGATATGAGCGGATGTCACCTTGAGATGCCCTCTAGTAAAGCGTAGTTAGCACTGTAGCCATAAGTGAGAGGACTAACAGCATGTATGTTTTGGGTTTTCACCCGATAGATGTTTTATTAATCGTGGTTTATCTGGCGGCCATCACCTACGTTGGTAAAAGAACCGTGGGCAAAGTGCGCAGCCAGGAAGACTTCTTTATGGCCGGCCGCTCGGTAGGCAAACTTCTCCAGTACTTTATGAACATGGCCACCATAATTGATGCCAGCAATGCTGTAAGTACCGCCAGTTTCGCATTCAGCAAAGGACTCGCCGGCGTATGGCTTCTGCTGGCCCCTATCTTTTCGGGGCCCTACTATTGGTTCATAGCCGGCTGGTTCAGACGAGTCCGGCTGATTACAATGGCTGAGCTGTTCGATGAACGCTTCAAAAGTAAATTCCTGTCTGTTTTTTATGCCTGCGTTGGAATCTGGCTGACTGTAATTCTCGCCGGAATGAGCTACAAAATCACGTTTCGAACTTTTGAGGCAATGACAATCAAACCGGTTGAGAAATGCACCGCCGCTGAAAAACAACAAATGGTTTTGTTCCAGGAATATGACCAGCTCAACAAACTCTACAAAGCAAAACAACTCCCGCCAGAAAAGACCGAAAGATATAAAGCTCTCGATAGTATGTATCTGAAAGAGCAAATCAAAGCTTCTATATCTTACACACCGGCTTCCTGGTTTTATATAATCTATACAATCTTCGTAGGCGCGTATGTAATAATGGGAGGGCTTAAGGCAACGGTCTGGAACAATGTAATCCAGGGACTTTTAATATTCGCATTTTCAATAATGATGATACCGCTTGCGCTTGTCAAACTGGGGGGCTGGAATATATTTGCCGCAAAAGTGCCTGAGCATATGCTGTCCATGTTCGGCTCCGGTCTGGATGAATTCTCCTTAGGTTCAATCGCCGCGTTTCTGCTGGCCAATTATGTCATCGGCATTACCGGCCATCAGGGGAATATGGCCCACAACGGCTCAGCTAAAGATGAAATCACGGCAAGAGTCGGGGGCTTGGGCGGCAACTATACAAAAAGAGTTCTCACTATTATGTGGGCGATGTGCGGTCTGCTTGCTTATGCACTCTACCAGAGTTCCATTTCCGACCCCGATACCGCCTGGGGCGTGATGAGCAATAATCTGCTCGGAGTTGGACTGCGAGGCATTATGATAGCAGGCATCCTGGCGGCTAATATGGCGGCACTCGCCTGCAATTGTGTTTACCTCTCGGCGCTATTCGTTCGAAATTTGTATAGACCGTTTGTCCAAAACAAAAGCGAACGTCATTACATTAACGTATCGCGAATCGCTATTGCTGGCGTTCTTCTGCTCGCTATTTACATCGCGGTACATTACAAAAGTCTGATTGATATAATTAAGATGCAGCCCTTACTGAATATTATCTTCGGTGCACCGGTAATGCTCCTGCTGTTCTGGAAGCGCCTGACCCTGAAAGCCGTCTATGTACAGGTAATAATCTGCACAATACTGTTCGCGGTTCTGCCTGAAATATTGCCTCTATTCAGTTCAGTCCAGCATTCAAAATGGCTCACCCAGCAAACCACTGAACAAACAGTTACACGCAGCACATCGGCTACACAGCGGGACGTTGATAAAGGACTTGCTTTGGCTGTCGGACAAAAAATAAGAAAAGAATTTATAATTCCTCCTGCAAGTTTATACTTTGATTCAGTGGCAAGGAGCAATCCAGAGGATGCCAACTCATCGATGACCGGTTTAGGCAGATTGAAAACAGAGCTTGTTGTCGGCAGAATGACAGGATTGGACCTGCAAAATATGAAACCGTCCACGCTGATGACACTACGATATCTTATAGCTTCGCTTTTGCCGTTTATTATCCTTATCCCTGTAAGTTTGATTACGAGGGATAAAGGTCTGGAAGAAAACATAGCCCGCTTCTACGTCAAAATGAAAACAAAGGTTATTGCCGACCGCGAGCTTGACAAGGCCGAGCTGCAAAAAAGCTACGACAACCCGACCCGCTTCGACCATACAAAGCTGTTTCCCAATAGCAACTGGGAATTCTGCAAATGGGACAGGGATGATACCTGGGGCGTCCTCGCCAGTACCGCTCTAACCATCGGTATTTTACTGGCATTCTGGCTGCTCATCAAAACCCTCGTCCATTGACGCTGCGTCAGTCAGTTCGGTTAGTCGGCATCCACGCTGCCTGCAGAGGCAAGTTTGCCGTTAATCTTCACATTATCCAGAACCAGATTTTTTACATTGCTGATTACATCGGGATTTGTGACATTATCAAGGGTGCAATTCTTCAGGGTAACACTGGTTATCGGCGCGTTATCAAAGCCCCTCAGGAACAGGGCGTACTGGCTTTTCCTGCTGGTGACATTTTCCATATTGATATTCCGAACAACCGGCTTGAAATTTCCCTTCTCGACATCGGGGTAAAAGAAATCAATAAGCAGCACGGCCTCCTTAACCTGTCCGATAGTAACATCTCTTACATAGACGT
>Ga0116116_1002844_pt1 | contig 10330 bp, 9 predicted proteins | sample June2015DPH_10_1_FD_89722 | JGI IMG/M metagenome (GOLD analysis project Ga0116116, IMG submission 89722) | Peatland microbial communities from SPRUCE experiment site at the Marcell Experimental Forest, Minnesota, USA - June2015DPH_10_150 | ecosystem: Environmental > Terrestrial > Soil > Wetlands... | reverse complement strand
GCTCGCAAAACCGGAAGGTCGCGAATCCCCCCCTTCATTGTGAACGGTAATGGGCCGATCCAGTCAAATCAGGTCCCGATCAATATCTCTTTCGCCTTTGGCCCACAGTTGAAGACGAGGTCGAATGCCGAGAGGTCCGGGATGAAGTCCCCCCAGAGCTGAGGGTAGACTGGAGACGGTGGCTTGAAATATTCGAGCCTGATGCCTGATTCACTGAAAAGGTCCTGATCGAGATATTTCCTGGCCGAGTATTGAGCCGCGAAGCGAAGGCTTCCCATTTTCCTGCATATTTCCACGGGAAGAAGGTCTCCTTTTGCCTCCACTCCTAATTCGGACAGCAAAACGAGTTCCGTACGGATTTGAAGCTGCTTCAAAATATATCTTATGATGTTCAGGTTAAGGTCTATGAGCCTTTCAAACGTCCCGGAAAACAGCTCTTCGACAAACGGCAGGTGGTCCGCAAGATAAGGCGAGTTCGCGTATGCAACCCTCAGGCTCTCCAGGTGCTTCCTCACCCAGTGGAAATCATAACATATCCTCACGTCATCGATCTTTTGCAGCCCTAGTCCTTTCTTCCAAACCGGCACGGTCATCCACAGCGTCCCCTGGCTGTTTTTAAAGCGGTTTCTGCTTATCCAGGTTGTCCCCAGAGGAAACTGTACGCTGTCCAGGACAACGAGGACATCGGAGAGGTGAGCCTTGTAAAAAAAACCGGGGAAAGGCGCGAAATAAGGTTGGCCGGCGGACACAATCATTGCGGAAAATCCACGCCCCGAAAGGAAAGTCATCGATGCCGATACGGTCTTTTCGCAAAATAGTCCATTATGAAGGCATTTTCCGGTAAGTGTCCGTTCCCGGCCACGCGGCAGGTGGAAACCGGCATGGCCGGCGGGGGCATCGGGCGCTGTAAGTCCCTAAATCGACAGGCTCTCGATGCTCTTTATCAGTGCCTGGATGTCCACCGGCTTGGGGATATAATCCTCGGCCTCCAGGGTCATGCCGCTCGCGTGTGAGTAAGAAGTGGTCTGTACGGCGTCCCCTACGGCGGTAAGCAAAATTATAGGGATGTCTTTTGTTTCTTTCTTTTTTTTCAGCTCCGAGCAAAGCACATATCCATTTTTCCGGGGCATCATGACGTCTAGAATCAGAAGGTCCGGCCGCCTTTTCCCGATAGATTCCTCACCCTCGATCCCATCATAGGCCTTCCCCACCTCATAGCCTTTGCTCTCCAGCATCATGGCGACGGTCTCAACGATATCCGGATCGTCATCTACGATCAAAACATACCTGCTTTCCATTTAAGACCTCCTGGGCTGCCCTGGGTTAAAAGCTTTCATTGCTGATGATACGCTGGCAGTTTTCCGAAATTACTGAAGTATCGGCAGAAGCACTCGAAAAGTGGTTCCCAAACCCGGCTTACTGTCGACCTCCACGGACCCGCCATTGGAATCGACGATTGCCTTCACAATCGCAAGCCCAAGACCGGTGCCTCTAAGATGCCTGGTCCTCGGGTCCTTGACCCGGTAGAACTTATCGAAAATTTTAGGAATTTCCTCCGCGGCAATACCAATGCCGGTGTCGCTCACGCATACCTCCAGGAAGTCTGCCTTCAAACCCGCCGATACGACTATTTCCCCGCCGTCGGGAGAGTAATTGATTGCATTGCCGAGCAGGTTGGAAATAAGCTCTTCCATGCTTTGAGGATCGGACTGAATGAGAGGGAGTCCAACGGGTATTTCCAACCTCAACGCGATATTCTGCTTTTCTGCCGCGGATTTCATCAGCGCCACGGTGTGTTCGAGGATTTCACCCATATCAAGGGGCGCCTTTTGTCGAGATTTCCGGCTGCTCTCGATTTTGGCCACGTCGAGCAAATCATTGATTAGATCGAGCAAACTCCGAATCTTCAGTTGAGAACGGTTCAAAAGGTCCATTTGCCGAGCCGTGAGTTCGCCGGCCAAGCCATCGAGGACGACCGTCAGGAGTTGCATGATCGAGGCCAGGGGGGAGCGCAACTCATGGGAAACCAACTGGACGAAACTGGTTTTCATTTCATCGAGCTGTTTAAAAATGGTAACGTCCTGAAAAACAGTTACCGTGCCGATGACCTCGCCGTCCAAACCTCGAACCGGAGCGGAAACCACATGGACATACCTGTTCCCTCTGGAAAACTCTCCGGAAATCTGACCGGCCCCGTCGCAGGGCGAATCCAGAATGCTTCTGAGGGCTTTATTCAGGCCCTCTTCTTCCATGCAGTCGTGCAGGGCCGAGGGTCCGGACAAAGACGGCGTCTCGAAGTCGAAAAGCCTCATCAGGGCCGGATTGTAGAGCACGATCTCAAGGTCCCGATTAGTAACCAGGACCCCGTCCGCCATGCAGTCGATAATCGTGGCGATCCGGCTTTTTTCTACCGACAAATCGTAAAGATTTCTGATCTGCTCGTCTTGCAATTCTCGAGCGCGGCATTCCAGTGCCCGTTTTTCCAGCGCTCTTTTGACAATAAGAGTCAAATGGTCGGCCCGGAAAGGTTTCGTTACGAAATCAAAAGCGCCCTTCTGCATGGCCTCGACGGCGTTAGCCACGGTGCCGTGTCCCGTGATAATGATCAGGGGCAAATCCGGGTAATTGGCCCTGACTTCTTCCATGACCTCGAAGGCGCCCATTACCGGCATCACCAGATCGCACAGGATCAAATCCGGGGCTTCAACCGGGAGCAAATCCAGCGCCTGCCTGCCATTTTCCGCCGTCAGGATTTTATAGCCTTCGGGCTCCAAAAGGCGGCGGCAGCCCTCTCTTATGACCCTCTCATCATCGACGACCAGAACCGTTTGCATGCCATCAACCATGCCAGTCCAGCCTCCATCCTGAATCAAAAGTACTCAATTGCCTTCTCGGGACATTCCAGCGGCAATGTGACGGTAAATACCGCGCCGCCCGAAATAGAGTCGTCAGCTGAAATATGGCCGCCGTGCTGTTGAATTATCCCGTATGCGACGGAGAGCCCAAGCCCTGTACCCTCCCCGGGTCCCTTGGTGGTAAAAAACGGATCGAACACCTTGCCGATGACCTCGGGTGAAATGCCCGGACCGTTATCCGCGAACTGCAGGGTAACCTGTTCGGAAACCGGGTCGAACCTGCCGGTGATAACAATTCTGCCTCGACCGTTCATGGCCGTCCCGGCATTGATTATGAAATTGATAAAGACCTGCTGAAGCTGGCCGGGGTCACCGGTCATCGGTGGGATATCGGCCTGGAGGTCGATCACGAATTCGATATTGTGAAAAAGCCCCTGGTGGGCCAATAGATCGACGGAGCGTTTGACGATGTCATTCATATCGTAACTGAATCTCTGATTGACCGACTGCCTGCTGAAGTCAAGCAGGCGAGCTACGATTTCCTTGCACCGCATGCACTGATCGATGATTTCCTGAAGGTCCTCACTCCACTGTGAATTCTGGGAGCCCACGCTTTTGCACAGCATCTCGGCAAATATCAGGATGCCGGAAAGAGGGTTGTTTATTTCGTGAGCTATACCAGCCGCGAGCCTGCCGATAGAAGTGATCTTATCGGCCTGCATCAGCTGCATTCGCGCCTCTTCCAACTCTCTGCGCATCCGGACCTGTGCCCTGAGGTCCGAAAAAATACCCACGGTCCCCATCTCATTGCCGTTGTTCTTTTTTATGATTGCCGCGGAAAAGCTTACCGGCACCTCCTCGCCATCTTTTCTGACCAGGGTTATCCGGGTAGAGATGAGCTTGCCGGGAGGGCCGTGTTCGCCGCTGCGCATTCGACGCATATTCTCTTTTGAAAGCTCAGGGCCGGTTATCTTGGCCAGAGCACCCGGGACGCCCACCACTTCATCGGCGCCGTAACCCAAAATCCGCTCGGCCGCTTCATTATATATAAGTATCTTGCCGTTCATATCGGCCACCACGATACCGTCGGCCGAACTCTTGATGATGTTACCCAGAAAGCTGTTGGTTTTGATCAGTTCACGTTCGATTTCGATATGCTTGGTAAGGTCCTGGAAATACAGGCATGTTATGAAGCCCTTGCCATACCTTGCTACGACTATGCAGGTTTCAAAAACCCAGTCCTCCCGATGGGCGGCAGCTCCAGGCTGGATTGTGCTGCAGAAGCGCACCTCCCGAAAATGTTCCCGGTCTATCTTCAGGGCCAGGTCTCTCGCCATGCTCCAGACTTGGGGCGGCAGAAGCGCCCCGGCATCTCCGCCTATCAGGTCATCTTTGGGATGATCGAGTATTTCCGCCATCTTGGAGTTGGCATAAATTACCCGTTCATTTTCATCGACCATCAGGATGCCCTCCTGGGTAATTTCCACGAGCATCCTTATCTTCTGTTCGGCCTCGACGAGCGGGGTTATGTCTCTCAGGGCCTTGAATCCACCGATTACCCTGTTTTCCGAATCCGTGATCATGGAACAGTGAACTGCCACGGGTACTTCCCTGCCCTCCCGGTCGAAAACGATGCGCCGCACTCCGGTGGCCGGCGCTCTCTTTTCCATTGCCTTCTTCAACAGGCAATCTTCCGTATGGCAGTAGGGAGACCGCAGCACCTCGGCGCAACTCATGCGGTTGAGCACTTCGGCGCTTCGATATCCCGTGAGTTTCTCAAGGTGCTCGTTCATGTAAGTGATCGTCAGGTTCGCATCCACAGTGAAAAAGGGCATCGGGAAATTGTCAATGACGCTTGCAAATATGTGGTCCCGCACCATGTCTCTCAACCCCATGGCGACTGAAGGGGCGGGCCGAAGTATTAGAACGCATCCCGCCGGGTTGCCACAGCCGTCGTTTACCGACTGCGCGGACAGGCAAAAAGACCGCCAGTCGCCAAAGCAACTCCTGACATCGACCTGAAAACCGTCCAGGGTCCCCAGGTTCACGCACTCTTCGATCGGCGGTGAGCCCCCATCAGGGGCGCTGCGCAAAATATCGGAGCAGACGAGGCGGCCTGAGCCGGTTAACTTACATCCCGTAAGGGTTTGCGCGGATTCATTTAAAAACAGGACATTGGACTGCAGGTCCGTGACTATGACCGGGTCGGGGAAAAGATCGAAGCAGGTCCGGAAAAGTTCCAAAGGCGGAAGACCCGCGTTTGCGCCCTTCAAACGGCGCCGGTTCGTTCCGGTGGTTCTAAAAGCTCGGGGACCCATCTTTTATAAGCTCTCTTTAGTCGAACACACTTTCGGCAGTTCAGGGGCCTTTATCGACAGGAGCGGGGAAGACGAGCAAGGTCAGGCAAAGACAGGAGTAAAAGCGAATGAGACTCAACGCAATTCTTATACCTCAAAACTCATTGAAAACAAAGAACAATTGCACCGATCCGCAGACACTGCACACCCGCCGTTTTCGATCCGGGCCCTTTAGCCGTCAACTTTTCCGTTTTCCGGAGACCCTAATCGGGAACTGGATTTGGTCCCATTTGCCCAGTCCTGCCCTCAACACGTTTGCCATGCATTTCAGTCCAGGGAGCATAAGGCGGCCCGGACTCAAATATCTCGAAATATCCGGAACACCGTCGGCCTGGACCCGGCATAAAGGCTGTTTCCACGACGACCAGCCAAAGTTGAGCGCCGATCCCAGGCGCATTGCGAAAGCGTAGTTCCGCCTCACAACCCGGTGGGCGGCAGCGTTCACCTTGCCGAAGGGATAGACGAAGGTCGAGACATGACATTTGAGTCGTTTTTCCAGTAAGCTCCTCGACTCCACGGCCTCCATGGCAATATCGACTTCCGGGTCCGTCATATCCCTGTGCAGATGCGAATGCGAAGCGATCTGAATCAGCCCGCTCGCCGCCATGACGTCCAGTTCTTCCCAAGTGCAAAAAGGCGCCTTCATCCAGAAACGATCCCATTTTTTCGCATGCTCTTCGGGCGTGGAGAGGCGTTCTTCCATGGAACGCCCGGTGCTCTCCAGTATGAATGCGGTCGAGACCCCCAGAACCGCCCTGATGGAAAACTCCTCGAGAAGCGGGAAGACATGGGCGTAGAAATCTGCGAAAGCGTCGTCGAAAGCCATGCATACATTAAGTTGATACGGGCGCAGAGGCTCGCCTGGAACAACGAGATGGAAATTGCGCTTCAGGTGTTCGAAATGAGACCTCAGCACCGGTACGGGATTATTGTACCTGCCAAAACCGGCGCGGTGATATGCAAGAATAAGCAGCATCGGAGGAGTTCTCAACCGCCGGAGCGAACATCCCGGCTTTCCAAAGGTGGCTTATCGGAGGAGAATTTTCGCAATTCATACAGCTTGGCGTATTTCAGGAAAGTTCCGGCTCCCTTCGACAGTGATATTACAAATCCGTCGAAACCGGCCGTGAATCCGAGCTTAAGGACGTAATTCCTGAAAAACATCCAGGACCCGCGCAAAAGGGCAGCCGCCGGCCCTGCCCTTTTTCCATCGGAGTGCATCTGCGCGGCGAGTTCGGTGGAATAGTCGTCGAGTTTTCTAAAAAGTTCCGAGTAGGACGTGTAGCTGAAATGCTCGATGCAACAGGACAGTTTAGCCGTCGAACCGTTCACGGCGAGCTTCTCGTGCGTCAGCCCGTCGAGTTTGCATTTGCTCTTCCTGACGAGCCTCACGTGTTCGTCCGGCCACCAGTCGGTGGATTTGATCCACTTTCCGTGGAAAAAATTTTTCCACCTGAATGAATAGCCATCGGCAAGATCTTTGCCGGACAGCAGATCGGCGATCTTCAACGCGGTCTTTTCCGGAACGCGCTCGTCGGCATCCAATATCAACACCCAGTCGTGCAGGCACTTTTCAAGGGCACTGTTTTTCTGCGGGCCGTAGCCTTTCCAGGGTTCGACAAACCACCTGGCGCCGAACTCCACCGCGACATCTCCGGTCCGGTCCGTGCTCCCGCAATCCACGATTACGACTTCTGCGGCGAATGACACGCTCTTCAGGCAACCCGGCAGGTCCTTTTCCTCGTTTTTCGTGATGATTGCGACTGAAACAGGGACCTTATTCATTTGAGGCTTCCCCGTCGGAGGCCCGCTGCCTGCCCGTATTCAACAGGGCCCTGATAGCGCACACGCCGCAGGTCTCCATGAACGCCGGCTCTCCGCATTCGCTGCAGCGCGAAACACCTTCACCGTCGAAAGGGGCCGGAGGCTGCCGGTGCTTGAGCCACGTGAAATAAAAATCCCTCTTTGTGCCGGGCATTTTATCTTCCATGAATTGGAGCGCATCTTTTACAAAATGACTGGTCGCCCCGCGCGAAAGCGGGCACGAAGCGCTCAGGGGCCGGATGGATGCGAAATGGCAGTACGCCCGGAGTTCTCCAGACTCCAGCCGGTAAAGCGGTTTCACCTTTGTGGCAAAAACAGGATGCGTGGAGGGAAGATAAGGATATTGTTTCTCCATATAATAGGTGCGGTGCCGAAGGAAATTGCCGAGAAGACGGCCCGCCTCGTCATCCAGGTTGTGCCCGGAGGCAAGCATCCGGTGCCCCTCTTTGGCCGTGAGCCTGTTCAGCAGTTGGCGTTTTATGGCCCCGCATATCGAGCAGATGCTGCGCCTGGTGCGCCAGCGTATTTCATCGATTGTCCAGCCGAAAACCTCTTTGAGCGAATACTGCGCCCAACTGAGGTTTCGCGCCCCGGCAAAATCGGAGATCGCATTCACGGAGGCATCCGAAAAGCCTTCGATGCCAAGATTGACGTGGAGGCCCCTGGTCCGGTACCCAAGACTATTCAAGATGCTCCAAAGAGCGAGCGAGTCCTTTCCGCCCGAAACCGCTACGAGGATTTCCACCTCGTTGGAGATTCCGAACGCTTTCATTGCTTTTGCAACAGCTCGCTCGCAAAAATGGATGAAGCAGTCGGCACACCAGATCGTGTTGTGGCTTGGCAGCCTTATTTCACCCCTCGACCGGCACCGTTTGCACTTGGCGTTTTCAGGAAGTTTGGGAATATGGTATTCCATGCACCTCAGCCTGCTGTCCTTGACATAAATTCGCGGGCTGATCGTATTCCATTTTTGTCAATGAGGCTATAATGTTTTCATCAAATCCAAATCATTATACGGAGACCGAGTATGGAAGGAATGCACCATGAAGGCCTTATCATCCGGCCCCCGAGCGAAGCCGACAGTATATTGCTCCAGGTTACTCTCGGATGCTCCCACAACAAATGCTCCTTCTGTGGCGCCTATAAAGACAAGAGGTTCACGATAAAGGACGAAGCCGTAATCGACGCGGATATCGATTACGCCTCCAGGAACCTCCAGTTCGCCAGGAGGGTCTTTTTGATCGATGGCGACGCCCTTATCGTTCCGCAGCAAAAGCTCGTAAGGATATTGTCTCAAATAAGGGAAAAGATGCCATGGATACAGCGGGTCGGAATTTACGCCAATGCCAAGGGGATTTTGCGCAAAACCGGGGAGGAGCTTGCCCAATTGCGCGAGCTTGGGCTGAGAGTAGCCTATTTCGGCCTGGAGAGCGGTGATGCCCAGGTGCTGCAGGACATGAGAAAAGGCCACTCGCCGGAACGGATGATCGAGGCTGGACGCAAAATCCGGGACGCTGGAATGAAACTCTCCGTGATGGTCATCCTTGGACTTGGGGGCAGGGACAGATCGATCGAACACGCGCGCGCAACCGGAGGGGCCCTCTCGGCAATCGATCCGAACTACGTCGGCGTGCTCACGCTGATGATCTACCCCGGCACCCCCCTGTCCGTACAGGTGGATAACGGCCAATTCGATCTGCTCACTCCTCACGAAATGCTACGCGAGCTGCGGGAGATGCTTTTCCATACCAACATGACCCGCGGCCTTTTCTTTGCCAATCACGCCTCCAATTACCTGCCGCTCAGGGTTAAAATGCCGGCGGACAAGCAAAAGGCCCTTGAGTTGCTGGACAGCGCCCTGAGCGGGCAGACGGCCCTTAAGCCCGAGTGGATGAGGGGATTTTGACATCTCAAATCGGAGGTGCGATTGTCACGAGCACCCGCATGTCCGTCTTTGCCCTCAGGCCATGAGGCTCGCTGATATCCGAGATTAGAACGTTTCCAGGCTTTGCCGCGAGGACCGCCCCCTTCTCACCGACAAACTCACCTTCGCCCTCCAGGACCGCAATGCTGACCTCGCCCTCGATATCGTGCGAATGAACCGGGAGTTCCTGTCCGGCCTTGAAATTGAAGTTTAATATCTTGAAATATGGCGAATCGTGCACCGTGAAATTTTTGAAGTTCTGCTCCGCAAACCCGTTTTCAGCATATAAATCGACTTTTTTCATGCCCGCCTCCTTTTTTTGCCTGGAATCGTCGGCTTTCCCCGCGCGCCAGTCAGCCTTATTATCAACAAAAAGCACTCGTTCAGTGATTCGCTTACAAAATAATGGCTCAAACACCTGAACGCCTTGACTTTAGTCAAAAACAAGCGGAAAGTTGGATTGATCTCACGAAGAATCCGAAGCTGTTTTAACTCCCTGCTGAACCGACCCCGCTGAATCTTTTAGTGAAATACTTTTTTAAAGAAATACCTTTTCAGCCCAATACCCTTCCCGGCCCTATAGCGAAGTGTCATGCCCCAACCTGTAGCAGGAGGATGCAATGATTGATTTCACTTTTACCGAAGAACAGGAAATGTTCCGAAAGGCTTCTCGGGAGTTTGCTGAAAACAGGGTGGCGCTTTTCGTGCCGGAAATGGAAAAAACGGGCAAGGTGCCCCCTGAGCTTGTTAAAGCACTGGCTGATGCTGAGATGCTGGCAATCACGGTCCCGGAGGAATATGGCGGACTGGGGCTTGGCTTCGTCGCAAGGATGATTGCGCTCGAGGAGATCGGCCGAATTTCCGTGGCCACGGCAATGATGCTTCAGGTTTTTGCGCTCGGGATCGACCCCCTTGTCCGTTTTGGAACCGAGGCCCAGAAGAAAAAATATCTCCCAAAACTTGCCTCTGGACAACGACTGGCGAGCGTAGCCGTAACAGAGCCAACCGGAGGATCGGAACCGACCGCCGGTCGGACCATTTATTCCAGAGACGGAGACAATTACGTCATTACGGGACGCAAGTGTTTCATAACCAACGCACATATTGCCGACACCATTACCGTTGTCGCCAAAGACGAGAACAATCCCAAGGCATTTTCCGCTTTCATTCTCGAAAAAGGGATGGATGGTTTCAAAGCCACGCACGAAGAGCACAAAGTCGGCATGAAAGGATGCAATACGGGCGAGCTGAGCCTCGATAAGTGCAGGGTATCCGCTGAATGCCTGCTGGGCGAGGAGGGAAAGGGATTGCGGGTCAGCATGGCCGCCATCGGCGACGTCGGACGCGGCGGGATGGTGGGTTGCGCTCTG
>Ga0116116_1002827_pt1 | contig 10374 bp, 7 predicted proteins | sample June2015DPH_10_1_FD_89722 | JGI IMG/M metagenome (GOLD analysis project Ga0116116, IMG submission 89722) | Peatland microbial communities from SPRUCE experiment site at the Marcell Experimental Forest, Minnesota, USA - June2015DPH_10_150 | ecosystem: Environmental > Terrestrial > Soil > Wetlands... | reverse complement strand
ATCGACGAAATGGGCCTCAAACGCGAAAACTACGACTGGTATCTCGACCTGCGAAAATACGGCTCTGTCCCTCACGGCGGCTTCGGCCTCGGCGTCGAACGAACCGTCGCCTGGCTCACCGGCGAATCGCACATCCGCCAGTGCATCCCCTTCCCAAGAATGATGGACAAGGTCTACATTTAACCAAAAGCCGATGGAATCCTGGACGATACAAAAACTGCTGAGCTGGGTCACGGAGTATTTCACCGGCAAGGGCGTTGACTCGCCGAGGTTGAGCGCGGAATGGCTGCTATGCTATGTGCTCGGCATCAAACGCATCGAGTTATATACTCAATTCAACAAAGTCGTGGGGCAGGAACAACTCTCACAGCTTCACGAACTGGTAAAACGGGCAGGCGCACACGAACCAATCGCGTATCTCACCGGCAAAAAAGAATTCTACTCCCTCGAATTTGAAATAACAAAGGATTGCCTCATTCCCCGCCCCGAAACTGAAATACTTGTCGAATGCGCAATTGAATTTTTGCGAACGCGAAATAGCGAACAATTCATCTGCGACCTTTGTACCGGCTCCGGCTGTGTCGCAATCGCCATAGCGAGAAATTTCGCCGACTGCCGGATAGTCGCTACCGATATCTCAGACGCCGCCCTGGCTATCGCCGAAAAAAACGTCGCAAAACACGGCTTGATGAACCGGATAAAACTTTTGCAGGGCGACTTATTTGAGCCGGTCATCGCGGGACTCGGCCCCGCCAGATTCGACCTGATTGTGTGTAACCCCCCTTACGTCAGTGAACCTGATTACGAGAAGTTAGCCCCAAACGTAAAAGATTTCGAACCTAAGTCCGCCCTGACCGCGGGTCAGGACGGGCTGGATATTATCAAAAAAATCATCGCCGATGCCAACCAGCATTTGAAACCCACGGGGACACTTATGCTCGAAATCGGCAACGAACAGGGAAACGCGGTTTGTAACCTGCTCGAAACATCCGGGTACTTTGGCACTGTAAAGATAGAAAAGGACTACTCCAATCTCGACCGCGTAGCGATTGCTGTTACAAAACAGGATGAAACACAACGTCGGCCTTAACCCACAATGTCACGTATCTCCTCGTAGAACTTCGCATAATTGTCCTTGTCGGCGGTCTTGCGCACCTCGATACTCGCACGCGGATGCTCATTCAGCATACCAGTAATCATATATGGTATCAGGTAGCCCCATTCAATATCCTTCTGCATCGGCAGCATCTGCTCTTCGATGACTTTCAGGATGGGGCTTAGCTTGAACTTCGGGTTCTTCAAAAAGCCGGCCAGCAATTCGAGCGGGCAGTTGCCCGGCCCCCTCCCCAGACCATATAGCGGCGCATCGAGGTAATTCGCGTTATGAATGATACCCTCTGTGGTTTAAAAAGTTCTGTGGCTAATAACGTATGATTGACCTGACCTTGTACCCTGCGAGCTTTTTTATCCCGTCAAGCTCCGTCAGCTCAATCAAAAATGATATTCCCGCAATTTGTCCGCCAATCTTTTCTATCAGCTTGCACGCCCCCGACATCGTCCCGCCGGTCGCAAGCAAATCATCGACCATCAGCACCTTTGCCCCGGCCGTTATGGCGTCGCGGTGCACCTCAAGGGTATCGGTCCCGTATTCGAGGTCGTATGTAATACTCACGGTTTTAAAAGGCAGCTTCCCCTTTTTGCGAATCGGGACAAAGCCGGAGTTAAGCTTTTCAGCAACCGCGGAACCAAAGATAAAACCGCGGGCCTCGACGCCGACCACATACTGAATCCCCGCGCCGGCAAAATCCGCCGCCAGCGCGTTTATCGCAGCTTGAAACGCCTTCGGCTCAGCCAGCAATGGCGTAATATCCCGAAACAAAATCCCCTTCTTCGGCCAATCCGCCACCTCACGAATATATTTTTTCAAATCCACTCTGTCCTTGCTCATAATATCCGTGCCCCTGCTATTGTTTCCTAATGTTCCTCCTTTCATTTTACCACTACAAATTACAGTATCCAGTGTTAATTGCCTCTCCGCTGTCTTTCAGGCAGACAAACGAACGGTTAAAATAAGGAGTCGCAAATCGGAAATGAAAAATTCTCTGTGTGCTCTGTTCTCTCTGTGGCTAAAAATTATTTATCCTCTGTAGCATCGGACAATCACAGCTCTTCCATAAACTCGTAGAGCTTTGTCATCGCTTCGTGCTGAATCTGCCGGATTCGCTCGCGTGTCAAACCGAGCTTTTCGCCGATTTCCTTTAACCCCATCGGCGGTTTGCCGTCAAGCCCATAATGCAGCCGCAAAATCTCCGCGTCTCTCGGGTCCATCCGGCTCAAAAACCCAATCGCCTTGGCCTTTTCCTCATCATCAACCATATCGTCTTCCGGCCTGCCCACGCTCTGGTTGCTGATGTTCGCGTCGAATATCTGGTTCTCCTCGCCTGCTTCTGGTTGCTGATTGTCCTTTACCGAGCCGAGAATCTTTACGGTCTCGTCGATAATCCTGGCCTTTTTCACAGGCATACCTGTCACGTCCGCCATTTCCTCGACGTTTGGCTTTCTGCCAAGCTTGTTCTCAATCTCCGCCATTGCATGACGCCACTGGTTAATCAGCCCAATCATATAACCTGGCACATGAATGGGCCGAACATCCCCCAGTTGTGCGCTCTTTATGCCCTGCTTTATCCACCACGCCGCGTAAGTGCTGAACCGCGTCCCGCGATTCGGGTCAAAATAATCTACCGCTCTTATCAATCCGAGGTTGCCTTCCTCAATCAAATCGCCTAATGACATATTGCCCCTGTTGGCGTATTTCTTCGCAATATTAACTACTAACCGCAGATTGCTGCGAACGAGCAGCTCGCGCGCCTCCGGGTCGTTATCTTCGGCTATCCGCAAAGCAATCTCGTGTTCTTCTTCCGCCGAAAGCAGCGGCGCCTCGTCTATTTCCTCGAGGTACCCTTTTATTGTTACATCAAAAGCCATATTTGCCTCCAACCCTATCTCTATAATATGCTGTATTACCACTTCCCCAATTACACAATACGATTTATTTATCGACACAGATTCCCCACCGGTTTACCTGAAAAATGATGTAACTCGGCCTTTTATCCCCCAGCAACCAGCCCAATAAGCGCCATATTACCGGCCTGTCCTGAGCAAAGTAGAAGGGCCACTAACCAAGGCATTTAATCCATCGGAGCGCAGCACAAACTTCCTCATCCACCCTGCCTTCCCCGGAAATCCGCTTGCATAATCCCGCAACAGAGGACCCATTTTCCAATCCGCAATCCCACCTTAATCATACGTCCAGTTTTTGGGGAATATTATAAGGCTCCTTTCTTATCAGTTCCAAAATAACAAAGTTTGTCTCTAATCTTCTTGCAAAAATGCCCTGTTGGATATAAAGTCAGGGGAAATTTGCCCGAACAAGAACTTGGAATTTCAAAAGTATAAATGTATCATACGGTTGTAGTTTCAAAGAAAATGTGTCGCAGCGTGTTTCCTTAAGTTCTTTTAAAATAAGCATTTGGAGAGGTGACCGAGTGGCTGAAGGTAACGGTTTGCTAAACCGTCGTACGGGTAAAACCGTACCCCGGGTTCGAATCCCGGCCTCTCCGTTATTATCGCAGAAATGCGGTTTAATTGGTTCTTTGGTCTGTTCTGAAGCATTCTGCGTTTTGCCATCATCGCTTTTCTGTGCGCCGTGGTGCGCATACTACGAAAATACCCGTGAACGGTTACGAATTGGATAATACATCGAAGGCCAAACGAAGACATATATTCCGGGATTGAAGAGTAATGAAAAACATATTGACGTTGCTTGCGATGATTATGGTTTTTCTGCAATCCAGCGGCCAAGCAGGGAATGTCAGTTCGGGGGAGTTTTTTAAGATATATGACCCCAGTACCAGCGAAACGGAAAAATGGTACATTAACGATCATTGCTTCATCCGGGACATAGACGGCGTGTGGCATTTGTTTGGCATAACCGACCGGGAGCCGCTAAATCCGGCAAGCGACACTCGCAATTTTGCCCATGCCACGGCCATGAAACTCACTCAAAGGCCGTGGGATAAGAAGCCTTACGCGTTGACAGCTGACGCAAATGCGGGTGAAAAGCATCTGTGGGCACCCCATATAATTTTGTACGACGGGACGTACTACATGTTCTATTGTGCCGGCAGCTTAAAAGGCAATTCCGAGTACAGAATTCACCTTGCCACATCAAAGGACTTAATAACCTGGAAGCGACATCCCGCAAATCCTATGGTTGTCGATGGCTATGATGCACGCGACCCGTACATCCTCAAAATGGGCGATGAATGGGTAATGTATTATACGGCGACCAGCACACCGAGGGGCGGCAACCACATTGTTGCGTGCCGCAAGAGCAAGGACCTTATTCACTGGGGCGAACGAACGGTTGTATTTACGGACCCATCGATAGGAACATTCGGCGGGCCTACGGAATCGCCGCAGGTGATAAGGAGAGGCGAGTATTATTATCTGTTCATCGGCCCGCGGGATGAGAAGGGCTGCGAGGACAGTTATCGCAACACGACCATATTTCGGAGCAAGAACCCGTTCAAATGGACGATGCAAGATAGAGTCGGGCAAATAACTGCTCACGCTGTGGAGGTGGTGCGGGATGTGGGCGGGCAATGGTACGTAAGTCATTGCGGCTGGGCACAAGGTGGTGTGTATCTTGCTAAACTCAACTGGAACGACGGCCTGGATGACGCGGACACGTCAATGCCGGTGCCGGTTGAGAAATCCGCGCCGCTTGCGCCAAAGACGCACTGAAACAAGAGGAATGCAGGCTCAAATGGCGATCAAAAACATTTCTACAAGCCAATTTTGCCTAAGCAGTAAATCCTATACACCGAGTAAAAACTGAGCCGTTTGCTCGGCCTTAAAAGCCCGGATGTAATTTTTGGGGAGGGACAAACCAAAACCAGAAGCCAAAACCATCAACCAAAATAGGCCTCTTTACTGTCTCATTTTGGCTGACGACGTACAAGTGCTTTGATGGGGTCCTTGCCTCAAAAAATTTCCAAAAAATAGGGAAGTTTGAGGATATTCGTACCGCAGGAGGCACAAAATTATGTTATAATAATGCATATGATGGGTGGTGGTACAACTTGTTTTGTTTCAGCTTGCCGGATACTCGCTGGTTCTCGCATTTTCAGAAAAACAGCAACAAGCATCTTCGTAATTATACTCCTTTCGGCCCTTCTAAGGCCTGCCTTGGCTGCCCAGGAAGCTGTCGGGATTAACTTTTTCGACCTTGCTCATTCAGACGCAGGTTCCCCTGCCTGCTGGGACAACAACAAATCTTATATCTATAAGACCGGTTCGGCAACGTTTACAGCATGCAGTACAAATTACGTACCGGTAAGTAGCGATTATTTGGTTTTTACGACTAAAAAACCGTCCGGCTCCTCCTGGCACGTTGACTTTGAGCTCGATTGGGGACACTCGGTGAATTTTCTTCGATACGGTGGAAGCCCCCTGCTGTATTTACGGGTTAAGTGGGGCGCAATTGCAACAGGAGCGGACCTCAGCATAACATTGGTTGACGACCAAGAGATAAAGAGTTTATACCGCTCATATAACGGAACAGGCACTACATATACAAACGAAAGCGCATCTGTAACGCTCTCCCATTATGTAACTCCCTCTACCACGGCGTGGCAGGATGTTTATATTCCGATGTCGGACTTTATAGCCAGTAATCGTAACATAGACCTGACAAGAATCGGCACACTCACACTTGCCGGGGCGGGCACTTACTCCTCAACCAATACGATGTATTTTGAAAAAATTAAGGTCGTGCCCAGTATCACTAATCAGTATGCCGACATGGTCAAAGTCAACCAGCTCGGATATCTCACAAGTGGGAGAAAACTGGCAATTGTAAGCTATGAGGCCGGCACTTTTGCTCCTGCACCCACCTATTTTCAGGTTAAGGATGCTTCAACCGGCGCTGTTGTTTATCAGGCCAATCTCCAGTTGACAACAGCCCCCTGGGATGCAAGCGGCGATACCGTATATCATGCCGATTTTACTTCTTTTACAACGCCCGGCCGATATATCATTTATGCGCCCGAAACAGGGCAAACTTCTCCGGCCTTTAATATCGGCAGCACGGTTTTTAATGAAGCGTTCCGTGATTCGCTTCGATTTTACTATTATGCCCGAAGCGGTAATGAAATCGCTGAACCTTATGCTGAGGGGCACGCACGGCCGACAATTTACGCAAACAACTCCGCCTGTGCTTACGATTACGATGACAATAACTCCACCAAAATGTACGACTATGACCCGAATAATGTGGGGATTACTACTCGTGATGTTAGAGGCGGATGGTTCGATGCCGGGGACCTTCATTTGGATGTCCATAACAATATCACCCCGTTATGGCTTCTGCTGGAAATGCTCGAGCAGCAGAAAAATAAACTCGGCCCTAATATTCTGAACCTTCCCGAATCAGACAGCCAAACAAACGACCTCGTCCTGCTGATTAAGTATCAGCTGGACTGGTTTAAAAAAATGCAGAACACCGACGGCAGCGTTCATTTTATAGTATATGCTCCTCCAAACGTTTATAACCTCCAGAAGGTTTCAGATGTATCCAGCGGAGCGCCTTGTGTTTTAGCCGGTATCTTCGCCAAAGCCTATACGCTCTTTTCAACCATCCCTGGAATGGAATCATACAGCGCGGATTTGTTAAGCCGCGCGGAATTATCTTGGTCGTGGCTTTCAGCTCATCCAAACACATATGACCCTTGTTCTCCCGGCATCGGCCAGTGGTCTTACGGCATCACCGATGATACACCTTATCGCAGCTTTGCGGCGATTGAGCTGTATCTGGCAACGGGCCAGAGTGAATATCGCACCTATTTCGAAAGCAGATTTTCAGATGTCCTTACCTCATTTGGCGGCAACAGCTATTACGGCTATATGGGTTTAATCGGCGGCAGCGCTATCAGCAAGGGATATATGGATTATGCCGAAGAAACCACCCAGCCGGTAACAGCTTCCATAAGAACTGCAATCAGGAATTCATTCCTCGCTGAGGCGGATTTCCTTGTCAACAATGCCAACACATCCGCTTCCACTTACAGGGGCCCGATGCTTATGTTCAACGACCTTTACTGGGGTTCCAGCGGCCTTCTTTGCGGCAATGCTTATGTTCTGCTGCGAGCTTATGAATGGACGGGTAATACTCAATACCGTGATACCGCGCTGGATGCTTTGGACTGGATTAGCGGCCGAAATCCCGTTTCGCGGATTCTCATCACCGGCGACTACAGCGACTATCTGCACGGCACAGACCATTATTCATTTTATATGTTCGACCATTTGAATCCCGTGCCGGGTTATCTATGCGGCAACATCAATATACTCGATGACTATTTATTAGCTCCTTATATTAAACACTCATGGAAATATTACCTGAATCTTCAGAATGCGTCCATTCTTGAGCCGTGCATTTCCTATCAGGCCCAGATGTGCTATCTTCTGGGCTACTTTGCCTCGGACCTTAAATTGCCCGCTACAGTGGATATTTCATATCTTGCTGATTTTTCTCAGGCATGGCTAAGTTCTCCTGGCGATACCAATTGGAATCCCAATTTCGACCTTGCTGTTCCACCTGACGGCGTTGTTGATTTTGCGGATTTCGCGGTTTTCGCAAGGCAATGGATGACCCAGCAATAAGTTTTTGAGGAACGTATCAAATCCGCAGAGCGACCAGGCAGTTTCAAAAACCTCGCCTAATCGGAAACGAAGATAGTATTCTTCATCGGAGTTAATCGAGTGGTGAAGATGCAAAAAAACAGGAAAGGAGAAAACTCCTTTCCTGTTTCAAAAGCTCAAGCTTTTAACTACTTAGTTCTTGTGCTTACTTGCGGTTCCTTCTGAGCAGAGCCAGACCACCAATGGCCAGAAGCGACATTGTTGCCGGTTCCGGAGTTAACACCAGCGGAGTGGTAGTGTCGCCCATCGCAGCGATTTCATCGCCTGTCAAAGCGTGGTCCCATACCATCACATTACCGACGAGTCCCCAAGCATCTTCCCAAGAGTCATCTGCGAAAAGATTGACTCTGTCCGGATACAAAGAGAATCTGCCGTCAATATCCTGACCCGCGCCATCGAGTAACAGAGCACCATTAACATAAACTCTGAAGAAGTTGCCATTGTCAACGGACAACGTAATTCTGTTCCATTGAGCCGCATTAAAATACTTCCCGTTGTCGCCTGAGTAGCCGACGTCGCCAATGCCGATTTCGGATTGAGTCATGTCCGTAGTGTCATTATAAATAAACAAGTCGCCATCATCGTCACGGCCACCCCATGACGTCTGATACAGGCTGTTATACTGGTCACCGGTGATGCTCGTCTGACGATAATCCATGGAGATTGTGTACTGATTGACATAGCTGCCGCCACCGTTAGGGCTTAAGCCGGGATTGCACTGAAGGTAACCCCAACTCTGCTCCTGAACGACACCTCTGTCGGTATAAAGGTCTGGCTGTGCGACCGTCCCTATTGTAGTCCAGGGACCCATAAACCAGGTACTGGCCTCATCGACGCTTACAAGGTCTGTGCCTACTGTCGCCTTCAATTTAGTGGCATCGGTCGCGAACTGCCAAAAGCCGGTTAAACCACCAGGGACATTTACCGCGGCGGAAGACACACCCGCCGCTACAAGAACCACCAATGCTAAAACAATAATCTTCTTCATCATTCTCTCCTTCAAAAAATGTTAATACTTTAAACTACCCTTCTCGTTAATACTTTTTTTGACTTTCAACCATTTAACCTTGTGAGATATTTGCGTCCGTACGATACGCGTCCAAACTCTGACAGCATCTGGCGCACATCTCTGGAATGCCAACATGCAATACCCACTCCTTCGTAGCACATTATAACACCCTAAAAGTCGTAAGTCAAGCTGTAACCATCTGTTAGCGAAGATACTCTCTAACCCGAAAACCACTTTCGGATATATCTTCACGGTTAAAACTGGCCGTTAAAACGCCAATATTGCGCAAAAACAGCAAAATCTTTGAAATCGATTATCTTCTGTGCCTTATCAGCCAGATTGCAGGCAGGGTTCCACGCTGCATCCTGCGGTGTGCTCAGCCAGGCGTCTGCAAGTATGGCCAAATCCTCAAAATCTACAGTTTTATCTAAGTTAAAGTCGGCCTGAACGAAATCTATGGTATCTATTACACCGAAAGAACTGCCATCAAGATTATATGCGTGCTGTATCAAATGAAGCTCTGTGCCATTAATCTGAACTTCAGTCCAGCCGTGAATTTCGCCGCCGCCATCGGACACGCCGGGTATATTCTGCGCTCCGCCAACGGTCATAAAAGGCCAATCTGTCACAATAGCTTCAAGAATATCAAGATAACTGCAGGTGCCGGTGATTACATAGAACGTGCCGTTGAGCAGTCCTCGCTCATACTCGTGGACATGCCCGCTAAAACATATTTGAACATTATACTGATTCAGCAGCGGCACAAGATATGTCTGCATAATACTGCTGCCGGTAATCCATCGCTCGCTATATGGCGGAACATGAATAAACAAAAATCTCCACGTTGCGTTTTGTGCATCATCAGACGAAAGGTCCTGCTGTATCCAGCCAAGAGGCAACGAATCTATCGAGCCATCGGACGGAAAGGTACCTTTTATGCAATCGTCATAATCAATGCAGGTAAAGTGAGCATTGCTGTAGTTGAATGAAAAACTATGCATACCACTGTTCTGTATGACTTTGTGTATGTCTACAAGGCTGGGTACCGGCACATCGTGATTGCCAAATGCTGCAAAGAACGGTTTTTGTTTGCCGAGAATATTGCTGACATAAGGCCTAAACGCACTAACATAATAGCTATAGGAGGCATCTTCAACAAGATCGCCTACACTAACAGCGATATCAGCCGTTGAGGCCATATCTGTGAACATCGCAGTGCTGCACTCCGGATGCGAAGGGTCCCCATTTAATCTTTTAGCTACCTGCTGACTATCGCCCCACACTGCAAAGCGGAAAGGTGGTTGTCCAGAAGGAGCGGTTGTGAATGTTGCATCGGTGCCCAAGGTCGAACCGTTATTTGCCCTGAAATGATAAGTCGTCTGCGGGTTTAGTCCGCTGATTCTTACCTTACAAATATATGCCCCTGCGCCCATATAGATGCATAATCCTCTTGTCTGGCTGCCGTATGAGGCGGTCAAGCCCCAGTCAACCGTGGGGTTGACAATCCGGTCGGTTTCCCAGGCGATGGTCATTGCATCCTGACTTACGTTCTGCAGGTAGGGCTGTGATTTGAACACACCTGCGGCGTCGCCTGAAATTGT
>Ga0116116_1002816_pt1 | contig 10406 bp, 11 predicted proteins | sample June2015DPH_10_1_FD_89722 | JGI IMG/M metagenome (GOLD analysis project Ga0116116, IMG submission 89722) | Peatland microbial communities from SPRUCE experiment site at the Marcell Experimental Forest, Minnesota, USA - June2015DPH_10_150 | ecosystem: Environmental > Terrestrial > Soil > Wetlands... | reverse complement strand
GAGAGGACCGTCGCCGCCGGATGCTTGATTTCTGGAGGGGGCCCCACGAGTTTGTAGCCGAGCGATTGGAACCAATCCAAGAGCGGCTCGGCGAAGGTGTTGTGCTCCGTCCAGGGAAAAAAGATTGTGGATGGAGCCAGTTTCTTCACAAACCGTTTTTGGGCGGCGGTAAGATCGTAGAACCCGTACAGCAGCAACTCCGAGGTTGCATCGGCGGGCGTGGACTTCAGAAACAAGTCGGATTCGGTGACAAACTCGTGGTCGGCAAGCCAATCGCGGTACGCCGCGTAGGCGGTCGCGAGTTCGGACAGTTTCCTCGATTTGCCGGCGGCTTTGCGGAATGCTTCGGGGGTGATGCCCGATTGTTCGAGGTCCTTGAACGTCTCCAGCAGCGCGCCGCGGAAGCCGCGAGTGTCGCTGACGGGCGCAAAATAACCGTTGGCGGGGATTTCATCCTGTGCGATCCGGTCGCAGAGAAGTTCCAGACCCAGCCGCGAGGGGGGGCGGGTGGATGGCAGAAGATCGGTGAGCGTGCGACAGCGCAGGTTGACATGGCCGTCGGGCAGCGCGCGGGCGAGCCAGCGCTGGAGGCGCAGACCGAGCAAGCGCGTGGGGACAACGATGGTAATCGGCGCCAGCGCGCCACGGGACTTTTTTATGCCGGAAACCTCGGCTGCCAGAGCCGCCTCCAAGGTTGGTTGAAACGGGCCGAGATGGATTTTGCGTGGTGTTCGAGCGGAAAAATTGCTAGTCGTACCCACAGCGAATGAAGATCTTGGCGAAGTATATCACACGGCAAGCGGTCATCACGCTGTTTTTCACCGTCGGCGTGTTTACCTTCGTACTGCTGCTGGCGCGCATTCTGAGGCAGCTCAGCGAGATGCTGCTGAACCAAAAGGTCGGCCTGGAAGTGGTGGGATATTTCCTGCTGCTGATGACGCCGACCATCCTGAGTTTCTCGCTGCCGATGGCGATGCTGGCAACCACGTTGCTGATTTTCGGGCGGATGAGCGCCGACAACGAGATCACGGCCATGCGCGCCAACGGGATGAGCCTCGGGCAGGTGATGGCGCCGGTCATCCTGCTGGCGGCGTTGACGAGCGCGTGCTGCCTGTACATCAACGCGAGCCTCGCGCCGTGGTGCAAGTTTGAGTTCAAGACGATGTTCGTGCGGCTCGGGGCGGAGCGGCCGATGGCCCTGCTCGAGGAAGGCACCTACATCAAGGATTTCCCCGGCTACGTGATCTACGTGGGGCGGAAGAACGCGAACAACATCCAGAATGTGATGATCTACACGCTCGACGACAGCAACAACGTGGTGTCCAGCCTGCGAGCGCAACGGGGAATTGTCTCCTCGAAACCGGCGGAGCGCAAACTGTTGCTCGATTTGTATAACGTGCGCGGCGACTTGCGTGACCCGAAGGAACCGACCAACATTCACAAGATTCGCCCGGACACCATCGCGCAGCGGTACCCGGTCGAGATGGACCTCGGCCGGGCGCTGCGACAAGCGCGGTCCACCCGGCAGCTTGGTGATCTCGTTTTTTCCGAGTTGCTCGGGGAAATCCGCGACCTGCGCGCGCACGGCATTTATCCCGCCGCCGCGCTGATGGAGGCGCACCAACGGGTGGCGGGCGCGGTCGCCTGTCTGGCCTTCACGCTCATCGGCATCCCGCTGGGGATCAAGACGAGCCGGCGCGAGACGTCCATTGGCATCGCCATCAGCCTCGGGTTGGCGCTGGTGTTCTATTTCGTGACCGTGCTGGCCAACACACTCAAGGGCCGCCCCGCGATCTACCCGGAGGCGATCCTCTGGTCGCCCAACCTGTTTTTTGAAATCCTCGGCCTGTGGTTGCTCTGGCGCGTCACGCGGGCATGAATGGCGGGATACCAGATTGCCGATGAAGAATCCTGAAGCCCCTGATCGCGAGGCTCAGCCGACGGGACGACTGATTCCTGACGCGATTGCGATTACCGCCTTGGTGTTGGCGCTGGCGTTCTTCTATTGGGGGTTTTGGGTCGGGCGGTCGTACATCTGGGATGACACGCTGGAGGAATTCTACCCCGGTGTGAATTACTTCGCCACATCGATCCAGGCTGGTCGGTTCCCGCTTTGGTTCCCGGGCATTCGCGATGGGATCCCTTTCTATTCCGACCCGCAAGCGACGGTGTTCTATCCGCCGCAATGGCTGTTGGTTCCCTTCGTAGACCAAGGGCAGTTGCCGTTCCTCGTCTATCAGAGATACATCGTCCTGCATTACCTGCTCGGGGGCCTGTTCCTGTACGCCTTTCTCAAGCGGATCAAGCTCAGCCCGATTGCGGCGTTAACCGGCGCGCTCGTATTCTGTTTCTCAGGGTTCGCCTCCTTGCACATTCTGAACTTTGTGATCATCCAAGTGTACGTGTGGCTTCCGCTGCAACTCCTGTTTGTCCACCGCCTCACTTCCGGCGGAAGCCGCTGGGCCTGGCTGGGGTTCGTTGGCGCCGCGGTCATGTCGTTACTGGCCGGGCATCAACAGACAACAGTTTACTGTTGGTATCTGGTCATCGCGTATTGGTTGTATCGCCGGTATTGCGTACGCCGTGCCGATGGTCTCGGCCGGCGGGCAACGGTCGCCCAGCTTGCAGGAAGGGACGCGCCAAAACTGGTTGGCACATTTGTGTTGGTCTTTGCCTTGAGCGCACTCCTGCTGATTCCCGCGGCGGAGAACTGGCTGCGGACCGGGCGACCGCGCCAGTCATTTGAAGCCGTTGCCGACACCTCGCTGCCGTACCATCAACTACTGACGTTGTTCGTGCCCAATTTTTTCGGAGAGTCGCAACCCAAATCACCCGTCAAATTCTGGGGTTTTGATTCGCACAGTGGGACCGTCGTTCACACAATTGTCTCAAAGGGCGAACCAGGCTATTGGCAATACTGGGAATTCGGCGCCTACGGCGGGCAACTTTTCTGGCTGGCGCTTCTTTTGATTCTGTTCAACTGGCGGAGAATTGAAGACCGGTTGACGGCCGGTTTTTTTCTGACGACCTGGGGGATCGCGACCTGGTTCATGTTGGGACGATACGGCGGTCTGTTCCAACTCCTGTACCCCATTCTCCCGGGCGTGTCTCTATTTCGCGGACCCGCGAAGATAGCTTGTGTTGCCACGTTTGCCGCGGCGATTCTGAGCGCCTTGTCGGTGGACCTTCTGGAACGCCGCGCGCCGACGTTACGGTGCTGGCCTGCGTTCCTTCCCACAGCCGGCGGCGCCTGTCTCGCCCTGGCGTTGTTCGTCGGCGGGGAGCATTTGGCTCCCGGGCTGCGGCATCTTGACAGGCTGAACTGGTCGCGGCACGAGACGGTTTTCGCGGTGGCGATCGGCGTCATTTGCGCGCTCGCGGCCGTGGCGGCAGTTCGCGCTCATCGGCGGTGGGTACAAGCCTTGTGCCTGTGCGCCGTACCAGTCGTTTGTGCCGTCGACTTTCATCAGGCGTACCACGGCATTTTCCAACGCGGCCACTCCAGCCCCGACGAATTTTACACAGAAGCCGAGGGTTTGTATCTGCACCTGAAAGACTATCGCGAACAATACGGTCCAGTCCGCTTCGGACAGATCCACGAAGGCCAGATCCGCGAGGAATTGGTGGCGCGTCGGAACCAGGCGTATTTCCAGGACCTCCTGGAAGTTCCCGAGGGTTATACGAGTTTTTACTTGGAGGCGGTCTCAAGCTTTCAGAGCATCACCAACGTGCAAGCCAAACTCGATATTCAAAACATCAAAGTTATCGTGGCAAGAAACGCGCAAGACACACATTGTTGGGTGGAGATGCGCTCGAAGTCGTTCGCGCGGGCGCGATTTTTCACGCAAGTTCGGCGCTATGATTCCCGCGCGGCCTTGCTGCGGGCGTTGGAGGGTGGCGAGATTGATTGGCACAAGGAAGCCGCCATTACCGATCCCGTTGCGACCAACCTGTTGCGAGGCGCAGACTCGGCCCCCGTGGCGGGCGCCAAAGAGGAGATCCAATTCGTCAGCAAGACTCCTGAGGAGTATTCGATTTCCTACGATGTGGCCAAACCCGGCATCATGTTCGTCTCCGAGACATTCTACCCCGGCTGGGTGGCGACCGGCGGGCATACGAAGCTGATCGAGGTCTTCGGCGCATTTCAGGGCATCGTCATCCCCGAAGCGGGCCGCGGACAGGTGGTGGTGCGCTTTGCTCCGTCAGTGCTGAAACTGGGGATGGCGATCACCCTTATCAGCGCCGCCATCGTCGCCCTGATACTGGCCTTCGGCAAATGGGGCCCGAGTTCGCGAAGCCACTGAAACATGTGGCTGGGCATCGAGCTTGCCTTTCCGCAGGCGCGGAGGAGAATGCGCGATGAGAAGCGTGCCAAGTTCAAATGAAAAAGTTCTGGATCAGCTACGTTTGTTTCACTGTTGCGCTGCCATTGCTGTTCGTACAAATACATTTCGATATGGGTCTTGTCGTGATGTCCTACATTCTCTCGCTGTTCACTGCCGTAGGCGTCTTGGTCGGCAGCTTGAAACTGAAGTTCGTGGTGAAGGCGCTTCTCCTGGCACTGATCTCCGGTATTACCGCGTGGATTACGGTCGTGGCAACATCGGCTCCCCATGATCGCACCGACTTCACCGCTCCCTTCCTCTTACTGGCAACCCTGATGACAATTGGCTGTCTTGCCCGCGCTGCGGCGACGGAGAGCAAGCGCCAATCTTTTCTCGGTTTCATTGCAGCGGTATCGACGACGGCGATGATAGTCACTGTGATATTTGTCCGCGCACTCTTGCCGAAAGAAGAAGTCAAAGTTCAACGTAACGAGTCGTCGAGATATTCTGATCTCCATTTCAGTCAACGGCTCGAGAATACCTATCCAACCGCTACGAATGTACATAGTGTGACGACAAACGCCTTGCCGGTGCCGGAGTTGAAACTGTAGAACCGGGTGTCGCCTATCCTCCGCCGAGTTGTTTGCCCATCACTTCCACCAGCGGACGGATTTCCGCCATCAACTGGCCGAACTGCTTCGGCTTGAGTTGCTGGCCGCCGTCGCTCAGGGCGGTGGCGGGGTCGGGATGCACCTCCACCAGCAGACCGTCCGCTCCCACCGCCACGGCGGCGCGCGCCAGCGGGATCACCATGTCGAAACGCCCGGCCGCGTGGCTCGGATCGACAAACACGGGCAGATGCGTTTCCTTCTTCGCCACCGCGACGGCACTGAGATCGAGCGTGTTGCGGCAGGCCGTTTCGAACGTGCGGATGCCGCGCTCGCAAAGGATGATCTGGTTGTTGCCGTGGACGCAAATGTACTCGGCAGCGAGCAACCACTCGTCGATCAAACCCGAGACGCCGCGTTTGAGCAGGATGACCTTGCCCGAGGCGGCGGCCGCGGCGAGGAGTGGAATGTTTTGCGCGTTGCGCGCGCCGATCTGCAGAACGTCGGCGCAGGCGGCCACCATCTCCACATCCAGCGGCGACATGACTTCCGTGACGATCGGCAATCCTGTGGCCGCGCGGGCTTGCGCCAACATCTCAAGCCCGTCGCGGCCCAAACCCTGAAAGTCGTACGGCGAGGTGCGGGGCTTGAAGGCGCCACCACGGAAGAGGGTCGCGCCGTACGACTTCACCGCCTTCGCGGTTTCCAAAGTCTGCGCGAGGTTCTCCACGGAGCACGGGCCCGCGATGACGTGGAATGTGTCCCCGCCGATTTTGCGTCCCGCCACGTCGAGGACCGTGTCGCGCGCCTGATACTCGCGGCTAACCAGTTTGTATTTCTTCTGGATGGGAGTGACGCTCTCGACCTGTGGGAAGACGATGAGCGATTCGAGGGTGTGATGGTTGCGTTCGTCGCCAATACAGGCGACGACCGTCCGCTCCACGCCGCGAATGAGCCGGGGTTCGTAGTTGAACTTCTTCACCGCGTCGGCCACCTGCTGGATGTCCTGTTCGCTGCTTCCTGGTTTCAGCACAATGATCATGGTTTTGCTCCTTCTTCCGCGCGCGGTCCGGTTTTTGGCAATAAAAAAACCGTCCCGCGTCTGCGGGACGGTTTGGTGTCAACGTTTCCGGCATCAACACACAGCCCGCAGACAGGGCTGGCTAAAGTAAAACCAGTACCACGCTGTGACTGCGGAGATGCGTTGATGCGTTTGCTTCATTACGACGGTAGGATAACAGGTTCGGCAGGCGATGTCAACGGGGGTAGTGTCCGAATTTCACGGAAGAAGACAAAAAAAGGCCGAAAGGCGGTTGGCTAATAGCTGATTACCCTCATTCTCTTCGCCGAAACAACCGAATCACCGGGCCAACTAGCCGACGGGGTTTCTCCTGAAGAATGGCTAGGCGACGGGCGTAGAAAACCACACAGAATCCTATTGACGCATGGATGAGAGGAAAGAAAACGAAGCCCAACTTAGCCGATAATGCACCAGTCTCAACGCCATTCACATGCAAGGTCGCTTGGGGCTTCATGATGAAATAAACACCAGACACCAAGCTCATACCTAATCCGCCGACCAAAAACAGCCAACCGAATACCCGGACTATGAAGGTTGTTAGGTCTACTCGTTCCTGAAGCTTTGGATTAATAAGCATACGGCTATTGAATGCGCTTCTTGCCTTCTGCCACTATTGAGGCCCGCACTGCGGTCTGAGGCGATTCGACGGGGGGAATCTCCAAGACGGTGGTATAACGCGGCTCATTGCCCTCCAGGAAGCTCCATGCGTAGCATCGCTTTGCCTTCGGATGCCCGGTGATCGCCAACGATTCAACGACGCCTTCCCGCACCGTCTTGTTACCGAACATTTCCACGGGAGGGACGGACGTTTCGCGTCGCGCTTTGCACTTGTGCATCACTACCACGACGTCGCGCAACTGGTCGATGCGGACGCTCATGCTTCAATCATATCCACAAGCTCGCGGACCGTCCACGGAGAAGTCGCAACGCCTGCTTCCATACGGGGGCACTGACCGCGAACAGGTTCGCGGCTACAGCGGAAGCGGACGGAAGACGGGCGATTCGGCGCTTTGCCGCCCTGACCCCTCGGCCTCTCCTGCGTCGAGTTAGAGCGCCGCTACAGGAGCGAAGCGGCGCGCTGGGCCAGCGCGCCCTACCAAAAACATGTCCGCGGCGCACGTAACCTACCTTCGCTCAGGCTATTGCGTATCTCAAAGAAAAGCTTCCAAAGGGGACTATATACTTGCTTTAAGTCGAGCTTCATGTTACTGTCTCCTTATGAAAGGGTTGGAATTGGTACGACGATTTGAAAGACGGGTGACGGAGTCCGGCGCGAAGTACACCCTTCAACATGGATTGAAGGGAAGTGGCGAATATACTGAATAAACCACACGGACTCCGCCATCCTTGGCAATATCTGGAGGCTAAGAGACTATGAAAGCTAAAGCTGATTTCCCTGAGACACTTACAGAAGCGATCCAATATTTCGCGGATGCTGATAGGGCGTTGGAGTTTGTGAAGGCGATACACTGGCCTGACGGCAAGATTTGTTGCCCCAAGTGTCAGTCTGATGCTGTTACGTTCATGCCCAAAGTCAGACGGTGGTTGTGCCGTGAGTGCGAGGGGCAATTCTCGGTGAAGGTCGGCACGATATTCGAGGAGAGTCCCCTTGGATTCGACAAGTGGTTGCCTGCCGTCTGGATGATCGTCAACGCCAAGAATGGGATTAGTTCGTGTGAGCTTGCGCGGGCGTTGGGCGTCACACAAAAAACTGCGTGGTTCATGCTGCATCGAATCCGCTGTGCGCTGAAAGACCAGTCCAACGACAAACTTTCTGGCGAAGTGGAAGTTGACGAGACTTTCGTGGGCGGGAAGGCTGCCAACATGCACAACGACAAGCGAGCGGCACGGCCTTACCGAACCGGTCCCGGTGGCAAGGCGATTGTCATGGGATTGCTGGAGCGCAAGGGGCGAATCAAATTGAAAGCGATCCCCACTACCAAGCGGCCTGACTTGCATCCTGAGATTTATAAAAACGTGGAACCCGGTTCTGCCGTCTATACCGATGCCTGCCGGTCGTATCGTGGCCTCAATTCGCAATACGCACACGAAGCGATTGACCATGCCGTGTGCTACGTCAGAGATAACGTGCATACCAACGGGCTTGAGAATTTCTGGAGCTTGCTCAAGCGCACCATTCGCGGAACCTACGTGAGCGTTGAACCTTTTCACTTGTTCCGGTATCTGGATGAGCAAGCGTTCCGATTCAATGAGCGCAAGAATACTGATGCGGGGCGGTTCCTGTTGGGCATTGCCGGTGTGATTGGCCGACGCCTGACATACCTGAACCTCATTAGCGAACCCGGCAGCCATGAGACTACGACGACAGGGACGCGGGAAACGAAAACAGAAAAGCGCCACATGAAACGCAGGCCGTTCGGTGGGTTCGGTCTGACCTATCAACCTGCGTGAAAAGGAATGACCAATGGACAAAGACGTGAAAGAGCTTCGGGGCCACATAGACGGCCTTTATGATTTCGTAATCACTCTCATGATAATGAATGCTCGACAGGGCAAGGTTTTCGCCAGTATTGCGGATAATATCAACGCTGAGCTTGCTGCGCTGTTAAGAGCGAACGCAACCGCCTGCGAGACTTCTGCAGAAGAGTTGCAAGAAATGCGAAAGAGGCTGCCACCTCTTTGAGGGCGCTTTCCATCACATCCTTGTCCACTACAATGACGCAACCCTGTCGTTTCGTTTTCATTGCTTCTTCCGTTTCCGGGCGCGTTCGGCTTTCGCCTCACGTTCGCGCCGCAATACTTCCGTTTTCGGCACAGTGATAATCTTCCGCATTGCCCCAAGGAATTTCTCTTTCGGAGTTGCGTCAATGCCCCGGTCTTTGTCTGTCTCGCTCATTCGTGTAGCTTTTCCGCAAGTCGTCGCATTAAAGCCTCTGTATGCTCCAGTGCGCTTCTGGCCTGCTTTTCGTCGTATGGCTTTCGACAATGACTTACATCGTCCCGGTAAAGGTCTTTAAGCGCCGTAATCTCTGCAACAGATGCCTGATAGAATTGCAATTCCTTTGTCCGCCGTGGCCCTCTCGCAAGATTCATCGCGCCTGCGGCTTTCTTGCTGGCAGCAGTTAGGATTTCGTTCCAATTTCCATATTCCAGCGGCACTTTTCTGGGCAACCGAACCCGAAGCCTTTTTGCGAGTAGTCGCAAGCCCCTTTCGGCAATTCGCATCGCGTAAAATACGCTCGCCGTGTAAAGCCCCGACGCGAAACAGTTTCCAGCTTCTTTTATGTCGGCTACGATGGAGGGGAAGGCCCGGTTAGCTTCCGGCCCGAACATCGCCTCGTGTTCAAAAGCATTTACGCGGGCTTTTGGAATGTAGGCAAATACACGTTGGTGTAGCTCTCCCATCGCCATATCATCCAGCCCGTGCAGGAGTTGAATCACGACTTCGGATGTGCTTGGGGGGCGTCGTCCATCCAAGACTGGATAAATCGTGCGCCGAATCATGTGAACGGTGCTTTCAAGTTCGATCTCAACGCAGATTTGTTCAAACCGTCCCACTGCGTCGCCGATTAGCTTTAATTCATCCGCTGCTAATTGGGCCGGTCGTCCGCGCTGGTTCTCCGCAGTTAGACATACCTGCCGCATCCCAAGCACGCCGTCACGAGCGCGAACGTAGGCGCTTCCGAAGAGCTTTATCATGTCGGCCCAGCTTACCAGCTTGCGCGGATTGAGTAAATCTACGGTTAAGTTTGGCTTGGCGTCATCCAATCAGGTAACGGGATGAAATCGCGCCTTGTTGGTTTTTTGCTCATCCAAGCAAGCGGGGGAAATATCGCCGTTTAAGCCGTAGCTTAACTCAAAGATATAATCCCCCTTCCAAACCTTCCAAACCTTCCAAAGTACACTTTGAGGTTTGGAAGCATTGAAGTAAGATTGGCACAGTTCTTTGAAAAAAGGAAGGTAGTTGGGGGCCAAGCTTCCAGTCGGTTGGGATGGGAACTCTCTATAGAAGAGTGTTTTTACCAAACGAACCCAACTGAAAAATGTGGAAGTATTTTGGAATGAACAGGTTGGGGAAAAATGCGAGTTGGGTTCGTTTTGCAGAAACGAGGAAAAAACGCGGAAAAAATGGTGGAAAACAGCTCCGGGAGGGGGATTTTACACGGAAACAAACCCAAAAACGAAGGCAATCGGATCGGTCAACGACGCTTGGGGTCGGTGCCGGGCTGGCCGAAATAGCCGTTCCAGACGACTTCCAGGCCTTGTTCCGTCAACTTGACCGGCTGTCGTTGGAGGCGGCAGCGGTCGATGGCGCGGTCGATCAAGTCGCGGGGATCGCAGGATTTCGGAACCCGGCCTTCGGTCTGGTATTTGTGCAACAACTGCATGACCAGCTTGTCGTCGGCGAACAGGCCGCGGGAGCGGGCGTAG
>Ga0116116_1002811_pt1 | contig 10420 bp, 9 predicted proteins | sample June2015DPH_10_1_FD_89722 | JGI IMG/M metagenome (GOLD analysis project Ga0116116, IMG submission 89722) | Peatland microbial communities from SPRUCE experiment site at the Marcell Experimental Forest, Minnesota, USA - June2015DPH_10_150 | ecosystem: Environmental > Terrestrial > Soil > Wetlands... | reverse complement strand
TTGCGGCCTTTGGGTTGTCGTCAGATTAAGTGCATAATCGGCAAGGGGTTTTCCGCCCCAAACGACCTGGCCTTTTACGACGGGTTGTCCGCCGAAATCTAGGCGTGTCACCTTGCCGCCTGCCGGCACAAATGCCCGGCAGGCAACACCCATTGCGTTCCGTTCTCCCTGTTTCTGTATATAACATATTTGCTCAGATAGCCCTTCAACGCGATAATACCCGCTTGCGTCCGTTGTTGCGGTGGCGATACGCCCAGTTTTTTCTTCCAGCGGATTGAAATAGGACGTGTTTTGAAAAATCAGCGTAATATCCGACTGCGGCTGCCCCGCGGAATCATAAACATAGCCCTCCACTGTCCCGCCTTTACGCAGCACAATCTTGATGCCTTCTGTTATTTTGCCTTCTTTGACTTCTATGTTGTCAATTATTGAAAATGGATAATCAGGATGAACCGCTTTTATGCTTTCCCTGCCTTCCGCCAGGTTATTTAACACGAAGGAGCCGTTAACTGTCTCGACCGTGTCATTATCCGAAATTAATGTGTCCTTTGTAGAACCTCTTGTTTCCACTGCTTTCGACATCGGCATAACTTTGGCCCCGTTGACTGGTTTGCCTTTATCATCGACGACGCTGCCTTTTATGCTGCCGCCCGCAACAAGCTTGACCACAACCGGAGTGTCCCGGCTGGTATCGACTTCCTGGCTCCACGTCCAGGCAAACCCTTCCGCGGCTATCTGAACCTGGTACATGCCGGCCCCGAATGCCTCTATATTAAATTTGCCCTCCGTATTGTTTATATCCTGCCATTGGCCGGCCGGCTGATAATTTAAAGCTCCGGAGAGGGATTGCAGTTGTTTTATGCGTGCCCTGAACAATTGTATCGGCCCGCCTGTCCGGGAAGCTACAACAGTGCCCTTGAGTATAAACTTGTCGAAGGATATAAGCTCAACCTGGAGTTCTTCGCCTGGCGCCTCGACGTTTTCAACTGTCTTTTGCTTTATATAAGACGATGAAAAGGTTAGCTTGTATTTTCCAGGCACAAGCCGGTCTATTACAAAATTCGTATCGCAGGCGTCCTTTCCTGATTTTTGCCACTGGGTGGACGAATCATATTTACCATCCATTGAAGAAACCGAGATGTTAACGTTATCGGGAATGCTGTTGCCGGTAAATATCATATTGCCCCGGATGGAAGCTAAGGGCTGCGTAGATTTCTTCTGGATATTTATCGTCAGAGGTACGTTATCAGGCAGAGGCAATGTGGTATCTAACTCAGCAACGCTCTTTGAGTCTTTCTTTTCTTCCAGAAGGACTGCATCGATGTTATAGCGGTCTGGAACTATGTGCCTCAGCGTAAAATTTCCGTTTGTATCAACAGGGCAGCTGTCGTGAAAGTAATTTCGGCCTACATTGCCGTAAACATACCAACGAGAAGCTCTTATTCTCAAATCAGATGCAGGCACGCCGTCTTCATACATCGCCTGCCCGGTGACATCAGTGCCTTTCTGGAGGACTATCCGGCCCGTCTCGATATATTCAGCGCTGTTTAGTATTGCGATGAGCTTGCCGGGGGCATAATTCGACTGTGTGGCAATAATAAGATAACCCATTTTGCTGGATGGAAAACCGCCGAGCAGGGCGATTCCGTCTTTGTTCGTTTGCGTATAATGCCTCGGGCCGCCCATCAGCTTCCTAACTAACTCATTCTCGAAGGGGCTTACCGAGAAGGGTCTTACCGAAAATCCTGCACCTTCAACGGGCTGGTTCGCTTCGTCAACAACCTGCATCTGTATCATACAGGCCTTGTCGAGTTTGAAATCTTTTACGGTTTGCGAGTCCTTTTGGATGCGTACGGACGGCATTGACTGATAATCGGTTATGCCGACGTATTCATTTGAATCGACACTGATTGTTAAATTTGGGCCTACCGGCAGGTTTTCTATAAGATAAAATCCGTTTGCGTCGGTTTGTGCCCGGAACATATTCTGGACTGTAACAGTTGCATCGGTTACGGGCTGGGCTGTTTTGGCGTCGGTAATATGCCCGCAAAGAGTGCCTGTGTTTTGGAACTGACCTGTATCAGGTCGAGGCGGCGGCGGGGTATTGGGTTTGTTATTACCGTTGGTAATTCCCGTACGCCCCAAAAGCAGTCCAAAACACAAAATACCTGTGTTTATTGCTCCCCGTGAATGTGTTTGCGCCGTCATAATTTATATCCTCCTGAAATATTACTGCACCGGCCTTAAATCCCTGTGCAGTTATTTTCTCCCGATAATGCCGATAGGTCAACAGCAAATGTCGTTAAAACTCAATCCCCTGTCTCGCGGCTGTGCCTTTATCAAACGGGTGTTTGATTTTCTTCATTTCGGTAACAAGGTCTGCCAGGGCAATCAGTTCGGGTGTTGCTCCTCGGCCGGTCATAATAATTTCAACGTGCTTATCCCTGCCGGTAGCAAGGTTTTTGATATCCTGAGTTGCCGCCAGACCTTTTGAAACGCAATACACAATCTCATCGAGAATCAGGATGTCGAATTCACGCTTAGCAGCCGATTTGGCAAGTCGTTCAATCGCATCGTGAATGGCTGTCTGCGCGGCCGATATGGCTTTGGGGTCTTTTGGCGATTTTGCCATATCCCACTGGATATCAAGTGACTCGATTTTTATTGATGGCAGCGATGATAACACGACACGTTCGCCGGTATTTGAGCAGGGGGGTTTAAGGAATTGATAAATGAGAACCTTATTGCCCTGGCCGGCCGCGCGTAGCGCAAGTCCCAGGGCTGCCGTTGTTTTGCCTTTGCCGTCCCCTGTATATATCTGCACAAGTCCCTTTTCAAGCATTGCATTATCATACCACTGATTTAGCCACAAAAAAGCACAAAAAGAGAACCACCGACCTGTCCTGCCTGCCCCGGCAAGTCGTAGGCTGGGGAGTGAAGTCGAAAGGCTTGAAACTAACCTGCTTTTGCATTGTTTTTCTTCGTAAATGTGTTTATATTATGTGTTTGAAAATATATGAGAGATTGTAATTCAGGCCTTGGTTACAGCAAGGAGGAATTATGGACACAATTGGTTTTATCGGCGCGGGTAATATGGCGGAGGCCCTGATAAAGGGCATCATAAAAACAAATCTCTGCAAGCCAAAGAACATTCTGGTCAACGACATTCGCTCCGACCGGCTGGAGTTCCTGACAAGGCAATATCACGTTCAGGTGGTGGCCAACAGTGCCGCACTGGCTGGGGGGGTGGATGTTCTGATTTTGAGCGTCAAGCCCCAGAATATGGCTAATGTATTAATGGCGATAGAATCAGCCGTAAGGCACAGCACCCTTACTATTTCCATAGCGGCGGGCGTAAGGATTGCCGAAATCGCCACCGCGCTCGTCGATAAGCCCATAATCCGCGTTATGCCCAATACGCCGGCACTGATTGGTGAAGGAGCAAGTGCGATATTCGCCAACAACAGGGCAAGGCCGATGATGGACAGGGCAATGAAAATATTCTCATCAGTCGGCAGGGCGGTCATTGTTGATAACGAGGATTTGATTGACGCGGTAACAGCGGTCAGCGGCTCAGGCCCCGCCTATTTCTTCCTCCTGATGGAAGAAATGATTAGGATTGCCAATGAGATGGGACTGCCTGCCGAAATCTCTAAAATCCTCGTGCTCCAGACCGCCAAGGGCGCAGCGCTGCTCGCCGCTGAGCGGGACAAATTCAGCGAAAGCCCAAGCGAGCTTCGCCGAAAGGTAACAAGCCCGGGCGGAACCACCGAGGCAGCACTGAAGGTCTTTGCGGCAAAAAACTTCCCCCAATTGATTACCGACGCCCTAACCGCGGCCCGCAACAGAAGCAAAGAGCTGTCGGAGTAGTTTATTCGACGACTATCGCCTCTACGGGGCATTCATCCGCTGCCTGCTGGACCGCGTCCTCGTGTTCCGCCGGCACATCTTCGACATTTACCTGCGCCGTATCCGGCCCCATTTCAAAAACTTCCGGGCAGGTGTCGCAGCACAGCCCGCAAGTCGTGCAGGTATCCTCTATTCGAACTTTCATACCTGTCTCCCTTGTCCGGTTTTATTGATTCGACTCATAATATCCTATTAGCTTTTCGGCCCGAATTGTTCAAGCGAAAATTATGGAAATTTTCGGACAACTTGTTATACTGTAATCGGCTGAATAGTAAATTCTAATTTGAAAGTAGTAAATACATTTTACCGGCCGGGTCCCATGCAGACCGACCCGTTAACCTGGTCAGGCGGGGAACCGAGCAGCCATACGCGGTGTTTGGCCGTGCCGTGGCAAACCCGGCCGATCTTTTTTATGGCTTATACCGTATTAGCGCGCAAATATCGTTCGCAAACCTTTGACGACGTCGTCGGCCAGGAGCCGATTGCGCAGACCCTCAAAAATGCCATAAAAACCAACAGGGTGGCACACGCCTACCTTTTCACCGGCACGCGAGGCGTCGGCAAAACCACAATGGCCCGAATCCTGGCAAAATCCCTGAATTGCCTCAAAGCCGACGGGCCTACGGCTGAACCCTGCTGCAAATGTGATAGTTGCCTCGCCGTAAACCTTGGTGAGGATATCGACGTTATCGAAATTGACGGCGCCTCGAATAGGCGAATAGACGACATCCGCGACCTTATCAATAACGCCGTTTACAGGCCGGCACGGGCGCGATTCAAAATCTACATCATTGACGAAGTGCATATGCTCACCACCGAGGCGTTTAACGCGCTTCTGAAACTCCTCGAAGAGCCGCCTTCGCACGTCAAATTCATCTTCGCCACAACCGAGCCGCAAAAAGTATTGGCGACGATTCAATCACGCTGCCAGCGGTTTGATTTCAGAAATATATCGCCCGCCTTTATCAGCAAACAACTCAAATCCGTCCTTGACCAGGAGAAGATAAAATACGAGGAAGACCTTGTTCTCGCCCTTGCCAAACTCGCCAATGGCTCGATGCGAGATGCCCTCAGTTTGCTGGACCGTCTTATCAGCACGGGTGTTCAGCCGCTTACGGCTAATTTGCTTGAGGAATACCTCGGCTGCCCAAACAGCGAAAAGGTCTGCGGCCTTGTTGCCGCGATAGGCGACTCGAATGCGGCAGACGCCCTTGCTGCGGCAGGAGAGTTGACCAACGCCGGCCTTACCGAAGTCCAGATTGCAGATGCCCTCGTCGATTATATGCGGGACCTGATGGTCGTTAAGGCGGCAGGAGCCAAAAGCGAACTTGTGATTCTCACCGAGCAGCAGAGAAAACGTGCCGAGCAGTTGGCGGAAAAATTCGATATAGCCGGGCTGGTCTATAGTATTACGACCCTCGAAAAATTGCGATGGTCAATGAAAAACAGCGAATCCGCCAGGCCTCTTCTCGAAGCGACCATTCTTCGTCTTGCGATGAGCGAGCATTTCATCAATGTTGACTCGTTGCTTTCACAATCAAATCCCTCACAGGATAAAAAAAAAGTAATTACTGAACGTCACACCACCCCGGCCCCTCCGCCGCAGGGGCACTTACCGCAAATCAGCCGGCTTGAGTCAATAAAAAACAATTGGCAGGATATCATTAAAACTCTTGGCCCCGGTACCGCGGGATTACTCATCGCTGCCGAGCCGGTTCGCCTTGAAAACAACACCTTGACACTTGAGTTTGCCGCCTCTTCCGCTGTTCAAAAACAGATGTGCGAAAGCAATGGCCGGCTCGAACAGATAAAATCAGCCCTGACTCAAAAGTTTGGTGTCCCTATCACCATCGAACTTCGGCTTGCAACTGCAACGGCAAATGGCCTGACGACCCCGGACAAGACCAAAATAAAAAGCCAGAGACAAAACGAAATAATCAACGACCCCGCCGTCAAAACCGTTCTTATGGGCCTCGACGCCACCATCACAAATATCGAAAATTCTCAATAATTTTGTGCTTGATTCTCAGTACTTCGACACGTTTACCTGCGGCATAGAACCCGTCGCCACCATCTCGCTTATTGCCACGACATCTTCATTTAGCCCTTTGATATGTTCTTCAAAACTTTCACGCGTTTTTTGTTTCCCTTAATCAGTGAAAATGGACACTAAAATGGCAGGGTCAAAATCCTTTAAAAATGTTGCCTAACAATGTTCGATGGGTTACAATTCCCCGGAAAATTGCGATATCACTTTAGAACTGAAAGGTTCGGTTAATATGGGAAATGCATCAATCCACATAATGGGGTGCAATTTTGTCGCCAAAGGAGATGTGAATGTTTTCTAAATTTTTCCCAAGAGATTTTAACTTTTTTGAGTTGTTTGAAAAGCAGATAAGTTACGCTGTGGATGCGGCTCGTTTCTTCAAGGAAGTGGTGTCCAAGGGCGGTGTGAATGAGGATACACTGAGCAAAATGTCGGCGATTGAGCACCAGGCGGACGACGTGGCGCACACGATTATCGAACAGCTAAACAAGACGTTCATCACGCCGATTGACAGGGAAGACATCCATGCTCTTACGATGGAAATCGATGACATCGTCGATATGATAAATACCATTGTGAACCGGATGAGAATTTATAATATCACCGGCGTGAACAAGAACTTACAGGAATTCGCCAAGGTGATCGAGGAGTCAGTGCAGGCCGTGGCGCGGGCCGTCGGGGGATTGCGCAACATCAAAAATGTCAAGGTGGTTTACGACGCCTGCGTGGAGGTCAATCGTTTGGAAAATGTCGGTGACACAATGCGTGACGAGATGCTGATGGAGCTTTTTGCGACCGTGAAGGACCCGATTGTGGTAATAAAATGGAAAGATATTTATGTAGACGCTGAAACCGTGCTGGACGTTTGCGAAGATGTAGCCCATGTCGTTGATTCTATTATGGTCAAACAGGCCTGACTATGACGTTGAGCATTTTATTTCTAATCATTCTGGCGCTTGTCTTTGATTTTCTAAACGGCTTTCACGACTCGGCTAATTCTATTGCTACGATTGTCTCCACTCGCGTTTTGCGGCCGAAATACGCTGTGCTTTGGGCGGCGTTTTTTAATTTTATCGCCTTTCTGCTTCTTAATCTACACGTTGCAAATACCATGGGCCACGGCATTATCGATATTGCCATTGTGGACCAGCGGATTATTTTCGGGACGCTTGTCGGTGCCTGCATTTGGGATGTGATTACTTGGTATTTAGGGCTGCCGACCAGCTCTTCTCATGCCCTCATCGGCGGACTGATAGGCGCGGCGCTCGTTAAGATAGGGCCGCAGGCCTTGGTCTGGCATGGAATTATCAAAACGGTTGCATTCATATTCATCGCGCCGATGGCGGGGCTTTTATTAGCATGGTTTCTCGGCAACATCGTTTACTGGGTTTGCCGAAAAACCACACCTCGGAAGGTTGACAATATTTTTCGCAAAGGTCAGTTCCTCTCAGCCGCATCCTACAGCATCGGGCACGGCGGCAACGATGCGCAAAAAACCATGGGCATTATCGCCAGTTTGCTTTTCAGTGCCGGCCTGCTGGGAAAGACATTTCATATTCCTTTAACCGTAGTGCTCCTCTGCCATGCCGCTATTGCTCTTGGGACGATGTTCGGTGGATGGCGGATTGTCAAGACGATGGGGCAGAAAGTGGCAAAACTAAAACCGGTGGATGGCTTTTGCGCCGAATCCAGCGCCGCTATAACTTTGATAATTTCAACCACCTTCGGCATTCCGGTTAGCACCACGCACACTATCACGGGGGCGATTATGGGGGTGGGGTCGCTGCGGCGGCTCAGCGCCGTCCACTGGGGCGTGGTCGGCCGGATAGTCTGGGCATGGATATTAACCATTCCGGCTTCCGCAGCGATAGCAGCGCTGACTTACAAATTAGCAGAACGGTTCTTTTGAACCCTCATCATTGTTGCGGCGTGCAGGTGCAGGCAGTTTGCTTTTTTACAAAACACCGGCTATGATAACAGTGATATTTTTACTTTTTACTTTTTGATATTTGCTTTAATGATATGACGACTGGCTATACTGAAACCGTTAATAAACTGATTGAGGAGTTGGCTCGCCTTCCGGGCATTGGCTCGAAGACCGCCGAACGGCTGGCCTTTCATATCCTAAAATCCAAACCCGCCGATGCCCTTGCCCTCGCACAGGCCATTATCGACGTCAAAACCAAAATCAAACAGTGCAAAATCTGCTATAACTTCGCCGAAACCGATACCTGCCCCATCTGCTCCGATACTCGCAGGGATAAAAGCCGAATCTGCGTTGTCGAACAGCCCAAAGACGTCATCGTCCTAGAAAAAACAGGCCAGTGCAGATGGGTCTATCACGTTCTCGGAGGCCACATCGCACCCCTCGACGGCATTGAGCCGGCTGACCTCACTATCGATAAACTCGTCGAGCGCGTCAAAGCAGGGGGCATAGAAGAAATTATTATGGCAACCAACCCCAATATGGTCGGCGACGGCACAGCGCTTTATATCAGCTCACTCCTCAAAGGCACTGGCGTAAAAATCACCCGCCTCGCCCGCGGCCTCGCCACCGGCTCTACACTCGAATACGCCAACTCCCGAATGCTCTCCGACGCCATCACCGCCAGACAACCGCTCGAGTAGGATTTATCGATAGCAGGGTAGGATTTAATTCACGCGGAATTTTGGTAAATTAAAAATGATGAGCTTTCCCGCTAACGACATTCGGGGACAATAAAGCTCATCCTACAATCTCTCTGTTGGCATTATTAAAATGCACATACTTTTGACTAATCGAAAGGACTACGGCAGAAATGCGGAAAAAGCGTTGGAGTCATTACAGGGGGGCAGTATAATTATAAAATAAACAGGAAAATCTCTTTAGGGATTATTTTTGAGGGGGTTGTATGAATTTGCGTAAACCTAATATAAAAATGTTTGTATGGTTTGGCTGCGGCCTGTTTTTTGTCATTAACGGATGTTCCAGCGACGATCAGGCGTGGCGAGATGTCCAATATAGTATTATAGAAGCAAATTGGAGTCAAATTGACAAGCAAGCAACAGTAAGGGGAAAAATTCCTCAAAATATGAATCCTTCCAGCATAACCCAATGGAATCAACTTGATAGTGCTTTGGCGATGGCTAATGACGATGAAAACAATAAAAGAAGAATATCCGCCTGTGAGTCCTACTTAAAGCAGTATCCAAACGGACGGCATAGTGCAGAGGCAAATAACATGATTTCATTGAACGAGCAGATGCCTGCGCGAATGGCTGTGAGCAGGGCTACGATTCGAGACCAGGTCAATAAATTGAAAGCAGCGAGGTTGAGTGAGCTTAGATCTCTTACACTGAGGGAGTTGGAGAGAAGGTATTTTTTTACGGTCGACCGCGATGAACAACCGCTGATTTCGAAAGTATTATCAGAAAAAATTCCGACTTACTCTGATTTTTCCGAGCTTTGCGCTATTTATAAGAAATACCAGGAGCCCGCCGATTATTCCAAAGGTTTTATTAGTGACAGTGAAGCCGAAGAGATGTCATTTAAAACAATTTTGCTAAGCTCCGTAAAAGCGGGAATGAATAAAAAGCTCATTCCTTATCTTATTCCGTATATGTATGATGATCTTCGTTTTGTCGGAGCAAATGGAAGGGAACCTGTGCCAGTCATTAAGAATGCGGCTCACAGGGCGTTGGTCGCTATTTCAGGGGCTGACTTTGGCGAAGACCCAAAGGATTGGGAAAAGGCTTGGGAAAGGTTTTGGAGCAAATAATATTCCTCTGTGATTTTGACTGAGAAGATATCAGGGGCGGTTGTCTGTTTTTACCTTTTTGCTTTCAACTTTTTATTTGATTTAATTCGTCCTTCGGCCTGTGTTTCCACCTTCGGTGCAGCCACCAGTACTGGCTCGGGTCTTCGCGAACAAATTTCTCAATCGCCTTTGTGTATTCGGCTGTAATCCAAAGCAGCGGGTCTTCTTTGTTCGCCCATTCCTCAGGCATTATTATCCGCGTGCATCCTATCTCGAAGAAAAACCTGTCGTCTATTCTTCTGGCGTAGCCGACAACAATCGGGATATTGTTCGTCAGCGCAAGCAGCCCTATGCTTTTATAGGTGCTCGCCTTTCTCCCGAAAAAGTCAACGAAGATTCCCTTGTCGCCCGCGTCCTGGTCCGCGATAAAGCACAGCGTCGCCCCCGATGACGCCACCTTGTCGAACATCTCCGCCGCGCCTTTTTTATCGATGATTTTTTGCCCCGCCCGTTCCCGCACGCCATACAGGTATCTGCTTATGAACGGGTTATCCAATGGCCTTGCGATGCTGTAAACATTGAACCCGAAAAGCCCCATCATATACCCGACGATTTCGAAGTTCCCGTAATGTGCCCCGACGAAAATCAGCCCCTTCCCCTCTTTGCTCATCCATTTGGCTCGTTCCGCGTTTTTGAACCTTGAATACTTCCGCCAGTTGTCTTTCTT
>Ga0116116_1002809_pt1 | contig 10422 bp, 17 predicted proteins | sample June2015DPH_10_1_FD_89722 | JGI IMG/M metagenome (GOLD analysis project Ga0116116, IMG submission 89722) | Peatland microbial communities from SPRUCE experiment site at the Marcell Experimental Forest, Minnesota, USA - June2015DPH_10_150 | ecosystem: Environmental > Terrestrial > Soil > Wetlands... | reverse complement strand
GGGTCGCAGCGAATCATCAGATTGAGGAATTGATAGTTGAAAATCGTTTCATTCGTTCCGTCGCCAAGGTAGAATACAATGTTTGTGTGATTGTGGTCGGGCTTCAGATATGTGTTTGAGCCGTCGCCTTCGATTATGAAGGCTTTTTCTTGGCTTGTGTTTTCGGGCAATCTTATCGTGCTGTGAAGCGGGTAGATTCCGGCCTTGATATGGACCTTACCGCCTGATGTGCCGAGCGCCGAAATGGCTGCCTGAATTACCGTCGCCGCGTCGGAGTCGGTGAAGCTGCTGCCGTTCTTGTTGCGCGCTGTGAAGCCTTGACCTGTCTGCCCAATTGTGTAATCGGCTGCTTCGGTGCTTTGTTGTGGATGCGGGGCGTTCGCCCAAACAACGTTGGTCATTTAGGCCGCCCCCTGCGAGATCGTTACACCTGATTCTTCGATTACCCCGGCAAGCAGTAGCCTTATCGAAGAGGTCGAGCCTGTTACGACGCTCTTGAGGTAGAGCTTGGACGTGTACACAGGCGGTATGATCAGGAAGCTGGTTAGGTTCGCAAACGTGGTGAACGTTGAGGCTGCCGAGCTGTTCGCAACCGCGCCGATCGAGCTTGAATCGTCCGAAGCAAGGATCGTGACGGCGTTCGCTGTGTTGGCTGCCGTGGATTGCGTCTGTACCCCTATTGCTTCAATTTCCTGCCCTGAAAGGGTGTCGATTTCAATGTCCGTAAGGGTGTTGCCGCAATCGTTCGGTGAAGCTGATTTGCCGAGAGAGATCACCGTGGCAATGTAAAAGTTGTTCGTTGCGCCGTAGCCTGTCGAGGCTGTGCCTGCCCAAGTTTCCGCCCGCGTCGCGTCGGGCGGGGTGAGCGTGAGCTTCGGCACGATCGAGCTACCTATGGCGAAGGTCGAGCAAGTCGCGTAGAATGAAAGGAGATGTGCCGCGCCGTCGTTTGAATAGGTTATGTCGATCTCTGCGATCTTCGTCGCGTTGAGGTAGAATTTCCATTTGTACAACCCTGTTACGTTCGCGCTCGGCGTTACTGTCGGGAAGTACGCGCATTGAAACACCTTCCTTACGGTGCTGGTGATCGCTGTCCCGGTCCAACAGGTTGTTTCGCCTGCGTTGCCGAAAACAGACACCCCGGCGAAAGTACCCGCCGCCTGAATGTTGTCAACGGCGATCGCTTCCCTGTACCTGATGCTTTGGTTTGTCCAATCGGGTGCGCCTTGGGTCATTCTAAGTACACCCCTCCTTTAGCGGGCTTGGCGTTGGAAACCGAAACGGCGTTGCCGTCCGGTTGAACGTAGAGGTCGTTTGAAGCTGCGTTCGGGTTCGACAAGAGGTCTGCCGCGCCTATGGCCTCCATGCCGGGTATCGCTACGGTGTACACGCTGCCTTGGATTACGGGGTTGTCTGCCGAAGTGGTCTTAGGCACGACGGTAACGACGGCGGGCAAAGTGGTTTCCTGTGAGGGTTGTTTGAGCCTTGGCAGGATCGACGCCTTGCCCAAGACGATGTACGCGCCGTATGCTAAGACGGCTGCGCCTGCGGCTGCGATCAAGAGGGTTGAAGTTTTCAACCTAGATCTTCCCCCCTGCCGTCCCGCCGTAACCATTCACAGGCGTAACATCTGTTAGGATTCCGGGGCTTGAAAGCAATGTTTCGCCGCCCAAGGACGTTAGGACTACCTCTTGCGAAGCCAAGGGTACGCCGAAGGTCTTTGAGTTGTCGCCGTTGGCGTTGATGTCCGCGCTTCCGTAGAGTGCGACGCCTACGGTCTGCGGGCTGTTGAAGCTTGCCTTGGCAAGCGCGTTGCCGATTTGTGCGGGTGTGGCTACCGTGGGCGCTGGCGTCGGAAGCGCCAAATTCGGCAGTGTGAAGCTCGGCCATGTGAACGTCGGAAGGTGAAGCAATGAGGCAAGGCTGAAACCGCCCTTGACGATCTTGTAGGCAAGGTACGCGACGCCCGCGACGCCAAGGATGACCGCCGCCATTATGACGTAATCGACGGTCTTGTCCGTTGAGACGCCGAGCGTGGGGGTCTTTACTTCTACCATTTAGGCCACCTCCACGATTAGGCCGAAGCTGATCAAGTGGTCGTTGAGCGTGTCCGTGTTGTACGCGACAAGATCGATTATCGCGTTGCTGCCGACAACGGGGTAGCTGAAAGCCACGGTCAACTCGGTTGTGTTGTTCAAGTTGACGTAGCCGTTGGCGTTCGAGCCTGTCGGAAACATCAAAGCCCCGTTGATATTCAGCCGCGCGAAAACGAGTTGGTTAGCGCCCGAAGGGAAAACTGGCATGACGCCCGTTACGTTGCCTTGCGGTATCCCTTGGCTTGGGTACGTCGCGTTGCCCGATGTCGTGACCGGGGCGGCTGCTGTTGTGTTCTTCGTGACAAGAAGCTGAATGAAGTAGAATTCGGTTGTCATTCAGCAACCAACCCCCCACCGGGCGCGCCCGTGCCGCCTGTCGCGCCTGTCGTGCCGATGGGCTGCGCTGGCGTTGGCTTCGGGCTGATTACGCCCGTAACTACTGAAACGGGGTTCACTGATGGTAGCGTGGCCGGGGGCGGCTTCACGACGGGCGTCGGGGATTGGTAAGTCGTGCCGCCGGAGTTGGCGATCACCTGTTGGATTACTGAATTGACCTGCGTAAGCTGCTGCGTAACGTAGGTGATCGAAGGGCGCGGGGCTGCGGCTACGTTCTGTTGGACCGTGGTAAGCGCAAGGAAGTTGTTTGCGGCGTGCTGTCCTACGGTAGTCGGTAGCGGCGCGGCCTTCATTGGGTTGGGCTGCCTTGACGTTGAAGGCGTTGGCGCTTTCGATCTGATGTGCGCCAACGCCGCGTTCAGCTCGGAAGCTAACTGCGTAAGGTTTTCAGAAAAAGACACCATTGTGTGTTTCACTTCATTTGGGTTTAGGTGACGTAGAATTGGAACACCGTGAGAGTTAGCGCGGCTGTCGTACTGTTGATGTCAAAGTTGGTCGCGTCGTTGCAGGTGAACGGCGAAGCGCGCACAAAGAAGTAGGTCGATTCGTGGCCGGAGTTGAGTAGCTCGTTGTCAAGGCTTGTGGCTTCGTCGATTGTGATCTGGTCGATCTCCGTCTGCCCCGCGCTGCTGAATGTGAAGCTCGTTAGGTCGGCCTCTGTGCTTATCTTGAAGCACAAGGCGTTCGTTACCTGCCCCTTGGCAAGCTGGCTTTGCATGAAGTTGTCGCCCACGACGGAAGTGACGGCGAACTTGCTTACGCGCTGCGTCTGTGCGTTGGCTGCGATCGCGGCGCTGTCGTCAAAGACACCGAAGATTTGCACGCGGCCTGTGCCTGCCGAAGCGGAAGCTTCGCCCGATGTGTATGGGTTGAAGGCAGTTTGCAGGCTGAGAGGTTGGTCGCCCGGTTTCACGCTGAAGGGCAGGTAGAACCGAGACGTTACCGCAACGGTTGAGGCTGCAAGCATGGTGTCGGCAACGTAAATCCCCTTGGGGTTGAGCCAAAAGGCCATGTCCTGAAAGTCGCTCGTCTGTGGCTGGCAGATCACGTTGTGCGCGGCGTCCTTGATTGTTACCTGCGAAACGAGGTTGCTAACGCCTTTCCACGTTGAGCCACCTGTCGTAACTTTGCCGGTGATCACGACGTTGAAGCCAAGAATCGTGCCGAGTACCTTGGAGATCACCGCGCCTTTGGTCGTGACAGTGGCCGCAAGGGCTGTGTCGCCCGAATCGGAAAGCAGGATCATTCTTCGCAAGGCGATTCACCCTTAACCTAAGAGCGCCCCGTATGCTACGCCTGCGCCTGCGCCCGCGAGGAAGTCACCGATTTCATGATCGAGGTACACGCCCCCGATGATCAAGGCGGCGGCTGCCGCCAAGGCTATCATTTTGCTAGGCTTCAGCATTCCGACGGCGTAATCACCCACAAGAACCCCGCCTATTGGGGCTGCAAGTGCAATCAAATTCGGATTCAAGGTAGCTTCTAAGTGCGCAGCAATGAACAAAAGTGTACAGTACTCTACATATATGATTGATTCAATTAGGTACGCTGCTGTACTCTTCGATTATGACGGTGTAGCCGTAGCCCTTGGGCGTCTTGGCGATCTTCAAGTGTCGGCAGCCTGTGGCGCTGGCGTGCTTGCGTTGGTCTGCGATCGACTTAAAGCGGTTGTGGCAATCCGGGCAGCCGAAGAGTTTGTTATTCAGATCGTGACCGCCTTCATTACGATTGGGGCGTCTGCGTACTTGTTTCGGTAGTAGAAGTTGTGAAGGGGCAGCGCCTTGATGTTTCGCAACTCTTCGCCAACCCATTTGACCAACAGATCAACGTCGGGCGGGTACGTCAGCTTGAACACGAAGAGATGCATTGAGTTTGAGAGTACCGCCGTATGCATTTCTTGGGGGCGCTGCGTAACGGCTATGTAGCAGACGCCAAAGTTTCTCCCAGTGCGGATTAAGTGATTGGCCTCTTCGGGCATGTGTTGCTTCGTGAAATATTCTTGTGCCTCTTCGATGATCACCACCTTATTTGAAGTGAACACCGCCTTGCAGAACGCGATGAATGCCTTTTCGCTCTTGTCGTAAGGTTGGTAAACGCATTGCTTCGGGGCTGTCTTGGCGTCGTAGGTGTGAATCTTGGGTACAGGCAGGCTGTCATATCCCCTGTGGTTGTAATCCCACACGACGAAATCGACGCCTGCCGGGATTAGGAATTTGAGAATCAGCCAAAGCGTGAAGTAAGTCTTGCCGCCCCCGGCGCTGCCGACAACCGTAACGTTGTGGTCGAAAGGGTCGTATGTGAAGCCCTGCGCGCTCAAAGTGGTTTCCTTCTATGGCAGAAACATTCACACTTCACAAAGTGGCCGGAACCGTTACGGCGGTTGCCTTCACAATGCCTGTGAAGCCCGCGCGCACAGTTGACGCTAACAAGAGGTTTTGGGATTAGACTTGCTGCGTAGCGCCAAACCTGCAACGTTGCTTCGGATTCCATTTCCCTGATGTGCCTTGACTTCATTTAGGCTACCCCTTGGGGCGGTCCTTGCGGCGGGGCTGCCTTCGGGTGTACGATTACCTCAAAGGCAAAGCCCCCGTCGCCCGTAGGTGCTGAATTGATTTCGATTGTGGAATTGACGATCGATTCATTGAGGCTGTTTAGAATCTTCGGCAGCATTTCGTCGAGTACCCTTTCAAGTACCTTTTCTTTGAGCGCCGACATTTAGGCCGCCCCCGATGCTGGCTTCGGTGCTTCCGGCTGTGCTGGCTTCGCAGGCTTCAAGAACGCCCTTGCCTTCAAGGCGCGCGCAGCGATCATGCCCACGGTAGCAACCAAGGCCACGATCATGATTGTCTGTGAGCTTACGATCGTGGGTTGAATCTCCTGCCTTACGCGCACGTTGGACATGGCCAAATCCCAAAGGGTTGCCAAGAGGCCGATTTCTGCGTCTGAAAGCGGTTCAATCTTGAATTCGACAAGCAAGGGGTTGATCACGCCGAGCAAGGTCTTGAAATCGAGGTCAAGGGGCTTCGTCTGCGTTAGATCGGCGGGCTGTCCGGGCGTCGGATTCAAAGGTGTGGGCGCTTGCGGCGCTGGCTTCGGCTGCGGGGCTACCTTGATTTCAATGCCTGCGGGGCTTGGCGTCGGCGTCGTGCGCGCCTTGATCAGTTCCTTCCGGGCAAGAAACACCGTGGCCTTAGAGCATTTGCAGGCTGCGGCGATATGCACGACGGCGGCGTCCGGCAGCCCTTCGTCAAGCTTCCCTTTGAGTACCTTTCCGTTGGCAAGCTTCAAGCCTTCCCCTTCGTATTGCAGCAGCAGATCGCGTGCCTTGTCCTTGGCTTGAACGTGGCCGCCTGTCATGGCCTTGGGGGCGACTGTGGCCGCGTCGGTTGAAGGTACGCTGTCCGGCTTCGGCTGTGCAGTTGTGGGGGTTGACATCTTAGGCGTCCTCCATTCTGATGTACATTCGTAAGGCCGCTTGGCAGTACTGTTGAAGGGTGCAACCGTCCTTCTTGGCGTGGTCGATCACCTTGAATAGCAAATCTTCGGGGAGAGGGATTCGGACGGAAGCCTTGATTTTGACCGTCAATCTATCTCGATTACCTCCTTGGGGAAGATTCGCCCTAAACGCTCAATGAGGGCGTCCCTGTCTGCCTTGAAGAAAAAGTAGAAGCTGATGCTAACCTTCCTGTACTTTTCGTTGACGCTTAGATTCTCCTTTGTTATGAGGCCGACGCGGCGGTAAGCATTGAAGGTCTGATGAATCTTCTTTGAGTTCGCAAGGCAGGCTGTACTCATTGTGATCGTGCAGAATTGGCCTTGCTCGGCGGGTTCGCCGTCAAGGGTACTCAACGGGACCAACCCCTCATTGAATCGTAACTAAGGCCGGGGTCGTGGCTGGCGTTGCGCGTTGGGTAGTTGCTGTAAGTGGCCTGTGGCCGGGGGTTGCTGCGCGGCTGCCGTTGCTTCGTGGTTTTGGCCTTGAGTTTCACGAATCGCAGGCAAAGCGGGCAGCCTTTCGACAAGAGCTTTTCCGTGGTCATCGTTGGCTCGGCTGCCCTGATCGGACAGGAGAAATCCGAATCCCACTTAGTAACTCTGCCTTCGGCGTCGCGCTCAACGGCTTTGTAATCTGCGTACGACCAAATGCACAAGGGCTTGAACCTTGGCGCTACGGCTGATTGCGGGGGCGCTTCAATGCTGTTATTGACTAAGCTGGCAACGTAGGCCGGAATCGTCAAGCCCGCCTTGTCGGCTGAATCACTAATTGCCTTGTGGACACCCGAATCTAATGCTATGGTTTTGCGTGTCATTATCTGTACGTTACTATGACGCACAGATAAGCATTTCATTAATGCATAACAAGTGCTTCTGCACACCTGTACTTTCAGAAATGAAGTGATTATCAAAATGGGGGTTGTGCATTAGGCATAACTCCGCTCGGCCTTTGCTCTCAAAGCCCTAAAAGTAGAATCCCTAGAAGGCCGTCAAACGCATTTTTAGGGGGGGGTTTTGCATTAAGAAGAACGTCTGTGTACACTGTGTACAACCTTGTGTACAAACACGAAGCGAAAATGAAGTACACAGTTGTACACAGTGTTGTCCGTGATTTGTACACACTCAATGAGAATGCGTTTGACCCATTGATTAGGCATTTTAGGGGTTATGCATTGGGTAATGCATTAAAGCGCAGGCACAACCGTAATGCGTTATAAGCCTATCAATCCTTTTCCAGAGCAGCCCAACAATGCGCTTGCCAGCCTTGCGCTTGCTAAGTGGCTAATGCAGATGGAAAAAACGGCGTGAGCTTCGGATTGATTCTTCGGGCGCGTGCTTCCTAAGTCGTGGTTGGGGCTGTTGGCGCGGCTGGTGCTTTCAGTTTGTTCAGTAGTGTTTGATACGCGTCGAGGCTGGCGGTTAACTGTTGAATGTCTGAAGCCGTGGGAAGCCCTGAAACCACCTGTGCGGAAGTCTGCGTAGCTGGCTGCGCTGGCGCTGTCGGTCCGGCCACTACGGTAACGCCCGTCATTGTGGCCGCAGCATTCGCGTAAGCGCCGCCAAGTGCAGCGTCGCAAGCCAAGTACGTTATGACCATGAAGCTTACCCCGGCTATGAGCGTTTCCGCCACTTCCGGCGTTAGTGGGTACGGAAGCGATTTCACCGTGAGTATGAACACGCACAGAATCACCACGGTAACGGCGGCGATGATTGCCACTATGTGCGTGAGCTTCAAGTCGGAAGCTATTGCGCCTGAATAGTCGGATTGCTGTGTACTCATTGCATTACACCGTTACCTTGGCTGCCTTATCGGGCTGCGTTTCCGCTTTCGTTGGTTGATGCTTCAACTCTTCTGCCGTGTAGATCAGGCAACAGGGGTCGCATTTCCATTTTAGGCCGATCGCAACCAATTCAAAGCCGCAGGCGGGGCATGTTAACGTGGCTGACTTGGCTGTGCTTAAGAGCCTGTACCCTTCGGGGGTGCTGCCGCCAATGGTCTTGTGATAGGCTACCCACAACGCCCCGCAGCCAAGGCACTTTAGCGCGGTTCGTACACCGTACCTGAAACTTACTTCGCCGCCTGCCTTAACAAGACGCTTGCCGCAGCTTGGGCAGATTAGGGAGTCATTCAATGAATGAACACCAACACCAAGGCGTACACGAGAAGGACCGTAGCGAAGGTTAGACACATCGCAAGCCTATCATTCAACAGTTGGTCGCCTTCGGTACTTCGATTTCTTCAACGGCGTTCAGGTACTTGGCGGTGCGCTGAAACCCCCAAGCAAGAGACAAGACGATTGCCGCCCAAGCGAGATTAGAGCCTATTTCGATTATCAACGGAACATCAACACCCCCAACACAACGAGTATTGCAACGAAGGTTAGCCACATTGCAAGCTTGCCCTTGTTCAAGCGAACAACCCCCCAAACTTCCGCTTCTGCGCCTCCATCTCTTCCCAAAGCGGCTTGAATTGAAGATAGTGCTTGAAGGCGGTGTTCATGTCCTTCCAACCGACGTTAAGCCCGATCGCCGTCTCTAAGGGGATATGCGCGCGCACAAGGAAGCTAACGTAAATCTTCCGGCAATCGTGGAGATGAAGAGGGGTAAGGTTCAACTGCTGGCAGGCTTCCCTTAGAAGCCTGTTGGCCTTCGTGTCGCCAATCGAAAGCAGCCAATCGCCCGTTTTGAGGTCGTACTTGCGCACGAAGCCCGCCAACATCGTTCTTAGTTGGTCTGTCTTGAAGCCGATGTCCCATTCTTCGCCGCGCTTGGCGTAAACGTGCCATGTGAAGTCGTTGCCGATGAATTGAATAGGGCTGCGCCCCGCCGCAATCCGAGTACCCCATATCTCCGATTCCCAACGCCGCACGCCTGTCCTGATGCCTGTCTGTGCTTTCGTCAAGAGGATTAGCTCGATTTCGTCGCGCGTCCTTTCATCGTCGGCCTTTTCCTTGGCTATGGCGACGATCTGTTTGAACATCTGCGGGAAGTCGGGCAGCATTAGGATCGCAACCTTGCGCGGTTCGCCCTTCAAGCCTGTCGTCATGCCGTGTACGGACATCAGAGGCGGGGAAACCGCGCGCATTGCCAAGGACGTTGAGAATTTGCTTCCGGGGGTAGTCTGCATTAGAATGTTGTTCAAATCCTGCCTTGTCCAACTGTTAGGGTTGCGCTTGCCGAGCTTCAGCCAAATCGCTTGGGCGCGGTTCATCGTCGCCCGAATGTTGCCAACCGTCTGCGCGGGGTTCCTGCTGCGGCCATATCGCCCCTCCATGTAGTCTGTTACCCAAGGGTACGGCGAAGTGAAGGCGCTGCTGCCGTCCGGGCGCGCTTCAATCTTGAAGAGGTAAGGCGCTTCTACGATCTGTTTCTTCCAATCCTGATAAGCTGTGAAGGTTGTGGCGTCGGCCTGAAACTGTTTCTTTAGGCGCTCGGCGGTCCTTTGAATCGTGCTTTGGTTTACGTTGGGGAATTCCTTTGCAAGCTCATAGGTCGATTTCTTTTCAGGCGCTTCAAACTGCGAATAATAGATTTGAAAGGCTTGGTCGTCGGAAAGCTTCTTTGGCGCTACCATGCTTGATCAACCCCCAACTTGATTTAAGCGAATCTGCGCGGCTGTTGAAAGTGAAACTGCGATCGACGGCAGGGTAGAGTAGTATTCTGCGAATACCCGAAGCCAAGCAAGGCCGCTTTTTGCTTCGTTGTACGCCCTTGCGATTTCGTCCTTGAAGTCGCCAAGTCGCGCGTACCCTTCGATCGCGCCGTCAAGCATTCGATCTTCTTGCTCGCTGTCCTTTGGCGACATGAAGAATGCGGCGACGTAGAGCCGCCGCGCCGTCTCAATCTGTTGAACGTCTCCTTTGGCCTCAATTACCATTCTAATAATGCGCTTCCTTGCGTTAGGGTAATGCGTATGGTCTATTAAGCCTTTTAGTAATGTGTCCAACTCAACATTCAAATAATGCGTTTGCAATGCGTTTGATGCATTGAACCGTATTAGAACGACGCTCTACATTGCGACGGACATTTACAAAGAGATCGTCAAGGACGCCGAGAAAATCGGCAGCCCGATCAACGCTTACATCGTGGGCGTACTCTTAGACTACCTGCGAGAGAAAACATTACACCACTACCTTGTTATCGACGCCAACCAAGTTGTGATTTGGGATCAGAACAGGATGTGCCTTGCCTGCGTGTACGTCGCAAAGCGCCCAACCTGAAGGGATCGCCGCAACGTTGTAGAACATCACTATTTCGTATTTGATCGTTCCGACTGTGCTTGTGTGGAGGGCGTCGCTATGAACGTAAGCGTTGGCTGCCAAGCTATTGAACGCCGTCCAATTTGCCGACATTGCTCAAGCACCCTTACCCCTGAAGGGTTCCTTTCGGAAACACGGAGTACACCGAAAGCCCGTAGTAGCCTTGCGTAAGGTAG
>Ga0116116_1002808_pt1 | contig 10423 bp, 6 predicted proteins | sample June2015DPH_10_1_FD_89722 | JGI IMG/M metagenome (GOLD analysis project Ga0116116, IMG submission 89722) | Peatland microbial communities from SPRUCE experiment site at the Marcell Experimental Forest, Minnesota, USA - June2015DPH_10_150 | ecosystem: Environmental > Terrestrial > Soil > Wetlands... | reverse complement strand
TCCGCGCAAATCCGGACGAGGTCAGCCGGCTGCTCGATATGATTACGGATTTCATCGTTGACTGGATTTGCCTGCAAATAGAAACGTTCCCGACAATCGAAGGCATTTTCATTCTCGATGACATAGTCGGCTTTCTCGGCGAGCAGGACTTCGTCAAATTCGCCAAGCCGCGGCTGCAAAAGATTTTCACCTGCCGGGATGTGAAGGTCCGTTTCTTTCACAATGACGCACCCGGTCTTGTCTGTGCGCCGCACTTAGCCGAAATCGGGATTAACCTTTTCAATTTCAGCAGCGACCACGGTTTGACACAAATGAAGAAACTGGTCGGGGATAAGGTTACACTGTTAGGCAATATCCCCCCGAGAGACGTTTTGGCCGCGGGGACACCCGCTGAAGTGGCGCAAGCCGTGGGGACAATGCTGGCTGGTCTTGAAGACCGAAGCCGGATTATCGCGTCCTGCGGCGGAGGTATGCCGCCGGAGGTATCGACGGATAATATCAACGCGTTTATTGCGGCTGTTGAAAAGTATCGGTAAGGCGTGCACCGCTGATTATGGTACCTGCCGCCAGTTTTCCGCCAGAACAGCAAATTCGTCGAAATTTACCACGCAATCTTCGTCCACATCCAACCCGACAATTCCGTTACAATCGTTCACCAGCCAGAATTTTAAAAAGCCAGAAAGGTCATTAAGATCTACAACGCCGTTGCCCGTAAAATCGCCGTAGATACCTCTTGAGAGCACAACCGCTCCGCCGTCAGGCACCACGTCAAACATAACGTATGCTGTTGAATTCACCTTAACAATAGACGAAGGTACTGCCTGAGCATTCTGTGAAACATTAGCAGACCCCCAGCCCGCGGGAAGAGGTCTGCGTATGGTTATCGGGTAATTGTATATCGTGTTGCTGAGAGTGTCTGTTACCGCTAAAGTGATACTATCTCCTGTATTGGACGATTCCGAAATCGACACGTCATTGCGTTCTTTTATGTATTTCACAACGTTTAAAAAAGTATTCACCCAGAACGTGCTTCTGTTGGCGGCAAGATATTGTATGCTTTGTTGGAAAAGTGTGTGTGAGATAGGTGAGTATCCGTTCTCGCTGTCCATGGCGTGTATGAGAAACACACACCATCCTCCTGATGACGCTGCGGCGTTGTCTTCTGCTTCAATGCCTGATAATGTATTTATCCCGGCGCTGCCGAGAATAAAACAGCTTAACTGATAAAAATTCGATGGAGTGGCCGGCATAATCTGGCCTGAGCATACTCGTCCTGCAATATAATATTGGGAAATAAGGGATTGCGTGCCTTCATCACAATTGGGGTAAGCAATTGTTAAACATTGATTGCCTGGTATGTATGAGTTAATGGTTGCCTGTGATTGGGAATACTCAGTTATCTGAGCCGACGAGCTCATACCTGACAAATCCGAATGGTCCACCGTATGACTAGCTATCTCGAAACCATTTGAAGCGGCGTTTTGCAGGCCGGTCCAGTTGGGTGGCATATACCATGATGAGCTTGTGACGGTGAACAGTGTTCCTGCGAATCCGTTGGAATCCATGTACGGAACTGCGTAGACAAGCTGGTCCGGAAGGTCGTCATCAAAGGTATAAGTTATTGCTGCTGTCCGGAATCCTTGCCAAGTGCCTACTTCGTAAGGAGAAGCAACAGTTCCAGAATACCCCACATTGCCTGCTACAAGAAAGACAGCAAATAACAGAATTACATTTACTTTTTTCATTTTCCCACCTCAAATTCGCGAAGAGCATTGTGACTCTGAACGTCCAGTAATCGTTTACTTATTACTTATACATTAGCATTATCCTTTATCAATGTCCAGCTTTTTTTTAAAAAAAACTTCTTTTACCCCAAAACTCACCGAAATTAACCCGTAAAAATGTGGAGTTACCATTCGCAGAGAACCTGACTTGAAAGGCAAAAACCCGTTTTTTTTTTGCTGATTCAAAGGGAGCTGATATCAAAAAACATAGTATTTGCCCGCCAAAACACAATATCGTTTGCCGGAAACGGACAATTTCAGGTGAAGCATAAAAATCTTTGCGAGGAACTTTTTACATAAATATAAGCTTGACTGGCCTAATACATTTAGGTTACGGAAAAACCATGCTTGAAATTTCCATTCAATACCCGGCTAACAGTCGCCTGGCTTACACCGCAATGAGAAGCAACTTCCCTGATAGTAGGTACACCATTGCATAGTTTTAATTAATTACTTAAAATATTTATTCATCGGCTCTAAATGGTGATGCCGGCAATCCTTCCCTGTTATATAAATTTGCCCCTTCAGGGTTATCAGCCCAGGCGTACCGGACAGCGACAGGATTGGCCAACTGGTCATTCCAGACCACGATTTTATTATCCTCTATTTTTGCCTTTGCCCAGACAAATTTTTTATCAGCACCGGCAATGGCAAAATACTTCAGCTCTCCATCTCCTTTTGCCGTTAATCCGCCGCCTGTATTTGTAAATGTAAGAATTATTTTATTTCCTTCAATTTTCATCGACTGGTAAATAGGACCTGAATAAACCACTTTTTCATCGCCATAGGCCTTCTTTCGGGCTGCCAGCACCAGCCGTTTGCCGACGTCTTCCTTGTTTAAGGGATGAATGTCGTTCCATTCGCCGAGGTCAATGATTACGGCCATTCCCGTGTTGGGGACAGCGAGTGTTTTAAGCTGTGCGTCTCTCAGCTCGGCCCAGCCGCTTTCAGACGGCTGAGTTTTAACCTCCATAAAATTAGCCAGCTGAACGTACAGGAAGGGGAAGTCCCCCTGATTCCATTTTCCTCTCCAGTTGGCTATCAGCGCAGAAAACAGCTTTTGATACTCACGCGGCTTTGCGGTATTGGATTCACCCTGATACCAAATTACTCCTTTAATCTTATAGTTTAATAACGGGGCAATCATTCCGTTATATAATCCCAACGGCTGCCACTCAATAAAAGTTTTGCCAGGCAATGGGTCCATTGTAGCGCCTAATTTGTATTGCCACCGGCCCTTCAAGTCGATTGTCTGTCCCGCTGCGGAGAGCTGGTATGGCTTATCCGGAACAAAACCGCCCCGGCCTGAGTTATTAATAACCCTTACTACGATTATATTTTTGCCTGCCTTTAGCAGGTCTGAAGGAATATCATATATTCTTGGCGGGTACTGATATGAAACCGACCCCACAAGTTTGCCATTAACATAAGTAAAATCGCCATCAACAATCCTGCCAAGCCAAAGCTTTGCCGGCTGACCAGTCATTGAAGCCGGGACATTAACTTCTTTTATGAACCAGACAACGCCGTTCACGTTTCCCAGGTCACAGTCAGCCCAGTAACCGGGCACATTCATTGTCGCCCATTCTGAAGCGTCATAATTTACATCGAACCACGACTTTTGACCTTTTTCCAAACCTTTATCAAGCTGCTGTATACGACCATACCAGGCGTCGCTGACGGCTTTATCTTTTTCCGTGATTTGGTTAATATAATTGCTGTCTTTAAATTTTTTCGTTGTTTGCAGGTAATCAGGGAACGCCTTCAATGCGTCCTCGCTCAGCCATGTCTGTGCCGGTGAGCCGCCCAAGCTTGCATTTATTAAACCTATGGGGACGTGGTATTTTTCATATAATTCCTTCGCGAAAAAATAACCTACGGCGGTAAATTCAAGCACGCTTTTGGGATTGGCCGATACCCAGTTACCTGACTTGAAATCTTCCTTTGGTTCCTGGAAATCATATATATGCGGAACAATAAACTGCCTTATATTTGGGTTGTCGGCGTTGGCGATTACATCCGGATAGCGGTATTTTACCCTGTTCATAGGTAGTTCCATATTTGACTGGCCCGAACATACCCATACATCGCCTATCAGGATATTTGTCAGAGTTATATGATTACTGGCGTTAATATCCATGCTGTATGGGCCGCCCGCTTTTAATTCAGAAAACGTTACCACCCATTTGCCGTCTGTGCCTGTTGCGGCATTATATGTTTTGCCGTCAAAGTTAATTGTTACCTTTTCGCCTTCGGCAGCCCAGCCCCAAATCTTTACACTGGCGTCTCTTTGAAGCACCATACCATCGCTTATCAGAAGTGGAAGTTTGACCTGGCAGAGGACCGCCTGAGAAATCAGCAATACATAACAACATACTGCCGAACAAAGTATTTTTACCTTCAACTTCGTTATTATATCCTTTCAGTTTTTATCAAAACTAATCGGACACGTATTCGAACCAGTCGAAATCGGCGGGAGTTGAGCACTTTTGTCCGTTGCCCGTAGCGTACATACCGAAGTAATCGCCGGTGAAGCACATTCCATCTTCAAAGCCAATCGCTTCAACGGACAAATCCTTCGTCAGGGCTGTGCCTAATACCTGCATATCGCCATTGGATGACTTGCAGGAAAATTCATAAGTCAACGGAGTTGCCTTGACCGACAACACAACAGGCCCGGCTCCGATATCAACATACTTAACTGGTTCTATGATTTTGCCTTTGAGCACTTTCCTCAACAGAACCTGTCGCTTGCCATTTTTCAGCATAATGCCAATTTCATAATGATGTTTGTCATTACTTCGAACGACAAGACCTGCTTCCTCATTTTCGCTATTGGGGTCAAATTCAAGCAGGGTCGAAGCGACACAGTTAAAATCGGTCTGGCGACGACCAACAAAGGCGGGCGAATCCTTGTCGCTCATAGTTACCGCCGAGCCGTGAAGACGCAGAAAACCGGGACGTTCGGTTAGAGAATAATCAGCATCGTACGGATTCCTGAGAAAATTCCACTGCAACGCAAGAGTTTTACTGTCGAAGTTGTCCCTCGCCGGAAGTTTGGGCCAAATATGCTGCGGCAGTTTCGGTGCAGTCATCACTAAATCAATTTTGCCGGTCTTATTAACCACGGGCCAGCCATTGCCGTCGAAAACAACCGGCGCAAGAAATGTCTCGCGACCTATATGATGAAAGCGTGCGCCGGGCGGCTGAGGCCGGACTCCTAAGCAAACTAACCACCACCCATCGGGCGTATCAACCAAATCCGCATGCCCGACAACCTGGATTGGATTCTTTGGAAGGTTACGATGCGTCAGAATTGGGTTTTTCGGATTGGATTCGAATGGCCCCCACGGCGAATCGCTGCGAGCGATGGTTACACTGTGGTCATAGCTGGTTCCGCCCTCTGAAATCATCAGAAAATATTTGCCGTTGGCCTTATACAAATGCGGTCCTTCCGCCCAGACACCGCCTGTGCCTCCCCATATTTTTTTCAGGGGGCCTTCGTCGAGCTTGCCTGTTTCGAGATTGAGTGTTCTCTGAGCAATATAGCCATCGCCCTGACCTTCGTGGCGGGTGTAATAGACCTTTCCATCGTCATCGAAGAAAAGAGAGGGGTCCATGCCGCTATGGTCGAGCAAAATCGGCTCAGACCAGGGCCCCGCGGGATTTTGGGCGGTGACGTAAAAATTGCCCCCGCCATCCACGTTGGTAGTCACCATATAAAAGACGCCTTTGTGATAGCGAAGCGTCGGCGCATAGATTCCGCCTGATGCACGGACTTTGTCAAGAGGCAACTGGCTTTTGCGGGTCAGGCAATACCCGATTTGCCGCCAGTGCACGAGGTCTTTACTGTGAAAAATCGGGACCCCCGGAAAGTACTCGAATGAACTATGCACCGTGTAATAATCATCACCAACCCGGCAGATACTCGGGTCAGGATAAAAGCCGGATATAACGGGATTGCGAAAAGTTTTCGGTTGCTGTTGTGCACAGCCGAAGACCAGGAACACGGATGAAACAAGCAAAATCCAATACTTCATATTATTTCGTATCGACAACTTTAATCACCGCGTCAAAAGCCGGCTTGGGTTGATAGTTCCGGTCAAACAACAGCGGATAGCTCGTGCGTCCCCTTATGGGCCAGTTATTAAGCCAGCTTGTCTTGTCGTAAACGCCCCATAAGGTAACGCGGCTTACTGTGTCTTTATGTTCAAGCAAAACAGCAAAAAGCTCCGCGTAACGGTCAGCGAGTTTTTTCTGCACCTCATCAGGCAGACCATCGACGTAAGGATTAAGCCTTTTCTGCAATTCAAACCTGACGTTAATATCGGCTCCCATATACTGAGTAGCACTTGGCAGGACGTCGATATCCAGTTCGGTAACCATAACTTTAACGCCTAATTCGGCAAAGGTGTTGATAAATTGCTCGATTTCTTTGCGTGAAGGATAATTCAGCGCCCAGTGCCCCTGAATACCAACGCCGTCTATGCGGAGACCTTTGGCCTTGAGGTCTTTTACGAGACGCACGCAGGCCTCGCGTTTGGCCGGCTTATCGAGTGAAAAGTCGTTGTAATACAATTCTGCGTTCGGGTCCGCCTCGTGAGCATACTCGAACGCCTTTTGAACGTAGTCCGGGCCTACTGTTTCCACCCATTTGGATTTGTGGAGAGGTCCTGCGTCGTTTAGGGCTTCATTGACAACGTCCCAGCCGTTGACTCGGCCTTTGTATCGGCCCATAACGGTAAAAATGTGGTCTTTCATACGTGCGAGCATTGCATCGCGGCCAAGCAGATTATTGGAGTCGTCCCTGAACGCCCAGCCAGGTATCTGGTTTTGCCAGATGAGGGTATGACCGACAATGAACATTTTGTTCTTCTCGCCAAACGCCACGAAGCGGTCAGCCGGCTCGAAATTATATTTGTTCGGCTCAGGATGAATGAACTGCCACTTCATAACGTTTTCGGGGGTGATAGAATTGAATTGTTTCTCGACGATGGCGACGACCTGAGAGTCATTGCCTGAAACCACGTCATCGTTGACCGCGGCGCCGATTAAAAACACTTTCGCGAACACATCTTTGAGAGCCGGAACATTCGCACCAGCAAAACACCTGATAGCGCCTATCAAAACAATTATCAAACATACCACGCAGGTTGTTATTAGCAATTTCATTACAACTTCCTTTCCTTTTTACGCGTATTTGAACTGTTTGCGTCGTTCTGCCAGCTCATCCTGAATCTGGATATTCATCTTTTTTGTGATTTTATAGCATAACAGACAAACTATCACGATGAGGAGAAAAACAGCCGGATATATGCTGACGCTCATACGAATACCAAGCAGGGTTTTGGGTGTTTGTGCAACATTGGCCTGATAACCGTAAGCGGCGAGCAGCCAAAGGCCAATTGCTCCCCCTAAGCTCAAGCCGGCCTTAAGAGCGAACAAAATTGTGGCATAAATCACGCCGGTAGTGCGACGACTAGTTTTCCATTCGCCAAAATCCACCACGTCGGCAAACATCGCCCAGATAAGCGGAATCGTCGGCGCATAGGAAAGCGCACGAACAAACTCCAGAAGGAACATTGTCCCGATTGCGTCCGCCGGAAGCAGGATATACATAACCATAAAAACCGTGGTGAGTGAAAAACAGACAATAGCGACAATTCTTTTACCGAAACGAATGGACAAATAGGTGGAAAATATCACACCAATAACCGTAACAAACTGGCTGAACATATTAAACAAACCATATCCGACTGAGACCACGTTGGTCTTGTCGCTTTTAACAATAAGACCAAATGCGTTCAGGATTTTGTAGAATGTTCCGCCGGAACCGTCCGCAATGTTGGTCAGCCCCAGCCCCTGTAACACCTCAAACAGGCGGTCTTTATTTAAATAATAATCAAAGTAGTAATACATCCCCCCGCCTCTCATCGCCACAAAGATGAAATGGGAAAGCGTAAGTATGAACATCGCAATCCACGGCCCGTTTTTGAGCAGATTACCGAAGTCCTGCCGGGCGTCCATCTTTTGCTTCGGGTCAGGCAGTATTCGCTCTCGCGTGGTGAGGAACGTAATGACAAAAAAGGCAACGCATATAATCGCCCACAGCCCAATCGTCATCTGCCAGCCCTTCGCTTTGTCACCCTGCCCGAACTTGTCAACCAGCGAAAGCGTAAATGTCCCTACAAGAAGCTGGGCTAACATCGCCGCCACAAAGCGATACGATGACAGGGTCGTGCGTTCGTTGACGTCGCCCGTCATTACGGCAGTCATCGCCGAATAAGGCGTGTTATTGGCCGAATACAGGGTCATCAGCGCTATATTCGTCAGGCACGCCCATACGATTTTACCCGGTGTCGCGAAATTGGGGACCGTATAGGCCATGACCATCATCACACCCCACGGTATGGCCGTCCAAATCACCCAGGGCCTGAACTTGCCCCACCGTGTCTTTGTGCGGTCGGCGATTACGCCCATCATCGGGTCAAAGAATGCGTCCCACAGCCGCCCTCCCAGCAGCAACGTTCCCGCCAGCCACGCCGCCAGTCCGAACGTGTCGGTGTAAAATTTCGCCTGGAACAGAATCATCGTCATAAAGACGAAGTTCGCGGCGGCATCACCCAAACTATACCCGGCTTTTTCCCCAAACGAGAGTTTTTTTGCTCCGTCCTGCATTTGCGTCCCCTTGAATTATTACCTTTGGGTTTACACTCTACATAAACACAATTTTACCACAGAGCAATACACTTTAGAAAGGATTGAAAAGCAGAATAACTTTGAAAAACCACAATGTCAAGGAATCCTTCCCTGGCCTCTGCGGCAATTACAGCGGTATCGCCCTGACACTAACAACTACGACTAATTAATAAGGGAGCTGATTCACGACCCACATCCCTGGTCGTTGTGGAATGGCATCGTAATCCTTTATGACGAAAATATCCTGTTTGGTCATATAAGAAACATGGCCATCGTAGAATGCTGCATTGGCACCTTCAGTGTGGCGATAAAGTACCGGGCCATCGACACGCGGGTCGGCATCCTTATACACTTGAAGATTAGCTTGATGAATCTTGTCCCATCCAATTCTGTAATCAGCGCCATGCCAGCAAACCCACCAGTCAGTACTTTCGGTAAAGGCAAGTTTTTCAGGGGCCCTTTTTACCGATTGAGCCGTAAAGCCAATAGAAGTTGTGCCTAAAGGATACCACTGACTAGGATTTGCAATACTCCCATATTGTATCGTGAATTCTGTACTGTTATAACCATAACTGCCCGAATAGGTTCCGCTGGCTGTAACGGCATTGCTTAAATCTTTGCTTACCGTGTCGTCTGGGCAAAGATATTCTTTTGCAATGAGAAAATCACTGCTCGCGTTATTGCCAAGACTTTCCGCATCATGCCGTTTGTTCATTGCCAGAATCCTGCGAAAGCCGTCGTTTGCAACCCATGCAGTTGCAGTATAATTACCGCCTGATCTTCCCGTGGAGGGTCCTTTAGCATAGTAACTAATCGGCACAAATTGTCCGTCATACGTCTGCGAATACATAAAGTTGGCCGCCATAAGCGATTTTAACGTGTTGCCGCATACTATCCTGCGGGCCAGTTCTCTTGCCTTGTTAAGGGCCGGCAGTAAGACGGCCATAAGAAGCGCTATAATCGCGATTACAACCAGCAACTCCACCAGCGTAAATCCTTTTATCTTTCTCATAATGCCACCGTTAAAAAAAATCCTTATAATAAAGCGTTCCACCAAACCCTTGAACTTCTAACAATCTGCAACCCCTGAACAACACGTTACGTTGTTCATCTGTCGGTCACGCGGCTCGCCCGTCTCGACGAGATATCAAGCCGAGACACATTTCGTCAATCGTCCTACGGGTGCGTCCTAAGCCGCCTGCCGATCAACCAAACCGATACGAGCCGCGCAACCGAAAACGCTTAACACAACTTTTGTAACTATAACTATCCGTTTCTCAGTATAAAACTATTACCAGTTCTGACCGCAACCAGCACCGCCCGGGTTATCACACAGGCGCCATTCAGAAGCAAAAATAGCATAATCGTAGAAGTCCACCTGGCAGTCACCATTCAAATCGCCGGGCAGAGTCATTCCTCTTGCCTTGACCTCATTACAATCCTTGGGCTGCCATGCGGCGTAATGGGCCGCTACTCTATCCGCGCTCAAAACGCCATTATATACAGAGAATTCATCGACATAGCCGTTCCAGCAATTGTATGGCCATCCCTCGTCATTTTCACCGCCAATAACAAGTTGCTTCAGGTGAGGCCCCAATAACGCCTGGAAATTGACATCATCAACAATTGTCGTTGAGCCGGCAAGCGAGCCATCCAGATACAATTGAATACCCATATCGTGCCCCAGGTTATCCTCATTTTCATCGTACGTAACGACTAATTGATGCCACTTTCCGTCCAACGGGGCAACCGTCCCCGGATAGTAAAACTGACTTCCGCCCGAGACACGCAGCTTTTCAACGCCAGCATCGCTGTAAAGACCCAATCCCGGAGCATTTGGTTCATTATTAGTCCACGGAGGCCCTTGTAGACCATGGCCAAATTGCTGGAAAATAAACCCGTAGTTATCCGGCGGAAGATTGGGGACGCTCTTTATCCAT
>Ga0116116_1002797_pt1 | contig 10443 bp, 5 predicted proteins | sample June2015DPH_10_1_FD_89722 | JGI IMG/M metagenome (GOLD analysis project Ga0116116, IMG submission 89722) | Peatland microbial communities from SPRUCE experiment site at the Marcell Experimental Forest, Minnesota, USA - June2015DPH_10_150 | ecosystem: Environmental > Terrestrial > Soil > Wetlands... | reverse complement strand
CTCCATCGAGTCGCGCTGGCGAACGGTAACGGTCTGGTCCTGAGCGGTCTGGCCATCGACGGTAATGCAGAATGGTGTCCCCGCCTCGTCCTGTCTGCGGTAGCGTCTGCCGATTGCGCCTTTTTCGTCGTAAGCGCAGTTGAAACGTCCTTTGAGGTCGTTGAAGATATTGCGGGCGGTTTCGGGCATGCCGTCTTTATTGACTAACGGAAATATGCCTGCTTTTGTCGGCGCGATAGCCGATGAGAACCGCAGGACGTTTCGTGTCTCGCCGCGGACTTCCTCTTCATCATAAGCGTCAACCAGAAACGCCAAGGTGCTTCTATCCATTCCTGCACTTGGCTCAATTACATAAGGGATATACCGGGCCTTCTTTTCGTCGTCGAAATATGACAAAGGCCCTTTGAGGTAATCTTCGGATTCTTCTTTCAGTTTTATCTTCGACAAGTCGCCCTTGGTCTCATACCAGGAGTTAAGCGTTCGCATACCTCTCTGGTGCTGGCGGAGGTCGTAGTCGGTGCGGTTGGCGATGCCTTCTAATTCCTGCCAGTCGCCTGAGCCGAACGGGAATTTATATTCGACATCGACACAGCCCTTGGCGTAATGAGCAAGCTCGTCTTTTTCATGTTCGCGGAAACGCAGGTTGTCTTTTTTGATGCCGAGGTTCAGGTACCAGTTGAAACGCTGTTCTTTCCAGTGCTCGAACCATTTGTCATCGGTTCCCGGCTCGCAGAAAAATTCCAGTTCGGCCTGCTCGAATTCGCGTGTCCTGAAAATGAACGCCTTGGTTGTAACTTCATTGCGGAAGCTTTTGCCGATTTGAGCGATGCCGAAGGGTATTTTGACTCTGGTGGTATCGAGGACATTTCTGAAATTGGCGAAGATACCCTGCGCGGTTTCAGGCCGCAGGTAAAGCGTCATCGAGTCCTCGACGTTTGCGCCCATCTGGGTTTCAAACATTAATTTGAAAGGCATTGGTTCCGTGAAGTTGCCGACAGCCCCGCAGGATGGACATACCTTTTTGCTCAAATCCTGTTTTGCGCCGGGGACAATCGCGACGTGTTCGGTATGCTCCTGTGCTGATTCGTTTGCTTTGTCTTTTAAGTGGTCAACGCGTGTCCTTGTGTTGCATTTTTTACATTCAGCGATGAGGTCGGCAAAGTGGTCGGCGTGGCCCGAGGCCTTCCAGACGAGCGGATGCATAAGGATGCTGCAATCGAGGCCGACGACGTCGTCGCGCATCTGGACGACGTTTTTCCACCAGGCCTTCTTGACGTTGTTTTTCAGTTCAACGCCTAATGGGCCGTAATCGTAGCAGCTCGCGAGTCCGCCATAGATTTCGCTCGACTGAAATATGAAGCCACGCCTTTTGCACAATGATACTATATCATCCAGTTTTGCCAGCTTTGCCATAATGTCCTCAGTTATTCAAGTATTTTCAAAAACACACGAAATAAAGATTATACAATAGAACCGTATGATTGCAAAGCCCCGCAGCAATGCCGCCGGCGGCGATATTGTATTTCAGGGCGCCACATACTCTATTTTTTCGAAGGGTATCCGGCCGGACTTGACTTTGCAGAACGGTTTACCGTCTTTTACGCCGACTGTGCCATAGCCGGTGGCTGTGGAAATAAATGTTCTGAAGTCGCCTTTTACGGCGGGTTTAAGATATAATATTTTTTCTATCGCGTCGTATCTTGCGCCGCCAAGTGACTGCAAAAGGGCGTATGACGACATTGCCCGGGCGTACCAGTGGCCGCATTCGTATTCATCGAATGGATTTCGGACTCTGCCGTCGTATCTATCGCGTGCGGTGCGGACAATCTGCAAGCCCTCATTGATAAAACCCTTTGTAATCAAATGCGAGGTGACCTGATATTCGATGCCCGTCCAGACCTCGTTGCTGTATGGGAAGGGCAAACTGGGTTCGTCGCCTTTCGGCCAGGAACAAAGCAGCAATCCGCCCTCGCTGCCCAGCGCGTAGCCGGGCCTCTGTGGATTCACGTGTTCCGACAGGTCTTTTTTGAAATTGTATTTATAAACACTTTTCAAATGACTTGTGACTTTGCCTTCGTCGAGGATGCTGCCGACGCCGCTGATTTGCGCAAGCCACGCCCCGAGGACGCCATCCGAAAGGCATCCTTTGCCATACTGATATTTAGGTCCTTCCTTTTTCAATATCTCAATCGCATCCGGGGCGTACCCGCCGTCGAGGGTCTGCTCTGTTATCGGATTTTTTGCTCGGAGGTCTTTCCACTGGACTTGTTGATAAAAGTATTCGCCGTTGTATAGCCGCTCATCGAGGTATTTTTGTCCTTTATCGAGCAATTCCTGGTAAAGCGGTTCATTGTCAATCAGGGCTTTGCCCATCAGCGTCATCGCCTTTAAAGCCCCGATATAAAAACTGCTGCACATAGGGTCTGGTCCCCAGAACTCGATGTCATAGGTATTGTGATGCGGCTCAGACAGGACGCCATTGTGATTGGGGTCCCAGGTGGCAATGCAATAGTCCATGCTCGTCTTGACCTGGGGCCACAATTTTCGCAGCCAGTCGGAATCGCCGCTTATGCGCCAGTCACGATAAACCTTGATAATACCGCCTAACTGGCCATCCGCCGCCGCGTGGAAACCGTGCGTAGTCGGTCGAATGGGCAATGAACAGCGAAAGGTCTGATGACCCTTGGCGTCCTGGCAGACGCAAAACTCCGTTTCGCGTAAAGTACGTTCGAGTTGGGGAAACAGGTTCGGTATCGCCTGCGCGTAGTTCCAAACGTGGGTACATGAACCGGGGCAGCAGCCGGCATTATCGAAACAGCCCTCCCAGGCCCAGAGCCGGCCGTCCGCCTGTCGAAGAACGGTAGGGGATTTCAATATTGTCAGGTTTGCCGCGACCGCCTCAGTTACTTCATCGGGCAGTGTTGTATCATAAAAACAATCGCTGAACTGCTTTGTTTTTTCGCGAAGTATCGCATAATTTGCTCGCCAATAGTTCGCGATATTTTCGATGTCCGTGAATTTGGATGAATACCATGGCTGATATGTTGTCGGCTGATTAGCATCATCAGTTTTGCCGCCTGTGTCGGGACCGTTTCTCACATTGCTTACTGGGGAAAACCAGCAGAGAAGAATCGTGACGTTTTTTTGTTTTCCCGGGTCCAGGTTTACAGGCACAAAAATTGTTGCGCCTGGGCTTGTTGCGCTGCCGGATAGGGCCGGCTTATCATAGCATTTGCCCTGTTCGATGTCCTTCCACGCCATAGTCAGCGGGTCAAACCAGCCGCCGCGAAACCAGGCGCAGTTGATATTGGCGTCGGGATTGAGTGAAATCGCCGCGAACGCCGCCTCATCCCAGGGTTTGCCTTTGGCGTCTTTTTTTGTGGCGAGGACAAAACCATTTTCAGTTCCTATAACTTTGCCCGGTTTTTCATCTGTCGCCAGAAAGTTGCGGGCGTTAAAAGAGTAAACCGCCTCAACGGGTTTGTCGGTTGGATTTGTGAAGCGATATTCTAATGCCGCGACGGGCAGTGACGAATCATTCGGCTCAGGCGGAGTGAAGGGACTCCAGCCGGTAATCTCAATCTTTAGCGGTATCTTCGGGTCTTCGAGACATACAACGGCAAACGGGAAGCGGGCTTTGAAGGTTGCCTTAGCGAATCGCGGAAGTCCGTATGTTCTGCCCGACAGGCCATTGCCTGCTCCGTTGTAATTAGTGGCATCAGGACCGGGGCCGAATATTTTCCATTTCGGCACGGGGCCTTCGAGTACTCGGGCGACGTTTTTGTCACCCTTGACGCATATTGCCGAAAACGCGGTTGGCTCAGTGAATATCTCGGGTTTGTTTCGCAATGAAAAATTGCTTAGTGTCCCTGTTCCCTCGATGCAAATCATTCCCGCACCGATGCCGCCCATTGGGAAGGCAACGTGATTGAGGTACTCTCCGCTGTAAACGTCATTGTACTTTCGCTGTTCGGCGGACACGCTGCCTGCTAAACTGAGTGCCAGGACCGCTGTAACAAGCAATTTGATTATTTGCGATTTCATTTCTTGTTTTCCTCAAAGCAACTTATTTTGCGGGTTTTTTAATCTTTATCGTTTCGTTACCCATTTTGAGTTTCAGCGATTTGCTCCAGTTTTGCTTTCCTGATTCGAGTGAGCGGGCGAAACCATATTCGATTTCACCGGATTTGCAGTATAGCGTCTTTCCGGCGTATTTATCATTCGGGTCGTATTTGCCCAGGACCGTCGCGGGATACCAGTGAAACGGGAACCTGTGGTCTTTAAGGCCTGGGGTGATATCTCCAATATCGACGTTATGAGCGTGGGCAAGCCGACAATAAGTAACGTTACCAGTGATATCCTGTGTTAAATAATGGTCGGCCCAGTAAATTTTGTTTGGTTCGGCCTGTATATTCCCAAGTGAGTTTGCGTCCCAGCCAAGCGGGACATAAGCGTCGAGGAATGTCAGGTGGATGTTCGCGCTTGTTTTTTTTGCGATGATTTTTGCCGCCTCGCTGATTGCCCAGCAGCCGGAGGAGTGAGCGATTAAATGAACGTGCCGCGGGTTTTTTGACAATTTGAGAATCTGTTCCGCCAGCATTTTGCCGGCTGTGTCGCGGGCATACTGGGCTGCGTCCCTTGGGTTGACGACCATTGCCTCGTGATGCCAGTCAAACCAGCCGCAGACCCATTCGTTTGAATCGACCTTGTTCCTGAATGCCATCGCCAGCTCGCCGGGCCAGGGTTCCCGTTCAATCCACCCGTGCGTCGCGATGACAATTTTCAATCCGTCTGTTTGAGGCCGGTTTACCTCATCAGCTTTGACTATAGCGTTATTCGGCTCACCAACCGCGACGTATAGCGTTGGTTTATCCTGTGATTTGTCGCCCGCGGAAGCGGTTGAGATTATGGTTGTCAGGAACAGTGCGATTAAATACGAATTTTTGTTTAGTTTAAGGGACATAATTTCTGCTGTTATCCTATGCGTATCCATGTTAATTGCAATAGCGGTCTTTGACACGGCGAACCTGCTCAGCTAAACTAAATCTCACTATGGAAACAGACGTTTGTGTAATAGGTGCCGGGCCGGCGGGGTTGACCTCGGCGATTTTCGCTGCGCAGGCAGGCGCGCAGGTTGTTGTGATAGAGAAAAACGCGACCGCGGGGCAAAAACTCCTTTTGACGGGCGGCGGGCGGTGCAATATCACGCACACGGGTACAGTTGATGATTTCGTTCGCGTGTATGGCAAAGGGGGGAGGTTCCTTAGGCATTGTCTGCACGAATTTTCGCCTGACGCGACGCGTGATTTTTTCGGCCAGATTCGTATCGCGACCAAAGTTGATGAAGATGGTTGTGTGTTCCCGGTAAGCGAATCCGCAGGTAATGTTCAATACGCTTTGCTGAGCCAGTGCAAAAAACTCGGCGTGCAGTTTGTCTTCAGCAGTGGGGTTGAGGGCATCAAAAAGCACGGCGCCGAATTTATTATTTCAGCCGGCAAAGAGGTTTTGACGGCTCATAAAGTGATTATCGCCACGGGCGGGGCAAGTTACCCCGCTACTGGTTCGACAGGCGACGGCTACAAATTAGCAAAATCGCTTGGCCATACAATCATTGAACCAAAGCCGGCTCTTGTGCCGCTTATTACGAGTGAAAAATGGTGCGCCGAACTGGCGGGAATCTCGCGCGATAACGTAACGATATCCGCGATGATTGACAAAAAGAAAGTCAGTGTCAGCGGGCCGATGATTTTTACCTACGATGGCATAGGCGGGCCTGCTGTTCTCGACTTAAGCCGATTACTTGCCGATTATTTGCCCGCCGAAAAGCCAATCGAAATTTTTATCGATGTTGTCCCGGCGATGAATGAGGCCAAACTCGAAGAATATCTGATAGGACAGCTTTCGCAATACTCCAAAAAAATAATCGCAAACGTGCTTTTCGAGCTGGTCCCCAAGAAACTTGGCGGGCTTATATGCGATTTGGCGGGAATTACCGAAACGACCGCGAGCCAGTTGAAAAAAGAGCAGCGAAGAAAAGTCATTCAGTTGTTGAAAAAGCTGCCGTTATCAATTGAAGCCACAGCGTCTATCGAGGAAGCGACAATTACCCGCGGCGGCGTCAGCACCGCGGAAATTGACCCTAAAACTATGCAATCCAAAATTTGCCCCGGCTTATTCTTTGCCGGCGAGGTCATTGACGCCGACGGCCCCTGCGGCGGGTATAATCTTCAAATTGCATGGTCAACGGGCGCTCTTGCGGGCAAATTGGCTGTGAAGTGATGATAATTAAACTTGGCCGGGCTTCATATCGTCTTTGATTTTATTGAGAAGATTTATAGCTTCAATGGGGGTGAGGTTATTCACATCGACAGAGGTGAGTTTGTCTAAGACGCTCTTATGTTTCTGGACGAAAAGTGTGTCGGCATCGGGTTCTTTGGTTTTGTTTTTGGCAAGGTGTGAGCCGGTGGCCTCTTTTTGGAACGTGGTTTCGAGCTCGGCCAAAATTTCCTTCGAGCGTTCGAGAATTGGTTTTGGTATGCCTGCTAATTTCGCGACGTGAATGCCGTAGGATTTGTCGGTGCCGCCCGGCAGAATCTTGTGAAGGAAAACGACCTCATCCATCCATTCACGCACGGCCACGTTGCAATTTTTGATATTAGCAAACAGTTCCGAAAGCTCGGTCAATTCGTGATAGTGTGTGGCGAAGAGCGTTCGGCATTTGATTTTGTTGGCGATATGTTCAGTGATTGCCCAGGCAAGAGCCAGGCCATCGTAGGTGCTTGTGCCTCTGCCGACTTCATCGAGAATAACGAGCGATTTTGATGTGGCGTTATTGATTATGTTCGCGGTCTCGGTCATTTCGACCATAAATGTTGATTGTCCCCGGATTAACTCATCGGAAGCGCCGACGCGAGTGAAGATGCGATCAACGAGGCCAATGGTCGCCTCTTTGGCGGGAATAAATGAGCCGGCCTGCGTCATAAGGACGAGCAGTGCGGTTTGTCTTATGTAGGTGCTTTTGCCGCTCATATTGGGGCCTGTGATTATCATCATATCGCCTGCCTGATTGCCGAGTGAGATATCGTTGGGGACAAATTCTGCGCCTAACATTTCCGCGAGGACGGGGTGTTTGCCGTCCTGTATGAGAAGGTCATTATCGGTTGTCAATCTGGGCCTGATGTAGCCGCGACGATTGGCGATATGGGCGAGACCGGCGAGACAGTCGCACTGCGAGATTGTGTCCGCCAGTTCCTGAAGCCGGGGAATATATTGTGCCGCCTGTATTCGCACCTCTTCGAAAAGTTTTTGCTCGATGGCGAGGGCCTTTTCCTCGGCGCCGATGGCACGGGTTTCATATTTTTTCAATTCATCTGTGATATATCTTTCGGCGTTGGTAATCGTCTGCTTGCGGACGTAATCGGCGGGGACCTTGTCGGCGTTTGATCTGCTTATTTCGATGTAATAGCCGAAGACCTGGTTGAAGCCGACCTTGAGCTTGTCGATGCCGGTGCGTTCGATTTGCTGTTTCTGGTATTGTTGCAGCCAGGTTTGGCCATCGCGTGATATTGAGCGCAGCTCGTCGAGTTCCTTATTGAACCCGGTGCGAATGACGCCGCTGTCGGTAATTCGTAGCGGGCAATTTGGCTCAATCGCCGAATCCAGCAAATCGGCCAGCTCATCCATACTGTCGCACCGGCCTGTTAAATCGCGGAGCAGTTTGGTGCTGAATTGCCCTAATGTTTCCCGCAGTTTAGGTATTTGTCGCAAGGTGCGGGTTAACGCGACGAGGTCTCTCGGCAATGCCCTTGCGATAGCGATGCGTGCGGCGATTCGCTCCGGGTCTGCAATATCGCCAAGCAGTTTGCGGACCTCAATCAGCCGGTTATCGCTGTCCTTTAATTCGGCAACGGCGTCTTGGCGCAACTCAATAGCCGACAAGTCGCACAATGGTCTGCAAAGCCAGTTGCGGAACATCCTGCCTCCCATCGGCGTAAGCGTCGAGTCGAGGCAGTCGAGCAATGTCCCCTTCGTGCTTTCGGTACGAATCGTTCGCAGTACCTCTAAACTTTGCAGCGACGTGTAATCGATGTGCAGGAATTTCTTCCGGCTGATTTTTTTAATAGTCGATATGTGCGCCAGCGCGGTCTTTTGTGTTTCGTTGAGATACTCGATTAACGCGCCGGCGGGAGGGATGACTGCGCCGTCAGTGTCGTGGATTCCAAAACCTTCAAGAGTCGCGGTTCCGAAGTGTTTCAGCAGCCGTTGTTTTGCCTGGTAGGGGTCGAAATACCAACTTGGCCGTTGTGTAATTGTCGCGCCGGTCAGTTCACTGATGCCTTTTGTTAATTTTTTCGCCTGTGCCTCGAATAATTCTCCTCGCCTGTCTGGCAGGAGACACTCGGCAGGGGACAATCGCACGATTTCATCTAACAGTTCGTCTTCGCCAAGCTGCTGAGCAAAAAAATGGCCCGTTGAGATATCGACCCAGCTTATGGACGACGCCGAATTTGTCTGCCAGACCGCGGCCAAAAAATTATCCCGCTTTGCCTCCAGCAAAATATCATCGGTCAGTGTCCCCGGTGTAACAACCCGAACCACATCGCGTTTCACTAAGCCCTTGGCGGTCTTTGGGTCTTCAATCTGTTCGCAGACGGCAACTTTGTAGCCCGCCTGCAGCATTTTTCTCAGATAACCATCGACGGCGTGCCAGGGGACGCCCGCCAGCGGGACGGGGTTATCGCTGCCTTTATCCCTGCTGGTTAACGTCAGCCCCAGGACTTTTGAGCAGGTTTTGGCGTCCTCGTAGAAGGTTTCGTAGAAGTCGCCCATCCGGAAAAAGAGTATGCAGTCCGGGTACTTCTGCTTGAACTGATGAAACTGCCTCATCGCCGGCGTCAAATTGTCGCTGCCCGTGGTCATATCGGCTGATTATACATTCAGCGGGCCGGATAACAACTCTGTGATGAGCGTGTGAGCAGCGTCTTTTGATTTGGCTTTCGTAAGTTGAGCCAGAAGTTGTTCCTGACGAGCGGTAAAGCAAACCGGCTGATTCGGGTCAAAATTTTCAACGCCGGCTAATCGCTGAATCTCATCGCAAAGGTAGTCGATTCCTGTGCCGAGTTTTGCGCTGATACTGACTGCGTTTGGCATATTGCCTGTTTCGAATAGGCAGGACAGGTTCCCGCTACGCTGCGCTACGAAGGGCAGGTCTGATTTGTTAAGGACGGCCAGGACTTTTTTATTGGCTAATATGTTTGTGAAGGATTTACCGATTTGATTGACCGGTTCGCTGTTATCGAGGACCAAAAGAACAATATCCGCTTGGTCGATGAGTTCCGCTGCCGTCTGTTGAGCTGCTTTTTCAATGTCGGACGCGAGTTTCTCATCCAGTCCCGCTGTATCAATCAATTCCAAAACCAGTGAACCAATTTGACAATTTGCTGATACCCAGTCGCGCGTTGTGCCTTTAGTGTCTGCTACAATCGCTTTTTGCCTTCCGCAAAGTTGATTCAGTAGCGTGCTTTTGCCCGTGTTGGGCGGGCCTGCGAGGACAACTCGGCAGCCGAAAATGATAAATTTGGCGGTTTTACTTTTGTCGATAATTTTTTGCGCTTCGACAGCGATTTTTTCCGGCGGGTTTTGCAGCCAGTTTTTTGCCGAGGCCGTAAGGCCTGAATCGATTTGGTTCAGGATTATCTGTGTGCCCTGAATTGTTTTTGCCTTTGGCAGGGTCAATTTTGCTTCGAGAGCGATTGTGCCGAGCGATTTATCTTTTGCAAGAAGTTGTTCAGCGGTTAATAATTCGACTCCCTGTTGCCGGAGTAATTGCATAAACCGTTCGACGATGAGCGGATTGCCGTGGCAGTTTATGGCGTAAGTGTTGTTGCCTTCACAGCCGATTGTTACCTGGTCGATTGTTTCGCTGCCAGCTGCGATTGTACCCAGCAGTATTTTACCTGTTGAAAATTCCGCCGGTTTTAGGCCTTGAGGAGTGAATATCTGTTTGAGGATATCTACCGCCGAATCGCCATAAAGCTGAATCGTGGCGATAGCCCCTGTTCCCTTGCCGGTCATTACCGCTGCGAAGACAGACATAGGAGAATTGTTTACTCCTTCGATTCGATATATTTCTGGTAGGCCAGCGCTATACCTTTGATGACTAAATTGGGTACGTAGTTATCGACAAACTCGCAATCGTCTTTGATAAGTTTTGCGCCCGAGCCGGTGATGATGGTCTGCGGCCAGGCGCCCAGTGTCTCCGCGTATCGCCTGACTATCTCCTGCAGTGCGCTGACAGCCGAATAATATAAACCCGCGTTAATGGCATCTGGGGTGTTTTTCCCGAAAGGCCATTTCGGCTTTTTGACCGTAACCTTGGGTAGTTGGGCGGTATGGTTATGCAGGGCGTTAGCGCTCATTTCAAAGCCGGGGAAGATTACTCCG
>Ga0116116_1002795_pt1 | contig 10450 bp, 9 predicted proteins | sample June2015DPH_10_1_FD_89722 | JGI IMG/M metagenome (GOLD analysis project Ga0116116, IMG submission 89722) | Peatland microbial communities from SPRUCE experiment site at the Marcell Experimental Forest, Minnesota, USA - June2015DPH_10_150 | ecosystem: Environmental > Terrestrial > Soil > Wetlands... | reverse complement strand
CGCGTCGTCGCCTATTAGTACCGTGCAGGAAACCGGTGGTCAGATCTTGAAAATTTACATTTTTTTAAATTTTCAAGATCTGATCCTGTCTCCCAATGCAAATTGCGACCGGCGCAAAAGTGACGTGGTGCTATGTGACCGATATGGAGGGCAATATTATCGAATTGCAGTCCTGGCCAAACTGACTCGCTCACCTATGCCATGCAATACCAACGAGGATTTCTGCCTGGTTCTGCGCAGATTCGGCATAGTAGCCGTGGGAGCCGTAATCATATAGCGACTTGTTGGACCAGCGCGTATATCGCAGCTCAGGCGAGAATCTCAGGTGCCAAGCTTTGAAATCAACTCCACCGCCCACCACTAATCCGGAACTGTCATTATAATTCGTTGAGTAGGTTGAATGTGAAAGCGTCGGGTTCGACGGACCACCGTATGGATTGATACAGCAAAAGGCAGTCAATGTGCCGGAACCGGTTATATGGCGGAATGCATATCCGCCCGAAACATAGGGAGCCGGGAGCTTCCGTGACAAGCGATATTTTGCGAGTATCGGGAACTCCCAGGAATTGGAACGATCCCTTGAAATACCCCAATCGCCGGCAAAATCCATGGAATAGGAACTGGTACCCAAGCGTTTATACAGCGCATCAATTTCCAAACTCAGGCGGTGCGGCAGTTTGAATTCCACAGTCGGCCCTAACGTGTAGCGTTTCGATTCAGAAACCTTAGTGCCTTCACCCCCGGACTCAAGATCATCGTTTAGTCGGATCCCTCCCTTGACGCCAAGGGAAACTCGTTGGGCAAATGCCGTGGCGGTGAACAGTCCGGCGAATAAAAGGAATATTGCGTAGCGCATTAGGGTTTTTCCATTTACGATTCCGGCTATTTTATCAGAGAAGACGGATGCTGGTCCGGGGATTACAGTCACTTCGATATTGATCTCCCCCAAATATTTATGCCACCTGTCAGCCCACATCCTGGGCGATTTGCTTTTCATAAACCAATTTCTTGTAAAGACGGCTTGATTTGCCCCCTCCCAATATTTTCCCCAGCAGATCGCACTCGGCATCGGCCCGTTGCATACCGTGCAGTTCGTTTGCCAGCAGGTGCCCAAAGAATACTCGATCAGCCGATCCGCAGTTTCTTTGCGAGGCACTCATGCATGTCACCGACGTTCTTGAACGTCAGAAGCTCTCTCTGCTCGAAAGTGATCCCAAATCGTGATTCGATCGCTACGATGAGCATGGCATGGGACAGAGAATCCCAACCGTCAACGTCGTCAGCGGTTGTGTGGGCCTCTATCTGAATGTCATCATTGTCAAAAACCTTGCAGAACACGGCGTTCAGATCCTTCCAGAGATCCATGTCATTGCTCCACTATTCCGTTTCGAATGTCGAGAGATCACCGACTGGTAGACCAAGGTACTGGGCTTTCAGCACTCTTCGCAGAATCTTGCCAGCGTTGTTCTTTGGCAGGGAACTCACAACGACGATTTCTTTCGGCATCGCGGTTGTCGACACCCGATTGCTGACATAAATCTTTATCTCCAGATCGAGTTCCTTTGACCATTGAGCGTTTTTCCGCAGCACTAGAAATACAACGACCTTTTCAAAGAGCATTTCATCTGGGGCAGCGATCGCCGCCGATTCGGCGATTTGCGGGACCTCCAACAAGACGCTTTCCACCTCAAAGGGACTGATGAGGTGTCCTGCGGAATTGATGACGTCATCGCTGCGTCCTGCAAACCAGAAGTAGCCGGACGAGTCCCTCAAGGCCGTATCGCCGGTGAAGTAAAACCCGTGCTTGAACCTCGCACGGTATGCGGTCTCATTGAAGAGGTACGTAGCGAACATAGAGTCCCAACCTGGCTTCAGGCAAAGGAATCCCCGCTGGCCATCCCCGGCAGGTTGGCCGTCCTCGGATAGGACGGCGGCATCGACGCCATCTACCGGTTTTCCCATGGAGCCAGGCCTCACCTCCATGCCGGGCTTGTTGGAGATCATGATCCCGCCAGTCTCCGTTTGGAACCACGTATCGTATATATCGCGCGAGAAGACCCTTCGTGACCATTGTATTACTTCCGGGTTCAGGGGTTCCCCCACACTGAAGATGTGCTTCAAGTGTGAGAAGTCAAACTGCGCATAAAAACTGTCCGGCTCTTGCATGAGCATGCGAAGGGCTGTGGGCGAGGTGTAGAAGACCGTGACTCTTTGCTCCGACAAGATCCTCATCCATCCCTCAGGGGAGTACTTCCCCGCGAAGTGAACCTGGCTGACTCCCAAACTCCAGGGACCCACGATGCCGTACGACGTTCCCGTGATCCACCCCTGGTCCGCGGTACACCAGTACACCTCTGCCGGGCTCAGGTTGAGAACCTGGGTCGACGTCCTTCGAATGTGGGTCACGGCCCCGTGAACGTGGATCACGCCCTTGGGTTTTCCTGTGGACCCGGAGGTGTAGTGAAGAAAGGACGGAACGTCCGGCGGCGTGCGTGAGACTGAGTACGATGGAGAAGCTTCTCCCATGAGCTTCTTGAAGCTTAGGATGCCATCAGGCTGATGTTCGTTGAGGTCGATGCACATGACGCACGTGAGGTGGGGCAGCTTCGACCGTATGGCAGAGACCTTCTTGAGGAGGCTCTTCTTTGTGATGAGGCACTTTGCCCGTGCGTCACCGATTCGGTCAAGGAGCGCCGCTTCGCCAAAGGTTGAGAAGAGAGTGCCAGCAATTGCCCTGAACTTCAGGATGCCCAGAAGCGCGAAGAATTGCTCGGGCGCCTTGGGCAGGAAGGTGAAGACGACATCGCCTTTGGAAAGCCCGAGTTCCTGAAGGACATTCGCGAATCTGTTTGATTGAGTGTCAAGATCGCGAAACGTGAAGTCCGTGACTTCCATGGACGGTGAAACGAGGCTGAACGCCGTTTGCGAGGACCTGCCGTCCTCACACTGTTGCGTTGTACAAATGTAGCCGATGTTGTACTGGCCGTCGCTTATTCGGTCTGCGCTCATGGTTCTTCCCTTGGTCTTCGTCCCCTTGCTGTGGAAGTCATAGTTTGCCTGCGCTGATTCTCTCCGCAATCAGCTCAGAAAAGACCGTCCGCCCTTTCGTGGACATATGCCATGAATCGGCGAAATACTCGTAGTTCGACGAGTCAAACTCATTCTCGGAGAAATCGACGTAGGTCATGCCCTTGGGCAAGATCAGCGCCTTCAGAGCTGCCTTCGCGGCCAGGAACCTGGGCCCGTGTTCCCTTGTGATGGGAATCGGCGGCTCGACATAGGTGAAGGCGATCCGATTCCGGACCAGTGTTTGCTGCACGGCGAGAACCGCCTCCTCCAGGATGCGCTCAGCCCGGCCCCCGGCCGCCGAACCATCTTCAGAAATGGAAGCAAACTCCTTGCGGGTCATGGGTGGCATATACTTCATGCTTGTGTACCCACCATGATAGGACAGCGCATCAAGGAATTTGCAAGTGATGGGATATGAGAGAACTGCATCATTTGATGAGGTGACCAGTAAGTCCCATATGGATGTCCACCTGTCCGCGTCGCTGGAACCACGAGCCACCAGCTTGAGGATGTCGATCTTCAGCGGATATGGAGCGTCAAAATAGAGGCGTTCATCGTAGAGTCGATCCTCTTCTAAGATAGACATCGGAGATACCTCGATGATGACCTTCCCCACGGAGACATCGGACAACCCGCATAGGTAGGCGACAACTTTGCTCATGTACTCGGGGTTGAGGCCGTTGTAGGCGAGAGCGTACACCGTCTTGCCCGTTTGTCGCTCCATTGCGGCAGGATCGTAGTCCTGACGCGTGAGGGACGAGCCGATGAAGAGGTAATCGATTCTCTTCAGCCGAAGAGCGCCGCGGATGCCGCTAGTCGAAGGAGCAATCACACTGGAGGCAAAGAACTTTGCCGTCGTGAAGAGCACCAGGACAACAAGCACTCCGGCTAGGACCACAACACAGTCTCTGGCGAGTTTCCTCATGGGGCCCCTAGAACTTCTGGTAGATGAAGCTTCCGCTTCCAAGCGTCAACATGAGCACCATGCAGCACATCCCGATCCAGAACGCGCCGCGAAGCGCCCGGGCTCGGGCAAAATCCGCCAAACCCTTTCCGCGAAAACGCTGCAACTCTATCGCAGCAAAGAAAGCCAGCAGGGCACATGTGACGATGAACTTGCCGAGTGCGCTGCTATCGCCGTAGAGCAGGATCGCTGATGGGAGGTTCCGCGGGCTCAAGCCCACGACGAAATGGGTGATAACATACCAGGCGTCGTGAATAGTTCTCGAACGAAAGAGAACCCAGGACAGACATACGAGATGAAATGTCACCAACATGCGCAGGCCGTCCGGTGGCAGCCATACGGGAATGCGCGCCTTCTTGCAGAGTGCGGCCCATTTGCCCCTGAGCAATACGGAAAGGCCCATGAGAGCGCCTTGCAGCGCACCCCAGACAAGGAATGTCGCGGTAAAACCGTGCCAGAGACCGCACAAAGCGAAGGCGATCAACAGCGCCGCAGCAACTCCCCATTTCCCGGCGCGCCGGAATCTGAGTTGCAGCGGCCTGAATATGTAGTCCAGAATCCAGCTCGAGAGCGAGATGTGCCATCGGCGCCAGAAATCGGTTACCGAGATCGAAAGATACGGCGTGCGGAAATTCAGCATCAGGTTGATGCCAAAGCAACGGGCGACTCCCCTCGCTATGTCGGTGTAGCCGGAGAAATCACAATAGATTTGCATGGCGTAGAAATAAGTAGCGATTATCAGTGGCCATCCCTGATAGTTCCCGCTGCTGCCGTAGACCGTGTTTACATATACTGCCAGCCGATCTGCGATAACGACCTTCTGGAATAATCCAAAGACAATGAGCTTGAGTCCCTGCCGTATGGCCGTGGGATCTGCCTCCGGGGAGGCGGCGAGTTGTGGTAGAAATGCGCCGGCCCGTTCGATGGGTCCTTGCAGCAGCTTGGGGAAAAACCCGAGGTACAGCGAGAAATGACCCAAATGGCGTTCTGCGGGGATGCGCTCCAGATACACATCCATGAGGTACGAGATTGCCTGGAACACGTAATATGAAAGCCCGATCAGAACAATCCAGCTTGTGGCAGAAGGCGGTGGGGCAATCCCGAGCACTCTGTTTGCGGCGCCAAAGAGGACCGTGGTGGACTTTGAAGCGATGAGCAGTGCCAGATTAATGGCGATTCCGAGGATCCAGACCACCCTTTTCTCGCGAGCGTCTGTGCGAGAACGGAGCAGAAGCCCAAAACCGTACGTAACGATTGTCACCGCCGCGAGCGCGAGTATGGCAGCCGGCTGAGAGAAGGTGGCGAGGAAGAGATAACTCGCCACAAGGAGAACGATCCATCGTCGCCGTCCTCCGACGAACGTGAATACAATCCATGTTATCAGAACAAAGAGATAGTAGATTGGAGAAGTGAAGTTCAGAACGCCACCTCGTGGCATCGAAGTCGGCCCTCCGCGTCACAGATGCTCTAGTGGCCTGTAACAATTGAATTGCTAGTGATCGCTGCCGAGCGCTGAAAGCGCGGCGCAGCAAAGCCCAGGGCGGAGGCCGCGAAGCGAGCCGAAGCCCTGGGATGCATCGGTGCACGGAAGCCCTGTAAGGGCGACACAGGCTCTTCTTGTTTCGCCCTTACAGGGCTCAATTCGATCCCATGGTGGCCCCAGGGTGTAAGAGCCCGCTGTCGCGGCCTCTTACACCCTGGGCTTTGCTGCGCCGCGCCTTCGGCGCTTCGGGTGAAATTTTCTAGCAATCCCATTGTTACAGGCTCCTAGTTCGCTTGGTTCGGGTGCCACCCCACCATAATATGGAAAAGGTCGCCAAACACAAGAGGAAGCTGGTGGGACATTTGGAGTTGATCCTACGCATCAGCGATCCCACGCGACCAGCCGAGGTGTTTTTAAACTGCAGGATATCGAAAAAGAAATATTGAATTTTGAAGTGCCGGCGGTGCTGTCTGGGTTGTGCGCACTTCTGCGGTTGGAAATTCCTTGTTCAATATTCTAAATTTCAAATATGTCTAGATAGATATTAGATGATGTTTTCGGTTCTTCGGATGATGTCGTCCTGGCAATCCCTGTTAAGCTCGACGAAGTAGGCCGAGTAGCCGGCGATACGAACAACAAGGTCGCGATACGAATCCGGATCGTTCTGCGCGGCTCTCAGCGTCTCCGAGCTTACGATATTGTATCGAACTTCCATGCCGCCCCAGTTCAAATACGTCGCGGCACGGGATTCCAATATCGGCGATTAGGGCATATCCTGGCGGCTAGGTATCAGGCACAAATTGAGCGATCAGGTGAAAGTGTGTGGAAATTCCAAACTCTATCGTGCCAATCTGGAGTAAAATCGCGGGTAAATCGGGATCGACGGTCTCACAAGAAATAGGAAGGTTTGCCAAAAGCGATTTATCAGAGGCAAGGTGCCGTATTGGGGCATTGCGGGACAATGCGGCTTATGCCACCTAAAAGCTCAAGGGGGCGGCAATGTGAAAAAAGTGCCCCTGGAACGAAGGGTGTTTGTTTCCCGTGTGCCTGATCCCGACCTGGTGAAGCTTGACGATGCCCTGTCCTTGCCTGACTCCTTCCCAGCAAGGCAGGAGTCGTGGAGTTGAGGTCCTTCGGCGCAGCGGTAGCCCTGAAGGCTTCGCGAGACACGGTGAAAGGTGACTGGAGACTTGCGAAAGTTTAGCTGTTGTGTGAGCTGAGACATCGAGGCAGGGATGGAGTCGGAGCACTGGCAGGAAGTTGAGAATCTTTTCAACGCCGCGATGGAACAGGAACCGGCAAAGCGGGCGGCTTTCCTTGCCGAAGTCTGTGCCGGAAATGACTCACTTCGTCAGGAAGTCGAACGCCTGCTCGTACGCCAATCGGAAACCGAAGGGTTTATTGAAGCGCATACAATCGCCATGGCGGCGCGCAGGCTTGCTGCTGATTCAGACTCACCGAAGAGTTCCCTGATTGGCATGACGCTCGGGCCCTATCGTATCGTAGAGAAGATCGGCAGCGGCGGGATGGGTGAAGTTTATCGCGCCCGCGACTCGCGACTCGACCGCGACATAGCCATCAAAGTGTTGCCGCCGAGATTTGCCGCAGACCCGGACCGCCTGAAGCGGTTTGAGCGTGAGGCCAAGGCGACGGCGGCCCTCTCCCACCCTAACATCCTCGGTGTGCACGACGTGGGTACCCACGAGGGCTTGCCGTACCTGGTCGAGGAACTCCTCGAGGGCGAGTCGCTGAAAGACCGAATTGGGCGGGGTGCCATTCCGGTGAATGACATGGTGAAGATTGCGGTGCAAATCGCGAGCGGTCTGGCCGCAGCGCACGAGAAAGGCATCATCCACCGCGACCTGAAACCGGCGAACGTGTTCGTCACCACCGTAGGAGACGTCAAAATCCTGGACTTCGGGCTCGCGAAGCTGATCGAAATCGTTCCGGCGGGGGAGGACACACTCACGCAGGCGTCGACGTGGGCGACGGAAGCCGGCAGCGCGCTGGGGACAGCGGGATACATGTCCCCGGAGCAGGTGCGGGGGCAGCCGGTGGACCATCGGAGCGACATCTTCTCGTTTGGGTGTGTTCTATACGAGATGGCCACCGGCCGGCGCGCATTTGCCGGGGATAATCTCCTATCGACGATGGCAGCGATCCTGGAGAAAAAACCAAAACCGCCAGGCGAGATTGTAGAGAACTTGCCGCCGGAGCTTGAGTCGATCATTCTGAAGTGTCTGGAGAAGGAGCGGGCAGAGCGCTTTCAGTCTGTTGTCGAGTTGCGGCAACCGCTCGAAGGCGGAGAAGCATTGGCGCCGGCTGCGCTATCTGCCGCAGAAATTTGCCCCGTGTCGAGGCTCAGTAAAATGAAGTGGGCTGGTTGGGCAATCGTAGTGCTGTTGGCAGCCACAGCCGCGCTGTTTTTGTACCATCAGGCCCACCGCTTGCCCATTCCCGAGCAGAAGAACCTTGTGGTACTTCCCTTCACTGCTGTGGGTGGAGGTTCGGATCAGATCTATTGTGACGGCATGACTGAAACGGTCACAACGAAGCTGGCTGGAGTCCGGGCTCTCCAGGTGATTCCGGTTTCCCAGGTTATTGAACGCAAGGCCGATAACCCGGAAAAGGCCAGACGCGAACTCGGGGCCAACCTAGTCTTGCGCGCGACCTGGCAACGTGCGGGGCCGCGCGTGCGCATCAATATGAGCCTGCTCGACAGCCGGAGCGGACTTGCATTGCGAACCGATTCCATTACGGCCTCCGCCTCCGATCCCTTTGGGCTGCAGGATGAGGTGGTCAATGAGGCGGTGCAGATGCTGGAAGTCGCACTGCAGGCAGGCGAGGCGAGTGAACTGGGCACTCATGGAACCCAGCAGCCGTCGGCCTACGATTATTATTTGCGCGGAGTCGGATACCTCCAGGACTACACCAAGCTGGCGAACGTCAACAGCGCCATTTCAGTGTTCCGTCAGGCCCTCCAGCAGGATCAGAAGTATGCGCTCGCCTATGCTGGTCTGGGCCAGGCCTATTGGCGTGGGTACCTTCTTACATATCAGTCGGAATGGCTGGATGATGCCCTTGACGCCTGCCGTAGGTCGCTCGATGCGGATTCGAATTCGGCCAATGGCCACGCCTGTTTTGGTGTGGTCTATAACGAGAAAGGCGAATACGAGCGGGCTGCAGCCGAGCTTGAACGGGCCGTCAGACTCAATCCGAACGCAGACGATTTCCTGCGGGGCCTGGCCGATGCTTATCAGAAGCTGGGAAAAATCGAGGATGCCGAGCGGACGCTGAAGACCGCGACCGCGCTTCGCCCCCAGTACTGGGCCAACTACAACTATCTGGGCGCGTTCTATTACGACCGGGGGCGTGACAAGGAGGCCGCGGCGATGTTTCAGCAGGTGATCAAACTGGCGCCGGACAGCTTTCGCGGCTATTCCAATCTCGGCGGAATCTATGTTCGCCTGGATCGCCTGGATGAAGCCATTCCTGTCCTGGAGCACTCCATCCAGATCTTTCCCACAGCCGCAGCGTATTCTAATCTCGCAACCGTATACATGAGCCGCCGTCAATTTTCGGAAGCGGCGCGTGTACTGGAGCAAGCCATCAAGATCGAGGAACGCTTCGGTTACTGGGGCAATCTTGGTGAAGCCCTGTTCTTCATTCCGGAACGGCGCGCGGAATCCATCCGCCCGTTTCAGGAAGCGATCCGCCTGGCCCAGAAACGTTTGCACGACAGTCCGCGTGACGGTGACGCTCTCTCCAGCCTGGCTTATTTCGAAGCTATGACAGGAGCGCATGAAGCGGTTCGTAGCCAGGTGGCACAGGCTCTGGCGACAGAATCCGGTGAACCAGCACACCTGCTCCGGCTGGCCAAAGCCTGCAGCCAGCTCGGCGACGACGGGCAGACCATCGGACTGATCGAAAAGCTCATCGCGGCGGGCGGGTCGCCGACCTTGATCACGGACGCACCCCATTTTGACGCCTTGCGTGCCCGGAGCGCACGGCTTCAGAAATTGCTTGTATCAGCACAATCTCAAAAACTATAAGGGAGGAATTAAATGGAACAGACAAGTCTTTACTCCGTAACCCGAAAAAACCGGCGGGAAGCCTTAGGCCTGCTGCTCGGCGCAGCTTTTATAACGCCTGTGGCCTTCGCGCAACCGAAAAAGCCGCCGAAATGGCTCGGCGATGCCTTCCCCATCGTCATTGAAACCGACCCCAAAGGCGGGGTCATGATCAACGACGTCTTCCAACATCCCAAATTGAGCCACGGGAATTGGGATGTGTTGGTTTTGGTAAACCTACATACCAGTGATGTCTGGTTTAGGGTTGAGGATGCTGACTTATTCGACCAGGGCCAGTGTTGTAAGGTCGATACAACAAAACGATACGTAGTGTTAAGATTAAAACAGCCTAAAGAGGATCATAAATACAATTTTTGCGTCGTTGTCGGCAACAAATGTCCAGACGAATGCCCTCCATCAACAAGGTCTGGGTCTGGCGGCGACATAACGATCCAAAAGTAGGAAACCGGGATGCCCATCGCGCGTAATCACAGGCTGCAGGCGGATAGGAAGGCCACGGTTAATAGGCCGGGTCAGACCTTGAAGATTTAGTTCCCGCGGTACGGGATTCCAATATCGGCGATTAGGGCATATCCTGGCGCCAGGTATCAGCCACAAATTGGGCGATCAGGTGAAAGTGTGTGAAAATTCCAAACTCTATCGTGCCAATCGGGAGTAAAATCGCAGGCAACGGCGGAATCAACGGCCCCATAGGAAATGGGAAGGTTTACATTAAGCGATTTATCCGAAGCAGAGGCAAGGTGCCGTATTTGAGATAAATGGGGACGCCACCCACTGCTGTCCCATTAACTTTTGAGTATTGTCCCTGAATTCTTTTTTTTTCAGGATGTTATAACAACAAAT
>Ga0116116_1002788_pt1 | contig 10474 bp, 7 predicted proteins | sample June2015DPH_10_1_FD_89722 | JGI IMG/M metagenome (GOLD analysis project Ga0116116, IMG submission 89722) | Peatland microbial communities from SPRUCE experiment site at the Marcell Experimental Forest, Minnesota, USA - June2015DPH_10_150 | ecosystem: Environmental > Terrestrial > Soil > Wetlands... | reverse complement strand
GTTTGTGATAAAAAACGAGATACCGATGGGCCGGCTGGTCGATTTGGGATTCAACTGGACGTACCTGGGCCAGTATCGCCAGGTCGAAGATGACGTAAAGGCGGTTAAAGCGGTTACGGTAGCCGAGATTAACGCTCTTCTGAAAGAGTATCCTCTTGGCGAGTTCGCCCAGTTCTCCTTAGGCCCGGCACGAAACGCCTGAGTTTATAAATAGCACGGCAATTGATGCTAAAGTCACCCGCCCAGCCAGTCGAAGATTCACAAAGCGAATAATCCCGCCTCCCGAAGGGGTATGGCGGATGAGTCCAGCCGATTGATAGACGAGGGCCTGCGAGGAGGGCAGGCCCTTTTTCGTTGCGCTACAAAGGGCAAGCCCTTATTTTTTTTGCCCCATAACCCACCTTGCCTTTCGCGATTCCTGCTTGAATCACACCTGCCCTGATGTTAAGATGGATAAAGTAGCAGGGACAGGGAAATTGTCTAATGGCCGAGAAAGAAATACAAGCTGACGAATACAAAACGCCCCGCAGGCCTGTTCTGCGAGCTAAGGACATAATACCCGGAGTTGCCAGTCCAGTGGGCAAAGGCGAGGGCGTTAGTAACATTGATATCCCTCGATTTGATTTGGCGGAAGATATAATGGCGGAGCAGCGTCGGCTGACCGTCGTGCGTCGTAAAGGGCCGGCCGATCCCGAACCGGTTAATCTTACCCCATCTCCCGGCTTGCCAGTGGCCGTAAGGCCATCCCAAAGCAGTCATAGCTTCTCAGGAGCGTTTAATGACATCAGCGACCCCATCATAGCGGATATCGTGACCAGAGATATTGAACGGCTCTGCAGCGGTTTCTGGGCATAGATTGAAAAAAGAGGTTTCACTTCATAGAGAATTTTCTTTGTTCCCCCTTGCTTTCTGCGTGATAAAAGTCCTATAATTAGCCCTGCGAGTTTGTTTTTTTGCCGCTTGATTGAAAAATGAATACAGAGAATTTGCATTATGGGTAGAAGAAATGAAACACACTTATACATATTGCAAAGATTGCAAGTGGTGGAGTCAGCTTGCTGAGCACGGGGCAAAGATGCAGCAGGGTGAGTGTCGCAGGTATCCGCCGGCGGTATTTTTCACCGGACGGGTATATCAGACCTTCTGCGAGGTGTCTAATCGCGGTTTTCCGATTACCGCCGAGGACTGGTGGTGCGGCGAATCGAAATTTTAAGCCGGCTTTGGCGATTTGAGGCTGGCCGGTAAAAAAATGTCATAAAACCGGTTGCAGAAATTGGCCAAGTCGCGCATAATTATAAGCTTGGAAATCTGGAGTGCAATTTTGAAAGGCAATAGATGGGTTCGGTATTACAGGCGATGGTAAAGCTTCAAAGCGTGGAGAACCGCCTGCGGGCGGCTAAAGCGAAGCTTGCCAGATGCAGAAGAAACGTCATCATACAGGAAAATCAGATTCGCACGCTTCAAAACGCCCTCGAAGCAAAGAAAGAAGAAATTCAACTCACAACGATACAATCGGACCGTCTTGAGCTTGAGCTTAAGACCCGGGACGCAGATATTGCCAAGTTAAGGGCGTCACTGAATACGGCCAGGACAAACAAAGAGTACGCGGCGGTGTTGACGCAGTTGAACACGACCCGGGCCGACAATTCCAAAATCGAGTCCCAGATTCTCGATCTGATGAAGGATATCGAGGTTGACAACGCGGAGAGCCAGAAAATCCAGCAGCAGATTGATGAGCAAAAAGGAAAGCTCGATCAGATCCGCAAGGAGTCCGAACAGCTTGCGACCAAATACGAAGCCGAGACAGACCAGATTCAGTGCGAGTGGGACGAGGCGGCCAGGCAGGTGCCAGCCGAGCAACTGGGAATCTTCAAACGTGTCGCCGAGACATACGACGGCGAGGCAGTCGCCATTATCGAGCAGAACCAGGGCAGGACGGGCGCTTACACCTGCGGGGGCTGCTTTATGGGCGTTACCGACGAGTGCGTCAATCAACTTATGACCAAAGACGATATAATTCGCTGTCCCAACTGCACGAGGATTCTGGTGCTCAGCCCTTCGCAGGAATGAGAGAACGGTTGATAATCGATAATTGATTATTGATGGATACGGCTGCTGTTTGCAAATAATCAATCATCAATAATCAATGGAAGCGGAGGCAGTAGATTGACAGAGAGTATAATCGCTCACATCGACGGCGGAAGCAGAGGCAATCCCGGGCCTGCCGCATCGGCGTTTGTGCTGACCGACCCACGGGGCAGGAAGTTGCAGGCCAGGGCATTTTTCCTCGGCGAAGCGACCAACAACGTTGCCGAATACACCGCTATCCACAAAGCCATTGAGGCCGCAAGGGCGCTTGGGGCGGGACAAATCACAGTTTACAGCGACAGTGAACTGTTAGTCAGGCAGATAAACGGGCAATACAAAGTTAAAAGCGACAATATAAGACCCTTTTTTGCTCAAACTATCGCCATGCTCAGCGAATTTGAGGGCTGGCAGGTCCGGCATATCTTCAGGGAGGACAACAAGCAGGCCGACGAACTTGTAAATCGCGCCCTCGATATTAAAAGGGACGTCGAAATAAAAATTGAGGGAGCCCAAAAAGTAAAACTCGTTCGACTCGGTGTGCTCATAAGCGGCGGCGGCACGACCCTGATGAACCTCGTTGACTGTATAAGCAAGGGGACGCTGAATGCTCAGGTCGCCGTCGTGATAAGCTCGCGTTCAACCGTCGCCGGCGTCGAAAGGGCCAATGCCGCCGGTATGAATGTGAAAATTATTCGCACCAAAGACCATCCTGATATAGATGAGTTCAGCAAATGTATAGAACGGGAACTGGTTGCCGCGAAGGTTGAGCTTGTTGTGCAGGGGGGCTGGCTGTGCCTTTGGAAGATTCCGTCACGTTTTGAGAACAGGGTGATGAACATACACCCGGCGCTTTTGCCGAGTTTCGGCGGGCAGGGAATGTGGGGACATCACGTTCACGAGGCGGTTTTGAAGGCGGGGTGCAAAGTCAGCGGCTGCACCGTGCATTTTTGCACAAACGAATACGACAGCGGGCCTGTTATCGTCCAGCGGTGTTGCCCCGTGAAAGATGACGACACGCCGGATACGCTGGCCGCAAGGGTATTCGAGCAGGAGTGCATCGCTTATCCGGAGGCAATTCAGCTGTTCGCTGAAGGCAAATTGGTTATTGAAGGGGGGCGGGTGAGAATACTATCGCAGGGTAAAACGCAGGCGGTGCGGATATGAACAAACCACAGAAACGGATTCTGGCGAATTTCGTTGTCGTGCTGCTGGTTACCGCCACGGCGGTCGTCGGGATGGTTGAGTTGAAAAATATGGTTAACCGTTCCGAGTCAATGCGGGCGATGGAAAGTTTGGGGCGGATGGTCAGCGACTACAAACAGAAGAACGGCTCGATACCGCCCGAATCGCAAGTGGACGAGATTATAAAGTCGCTCGAAGGGCAGTTCCGGCTCGGCGATATACGTTACAGGGCGCAATGGATAGCGTTCGATTCGCCACCGGATACTATTCTTGCTTATGCGATAGAGAACAGTCGTTCCCTGTTTTCCCATCCTGGGGCGATTGTGCTTCGATTTGACGGTCGTATCGAGTGGATGGACAAGGCAAGTTTCGACAGGCTTATCGCGGGCCAGCAAACCCAGATGGAACTGGAAATGACGTCCAAGTAATCGCCTTTCGGCGGGTCAGCCGAAAAAGTCTCACGTATTCGGCTTCGGTTTAGACAGTCGCCTTTTCGCTCTGAGCCGGCTGCTGAGGCGTTTCGAATCCTTCGAGTTTGAGGTGCTCCTCGTCCTGCACGTCGATTCTGATGACGTTCTTGCCCTTGAATTCGCCTCGCAGCACCGCCTCTGCCAGCGGGTCTTCTATGTAGTGTTCAATGGCTCTTCGCAGCGGCCGAGCGCCGAATTCGGGGTTGTAGCCCTTCTCGATGACGAATTCCTTGGCCCCGTCGGTCAGTTCGAGCTTGAGACTGTGCTCGGTCAGCCGTTTGAATACCTTGGCAAGCTCGTAATCGACTATCGTTCGCAGGTCTTCCCTTGAGAGCGACTTGAAGACAATTATGTCGTCGACGCGGTTTAGGAACTCAGGTCTGAAGTGACGCTCGACCTCTTTGTGGAGCATATCCCTCATCTTCTCATAGTTTGCCTCGGGGGTCTTCTTGCCGAAGCCAAACCCGCTGTTGTTCTTAATCAGCTCGGCGCCGATGTTGCTTGTCATAATGACAACAACATTTTTGAAGTCGATGATTCTGCCGAAGCTGTCGGTCAGCCGGCCCTCATCCATTATCTGCAGCAGGATGTTGTAAACGTCCGGATGCGCTTTTTCGATTTCATCGAGCAGCAGCACTGAGTATGGTCTGCGTCTGATTCTCTCGGTGAGCTGGCCGCCCTCTTCGTAGCCGACGTATCCCGGAGGTGCGCCCACGAGCCGGCTGACGTTGTGCTTTTCCATAAACTCGCTCATATCCAGCCGGACAAGGGAGTTTTTGTCGCTGAACATAAATTCCGCCAGCGCCTGCGCCAGCAGCGTCTTGCCCACGCCGCTGGGGCCTAAGAAGATAAAGCAGCCCATTGGGCGGTTGGGGTCTTTCATTCCGCTTCTGCTGCGACGAACCGCCTTGGCGATTGCGGCCACCGCGTCATCCTGCGAAACAACCTGCTTGTGTATCTCTGCCTCAAGCTCGAGAAGTCGCTGCGTCTCTTTTTTCTCCAGCCGCGTCAAAGGCACGCCCGTCATATTGCTTACGACCTCGGCGATTATCTCCGGGTCAACTATGCCCGTCGCCTCCTTGTTTTCCTCGTACCAGTTCTTCTGCATTTGTGTCTTTTCGTTGAGCATTTGCTGGGCTTCGTCTCTCAGTGACGCCGCGCGTTCATAGTCGGCGTTGCGGACTGCCTCGTCCTTTTCGCGCTGGAGCTTTTCAATTTTCTCCTCAAGCGCCGCCAGATTCGGCGGGGGGGCCATATTTTTCAGCCGGACCCTCGCACCTGCCTCATCGACAACGTCAATTGCCTTGTCGGGCAGGCATCTGCCGGTGATATACCGCGTCGACAACTCTACCGCCTGGAACAGCGCCTCATCGGTGAACTTGACCCTGTGGTGCGCCTCGTAGCGGTCCTGAAGTCCCCTGAGTATATCGACCGTCTCTTCTTTTGAGGGCGGTTCGACGATAATGGTCTGGAATCTCCGCTCGAGTGCGCCGTCCTTCTCGACGTGCTTTCTGTACTCATCGAGGGTGGTAGCGCCTATGCACTGCACCTCGCCTCTGGCTAAAGCTGGCTTAAGAATGTTCGATGCGTCGATTGCGCCTTCCGCGCCGCCCGCGCCGACCAGCGTATGCAGCTCATCGACAAATAATATTACGCTTTTGGCCCTTCTGACCTCGTTGATTACGGCCTTTATTCGCTCCTCGAATTGTCCCCGGTACTTTGTCCCTGCTACCATCATCGCAAGGTCGAGCACGACGATGCGTTTGTCTTTCAAAATCTCCGGCACTTGTTTGTTGATTATCTGCTGGCTTAGTCCTTCGACTATTGCGGTTTTGCCCACGCCCGCTTCGCCCAGCAGCACAGGGTTGTTCTTTGTGCGTCTGCACAGTATCTGAATCAGACGCTCTATCTCGCGTTTTCTGCCGATGACCGGGTCAAGCTCGCCGTCGATGGCTAATTGCGTCAGGTCCCTCCCGAAACTATCGAGCGCCGGCGTTTTGCTCTTGGGTTTGCCTGCCATTGCCGCAGGTCCGCCCATCTTCATATCAAGTCCCGTCGGCTCATTCGTATCGACACCGGCACCAAGCAGATTCAGCACTTCCTGGCGAACGTCCTCCAGCCGAAGACCAAGGTTCATCATTACCTGTGCCGCGATGCCTTCGGTCTCGCGCAACAGGCCCAACAACAGGTGCTCCGTCCCGACGTAATTATGATTCAGTGACCGCGCCTCTTCGATTGCGTATTCGATTACCTTTTTGGCGCGTGGCGTATGAGGGAGTTTGCCCATCGTAACCATATCCGGGCCGCTCTTGACGAGCTTCTCAACCTCCAGACGCAGCTTCTTTATATCCACGTCGAGATTTTTAAGAACAGTTGCGCCGACGCCGCTTCCTTCCTTGACTAAACCCAGAAGGATGTGCTCGGTCCCGATGTATTCGTGGTTGAAACGCTGTGCTTCCTGGTTGGCCAGCGCCATCACCTTGCGTGCCCTGTCTGTAAATCGCTCAAACATCTTTTACCTCAGATAGCATTATTCAAAGTTTGTTAAACGCCTCGACCCTTTGTGTTCTCCGCAGTTGCTATTCTACTCTGTTTGCTCGTCCTGTCAACGATTGCTGTCTGCTGCACAGGACTTTCCTTATATATTCTATTGCCGAATCGGTTTCGTTGTTCGTTCCCGGCTACGGCTCGGCCCGTCTGCAACAGGTTAATTACTGATATTATCAGGGCTTAGGCAGGTTATCTGAGCTTACTCTTGCCTTCGCCGAGACGAGTACCGGACTATACCCTGCTAATCCTGCCTTGATATCGGCTAAAACAATGCCTGACTTTCCGGCTAAATACGCCTTTTCGCTCGAAAAATAGCGCCCCGGTGACGTATTTTTTGCTTATTTGCGACTATTTTACCGCCCAGCCCGGTATACCGCAGTTTGAGTGTTTCCCCTTGATTTTTCCGGCTCAATATGATACGTAATTAGTGATATATAGTTGAGAGGATGAGAAATGAAGAACACACTTCAGTCGAATGGAATAAAGAGGGTTTTATTAGCCGTTTTAGTTTTTCTAATCTTCGCCATGGTTAATCCATGTTTTGCCAAATATTCCGGCGGGACAGGTGAGCCGAATACCCCGTACCAAATTGCCAATGTTGCAGACCTTCTAACCTTGGCAAACGATGCTAACGACTACAACAAATGTTTCATTCTTACTGCAGATATTAATCTCGGCTCTTCAGGTGCTTTTACTACGGCCGTAATTGGTGGTACCTTTGCCGGTGTCTTCGATGGCGCAGGACATAAAATTACCAATTTAGTTATAAAAGGGTCGGGGAAAAGTTATTTGGGTTTCTTTTGGGGTGTTTCCGGCGGTGAGATAAAAAATCTCGGAATTGAAAATGTTTCTATTACAGGCAGCTTGGCTGTTGGTGCATTGGCTGGACAAAACCTTGGAACTATCAGCAATTGTTATGCGACAGGGGCTGTCACATGCAGTTCAGTTGTCGGTGGGCTTGTGGGAGATAACTACGGCAATATTAGCTATTGTTATTCTGCAGGTACTATCAATGGTGGAACTTTCGTAGGAGGCCTGGTTGGACGGCACAACTCCGGCAGTATCAGTAATTGTTATTCGAGTGATGCCGTCATTGGTGGAGATCATACGGATCGGCTCGGTGGATTGGTAGGAGAAAACGATGGCGGCAGCATCAGCGATTGTCATGCGACAGGCTCTGTCACGGGCTATTATTTTGTTGAATATGTCGGCGGATTAGTTGGAAATAATGCCGCGGGCAGTATTAGCAATTCCTATTCGTCCGCTGCCGTCATAGCCGAAGATCAATGCAACTATTTTGGCGGACTGGTTGGAGTAAATAGTGGTAGTATCAGTAGTTGTCATGCGATGGGTATGGTCTATAGCGTAGATGAGTATTCAAATGACTTCGGCGGACTCGTGGGAGCTAACAGCGGCAGTATTGAGAAGTGCTATTCAATGGGCGATGTTAACTGCGGATATGGTTCGCAATGTCTGGGTGGATTGGTAGGATATAACTGGACCGGTGGTAATATTAAAAATTGTTATTCGACAGGTAATATCTATTCCGTATATACTTCAGCCGACCTCGGCGGATTTGCAGGGGTAAACGGCGGTGCCATCAGTAACTGCTATGCGACAGGTAATGTTTCTGGTTATACAATTCTCGGAGGTCTGGTAGGGCAGAACGATAATAGTATTAGTAATTGCTATTCAACAGGCATTGTCACAGGTTCGTTCTCGTGTGGCGGATTGATAGGACGAAACAATAGTATTTTTAGCGGTTGTTATTATCTCATTACAAGCGGGCCCAATGATGGATTTGGAACACCCCTGACGGAGGCGCAAATGAAACTTAAAGCGAGTTTCGCTGGCTGGGATTTTTCAGGCGAGACAGCAAATGGCACCAACGATTTTTGGTGGTTGTGTAATGAAGGTTTAGAGTATCCCAGATTATGGTGGCAATATCTCCCTGGCGATATTGCCTGTCCGGGAATGGTTGGTATCGAAGACCTTGCGGTGTTATGCGAACAATGGCTCCTCAGTGAAATACCCGCGGATGTGGTTCCGTCCGGGGGCGATGGAATTGTCAATTTTGTTGACTTTGCCGTCTTCGCAGAACAATGGGGCATTACAAATGATATTAATAATCTGCTTGATTTCGCAGAGCAATGGCTCAGGGTGGGAATTGCCCGCTGCTCTGCGGATATTTCACCTTGGCCGGATGGTGATAGAGTCGTTGATTTTTTTGATTTCGCAGTCATGGCTGATAACTGGCAGGTCTGTTTTGTTGACAAGGCGACCATTTACAGCCCGGCCCAGGATTTTGTCAGCACAGGCAGGAGTCTGACACTGCAGTGGTTGCCAGGCAAAAACTATTTGTCGCATGATCTGTATTTCGGTACCGATTGCAACAGTGTGAGCAGTGCGGATACTTCTTCAGCCCAGTTTATGGGTAACCAGATTTCCAGCACATGGAACACCAGTAGCTATGCACCAGCCGGCCTGGATCTTAATACGATTTATTATTGGCGTGTTGATGAGGTCGCCGTTGAGTGTCAGGCAAAAGGCGATGTCTGGAGTTTTAGAATAGCTCCGTTAGGGAAATCGGCCAATCCGCAGCCGTCGAATGGTCAGTTGAATATGAACAGGCACACTGTTCTTTCATGGTCACCTGCGACATATGCCGCTTCGCATGATATTTATTTTGATACCGATTATAACAATGTCAGCGTTGCAACACACAGTTCCAGTGAATATATGGGCAGTGTGGACGTCAACCACTGGGATATTAACAATTTTGACGCCAATGGCCTCGGGTATTCTACGACTTATTATTGGCGCATAGATGAATTAAAAGATACGCAAATTACAAAAGGTGATATCTGGAGTTTTACCACTTATTCTGCGCCTGATATTAATTATGGTCTTGTAGATTGGTGGGACTTTAATGAAGCGAATGGGTTAATCGCCCATGATTTGGTTGGTCACAACGATGGCAATCTGCTTGGAGGTCCTGTTTGGACAACAGGGAAAATAGGCGGAGGATTGCAATTCGATGGCACCAATGATTATCTCAATTGCGGAAGCGGTCCGAGTAACTACGATAATATTACAGTAAGTTTATGGATGAAAACTACTGCATTCGGAACTTTGGTATCCAATTGTTACAGCTCATACTATTATGGTACATGGTACACGTTGTTTTCAACGAGCATTCAGCTTGGCGGCAGTAGCACCGGAAGCGAATATGCATACGTAACTTTCAAGGCCGCTACCACCGATGGCAGCTGGCACCATATTGTTTACACGAAGGACGGAACAAACCACGCAGTTTATGTGGACGGTTCTCTTGACCGGAGCTTTACCTCTACAGCGGATATTAGCTGGAGTGTTCCGTTTTATATTGGCAGAATGTCGAATATATATCCGTATTTTTTCAAAGGCGTAATGGATGAAGTGCGAATATACAATCGAGCGTTGAACCAGGAAGAGATTGCGCTGCTTTACGCACAGTAGATAAACTTAAAATTACCGTTACAGAAGAATTTGTCTTTCCTGCTATTTTCTTGCAGGGTAACCGTTTTGCGTGTATAAATACCGCAAAGGTAATCTAACCGCGGAGCTTGCGAAGGTCGCAAAGAATAAAATTAAGATAAATCTCAGCGTTCTCCGCAGTAAACCGGTGTATAAAAATTATTTAGGGAGGCAATACAATGTTCAGACGCACGATTTCAACAGCACTCGCCGCAATCATATTAGCTTTATGCGTTCCCGCATTGGTGCAGGGGGCCGATAAAGGCGATGTGGTGCTCGGTATAATTCCCGCGGACGCTATTTGCTGCCTGCGGATTAACAATCTCAATCAAACTACCAGCAATCTTGACCAGTATATGATGGGGCTTGGCCCGATGCCGGTATCGTCCGCTGGCCTTATTAAGGGCCAGCTCGGTATGATGTTCGGCAATCCCGAACTAAAAGGGTTTGACGTCAATGGCTCCTTCGCGGCGTTCGCAACAGCTGAATCAGGCCAGACGGAGCCGGATATATACATTCTGCTGCCCGTCACCGATTATGCCCAACTCACCGACCCCAACTTCCGCGTAAGTCAGCCCGACTCCAATGGCATATCAGCGGTTGGAATGGGGCCATCGGGGCAATTCTCCATCAAAAAGGTCAACTCGTTTGCGCTTATGTCGCACGAT